>Ga0111538_10005848_pt1 | contig 16739 bp, 9 predicted proteins | sample SoiMethybrSBSTD1_FD_79669 | JGI IMG/M metagenome (GOLD analysis project Ga0111538, IMG submission 79669) | Bulk soil microbial communities from a Populus tree surrounding site in Tennessee, USA - Soil MetaG P. TD hybrid SBSTD1 (version 2)... | ecosystem: Environmental > Terrestrial > Soil > Tree...
AATCGCAATGCACTCTTGTTGCACCTGGGTTTGCTGAACGACAGCGCACAACGGTGGGCTCTCGTCTGGCAGAGGCTCCTCCCGCGCCATCTGCCGCTACCAACCTACGGAGTGCAGACTCCCAAGGAAGCGCAGGATCTGAAGTTTCGTCTAGCCAAAGCGGCTCGATACGTGGATTTGCTCTGTCGGCGCGGCCTGTTTCAGCTTCGATCGCTCTTCGAGCTCTCCTTTCAACTCCCAGTCTGGCTCATCCAGCTTCAGAGGCAGCGAAGAAACCGGCAGCCGAAAACTGGCCGCTCGATCTAGGCACCACGCGGTTAGGAACAGCTAGGGAGCCGGCGTGCTGGCCGACTTTGTCCCCCTTGGCAAGGGAAACTATAGGGGGTCTGTCAGGGCCCCGAACGACCCCCTGCCGCAGAATGCGCGACTTCCCCCTTCCGAAGGGGGCAAAGGGGGTTTCGACAGACCCTCCATTCTAAGAAAGCCTAAATGGAAGGGGCATTACCCAGGTGTTTCCTTCGTCTTTCGACTCTTCAGAATTGCTCGGTCCAAGAGGACTCAAAACCGAAGCTTGGCCGACACCGTGATGCTGCGCATCTGACCGGCGGTAACCAACTGCCCATAGAAACCGACAAACTCGTAGCTTGGAATTGGGATTCCCAGATTCACGAAGTTCAAAGCGTTCAGGAAGTCGGCCCGCAATTGGAGTTGGCGGCTTTCCCCGAGAGGAATGATTCTGAAAATCGCCAGATCGAGATTTGTAAATCCGGGGGTGGGTCCGATGTTGCGTCCCGCGTTCCCCAACTCAAATGGACCGGGTTGAGAGACTGCGGCAGGGTTGTAGTAGAGGAATTCGGGATGAGGCACAGCCGGCGTAGGCTGAATTCCGCGACGTTCCTCATCGGAAAGCACGATCCGCTGGCCGGGCACAACGTTGGGACGCTGCAAGACGCCACCAATTGTTGAGAGGGTGACAAAGCCGCGAAGGTCCTGTGGGTAGCCATCCTGAAAGGTAAGGAGCGACGAAACCTGCCAGGGTCCAACCACGTAAGACAGCCAGCCCTGCTGGAGAAAACGCTGCCCCTTGCCAAAGGGAAGCTGGTAGACCACAGCCGACGTGAAGCGCTTGCGCACGTCGAATGCAGACAGTCCGCGCTCAACACGCAGATTGCGCTCATCCTGCGCGCCCGGACTCTGATAGAAATCCTTCACCGGAACATCGCCGTCGTCAATCGACTTGGCCCAGGTAAAGGAGTTGATCGAACTCAAATTGGCGGAGAAACGCTTCTCAAGTCGGAGCTGCAGTGAGTGATAGATGGAATTGGAGCTGGTTTCGTTCTCAAGTATAGGTCCCAGGGACGGGAAGGTCCGCAATTCCTGTAAAATTCCGGGTCTTGGATCGAGGTTCTCCCCAGTCTCCACATGATAGGCATTGTTCCAATTGCGATAGCGAAACAGATGCGTGCCTTTGCTACCCGCATATAAGGTTTCGAGCAATATTCCATGCGGAAGTTCGCGCTGAATGCCCAGATTCCATTGCTGCACGTAGGGAGTGGAGCTGTTGGGATCGATGTAAAAATAGCTGGGGAAGCCAAACTCTGGCCGGTTGAACGCGTTGGCCGTTGTCAAGAGCGGCTGCGTCACAGGGGAATCGTTCGTTTCGATGCGAACGCCGTTTCTGACCAGATTGTAGTAAAGCGCTCCAATCTCCTGGACATAATAGATTCCGTAACCGGCCCGCAAGACTGTCTGGGGTAGAACCCGGTACGACAATCCCAGCCGGGGTGCGAAATTCCAGCGATTCTCCCGCACTCCGTATTTGGGCAATGGACTCGGGTCCACACCAATTCGCACCAGCCGAGGAGGCTCGGGCAGTGTCGAAAAGTCCAGATTGAAATAGTTGTTCCGCTTTTCACGGAACGGCGTCGCATAGTCGTAACGCAAGCCCAGGGTGATTGCGAGCCGGCTGTTCACGCGAAACGTGTCATCCACGAAGGCACTGTAGAGGTTTCGCCGCAGATACGCTTGGGCGCTACCTACAGAGCGCGAGGCCTGCTGTGGGAATCCCAAAAGAAAATCGGCCAGTGCCAACCCCGTATTTGCGGCTGGCTGATTCGGATCGGGACCGCTCGTGAACACGCCTGAGTAACGGAAATTCCCGCGGGAGAACTCCGAAGCCCGAAAGTTGTCTTCGAAGCGTTGGAGGCCAACTCCGAGGTTCAGGGAATGGCGGCCTCGAATCAGAGTGCTGGTATTCAGCACTTGGTAGTGATTGTCCCGCTGATTGGTGGGACGGTTGGTGTCGTCGTCGAGCAACTGGATGAAGTCCAGCCGAAACCCCGGAAATCCCCAGTTCAGTGGATCCCGCTCGATGCCATTGATGCCAAGTTCGCCAATGATGTCTCTGCGTCCTTCCTGGTATATTCCATCAACGGCCCGTAGCCGGTTGTAGCCCAACTTCAGGTTATTGAGAGAGCCTGGGCTAAAGATATGCGTGTAGTTGAGTGCAAAGTTTTGGGCGCGGACGTTCGTCGTTGTTCCGGTGAGAGGGCCATAGTTCCCATCCGCATTGAATTTCTCGTCACTCAGATGATACGTGCCGTAGAACAGATCATTGGGCGACGTCTGGTGATCGAGCCTGACATTCCCCTGATTGTTGTGTCTTCGGCTGGGCCGAACGGTCGGAAGATTGTTGATGATCTGGTTTGGCAGCGTTGGCGAAGGCGTGAACGCCAGCATTTTCAACGACACCGAATCCAGACGGGTTGACGGGATGACATTGTCCGGAAACGGCGTCCTGACACCGTCTCGAAGGGTGAGAGGATCATAGACGGTTACGCCGTAGTCGCTGAGGTCGCCACGGCGAGCCTTTTCCGTCGGCACCGTTGCGAGTCCTTGGTTTCGGCTTCGTGCTTCAAGGCCCTCATAGTGCGTAAAGAAGAACGTTTTATCGCGTCCATGGTAGAGCTTGGGCAGCGACAGCGGCCCACCCAAACTGGCGCCAAACTGGTTCTCCTTGAGCGGGGGCTTGGGCAGCACTCCCAATTCGGAGTTGAAGTTGTACGGCCGCGCATTAAGAGCATCGTTACGGACGTAGTCATAGATCTCGCCATGAAACTGGTTTGTGCCCGAGCGCGTGACCAGATTGACCGTGCCACCGACGCCCTGGCCAAAGGCTGCCGAGCTCGTACTGGTCTGCACTCTCAATTCCTGCAGCGATTCGACGGACGGTGCGGTCACAAAGGCGCTGACGTGGCCGTCGGTGTTGCTGACTCCGTCGAGAAGATAGTTGTTTCCAGTTTGGCGGTAGCCCTCAAGGTTAAGATTTTGGGCCAGTGCGCCTCGGCCCGGCTGTAGCGGGGTTATCCCGTTATCGGTATAGCCCGGCAGAGACAGGTTGGCGACACCGGCAGAAAGGCCCATCAGCGTTTGGATGTTTCTGCCGGGCAGCTCGACAATGTTCTTCTCCGAAACCTGCCCACCCACTGCCATGTTCTCCATCTGAATCAGGCTTTCGGTGGCGAAAATGGTCACGACTTCATCAATCGGTCCCACTTCCAGGGCGAAGTCCAGGCGGGCCGTTTGATTTACTTGCACCACGACAGCTGCTGTCGCCTGTTTGAAGTTTGCTTTGTTTACTCGAATCTCATAGCTACCCGGCTTAAGAAAAGGGAGTCTATAAAGACCGGCGGCGTTTGTGACTGTCTCTCGACTGACGTTGGTCGTGGTTTCCCTGGCTGCCACTGTGGCTGCTGGAACGGGCAGTCCAGAGCTGTCCAGCACCACTCCGCTCACGGTTGCGCTTTCAATCTGCGCCAGCAGGCTTTCGGCTGGAACCAGTGCGAGCACGAGGATGATTTCACACAACCAACCTATTCGAGTTTTCGGGTTTGGTATCTTCATCAGGTTTCGACCAACGGGCTAAACAGATTGGGCGGCTCAACTCACAGCTGCCAGCTCAGGCACGCGTTTTGTGCCAATTTCTCCAAAAAGCAGGGTTATATTTAAGCGATTTTCGGTGAAGCGGCAAGTCGCGACCTAGCGAAGTGAGGTATCAGGCAGCCCAAGCACCGATTTCGACCCCTGAATGTCAGTAGAACTCTGATGCTTGGCCGAGCAGCTCGGACAGGCTCGGGAGGGCGAGGCTCCCGCCGGGCCGTTCTAGATCGGGAGCTTGAGCTCAAGCGGCTCGGCTGGAGCCTTGCCCCTCCCAGGTCAGAGATGAGCGCAAGTCTCAGGGACCGGAGTTATCCAGAATAGATCGAATCACTTCGACGGCCTTCGTGGGATCACCGGAGTAGCTCAGAGTATAAGTCTTCGTTTGCAAAAGTCTTGCCAGCGTCTGTCGATGTCGCTCAATGACTGGAGTCTCGCTGACGTGGATATCCTTCAACAGACGTTCCAGAGCCGAATCGACATCTAGCGGCTGAAGCTGGCTTGCTGCGTCTCGATGACGTTCCAAGAACACAAGCGCCTCTGGTTCACACGAAACCACCGCGCGCCCAGGAAACTGATTCTCAACATCGATCTCCAAGTACCACTCGTGGTCGCTCCTCAACTGAGGTTGCAGACCGCTGAGTTCAGGAAAGAGATCAACGACTGCAGGCGCCAGACGCAGGAACCAGGGCTTTCCCCACAAGCGCAACTGGTTGCTCGCGGGATCGATCCTTACATGGACAACGTCGTCAGACAGCACTTGCAAGCCTGACCGCGCACAGGCAAACGCCAACGTGGTCTTACCTGTTCCCGAAACCCCACAAATCAGAACGCCTCGCCCTCCGCTTGCTACGCCCGAACAGTGCACCGGAGTGTAGTCATGTTGCACGGCTAAGACATAGAAAAGGCAGTCCAAGAAGGTATTTTTGAAGAAAGATGAGTCCTCAACCATCGCTTCGGTCACAAAGCCGATACACACTCCTGTGTTGAGATCGGCAATCGCGAAATTGGAGTCCCCACAGGCAATGTGAAACAGATGATTCAGCGAACGAAAGCTGGGCTTTGGCCAGGGAGGAGCGGTACGGTGAACCGGGTCAACGCAGACACGTAAAAGAAACTTCGGAGCCACACCCTGTCTGGGTGTTCCATAGCGCCCGAAGTTTTCCCGCGCTACGCGGATAACGACTTCGTGGTTGCTCTCGACTCGGATCGGCATGCCGATGGGGTTGAAGTCTGCTTGAAATCGAATGGGAAGTCCCCAATGCAGGGGGTCGTCAAGCTTTGTCACGCAAAGATCCTCAGCTCATGCTGCTTCCGAAAGCCAATATTCCACACCCACTGCGACTCCACAAGGTGGTTGTGCGTGTGTCCGAAAACAGCAGAAGGGGCTTCCCAGCCGCTTACTGGAGATAGGGCAATCTGAAGAGGCAAGATGCCGCTTTCACTCTGAGAGCCTAAGGCCATTTGGCCGGGGATTTGAGACAAAATTCAGTTGAATCCAATCGCAGGAACCTCGTACCCTGTCTCTGTACGACTAGATCGAGACCTTTCTCTCGAGAAATAATGAAACCCGCAAATCTCCAGTTCATCACAGGGATAACCATGATGGGTTCGAATTACCTGTTGAAATGGCTTGGCCGTCTTACTTTTGGTTTGGCGGCTTGGTCCCGATCGATTGCCGTTATGCTCCTCGTGACGCTCTCGTTCCTAACGTCCTCGACCGTGATCGCGGCCGAAGATCCAAAGCCAGATCCGAGCACCATTGAATTCTTCGAGAAGCAGGTCCGTCCGTTGCTCGTGAAGCAATGCATTTCGTGCCATGGCCCGGCGCAGCAGTTTTCTTCATTGCGGGTCGATTCTCGCGAAGCGCTGCTGAAAGGTGGCAACCGTGGGCCTGCGATCATCCCGGGCGATGCGACCCTCAGCCTTCTGGCAAAATCCGTCAGGCATGAGGGCTTAAAGATGCCGATGGGTTCAAAGCTGGCTCCAGAGGAAGTTTCTGCTATCGAGAAATGGATCACTCTGGGAGCACCCTGGCCCTCCGCCAGCGTCGGCTCAGCTGCGTCGGCTCCGGGCTTCTACGAGAAGATCAAGAAAGAGCACTGGGCGTTTCAGCCGCTGCCACTAACTTCTCCCTTCCTGCCCAGTGATCATCCCCCCTTGGACAAGGGGGGTGTCTCCTCGAAGGCAACAAAAGGCCATACCCATCCTGTCGATCACTTCATCGGTGCAGAGCTCAGCAAGGTGAACCTCAAACCCGCGGCGCCAGCCGATCGGCAAACCCTAATCCGCAGGCTGAGTCAGGTGCTCACTGGACTGCCTCCCACGCCTCTGGAAGTTGACCTCTTCGTGCGCGACGCGTCATCCGAGGCTTACCCAAGACTTGTAGATCGCCTGCTGGCATCGCCGCATTTCGGTGAACGGTGGGCCCGCCACTGGATGGATGTCATGCGCTTTGCTGAGACGTTCGGCAACGATTGGAACTACGAGATTAAAGGTGCCTGGCTCTATCGTGATTACCTGATCCGCGCCTTCAATCAGGATGTTCCTTACGACCAGCTCATTCGGGAGCATCTTGCCGGCGACTTGCTTCAAAAGCCGCGGATCAACGCTAAGGAAGGGATCAATGAGTCGATCATTGGAACATCGTCTCTCCGTTTGGGAGAACTAGGCCACGACGATTGCATTCGTTTCCGGCAGATACGCACGGACGTTGTGGATAACCAAATCGATACGCTGGGGAAAGCCTTTCAGGGGCTTACGGTTGCCTGCGCTCGCTGTCACGATCACAAGCTCGATCCTATTCCTACCTCTGACTACTACGCGCTTTACGGTGCCTTGACCAGTTCGCGCATGGTGATGCGCAATGCCGATACCCAAGCAGTTAATGCCGCAGCTAAACAGCGCTTACGCGATTTGAAGCCGCTCATCCGGTCAGAAGTCGCGAAGCAGTGGATTCAGGAAACCACTCTAATGCCGCGGTATTTGATGGCAGCGCACCGCGCCTGGAAGGGGCTTCCACCGAGGCCGGAAGATCTCACTGATCTCTCGGTTGATCGCATCCAGGCCTGGCTGGCGTTGCTCGAAAAACAGAAGCCCGGAATGGAAGAGCCACTCTATCCTTGGATTCAGGCAGCCGGCGCTGAAATCGCACAGGCATGGGGCAAGCTTCAGCCTCGCTACGCCGAAGAAACACGAAGTCGTGCGGCTTACAACCGCGAAAAGTTTCGACCCTTCGGAGACCTGGCGCGAGACGGATTTGGAGGTTGGTATGCGGATGGCAACGCTGCGGCGGACGGCCCGTCGCCAAGCGGAGAATTTGCCGTCGCGAACAGCGGACCAGCTGCCATCACTGGAGTTTTTCCTGCCGGCATCTACACGCATGCGCTATCCGAGCGTCTTGATGCCGCGTTGCGCTCGCCGTTGGTTCCGAAGGACAAGAAGTTCTTAACTCTTCAAGTGGTCGGCGGAAAAATGGGCGCGTGGCGGACCGTCCTCGACAATTGCATGCTCAGCGAGGACTATCAACTCTTGGATTCGGACTCGCCACGTTGGCTCAAGATTCCCAATCGCGACGATCAGCCGACTTTGCCTTTCTATGTGGAGCTGGTGACGAAAGGCAGCAACCCGAGAATTCCTGACCGTCCAGAGCGCCTCAAAGTCACGCAAGTCCAACTTGATTCCCCCTATTCCTATTTTGGGATCGCGCGGGCGTTCCTTCACGATGTGGATGAGTCTCCGCGCGAGGAACTCTCCCACCTGGCACCGCTGTTTGCCGGTGCCTCCGCTGGCAGTACGGGAGAGCCAACGCGCTCGGAAAAGCCAACCAACTTGGAAAGGCTAGCTAGCCTGGAAGGGCTCGCCGAGCGCTACGCCTCAGTCATTCGTCGGTCGCTCGATCGCTGGGCCGCGGGCAAGGCTACCGACGATGATGCACGCTGGATCGGCTGGCTCCTGGAGAATCGGCTGGTAACGAATACCAGTAACCAAACTCCTCGATTGGAGAGACTCATCGCGGATTACCGCCTCGCCGATTCCCGCATTGCGGCGCCCAAGACGTTTAACGGCACGGCAGATCTGGAAGCAGGCTACGATTTCCCGGTGCTGCCCGCTGGCGATGCCGATCATCCCGGAAAGATCGTTCCACGAGGGTTTCTTCAGCTCATTGCGGGAACCCAGGAAGGCGTGAAGGCATTCGGCAGCGGGCGGCTTGAGGTTGCCAACTTGATCGCAAGCCCTTCAAATCCTCTCACGGCCCGTGTCATGGCCAACCGGATCTGGCTTCATGTGTTCGGACGCGGCATTGTTCCCACGGCTGACAATTTCGGGGTCTACGGCGAGCGGCCCTCGCATCCCGAGCTGCTGGATGTTCTGGCGGCACAATTTGTTCGGGATGGCTGGTCCATCAAGAAACTGATTCACTTTCTGCTGATGTCGGAGACCTTTCAACAGTCCAGCCAAGCTTCGCCGGAGGCTGTAGCGAGCGATCCACAGAACCGCCTGCTGTCGCACTATCCCGTCCGGCGGCTCGAAGGTGAAGCGATTCGCGACGCGATTCTAGCGACTTCAGGGCGACTGGATCGCACGCTGTACGGCCCGAGCATTCAACCCTACCGGGAAGAGCCGAAGGACTATCGAAAGCTCTACCAAGGCCCGCTCGACGGCAATGGCCGCCGCAGCATCTATATCAAAGTGACGCGGCACGAAGGTTCGCGCTTCCTCGACACCTTCGATTTTCCCAATCCCACGGTTGCGCGCGGCAACCGCGATACCACGAATGTGCCGGCACAGGCCCTCGCACTGCTTAACGATCCCTTCGTCCTCGACCAGGCGGGCTTCTGGGCTGACAACCTGATCAAAGCTCAGGCGCCCACAATGGAGTCGCGACTGGATTCGATGTTTCGCACGGCGCTTGGAAGATTGCCCGATGAAGCCGAGCGCACCCGATTTGCAGGCCTTGCCAAAGAATTGATGGGCCTTCATAAAGCAGGTCCCGAAAAGATGCTCGAAAGCCGCGAAGTCTGGAAAGATATGGCGCATGCCATGTTCAATCTGAAGGATTTCACGTATTTGCGGTGAGATTTGGAGTGCGGCCGCATGAGGCCGCTTTTTGATTGGGGGCGAGGCGTCGCTCCCCGAGGAAAGCGGCGACGCGTCGCCGCAGTCCAAAATTCAGGCAGAGTCGGTTGATAGAGACCCGTAGGAGAAGCAGGTATGAACCACCATTCATCTGAATCTCAATGCCCAGGTTGTGCCCCCCAGCCTCTGTCGCGGCGTGACGTTTTGAAATACGCGTCGAACGGCTTTGGACTGATGGCGCTTTCGGCGCTCATGTCCGACAGGGCTTACGCGGACCTGGCGCCGCCGAAGCTCCACTTTGAGCCCAAGGTCAAGAATGTCATCTTCTGCTTCATGCCCGGCGGGGCCTCGCATGTCGACACATTCGACCCGAAGCCGAAGCTGACAGAACTGGATGGCAAGCCCTTTGATGGCTTTTACCAGGTCGGCGCCAAGAAGGAAACCAATCGCAAATGGGTGAAAAGTCCGTGGCAGTTCAAGCAGCACGGGCAGTCTGGAATCTGGGTGAGCGACCTGTTTCCAAACGTGGCTGGCTGCGTAGATGACATTACCGTGATCCGCTCCATGGTTTCGGGCTTTCCCCTGCACCCGCGCGCCAATTTGCTGATGCATACGGGGCGCAACACCGGCGGATTTCCAAGCTTAGGATCGTGGGTCAACTATGCGCTGGGCAGCGAAAATAGGAATCTTCCCGGGTATGTGTTGCTGCATGCCGGCGCCGTGCCACCGGGAGGACTGGAAAACTTCTCCAATGGTTTTCTGCCGGCCACGTATCAGGCAACACCCATGCAGGCCGACGGAAAACCTGTGGTCAATATCGAACCGGCTGACAAGGATCCTCAGATCCAGCGCGCAAAACTGGATGTGCTGCTTCAGGAAGACCGCCAGTTCCTCCAATCGATTCGCAGCGACGATGCGGTGGAGTCGGCGATTCAGAACTACGAAATGGCTTACAAGATGCAATCGGTGGTGCCTGATGTCCTGAACCTGGACAAAGAGAGCGAGGCCACGAAGAAACTCTACGGATTGGACGCAGCCGACAGGAACAAGCGACTGTACAGCACGCAATGCCTGCGGGCGCGGCGCCTCATCGAGTCCGGCGTTCGCTTTGTTGAGATTACTTGCCCGGAAGTCTATGGTGGGAACAACGGGACCTGGGACCAACATACTGAACTAAAGAAGGGTCACGAAGGCAACGCCTTCATAACGGACCAGGGGATTGCGGCGTTGCTCAAGGATTTGAAGTCCAGAGGCCTCCTGCAAGAGACGCTGGTGGTTTGGGCTACAGAGTTTGGCCGCACGCCGCACGGTCCCAAACCGGATTGTCGCGATCACCACGAGACGGCCTTCACGGTCTGGATGGCAGGCGGAGGGCTGAAAAGCGGACTCGTCTATGGAGCAACTGACGATGTTGGTATGCGTTCGGTCGAGAACGTCACCGAAGTGTTCGACCTGCACGCCACAATCCTGCGCCTGCTTGGATTGGACCACAAGAAGCTGACCTACCGCTTCGGCGGCAGAGATGTCAGCCTCACCGACATTCACGGGAACATCATCACTGGGATTCTTGCCTAGAGCAGTCCCGGACTATCGTCCTCGTCGTCGTGCTCGTCCTCGACGAACGCCGAGCGCAACTACGAGGACGATGAGGGGCACTGTCAGGTTTCTGTACGCTCGTCAACGTGGTCTCGACACTGCCGCACATCGGTGCAAGGAACTCTCATGCGCTTACTGCTCTCATTGTTTCTGTCTAGTTTCCTGCTCGCTGGTTCACCGGTCGTCAATAATGATGCGGCCAAGACCGGCCTTGACCCCACGCGCATCGCTCAAATTCCCGTCCGCATGAAACAGTTCATCGATAAGGGCACTGCCTCCGGCATTGTCACTCTCGTCGCGCGTCATGGGAAAGTGGCTGCGCTTGATGCCGTCGGTTATACCGACTTGGAAACCCGGCAGCCGATCAAGGCTGACGCGATCTTCCAGATTCACTCCATGACCAAGCCGATCGTAGCGCTGGCTGCGATGATGCTGGCTGAGGAAGGCAAATTGAGCGTCGCGGATCCGGTCGAGAAGTATCTGCCAGAATTTCGCGGGCAGTGGGTCGTGGAATCGCAAAGCACCGGAAAGATGACGCTACGCCGTCCTGCCCGGCTGGTGACCCTCCGCGATCTCATGACGCACACTTCCGGAATGAGCTTGAACCCGCCGGAAGGCATCAAGGAGCTGCATGGTGCCTTGCACAAGCCACTCTCGGATGTAGTGCTCGTGGAATCTCAGCAGCCGCTGGAATTTGACCCAGGCACAAAATGGCAGTACTCGAATACGGGGATTGCAGCGCTCGCGCGCGTCATCGAAGTTGTCTCGGGGCAGCCGTTCGAGAAGTTCCTTGAAGCACGCATCTTTCAGCCGCTGGGAATGAAGGACACCTACATCTTCCCACCCAAAGAAAAGCATCACCGCATGCCCACCGCCTACCTCTTGAAAGACGGCAAGCCCGTGAAGTACACAACGGATCCACTGGGTGAAGGCGTGATGAAGTTCCGCGAAGGAGCGAAGTACTCGCTTCCTGAGGGGGGCATCTACTCCACAGCCAGCGATCTGTACTCGCTCTATCAGATGATGCTGAACAAGGGGCAATTCAACGGCGTTCGACTGCTCTCGGCAGCGTCCGTGGAAGTAATGACGCGGGTCCACACGGGCGATCTCAACACGGGACAACCTGGCACAGGTTGGGGATTAGGCTGGTTCGTTATCAGGGACGGGCCACGTTCGCTGACGTTGCTGTCGCCGGGAACCTACGGCCATGGTGGGCGCTACGGGACTTACTGCTTCATCGATCCCGAGAAAGACTTGATCGGCATTTTCATGATCCACCGCGAAGGCGGCAGCGACGAGCGGCAGGCCTTCGTAGCAATGGCGGAGTCGGCAGTGATCGAATAGATCCGGCTTTGCTGGAGAATGGTGACCCCAAGATCGCTTTTGCCCAGAGATCGTTAGTCCGTGATTTATCCATCGCGAACGCGGGTTGGGTTTCCGTCATTCCCGCCAAAGCGGAATCCAGTCTCGGTCGATTCCCGGGTGTCGACCGAATCCTTCCTCGCAAATTTAACCACCGTTATCCAATAACATGATGTCGCTATCGTCCGGCTGGGTGTAGAGCAGCCGGCGGCCCTCTGAAGAAACCTCCACGCTGCGCACCTTGTTCTTTTCGACGGGACGACCGGTGTCAAGCTGTGAGTGGAGAAATCGAAGAAGCAAATCGCCTCTTCGGGCCGCGGCTTGACGAAGTAAATGCCCCGTGGCGCAAGGGTCCAGTCTTGAGTTTCTTCGAGGATTGGTGTTTCCTCGCCCCACCTGACGGCACGCGCCAGACCCCCCTTCGCGTTTAGAGTAGTAGACAAAGTTTCCATCTGCCGATTCGAAAGCCTCTCGTCCCCCATTGCGCGTCAGTTGTACTGTCTTGTCACTCTCGACGTTCAGCTTGTACACCTGCCAGGCACCGGTCCGGTTGGAACCGAAATAGATCCAATGACCATCTTGCGACCAGCTAGGGCGCACCTCATCGGAGTCCTCGGTTGTGAGCTGTCGGGGGCGTCCGCCGTCGGCGCTCACGACGTGGATGCGGCCTGTCCGTCGCGGCGGCTGTGAAAGGCAACCTGACGCCCCTCGGGCGACCTTCTGCCTGGATTCACTATGGCCAGAGGTATCAATCAACTACGAGACATATCAGGATTGGTTGAAGGTGAGGTGATTTTCCGTGTAGGGGGCTTTTCCAAGCCAATCCTTGCTTCTCTTTCAAGTAGAAACCCACCCTTACGAGGTGACCAGACTTTCTTCCAAGGCCCGGAACCTCCTTTGGAAATCCAGCTTGTTCTTGCTGCTGTTGCCGCCGAGCCATAGCAGGGACTTGCCATGATCGTTGGTACGGATCAAAGCCCAGACGCGTTGGTGGGACATGTAAAACGAGACGATCAATCCGGCCAACATGAGGAAACAACCGGCCCAGATCACATTCTGTCCCGGTTGCCTGGCAATCTGCAGCCCGGTGAAATGGTTCATCCGAACCGAATCAAAATGGATGGCATAGGGCAGGTCCAGCGTGCCGTGAAAGTCGGGCATCTTCTGAAACGCCCAGGTCTTCCATTGCGTGCCGTCCGGCCGCGTCAGTTCCAACTGGAGCGCGGGGTTGCTGGGTTCATTGGAGTTGGAATGAATTTGGTTGCCGTGCATCGAAAAATCGGCAATGAATTGCAACACACGCACGGTGATGTCCATTCCCTTCGGTCTCGCCACTTCGCCTGGACGAAGCACCAGGAGCGAAGTCTCCGCATTGGCGTTCTCCTTTGGCTTTACCGTCAGAACAAACTCGCGGGGGTTACCGCTCGACCCGAAGCTGCTCTGAAACATGCGAATCCCTCCGAAATCCATCGGGTCATTCACCAGAATATGCTTGCGGCTTACAGCCTGTCCGTTCTGCAGGATGACCAGATCGCTCCACCACTTTTTCGGGGTTCCGTCGGCATAGTGCTCAACTCCGGTCGCCTCGCAACGAATGTGAAACGGAAGCTGTAGGGTGGCGTTGTTGGTCCGAAGTTCCACTCGATCGGAGCTTTCTCCTTCTGACAGACTCAAGTACGCCCTAAATCCGAAGATCGAATCAATCATGGCACCCAGAACGATGAGCAACAGGCTGGTGTGAACAACGTAGACAGCCAGGCGGGAGTATTTGCCTTTCTCGCCGAAGAACACTGTGCCGAGTCCATTCGTGGAGCGATGAACTTTGAACCCAAGATCCCGAAAGCGGTCGCGGACGCATTCTTCCAAGCGCTTAGACTCCACATTTTGCGTCTGCATCGAATGCAGTTCCAGTGCCTCAATGGAGGATTCGTCGAGCACCTTTTGAGGGTGGCGTAGATACTGCCAGGTGCCGGGAAAGCGATCAATGGAGGCAAACGTGATGTTCAGACACAATAGGGCCAACAGGGCAATGAACCAGCCGGAGTGGAAGACATCGAAGAGACCGAAAGCCTCAAACACCTGCCGGGTTTGCGGCGCATAGAGTTGTTCGATTTGGCCAGCCTCAGACAATGGAGCCTGTAGGATCAGAGTCCCCAAGATTGTGGCTGTAGCCAGAACAATCATCAGCCCAATGCCGAACTTTACTGAGCTGAGGAACCTCAACATCGAGTCCAGCTGGCTTTGAGGTTGTGCCTTGTGGGTTTTGGGAACATTACCGACGACTTTCGCTTGAGTGTTCATAGTCCTCGCTCACCACCATTACTTCAGCTTGGGTCGCAGGAAGCAGACATCCTGCATTGAGCTGTGGATAAGGCGCAGCAGCTTGCCAAAGAAAAAGCACTTGAGGGACCAACGGATTTTCCTCTGTTCCCCAGGCAGAGCCGTGATCTGAGTTCGTCGTATGTGTCTCTAAACGCTAAATTTGTATCCGGTGATCCGGTCATTCACTGCCTCAGAGCGGTACACCCATCGGCAACGAGCACGGAGAAAAACCCGGGGAGCCGTGGGGCATTTGACGCAGCCGCGGAGACGCAGCCAAGATTGTCGGGGTAAGCAAGGACTACCGAAGTCGAGCGCAGCTGAGGCCCATTCTCTAAAGAAAATCAGGCCGCATCGGTTTGGTGTCACTCTCAGCTGTCCTTGCGGCTTGTGGTAATCTCAAATGCGCCATCTAAGTCCGGCTGCCCGGCAGCAGCGGGATCTCAGAAGGGAGTTGTTCTTGTAGTGAGGTGTGTTCGACCAGTGCCGGGACGACAACGAGAACGACGGCGGTTCTTCACAGCAGACGGGAAGGTTCACATCGATGCCACCGGCTGAAGTCAACGAAAGACCCACGATACGCCAACAGGTTGAGGCGCTGCGCTATGTGCCGCCGTTCCTGAGAATGGTCTGGGAAACGCATCCCGGCTATGCCGTCACCATGGCGACTTTACGCCTGCTGCGCTCAGCCATTCCCGTGGCGACATTGTGGGTCGGCAAACTGATTCTGGATGCCATCGTGAGCATGCGGAATGGCCCTGCGGACCTCTCATATCTGTGGAAACTTATTGCTCTGGAGGTTGTGATTGTTCTGGTGGGAGAAGCGCTGGCGCGAGGTTCGTCGCTCGTGGAGAGTCTGCTCGGGGATTTGTTCTCGAACCACACCAGCGTGCGACTCATGGAACATGCAGCCACTCTCGATCTCTACCACTTCGAAGACCCGGCCTTCTACGATCAACTCGAGCGAGCCCGCCGCCAGACCACAGGGCGCATTGGCTTGCTGGCACAACTGCTCGGCATGGCGCAGGATGCGTTGACCCTGATGTCGTTCGGGGCGGCATTGCTCGTCTACAGCCCGTGGCTGCTTCTACTGCTGGCTGTGGCCGTGCTGCCCAGTTTTCTGGGTGAGACCCATTTTGCAACGCTGGAGTATTCGCTACTCTATCGCTACACGCCGGAGCGGCGCCGCCTCGACTACCTGCGATATATCGGTGCCAGCGATGAAACTGCCAAAGAGGTCCAGATGTTTGGCCTGGCGCCATGGCTCATCGAGCGTTTTAGGGTGTTCTCGCGAAAATTCTATGAGGAGAACAAACGGCTTTCCATCCGCCGCAGTATTGTCAGCACGGGACTTTCGATCATAGGCACCGCAGGGTACTACAGCGCCTACGTCATCATCGTCGTGAGGGCCGTGAAGGGACTTCTCAGCCTGGGCTCGCTCACGTTTCTAGCGGGAGCCTTTGCCCGCAGCCGCGATCTCATTCAGCGCTTACTGCTGGGCGCCAGCGGAATCTACCAGCAATGTTTGTATTTGAAAGACCTGTTCGACTTCTTTGAGATGAAGCCAACGGTTGTCAATGCGCCCAGAGGGCGCAGCATGCCGGCAGTCATCCTCAAAGGGTTTACCTTTGAGAACGTCGGCTTTCGTTACCCTGGAGCCGAAGCCTGGGCCGTTCGTCATGTCAGCTTCCATCTTCGGCCGGGCGAGCGCATTGCTTTTGTCGGCGAGAATGGCGCTGGCAAGACGACGCTCACAAAGCTGCTCGCCCGCCTGTACGACCCAACCGAGGGTCGCATTCTCCTGGACGATGTCGACCTGCGCGAATACGACCTCGGCTCAGTGCGGAAGGCAATCAGTGTCATCTTTCAGGACTTCGTACGCTACGATTTCCGCTTCGAGGAAAACATCGGGGTCGGTGAAATTGAGACCGTGCGCTCGTACCTGGATCAAGACCAAATTCCCGAACACACAATACGGCAGGATTCGACGAAGACAGCGGCCAACGGCAACGGACACGTTCCGTCAGCAATTGTGGCTGCCGCTGAGAAATCTTTGGCTTCTTCGCTGTTGCCGCGTTTCAAGGAAGGCTACCAACAGATGCTGGGTAGGCGCTTCGACAACGGTGTTGAGCTTTCAGGTGGCGAGTGGCAAAAAGTGGCGCTGGCTCGGGCCTACATGAGAGAAGCTCAGGTCTTGATTCTCGACGAACCCACAGCGGCTCTCGACGCACGGGCCGAGTATGAAGTGTTTCTGAGATTCTCGGAACTCGTGGCAGGTCGGATGGCCGTCATCATCTCTCATCGCTTTTCTACAGTCCGAATGGCCGACCGTATCATCGTCTTGAAGCTCGGGCAGGTGATCGAAGACGGTTCTCACGCCCAACTGCTGGCCAGTGGCGGCTTGTATGCAGAGCTGTTTTCATTGCAAGCTGAGGGCTATCGGTGAG
>Ga0111538_10005849_pt1 | contig 16738 bp, 15 predicted proteins | sample SoiMethybrSBSTD1_FD_79669 | JGI IMG/M metagenome (GOLD analysis project Ga0111538, IMG submission 79669) | Bulk soil microbial communities from a Populus tree surrounding site in Tennessee, USA - Soil MetaG P. TD hybrid SBSTD1 (version 2)... | ecosystem: Environmental > Terrestrial > Soil >...
GGCCGGCGCCTCCAGCCACGCGATGGTGAGCTCGGCGACGAACTGGTGCGCCCCCAGCACCCCGGACCCGTCGGTGAAATGGTCGGCGAGCTGTGGGTCGCTGACCATCGCCAGCGGGCCGCCCTGTCCCAGGCGGACCGGCGTGGTGGGCACGGCCGGCTGGTCGTCTCCACCGTCGTCGATCACGCTCGGCGGCACCAGCGCCTTGTCCAGGCCGAGCCGGACCGCCAGCCGGGCGGCCTCGCTGCCGAGGGTGGGGCCCCACAGCCAGACACCGCCCACGGGCTCGGTGGCCAGCCGGGAACGGATGATGTTGGAGCCACCTGTCGCCTGGGCGTTGGCCTCGCCGATCAGCCCGGCCCGCTGGAGCGCGGAGAGGTCGATGTCGACGTAGGGGCGGGCCAGCACCGGCCGGGATGCGGCGTCCTCCCTCAACGCCGCGACCTGGGCCACGCCCTGGGGCCCGTCGACGGCCAGGGCCTCCACGGTCTCGGGGCGCGGCGCCACGGTGAGCGGCACACCCCTCGTGTCGGCCAGCAGGTCGGTCCGCTCCTGCGTCCGCTCCAGCGCGTCGTCGGGCAGCACCACCGAGCCGTCGGGTTGCAGCGCCAGGGGCGAGGCGACGTCGACCACGACCGCCACCGACAGGGGTGGGAACTCGTCGGTCGCGGTGAGGTAGGTCAGGTAGGTGACGAAGCTGGACAGGACGCTGCCGTCGCCCGCCAGGAGCTGGACCTCGACCGGGTAGACGCCCCGGCCCGGCAGGGCCACGCCGCTGCGGCCGGCCACGAACCCCACGGTGACGGTGCCGCCCGGCCCGGCGGGAAGCTCGGCGATCGGCTGGCGGACCGTTCCCGACGCCAGCACACCGCCCAGCTCGCCGTCCAGCGTGCGGCGGAAGTCCTGGCGGGACCCGGGCGCCCGGTGCACCACCAGGCGCACGGAGGCATCGACCGGCGCGGCGGAGAGCTGGGTGCGGACGTCGAACCGCTCGCCCGGGTGCACCCAGGTGGTCTGGCTCACCAGCTCGATGGTGGGAGCCGGCTGGGCGCTCGCCGGCGCCGGCACGGCCAGCCCGAGCCCGAGCACGAACGCGGCGAGGATCACCAGCGGCGCGGCGACGAGCCGCGTGCGGCGCGGGGCGATCACCCCGTGACCCCGAGCGATATCTCCATCACCGCCAGCCCGTGCGGTTGCAGCACGAACCCGGCGCGCTGGTAGAGCCGCAACGACCGGTCGTTGCCCTCCTGGGTGTTGACCAGCGCGTCGCGGGCGCCCCAGCGGCGCAGCCAGCGCAGCCCGTCGGCCAGCAGGGCGGCGCCCACCCCGTGGCCCTGGCTCTCGGGGTCGACGGCCAGCCGTTGCACGTAGCCGCGGGGCCCGGCCCGGCCGCACACCGCGTAGCCGATGATGCCGGCTGACGTGCGAGCCACCTGGAAGTGGACGTTGGCGGTGGCCGACAGGGCCTCGGCCAGGCCGAGGTGGTCGAGCCGCCAGAACGGGGCGAAGGCGGCGTGGTCGACCACCAGCACGTCGTCGTGCTCGCGCCGGCGCCCGCGGCGCACATCGACGCCCGGGGGGACCGGCGCGGGGACGAGGCGGTCGAAGCTGTGGAGGAGCAGGTGGAGGCGCTGCGTCTCGACGAACCCGGCCTCCACGAACGCCGGCTGGTCGGCGCGGGGGAGGGCAGCGGTGATGGCGCCCCGATAGCCGGCGCGGCGCAGGGACTCGAGGCCGCGGCGGACGTCGTCCGTGCTGAGGGGCCCGAGCAGGTCGCTGGCCGGGGTCACGTGCGCGACGTGAGGATCGCCCTGCCAGGGGCGGGCGCGCAGGCGTGAGCCGCTGCGGACGGGGGTGCGCATCAGGCTCATCGTCGTCGACGGGCCTCTGTCATTCCTATGAGCGTAAACGGCGCGCGCCCCCACTTCCGCGCCGGGCGCTCGACAAGCCCGTTAGCGTCGGGGTGGATGGCGATCCTGTTCGTCACGCATCCCCGGTACGCCGAGCACGACACGGGGACGGGCCACCCTGAGCGACCCGCGCGCCTGGTGGCGGTGGAGGACGGCCTCACCCGGTCGGGCCTGGACACCGAGCTGATCCGGGCCGAGTCCCGCCCGGCCACCGTGCGCGAGATCGAGGCGGTGCACACCACTACATATGTGGGCGCGCTGGAGCGGTTCTGCCGCAGCGGCGGCGGCCATCTGGATGCCGACACCTCGGCGGGGCCGGCCTCGTGGGACGCGGCGCTGCTGGCGGCGGGGGCGGGCCTCACCGCCATCGAGCGCCTGGAGGCGGGGGAGGCGACGGCCGCGTTCTGCGCGGTCCGCCCGCCCGGCCATCACGCGCTGTCGGCGCGGGCGATGGGGTTCTGCCTGTTCAACAACGTGGCGGTGGCGGCGGCGGCGCTGGCGCACGCGGGCCAGCGGGTGCTGATCGTCGACTACGACGCCCACCACGGCAACGGCACGCAGGAGCTGTTCTACGACGACAAGCGTGTGACGTACGTGTCGTTCCACCAGTGGCCGCTCTATCCGGGGACCGGCGGGGTGCTCGAGACCGGCGAGGGCGAGGGGGTGGGCCGCACGGTGAACGTGCCGGTCCCGCCGGGCGCGACCGGCGACGTCTACCGGGCGGCGATCGACGAGGTGGTGGCGCCGCTGGTGGAGGAGGTGGGCGCCACCTGGCTGCTGCTGTCGGCGGGCTTCGATGCCCACCGCGCCGATCCCCTCACCGACCTGGGCCTGACCTCGGGCGACTACGCCGACCTGACCCGAGTCCTGGCCTCGCTGGTGGAGCCGGGGCGGGTGCTGGCGTTCCTGGAGGGCGGCTACGACCTGGAGGCCCTGCGCGACTCCACCGCGGCGGCGCTGAGCGGGCTGGCGGGCGAGCGCCTGCATCCCGAGGCCCCCAGCGGCGGAGGTCCGGGGCGCGACGCGGTGGCGGCGGCCGAGGTCGCCCACCGCCGGGCCGTCGCCGCCGCGCGGTGAGCCGACCGCGACGACCACTCGCCCGCTGACCATGGGATAGTGGCGGCTGGTGGTCGGGGAATCCTCAGGGTCCCGCGTGCCCGCCGGCACGCCACGCCGCCGGTGGCCCGCGGTCCTGGTCGGCGCGCTGGGCGCCGCCGCGCTGGTGGCTGCGGCCGTGGTGGGGGTCACCGCCGGCGACCAGGCGGACGTCTTGTTGACCGGGGACGGCGACGAGGCCGCGGCCGGGGACGACGGGGGTAGTCCCGCCGGGATCTTCACCCAGGCCGCCGAGGCGCTCAACCAGGCCGGGAGCTTCCGCTACGAGGGGACGCGGGAGTACCGGGACGTGGACTTCGAGCAGCACACCACCCCGGACCGCGACCCCGAATACGGCAACATGGACGTTCGCGGCGAGGTCGAGCTGCCCGGCGACGTGCGGGAGACGACCGAGTACCACATCGGGTACTACTCCGAGCACGTGGGCGTCTCGCTGCCGGCCGGACCGGCGGTCTGGATGCGCTTCACCGCGTATCCCGATCAGTTGGACCAGCGGCAGTGGTCGGCGACCCGCGATCTCCAGTGGCCGGACATGTCCCTGTTGCCCGAGTGGTTGGGTGGGGCCACCGAGCACTTCCGCGACGGCGAGGACCCCGAGGGGCGACCGATCGTGCGGGCCGAGGTCGCTCCCGGCCTGTTCGGCTCCCTCAGCGAGGACATCGACTCGGCCGAGATCGCGGTGACGCCGGACGGCGACGGGGCGCCGCTCTCGGTGGATCTCACGCTGAACGGCTCGGCGTGGGGGCTCGACCAGCACGTCCGCCTGGCCGACCTGGGCGCGGACATAGAGGTGCGCCTTCCCGGCTCGGCCTCCCGGGACGACACGCCCAGCTTCGCGGAGGAAGACCTGGCGCAGTTCGACGATCCTGTCGCCCTGGGCGTCGCCAGCGTGCCTCGGGGGTGGGACACGGCGGGCGCCTGGGTGGTACCTGACGACGAATCAGGCTGCTTGCAGGCGATCGTCGCCTACTCCGGTGAGAGCGACGACGACTACTTCACGGTGGCCACGATCGACGCCGGCTGCCTGAACGAGGACGACACCGAGGATGGTGACCCGCTGGACGTGGCCGGGTTCAGCGGCGCGGCCCACCAGGACGACGACGTCTACGCCGGCACTCTCGTGTCCGGAGAGGTCGCGTTGGGGTTCGAGACCACGCTCCCGGCGCCTGCCGCGCAGCAGCTGCTGGAGACCTTGGCCGAGTTCGATCCGGAGGACGAGCCCTCTCACATCGACGTCGAGGGATGAGCCCCGCCATCGGACAGTGCCCCCCTGGTGATTCGATCCCGATCCCGACACCAGGAGCTGAGCGGCGATGTCCAGCCTGTAAGCCGAAGGGAGTCGGGCGCCAGGTCACGTACCCTGGCCGGTCGTGATCCCCGCCCGGCTGCAGCCGATCCTCGACGACGTCCGGCCCCTGGCCGAGCGGTTCGGCGCGTCCGGCCATTCCCTGTACCTGGTGGGCGGGATCGTGCGCGACCTCGTGCTGGGACGGCTGCGCCCGGGCGCCGACCTCGACCTCACCACCGACGCCCGCCCCGGCGAGGTTCGGAGTCTGCTGGCGGGCTGGGCCGACAGCCTGTGGTCGCAGGGCGAGGCCTTCGGCACCATCGGGGCCCGCAAGGGCGACGCCATCTTCGAGATCACCACCCACCGCGCCGAGGCCTACCGCGAGGACTCCCGCAAGCCCCACGTCGTGTTCGCCACCGACATCGCCGAGGACCTGTCGCGGCGCGACTTCACGGTGAACGCCATGGCTCTACGCCTGCCGGACATCGAGCTCATCGACCCGTTCGACGGCGTCGCCGATCTGGGTGCGGGCGTGTTGCGCACGCCGCTGGCGCCGGAGGTGTCGTTCTCCGACGACCCCCTGCGCATGCTGCGGGCCGCCCGCTTCATCGCCGGCTACGGGCTCAAGCCCGACGACGACGTGGTGTCGGCGGTGCGGGCACTGGGGGACCGGCTCGGCATCGTGTCGGCCGAGCGCATCCGCGACGAGCTGTCCAAGCTGCTGGTGGTGGACGACCCGAGCGCGGGCCTGTGGTTCCTGGCCGACACCGAGCTGGCGGACCAGTTCCTGCCGGAGCTGCGGGCGTTGCGCCTCGAGCAGGACCCGATCCACCGCCACAAGGACGTTCTCGCCCACACCATCGCCGTGGTGGCCAAGACGTCGCCGCGGCTGGTGCTGCGGCTCGCTGCCCTGCTCCACGACGTGGGCAAGCCGGCCACCCGGGACATCGGCCCCCGCGGCGTGAGCTTCCACCACCACGAGGTCGTGGGGGCGCGGATGGCCCGCACGCGGCTGCGGGAGCTGCGCTTCCCCAACCACGTGGTCGACGACGTGCAGCGGCTCGTCTTCCTGCACCTGCGCTTCCACGGCTACCAGGACGAGGTGTGGACCGACGCCGCGGTGCGGCGCTACGCCCGTGACGCCGGGGACCTGCTGGACGATCTCAACGAGCTGACCCGGTGCGACTGCACCACCCGCAACGAGCACCGGGCCCGCATGCTGGCCGCCCGGATGGACGCGCTGGAGGCCCGCATCGCCGAGCTGAGGGAGCAGGAGGAGCTCGACGCCATCCGGCCCGACATCGACGGCAACCGGGTGATGGAGCTGCTCGGCATCGGTCCCGGTCGCCAGGTGGGCGAGGCGCTGGCCATGCTGCTGGAGGCGCGGCTCGACGAGGGCCCCCTCGGCCCGGAGGAAGCCGAGCGCCGCCTGCTGGCCTGGTGGGCCGACCGCCCGCAGGCGACCTAGCCAGCCCCCCTCGGCCCCCGGGATAGCATCGCCCGGTGCTGGGACGACGCAAGCAGCCCTACGCCGAGCCGCCGGTCCCGACCGGCGAGCACGAGCCCTTCGTGCTCGACGACGACGTGCTGGACAAGGCCGGCTTCACCCGGGAATCGCTGGCCGACGAGCTCGCGACTCGCTCGTGGTTCCACACCTTCGACTTCGGGGACGGCCTACGCACCTCCGGGCGCGACGCGACCGAGATCAAGCTGGCGGCCCTCGAGCTGCCCGATCTCACCGGAAGATCGGTCATCGACATCGGGGCCTACGACGGCTACTTCTCGTTCGAGTGCGAGCGGCGGGGTGCGTCCCGCGTGGTGGCGAACGACCACTGGGCCTGGACCTGGCCCGGCGAGGACGCCCGCCGCAACTTCGACCTCGTGGCCACGGTCCTCGACAGCCAGGCCGAGCCGCTGGCGGTCCCGGTCGAGGACCTGAACGGCACCGAGCACGGCACCTACGACGTGACGTTGTTCCTGGGCGTGCTCTACCACGCGCCCGACATGCTCGGGTACCTGGCGACTGCCCGCTCCTTGACCTCGGACATGCTCGTGCTGGAGACCCTGGTCGATGCGCTCGACATCGACCGGCCGGCCGCCATCTGCTACCCCCCGGGCGCGATTCCCGGCGACGACAGCAACCACTGGGGCCCGAACCCGGGGTGCGTGGAGGCCATGCTGGAGCGAGCCGGCTTCAGCCGGGTCGAGCGGCGCAGCCTGTGGCACCGCAATACGCTGGCCGAACTGGGCGTGCGCCCCCGGTCAGGCCGCGTGACCGACGGCCGTATGGTGTTCCACGCCTGGGTCTAGGCCCTCAGGGCCTACGTGCCGAGCTTGCGGGCGCGGACGATCAGCGTCGGGGGGACCCAGAGCATGGCGTCCGACCAGGTGTCGCCGGCGACCCTGCGGTCCGGTTGGGGCTCCAGCAGGGTGTCGACCGCGAAGCCGGCGCGCCCCAGGCTGGCGAACAGGCCGGTCAGGCTGATCACCCGGTCGGGCTCGGCCCGGCCCTCCGCCACCGACCAGGGCGGTGGCGTGGTGTCCCACCACGGGCGGCGCAGGATGGGCTCGCCGCCGGTGGGGTCGAGCATCACGAAGGCGGGATGGGGCAGCGAGAACACGAAGGGCCGGTCGGTGCGCAGCACCCGGTGGACCTGGCGGAACACCCGGTCGACGTCGTCCACCGTGGCCAGGCCGTAAGCCGACACCGCGGCGTCGATGGTGTCGGCCCGCACGAAGGCGAGCTCGGCCAGCGGGCCGTGATGCGTCTCGACTCGCACGCCCTCCCGCTCGGCCCGGTCCCGGGTCTCGGCCAGGTTGGCCGCCTCGTCGTCCACGGCGATGACCCGGGCCCCGGCCTTGGCGAGGGCTACCGCACCCGCTCCCGCACCGCATCCGAGGTCCAGCACCCGGCGGCCGGAGACCTGGCCCAGGAGCTTGAGCTCGCTCTCGGGCGGCAGTCCCGGTCCGTAGCGGACGGCGTCGGCGTCGAGCGTGGCGCCGGACGCACCGGCGAGAGAGAAGCGGGTCCAGGCCATCGCCCCAGTCTGACGCGCGCGGCCCGCCGATGTCGTTGTGTGGTCGTCCAACCTTTTTCCGCGCGAAAGGTGTTCTATCGTGTACGCAGATGGGGGCAAGGGGTGCAAGACTTTCGCTGCCCATGACTCCTGACGTGGCAGCAAGGGGCACGGGACCGAGGTCACCGGTCGGGGTCGGCCCGGACAGCGGGTCGATGCCGAGCGGCGGGGTCCTGGCGGTGCTCTTCTCCTGGGCCGGCGACGGCCGGTGCATCGGCGCGCACTCGGCGGGCCCGACGGGAGCGCTGCTCCCCGCCTTCGCGATGCACGGAGACGGCTGGCTCGACACCCTGCATCCGGACAGCCGGACCCTGGCGACCGAATCGCTGGACAGCGTCCTGGGTGAGAGTGCCCCCCGCGAGGAGACGGTCCGTCTGGCGGATCGCGACCGGTGGGCAGTGCTGCGCATCCGCCCCCTGGCTGCGGGCGACGGGGCGCCCGAGGCCGGTGACGGCCCGCAGCCCGCGGCCGCCGGCGTCCTGGTGGACGCCACCCGCTCGCTGGGCGCCAGCGCTCACCTGGCGCGGCTGGTCGAGGGGTTCAACCGCCTGCGCAGCCCGCTCGACATCGTCGCCGCCACCCTCGACGCGGCCGTGGGCATCCTGAAGGGCCGCACCGCCACCCTGCATGTGCTGTCCGACGCCGGCGACGAGCTGGTGATCGCCGGGGGCACGGGCGTGCCCACCGCGGTGGTGGAGGAGCGCTTCGGCCGCATTCCGCTGTCCTCTCCGCTGCCCGGGGCCGAGGTCATGCGCACCGGCCGTCCGATCGCCATCGCCTCACCGGCCGACCGGCACGAGCGCTACCCGTCCATGGAGGTCCCCGGCATCGAGTACGACCCGGCCTTCGTGGTCATGCCGCTGCGGGACAGCGATGGCCGGGCCTTCGGGGTCATGGGGATCGGCTTCCCCGAGGAGGTCCTGCTCACGGACGGCGACGCCCAGTTCCTGGAGGACGTGGCCGCCCAGTGCGCCCTGGCCCTCGACCGGGCCCGCCTGGCCGATGCCGCCGACCGGGCCCAGGAGCACCTGGGCTTCCTCGACGAGCTCAGCGCGGCCCTGTCGAGCAGCCTGCAGATCGACACCGCGCTCGCCCAGCTGGCGGGGATGACGGTGCCTCGCATCGCCGACTGGTGCGTAGTGCGCATGATCGAGTCGGCGTCCAAGCCCCGCCCGCTGGTGGGGGCCGCCCACGTCGATCCCGACCAGCTAGGCCTGCTGACCCGGCTGGCCCAGCGCATCCCGCGGGACCTCCGGGGGGCGGGCGAGATGGGGGCGGCGCTGGCCAGCGGGCGGCCGATCATCCGCGGCACCCGGGGCGTGGCCATGCTGGCCCCGATGTTCGACGACCTCGCCGACCGGAAGCTGGTCGAGGAGGTGGGGGAGGGCGGTGTGGCCGTGTTCCCCTTGCACGCCCGGGGCCGGATGCTGGGCACGCTGGCGTTCGGCAATCGTCCCGGCCGCGCGTTCCGCGACGCCGACATCGACCTGGCCCAGGCGGTCGCCCGGCGGGCGGCGGTGATCGTCGACAACGCCCGCTTGTTCCACGAGCAGTCGGCGGTGGCCCGGGCGTTGCAGGACAGCCTGCTCCCGGCCCGCCTGCCCGACATCCCCGGCATCGAGCTCGGCGCCCGCTACCGGGCGGCCGGCCAGGGCCTGGACGTGGGCGGCGACTTCTACGACGCGTTCCAGGCCGACGCCAACTGGTGGATCATCGTGGTGGGCGATGTGTGCGGCCACGGCGTAGAGGCCGCCGCCACCACCGGGCTGGTGCGCCACACCATCCGCTCGGCCGCCATGAGCGGCGTGATGCCGTCGGCCGTGCTGGCCCACCTCAACGGGATGCTCCTGCGGGCCGACGGCGAGCGCGACGTGGTGGACGACGACCGCGTCCCGGTCAGCCCCCGGTTCTGCACCGTGCTGATCGGAGCGGTGCAGCCCACCGACCGGGGGGTCGACATCATCCTGTGCTCCGGCGGCCACCCGCTCCCCCTGGTGAGCCGGGCGGTGGGGCGGGTCGACCCGGTGGGCGTGCCGGGCACGCTGCTGGGCGTCACCGAGGACCTGAGCCTCACCGACAGCGTCGTCCACCTCGACCCGGGTGAGGCCCTCGTGTGTTACACGGACGGCCTCATCGACCGGCGCACGGGCCGGCGGGCGTTCGGTGAGGAGGGCATCGTCAAGGCCATGTACCAGGGCAAAGGACTGTCGGCCGCGGGCCTCGCCCGGCTCATCGAGGCCGAGGCGCTCAGCTTCGTCGACGACGAGCCCGGCGACGACATGGCCGTCCTCGCCCTCCTCGCGATGCCTGCGAACTAGCGCCCGCAGGCATCGGCACTGTGCTGCCTGGAAGCCTCGCTGTGGAGCCGCGGCCCGGCCACCAAATCGCGGACTCTTGGGCTGTGGCTCACGCCCTGTGCGCTCGGCTGGCCTGCGGACCAGCGCCCGCAGGCGTGCTAGCCGGCGTTGCTGGCGACGATGTCGCCAGTGGGGGCGACGGAGCCGGCCGACGGCTCGGTGCTGAGGGCGAATCTGCTCGTGCCCGCAGGGATGCCGACGGTCGCCACCTGCTGGCCGCCGTCGCCGATCACGCCCAGGGAGACGGGATCGGGCCCGTCCAGCGTCCACAGCTGGTAGGCCTGCCCGGCGGGCAGGGTCGGCAGGTCGTCCAGCACGATGTAGCCGGTCGAGCCGTCGGTGACCACCCGTGCCGCGTCGCGGCCGTCGCCGGTGGCCAGGGTGGCCACCGAGGCACCGGGCTGCTCCATGGCCGCCGCGGCCAGCTGGGCCAGGTTGGCGGGCTCGTCGTCGCTCGCGGCGATGGCCGCGCCCACCACGCCGCCCACCACCAGGGCGACCGCCGCCGCCACCCCGGAGATGGCCACCCAGCGGCGAGACGGCTCGGTCCGGCGCGGGCGCAGGTGTGTCGGCGGTGCGGGTGCCCCGACCGCCGGTCCGGTGCCCCGCTGGCTGCCGGGCAGGGCCGGGGGCGGGGGAGCCGCCGGGGCAGAGGGCATGACCGCGAGCGGCGTGGGCACGTCGGCCGCGCCGGTCTGGGCCGCGATGCGCTGCCAGACCGCGGGCGGGGGCGGCTCGTCGTCGGTGAGCGCGGCCAGCGTGGACCGGTGCTCGTCGACGATGGCAGTGCAGGCGGGGCAACGCAGCAGGTGGGCCTCCACCATCTGGCGCTCGTCGTCGTCGAGCGCGTCGAGGGCGTAGACGGCCAGCTCGTCGAGCGGATGGTCGTCGGTCATGGCGTCACCCCCTCGGCTTCCAGGGCGCGCCGGAGCTTGCCCAGGCCGGACCGGATGCGGCTCTTGACCGTGCCTTCCGGCTGCCCGAGCGCGGCCGCGGTGTCGCGGTAGCTGCGCCCGCCGAAGTAGGCGAGCACGATCGGGTTGCGCTCGTCGGGGACGAGCATGTCGAGAGCTCGCCGCACGTGGTCGGCCAGGTCCAGCTCCTGGATCGTCGACTCGACGTCGGACTCGAGACCGGGCGTGGCGGCATAGCGGCCGTCGCGCTCGTCTCGCCGCCGGCGTGCCTCCTCGGACCGCACGGTGTCCACGCTACGGCCGTGGGCCTGCGCCAGCAGCCACGAGCGCAGCGAGCCGCGCTCGGCGTCGAAGCGCCCGGGGTTGGCCCAGAAGTCGCAGAACACGGTCTGGCACACCTCTTCGGCCAGATGGTCGTCGCGCAGCACCCGCCGCGCCAGGCTCCACACCGCCCCGCCGTAGCGGCGATAGATCTCGGCGAGGGCGCGGCCATCCTGGCGCGCCACTGCGGCGGCGAGCCCGGCGTCGCTGGTCCCATCGTGGGTCGCGGCGGCCATCCCGGGCCGTCACCGTAACCGCCGGTGCGGACGGGGCGGTACAGGCGGGTCACGCGGCGCTCGCCGTGGGACCCCCCGGACCGATCTGGGCCACCGGTGCGCCGTAGCGGTCGAGCACACCCGAGACGAGGCGCAGGTCGGCGAGCCCGGGCAGCCGGTCGATGCGCCGGTCGATCCGGGCCACCATGTCCTGGCCGGGCTCGTCCCCGAACAGGGTCTGGACCATGAACGCCACCTCGTCCGCCGGCATCACGCCCGCGCCCACGGGTCGCCACAGCCGGCGCAACGCCCAGCGCACCATCCGCCGGGCACGGGGGTGGTCGGCCAGCCGGTGGGAGGCCTCGCCCGCGTAGAAGGCGATGTGGTTGCCCTCCTGCCGCATGATGCGGTTGAGCAGGTCGGTGAGGACGGGATGCTGGGCCCGGTCGATCAGCCGGGCATAGCCGGCCTGCGTAGTCCACTCGTTGACCGCGCCCCAGGTCATGTGCAGGGCCCCGAAGGCCCGACCGGCGATGGCCGACCCGAGGGCGTGGAGCGCGGGCGCCAGCCGGTCGCGCAGCCCGAGGCCTCGCCTCAGCCGCGCGATCCGGGGCGCGCCGGCGTCCTCGCCGTGGGCGGCGAGCACGCGACCGATGGCGTCGCCGTGCCACATCTCCTCGTAGCTCCACACCGTGAGGAACGTGGTGATCCTCGGGTCCTTGTGCGCCGGCGTGACCAGCAGGTCGCGCAGGTAGCAGACCGTGTGGTGCTCGACGTCGTGCATGTAGCGCAGGCAGCGCAGCACGGCGGCGTCCAGGGGTCGCGTGCGGAAGGCGTCGAAGTCGATGCCGGTCAGGTCGAGCCGGGAGGCCCGCTCGGCATATCGGTCAGGGTCGATCCGCACATCGATTATTCGTGGCGGACCGACCCGTGGATGACTCCGGCCTCAGTGACCAGCGATGAAGGCGTCCAGGCTGTCCCGGGCGACGTCGTCGTGCACCTGGGTGGGCGGCGACTTCATGAAGTACTGGCAGGCGGGGTCGACCGGGCCGCTTTGGCTCACGCCCGATCCGCTCGGCCTCTGGGAACGTGACGTGTACAGGTCACGTGGTCTCGGTGTGGGCGGCCCGTTCCTCGGCGATGAGGCTGTCGAGCCAGGCCAGGTCGGCGGCCAGGGCCGCCCGATCGCGCTCGCGGAGCGAGCGGAGGTAGCTGTTCAGGCGCCCGTCCGCCTGGGACCGGCTGCGTTGGTCGTCACGCTGCGCGAGCTCGGCGCGGCGTCGCTCGAACAGGGCGAGGCGGTCGGCGGGGGCGAGGACGCGGCAGAACGCCACCCGCAGCGGGAAGGCCCGGTCGTCGGACACGTCGGGGTCGGACAGCAGCTCGACCAGCCGCCGGCGGCCCGCCTCGGTGATGCCGTACACCTTCTTGCCCCGCGCCCCACGGGTGGTGGCGGTCTCGGCCCGCCGCTGGGAGCCGAACGCGGCGAGCTCGCCCGCCAGCGAGCCGCTCATCGGGCTGCGAGGCGGTGCCGCCACCGGCTGGCCCGATACGACCTCGACCAGACCGTGGCGCTCCAGGCGCGACAGCGCGGGGTAGAGCGAGCCGAACGAGATGGCCAGGCGCAGGCCGACCAGGTCGCCCAGGCGCTTGCGCAGCTCGTAGCCGTGCAGGTCGTTCTCGTCGTATGCCGGGAGCTCACCCGAACGACAACCTCCGCTCGTCCGCCGCCGCTCGCCCGCCGATCCCGCTACCCTCGCTGCCCATGAGCTTCCGGCCGGAGGCGATCCGCGGAGCGAGCCGCAACGGCGGCGTCGTCGACTACCGCCTGACCCGCGAGGCGGTGGTGCGCGAGTACCGCAAGGGCCGGCTCTCGCGGCTCGACGTCTGCGACGCCCACCCGGAGCTGCAACGGGCGGCGGCCGGAGCGGGCGCGCCCACCAGCGAGCCGTGCCCGATCTGCGAGGAAGAGGCCGTCGTGCTCGTGACCTACGCCTTCGGGCCGCGCCTGCCCGCCGGCGGGCGCTGCATCACCACCGCCCGGGAGATGACGAGGCTCACCCGGGGGCCGGTGCAGGTCTCCTGCTACGTGGTCGAGGTGTGCCCCGGCTGCGCTTGGAACCACCTCACGCGCGTGTTCCAGGTCGGCGGTTCCTGACCGGCCGGTACCGCACGCGGCTCGCAAGTCGTTAGTCTTCAGTCCTCGGATGGCTGGAGGAACGCGACAGACCCGACTTCCCGGCGCGCGCCCGCGCTCGGGCGGCGACCGCCCTGGTCGCCCGCCTGGCTCGCGCCCGCGCGCGTCGCTGCCCCCGTTCCCGGGCGGCGCCGAGGGTCCCGACGCGCCGTTGCGCAGGCCCGCAGCCCCGCCCCCGGTCGGTCCCGGTGGTCCCGCAGGGCCCGGCGGTGGGGCGCCTCGCCCGGGCGGCCCCGGTGGTCCCGGTCGGCGGCCTCCCGGCGGTGGGCGCGGCCCAGGCGGTGGCGGCGGAGGCGACGACGGCCCCGGTGGTCCCGGCGACCCCTTCTTCGGTTTCGACGACGACGACGGCTTCGGCTACGAGCACGAGCCCCCGGCCCCACGCCGCGGTGGTCCTGGAGGCCCCACCCGCACCGCGCCGCGGAAGCCCCGCAGGCGCAGCATCGTCTGGCGCTGGCGCCGGCCGCTGTTCCTGATCGCCTTGGCGATGCTCGCCGGCATGACCGGCGTGGCCGTGGTGTTCGCCCAGACCGAGCTGCCGGAGATCGACGCGAACTTCCAGACGTCCCTCATCTGCGCGGACGACGTGGGGCCCGAGGGCTGCAACGACTCGACCGCCATGGCCCGCCTGCTCAAGGACGAGGACCGCACCAACGTCAAGCTGGCCAACATCCCGCCCGCGGTCATCAACGCGGTCCTCGCCATGGAGGACCGCGACTTCTACGAGCACGACGGCGTCAACCCCATGGGCATCGCCCGCGCCGCCTTCCAGAACATCAAGGGCGGGGGCGTGTCGCAGGGCGGCTCGACCATCACCCAGCAGTACGTGAAGAACGCCTTCAAGCTCTCCACCGAGCGGGCCTTCAGTCGCAAGATCAAGGAGGCCGTCCTCAGCATCAAGCTCGAGCAGCAGATGTCCAAGGACGAGATCCTCGAGGGCTACCTCAACACCATCTACTTCGGGCGCGGGGCCTACGGGGTGGCCGCGGCCGCCCGGGCCTACTTCAACATGGACGTCAGCCAGCTGACCGAGTCGGAGGCCGCACTGCTGGCCGGGCTCATCCGGGCGCCGGCGTCGGCCGAGCCGACCAAGCACCCGGAGGAGGCGACCCGCCGGCGCCACACCGCCCTCGTCGCCATGCAGGACGAGGGCTACATCTCGGCCGAGCAGTTCACCGCCCTCGACCCCGTGCCGGTGGCCCCGCCGTGGATCGTCGCCTATTCGTCGGTCAAGGAGATCGACGTCCGGCGGGGCGGCGGCAGCGATCCGAACCCCGAGAACTACATGGGCACCGATTACCTGTCGGCCTACATCCGGGAAGAGGTCAAGGCCATCGACCGGGCGCTGTACACCGACGAGCTGATCGACCACGGCGGCCTGCGCATCTACACGTCGATCAACTACGAGAAGCAGCTCGCCGCGTGGAACGCGGTTCAGTCCACGCTCCCCAACGACGCCGATCCCGACGCGGCGCTGGTGTCGGTCGACGACCAGGGCCTCATCCGGGCCATGGTGGGGTCGCGCCACAGGTTCCATCCCGCGGCGCTGTCGGCCCAGGACATGCAGCCCGCGTACGAGAACAACTACGCCATCCTCGGGCACGAGCCGGGCTCCACGTTCAAGCCCCTCGTGCTGGCCGAGGCCATCCGGGAGCAGATCTCGCTGCGGTCGCGCTTCAACGCCGAGGGCACCATGCAGTTCAGTGAGTGGATGACCGACGGCGAGCCCTGGAAGGTCAGCAACTACGACGAGTCCAGCGCCGGCGTCCTCGACCTGATGCAAGCCACGGGCCAGTCCTCCAACACCGCCTATGCCCAGCTCATGCTGGCGCTGGGAACCAACTTGGTCGACCCCGACGGCGACGGTGCGGGAGTTGCCGAGGGCGCCAACAACGTGGCCGAGCTGGCCATGAGCATGGGTGTCGGCGGGACCGACGGCATCCCCCAGGACGAGCGGGTGCCGTCGATGGTGCTGGGGACCTTCGCGGCCACACCGGTGCAGATGGCCGGCGTGTACTCCACCTTCGCCAACCGGGGCTGGTACAAGAAGCCGTCGATCATCACCCGCATCGAGAAGGTCGACCAGGACGGCAACAGCACGCTGCTGTACGCCTACCAGCCCCAGCCCACCCAGATCCTCACCGAGACCCAGGCCGACCTCGTCACCCACGCGCTCACCTTCCCCGTCTCCCAGGGGGGCACGGCGGCCAGCGCCAACCTCGGCAAGGACACCGCAGGCAAGACGGGCACCTCGCAGGAGAACCGCAACGCGTGGTTCTCCGGCTTCGTGCCTCGGCTCACCACGGTGGTGTGGATGGGTTATCCGGAGACAGGCCAGGCCGGCTGGGACGACCCCGACACCGAGCAGTTCGACGGCCTGATCTGGCCGATGAACCGCAAGGGCCGGTTGGTGCAGGGCCGGGTCGCGACCGGCGGCTCGTTCCCGGCCACGATCTGGAAGAAGTACATGCAGGTCGCGACCGACGGCATGGACGACAGCTTCACCGTGCCCACGGAACAGCAGATCAACCTCGGCACCGTGCTCCACAAGAACGACTTGTTCCCCGGGGACCAGGCGACCACGATCCCCGAGGACCAGGGTCAGGGCAACGGTCCGCCGACCAGCGACGGCGACGGCGGCGGCGGTGGCGGTGGCGGGCCCGGCAACACCCGGCCGACGTTCCCCTTCCCGACCACGACCACGCCTGACAACACGACGACCACTGGGGGACAGATCACCCTCCCCACCATCCCGCCACCTACCAGACCGTAGGGCAGGGCGCGCGCGCCCGGCGCCCGGTCAGCCTGCCACGGGCTGGTGCGGGTACTGGCTGCGGCAGGGGAAGCACCAGCGCTCGACCTCGTCGAGCACCTCGACGCGCTCCTCGGTGTCCCACGCCTCGGGGGTGACGTAGACGCGGTGGACCGGCGCCAGGTCGTCGGCATCGGCGCCGCACGACTCGCACGGGCCGGATTCGGGGGAATGCGGGGACGCCGGCATGGCGTTGACGCTAGCGATCCCGCTACCTTCGGCCCTACCGCCGGCAGCCACCGAGGCGCTGGACGGACAAGGAGGTTCAGTGCCGATGCGCACACTGACCGTTCCCGCCATCCGCTCGTCCAAGGTACGAGCCGGGTCCGATCCCCTGGTGATGGTGACCGCCTACGACGCGCCCGGTGCCCGCCAGGCGCATGCGGCGGGCGTGGACCTCATCCTCGTGGGCGACACGCTGGCCATGGTGGTCCTCGGCTACGAGGACACGCTCGGCGTGACCGTGGACGACATCGCCCACCACACCGCCGCGGTCCGCCGCGGGCTGGCGGCCTCGACCGCCGAGGGCCC
>Ga0111538_10005850_pt1 | contig 16736 bp, 16 predicted proteins | sample SoiMethybrSBSTD1_FD_79669 | JGI IMG/M metagenome (GOLD analysis project Ga0111538, IMG submission 79669) | Bulk soil microbial communities from a Populus tree surrounding site in Tennessee, USA - Soil MetaG P. TD hybrid SBSTD1 (version 2)... | ecosystem: Environmental > Terrestrial > Soil >...
GTTCCAGCGTCGCAGTCGGATTATGCCACCCAACAACCGCAAGCAGGCCATGCTGCCAGCCACGGCAGAGATGATCGATAATCCCGTCGGTACGGCCTGTGGCTTTGCTATCGACATCGGCAAGGCGCGCTTTTTCTTCACCCCTGGTGTGCCTCGGGAATTGCGTCGCATGCTCGAAGAGCAAATCATTCCGCGCCTCCTGGCTCGCAGTGGTACACAGACTGCCATTTATCTCAAGCGCTTTCACTCGTATGGTCTGGGGGAGTCGCACGTCGACGCAATGCTCAAAGGGGTGGAAGACTTGGTGCCCGATGGCAGTGTGAAGCTTGGCTTTCGAGCCCATTACCCGCAGCTAGAAACCAAACTAACCGTGCGTGGTACGGATATGAACGACGTGCGGACGAAATTGGCCCCGGTAGAGCACGAGGTGCGCAAGCGGCTCGGCAATTTTATTCTGGCCGAAGATGACGAGACCCTGGAAGGGATCATTATAGACCAGCTTGCAAAGCGTCAGGCGTCTCTGGCGGTGGTTGAGACGTTCACCAGTGGTCAGATTGCCGCACGCGTCGCTCCTCTGCCCGGTGCCGATGCGGTGTTTCGGCGTGGCACTCTGGCGCGTAGTATGGCCGAGATTTGCCGAGCAGTTGGTCTGGAAGAGCTGGCTCCTACAGGGGAGATCACTCCGGCCATGGCGGAGACTGTCGCCATGGCAGCGCGCTGCCAGGCCGGCGCTACGCATGCTCTGGCAGTGCTGGTGGAACTCGACGAAGGGGCCGACCGCATCGACTTTGGCGGGACGATCTGTCTGGCTATCGCGACGGCGCACGAGGTCACCTCGCGTCGTAGCCGGATTGTCGGCGGTCGCGAGTGGGTGCGCCTGGGTGCTGTCGAGATGGGGCTGGACTGCCTGCGCCGGTATTTACAGGGTTTGCCTGTGCACGAGCGTATCGATTTCGAAAAGACCGACGACAAGCCGTAGCTGTCTGGCCCTTACCCATCAAGGGGGAGGGGAGTGGTCTGTCGCAGAATAGCCACGCACTGCTGGACTGCTGCCTCGGCTTTGGCACGGAGAACTGTGTCATCGTTGTTACTGATCGGGTGTGGAATGACAGCAAACGGGAATCCTGGCCGCCCCGAAACCTGGGCCATCACCTGGGCTGTCTGCACAAAGCGGTCTGTAATGATGGCGGTGGCAGTGATGCCGATGTTCTCGGCGGACACGGCGTCGTGCAGACTACACGACGAGCAGCTGCCTCAATCGCCCACGGCTGCGATAATTGCCTCACAGCGCTGCATGTCTGCCAATATCTTGGGTGGGGCTGGCCGACTCGCATCAGGCTTGCGGAAGCGCAGCACCTGCGCCACGCCAAAGTGTGCGCGCAGGATGGCCTCGACATGGTCGAGCAACTCACGTACACGAAATTTGCTGTTATCCAGCAGACCAATGGTCCGGCCTTCGAGGGACGTCAGCCGGGCTGCTCCCGGTTGTGTCGCTGGAGCGTCCTCAGCCGTGGGATCGAACACACGGATACTCATAACGCCGTACTCCTCAGGGGGTCCGCACATCGATTGCCTGGGTCATGGCCTCTGATTTAGCGCCGAACCAGGGTGGGATGACCATGCCAAACCCGCCCGCTGGCCCTCCTGCTGCCACGACTAAGAGGTCATCCGGGGCACGCAACGCGGTAAATTCCTGGTCTGGACCACCACGCCGATGGACGATATTGGCTTTGCCAACCGTTGCCCAGTCACGCCGTAACACACGAGCCGAACGGTAAATATACTCACGGATGTCGTGTTTGTGCCAGCCAGCCGCGACCAGCAATTCGCGCAGTTGCTTGGGAATAATAAGGGCATAATTGCCTGACCAGACGGAATAGGTCAGCATATTGTGCCGCATCTCGGCCGCAAAAGTTTCGACAATTTCTTCAGGATCGTGTGTCCACTCATTCAGGAGCTGGCGTGGCGCTGCCCCTGCCATGACCGTAATGCCGGACATCCCCGCTGGCACGCCACGCTCCTGTGCCAGTGGTGTCCACGGACTATCCTCTTCGTCCTCAGCAATGCAGAACGTATACTTGCCCGGATGGCCAAGCGTCGAACGATCGAGTTGCCCCGGGATGCACCCGAGCACGTTGATCAAGACCAATCGTATGGCTCTGCCAATTGTAGCATTGGCACGGTTGCCACTGCCGAGCACATTGTGCGTCGCATTCATGCCAATGGCCGCGCGTACGGGGCCGTTCACCACAATAAATGGTGCACTGCCCCCGGTGCTAGCCGCAGTGCCATGCATGTTGAACGGCTCCTGGCACATGGCACGCAGAATGGCCACGACAACGGGCATATAGACTGGCAGACACCCTGCCATGACGGCATTAATGGCAACTTTCTCCGCCGTAATGGGACGCTGCCGTATGTGCTCTACCCCCACTATATCCGTGGCTGCCAGACCCACCGCCTGGAGGCATTCTATAATGCGCTCCTCCGTAGGAGGCACGATTGGCAAGCCATCTGTCCACCCCTTCTGCTGGTACAACTCATTCACGTCGAGTGCGTCAGCCAGGTCATACGCAGTTGAATGCAGTGTTTGTCGAGGCAGTATCATGACGTCTCCTGTCGTCTCAAATCTGCTGGTGGCTCCGCCAGGGGAGAGGGTGGTTTTGCAGCCAGCACCATATACATCTGGCTGTCTGACGTCACCTCTTCTGCCTGCCAGCCACCGTAGACCATGGTGGGGCTGAACCCCGCTGCCTCGATCATGCTGCAGAGTTCAGGCAGTGCATATGCCTGGCCGCTCACGCCAAAGGTGTGGATGGCCCCGGTTCTCGCGTCACAAATAAAATCGCGTCGGGCATAGGTTTTGTCGCGTGTATAATAAAAATATTCCGTGAGTACCAACTGCGGAAAGCGCCCCGCAATGAAATCGTGCCCTACCCACCACTCTTGCTCGCCGTCCAGAGCAGCAAAGAAACGTGGAGCATACACGTCGAGTGCGAACATGCCACCCGGACGTAGGCTGCGGCTGATGCGTCGCAGCACTTCTTCAGCATCATGCCGGGGCATCTCAGTAAAGCATCCAAAGATGAACGTCACGGCGTCAAACACCGCCTCGTACTCTATGGCGCGGACATCGCCCTGCACGAACTCGACGGCCAGGCCAGCCTTGTGCGCTCTGCGCCTGGCTGTCGCAATGGCTGCTGGTCCGAGATCAAGGCCCGTCACCAGCGCGCCGTGTCGAGCCATCGCCAGGCTGTGACGCCCGCCCCCGCAGGCAATGTCCAGAATGCGTTGGCCAGAGCGTAACAGCCCGCATGCTTCCAGGAAAGCTATTTCTCGGTGCGTATAGCGCTGTGAGCGCGTCGCAGTGCGCAGAAAATGCCGGCTAAAGGTGGCGTCATTCCACGGCAGCGAACCGATATCGATAAAGGGTCGTGGCCGTGGGCGTCGGCGAGCGACAGTCTGGAGGCCGTGGAGAAGCTGGGTGGCCACATCTGTCATAAGGTCTGCTTGACCGATACAGGATCAGGTTGCATACTGAATCCCTCTGCTGACCACAGGACACGCTCAGGCCCAAGCCAGGGCAACAAGCGCTGTCTAAGCTCGTGGGCCTGCTCCCGGCAGCGCGCGAACCAGCCGGGGAAACCTGCGTCAGCGAGTAACGCATCCATGCCCAGGCGGGCGGAACGCTGGCCACCGGAGCCATCCCCGTCGAGGAACGTATCGACAATGACACGTCCCTTCTCACCCACGGTATGCGCCAGCATCTCTGCGAAATTCGAGGAACTCGGTAACAAGGGCGATACGGTGATCTGGGTGCAAATCCCAAGCGACAAAGCCAGGCGCACCAGGGTCATGCGCCGCTCGGGAGAGGCCGATGAGCGCGTAAAACGTCGATGTACATCGAGGAGATCCGTTTCGATGCTCACATTCAGCGTGGCGAATGGCAGTTCGGCAAGCAGAGGAAAATCGCGCTGTGCCAGCAATGAGCGCGTCTGCACTACGAGCCAGTCAACCGGATGGGAGCGCAATACTGCCAAGCAACGCTGCGTCAGGCATGCCGACGCCTCGGCCGGCTGATACGGGTCCGTTGCCGAGGCCATAAATACCCGATAGTGCCGGGCGGCTGGTTTGCGCAATTCCTGCTCCAGCACCTCGGCAATGTTCACTTTCTGCCGCACCCAGGTACCCCAGGCCGCCGGCCCAAACTGCCCTACAGGGCTCTCCCGCACATAACAAAAAGGACAGCCTACTCTGCCAAAGGCACATCCCGCATATGGGTTGAGGGTATGGGTAAAGCCAGAGGCCAGGAAGCCACCTTTTTGGCGTGTCAAAGCGCGTTTGACGGTTATCGTTATCCCAGCCTCCATGCGCTCACTCCCTCCTGCACTCCCTCTGGCTGCGAGCGCAGGGGGAGCCACACATATCAGGCTATTGGATGACCGATTTGGGAGTCGCCTCCATGCGCGTCACTTTAATTTGTTCGCGGAAGAGCATGTCAGGCACCTGGGGAGCGATGTAGTTCTTCCAATGATCACTCTCGTAGACGGCCTTATACAGCCGTTCCCGCTCTTCCTCACTTTCAAAGCGACGGATCCAGACATACAGATCGTCTTCTTCCTGCCCAACAAAGCTTCCGAGAATGACCATGCCTTTTGAGACCTGGAAAGGAATGATCTCCTCTTCCATGAATTTCACCCATTTTTCACGCTGTCCAGGCTTCGTACGATATTGTCGTAATTCAAAAAACATGGCGTACTCCTTCTATCCATACCGGCTCGGGTTACATATACTGAACGTGCTTCTGGTACTACCTATCAGAAACTCCCTGCAAACGCAAGTCTTCGTAGTTACCGCAGGCGCGGGAACACCTCTTTTTCCAGTCCACGCAAGAGAGCATCGGGACGGGTATAGCTGGCCTCATCACGCCACCAGATCGCGTCAATGTCGAGGGCGGCCAGGGCGTGTACACGGTCGGCAATTTCAGCGCCTGAACCGACGCAGAGCATGGCTTCCACCGCAGCGTCTGACACAAAGGTCGAGACCCGCTTGGCTTCTTCCCAGTCTACTGCGTGCCCGAGGTCAGGGTATAGCCTGGGGAAGGCACCCGTCAGCGCTGGTGGCTCGGGCAGGCCAGCGAGCCGCAAGAGCTCACGGGCATGGCCGTGGCGATAGTTTCCGGCCACACACGGGCGCATATGGTCGATGGCTCGCGCCTTGTTCTCGTCCACCATGGCCTGGATTACCAGGATGCGGCGTGCTGTGTGCGGCTGGCGTCCGGCCCGTTGCTCGCCGGCAGCGATGCGTTCGAGGGCCCAGGCCACAGCCCCAGGGGCTGCCCCAACGCTGATGAGCACGCCGTCGGCAATTTCTCCAGCCGTCTCTAGCATTTTCGGACCTGTGGCGGCGAGATAAATCGGCAGGCGCGGATGCGGCGTCGGCAGGGTGACTTCCAGACCGCCCAGTTGCGTGGCTTGCCCCTGGAAAATGCTGCGCCACAGGAGCGTCGCGTGCCGCATAGTCGCCAGGGTTGCCGCCTTGTGGCCGATGATGTAGGCTGAGCTATAGCCCGTGCCAGCCACTAAATCGGCCCGCCCATTGGACGCTTCATCCAAAGTTAAGATCGCACTGGCCGTGGTCACAGGGTGACGCGTCAGGGGATTGGTCACCCCCGGTCCCAGGCGTAAGGTTTTCGTAGTCAGCGCCGCACACATCAGGTGGCCATAGACATCACGCCAGCGCCCCGCCAGCAGCGGGGTATCAGGCATCCACAGAAAATCGAACCCGGCTCCTTCCACACGAGCCGCATACTCCGCCGTCTCCTGCGGCCGGCCAGCAGTAGGGACACGTAAGCCAAAGCTCAAGGTCATGCTGTCTACTCCTGCATAGAAGAAATCGCCAATAACGAGAAAAACCTGGCTATACTAGAGGAGTAGGGTCTGGCCGTCAATGAATCACCGCTCGCTTGTGAAACGCGAGAGCGAGGGCGGCGTTCCCGAACAGTGGGACGCGGGCTTCATAGTCAATGGTTACTGTGACATCATTAACAGTTTTTTGTATTTTGATGTCGTCTCTAGCCACACTACTGACATTATTGATTTCATATAAACGTTTTTGGATTAGCTTAGAAATCTCCTCGCGTGATTTTTCTTTTAAATCCAACTCTTTCTTGAGAGAATTGACTACATCACCCACACTCAAAGCCTCAATATAGACGGGAGCAACTCTCAGAACAATATACACGGCCAAGCCCACTGGAATAAGAATGAGAATGAGACCAATAGCTGTTAAGCCTGCTTGGCTCTTTACCCTATGCATGTCTATCTCCTTTGACGGGCAACTGTCTCACGCGCACGCAACGGGCTACTATGACCATGCAGTAGAAATTGTACGTTTCCCTGCCAGAGGGCGCAAGAAACGTTTTGCACCCTCTCTAGGGATGTGGCATCATCCCTATGGACTATTAGGGTTCATGTTATAAACAATATGGCTGTGTTGTAAGGAGTGCACATGTGGATAAAAAGGTGACTTTTCAAGCCGGGGACTTGACATTGGAAGGGCGTGTCTGGCTTGCCACAGGGAGCCGGGACGTTGGAGTGGTGCTCTGTCATCCCCATCCGCTCCGTGGGGGCAACATGTACAGTAATGTGATATCGGCGGTTGCTGAGGCTTTATGGCACCACGACATTTCGACGCTCAGGTTCAACTTTCGCGGTACAGGTGCGAGCACTGGCTGCCATGGTGACGGTGATACCGAAGGAGCTGACGTCGCTGCAGCAGTAGCGTATCTGTTGAGCTGCCAGCCCATAGCTCGACTGACGGTGGTCGGGTATTCATTTGGGGCTGGAGTGGGTCTCCTGGCTGGTGCCGCCGATGCGCGGGTGGCAGCCCTGGTTGGGATAGCCCCGCCCGTTGCCCGTCGTGATATGTCTCCGCTGCATGACTGTACTAAAGCCAAATTGTTCGTGACCGGCGATAAGGATCACGTCTGTCCGATCCCGGTACTCCAGGACCTGATAGCGCACTGTCCTGAGCCGAAAGCGTTCGCGCTCATTCCTGGAGCAGACCATTTCTTCTTAGGGCGAGAAGCCGAGGTGGCGGAAGCCGTGGTGACTTTTGTCACGCAGTAGGGCGAAGGCGCCAGGACCGTATGGAAACCAGGAGAAGACGTCGATGCAGGATCTGCCTATCAGTTATTTCCCCGTTGCCGAACGCCAGGACTGTTCGGAAGCCCTCCAAAAACTCTTTGCCGAACTGGAGGCTACGTTAGGGTTCGTGCCCAATGTCATACGCGCTTTTGCCTGGCGCGAGCCTCGCTTCTGGAAGTGGTGGGCGCACCGGAACGACCTGATGGCGCCAAGTGCAGGCTTGTCGAAGGCCGAACGGGAGATGGTCGCCGTTGTCGTCTCGGCTGCGAATGATTGCCTCTACTGCATGACCTCGCATGGCTACGCGGTACGTGTGTTGCTCGGGGACCCCGTCACTGCCGAACGTATTCTCCTCGACTACCACCGCGCTGGCCTGGATGCCCGTACCCTGGCGATGCTCGACTACGCTGTGAAAATCACGCAACGTCCCGCCGCCTGCGGTTTGGAAGATATCGAGTGCCTGCACCAGCACGGCTTCCGGGACGAAGATATTTGGGACATCGCCGAAATCGCTGCGATGTATAACTATACGAATCGTCTCGCTTCGGCCGCCGGCTGGTTGCCGAATCCTGAGTACCATGGTCTCGCTCGCTGAAGGCGTCTGTGCCGCGGAGAGAGGGGGGTATGCGCTGGTTCCACGAAGCTGTTGATCGCCTCCATGTGGCGCTGTTGCATCGCATTATACCCCCGGTGTTTCAGCACGGTATCGACTCACCGTCGTTGTCGGCACACCTGGCTGCGGTACGGCTCACCATGCCGACGCTCACGGCCACCCGCCACTATACCGTGCTCGCGCACACCCTGATAGGGGAAGTGGCGGCAGGGTTTCAGGTGCGTTGGGGAGCACGGCCAGACCTGCCTGCTATTGTGTACCATCACGGCATTGCTGAAATGCCCTACGATAAAAGTTTCCGCGGTATTTTTCGAGGCTCTTTGCCAGGGCAAGCGCATCTGGTGGCTATACGCGCTCCCTTTCATCGCACCTGGCTGGACCTGCTGCCAGGGCTCGGGAGCATGCAGCATTTTCTGACCATGTGTGCGGTGGCCGTGCAACTCGGCGAGAGCGTGCGTCAGGCCTTGGTGGCGCGTGGGGCCTGTGGCAGTATGGTCGTCGGGACAAGTCTTGGCGGGTTTCTCGCCCTAGTGCACCATCTCATGTTCAACACTGCGGACGGGTATGTGCCGCTGCTTGCGGGGCCTGATCTAGCGCATGTGATGCTCTGTACACACTATCACCGTTTTCTGGCCTCCCGGGCGCTGGCGCACCCCATGATGCTGCAGGAACTCCTCGACTGGCGACAGGCTTTGCAAGCCAGTGACACACACCGTGTCCTGCCCTTACTGGCGCAGTACGACCGGGATATGTTGTATGACCACCACGCTGCCTGCTACGCGGCCAGTGGCATACCCATCGTGACCATTGCTCGGGGCCATATTACTGGCTCTCTCGCCTTCGCAGCGCTGCGGGCACATGTGCTGACGTGTATACAGGCATTGCTCCAGAAGCGCTAAGGAGCGGACACTATTGACAAGGGCTGTACGCATCCGTGCCTGCCTGCTATGATCCTAGCAGGAGAGGTTACAAAGAGCCCCTGCACGGGGTCAATACGAAGGAGTTGCATGTGACGTACGCAGCACGACATCGAGTCGTCTTGTTGTTTACCTATGCCTGTCTGGTAGGTATGCTCACTGGTCCGGTGCACGCCCAAGTCAAAAGTCGGGGGGCTGACCCTGGCACCAAAACGTCTGAGCCGTCTGCAGCGCCACGGCAAGAAGCAATAACCGTCAATGCCAAAAGCGCAGTCCTAATGGAAGGAGCCAGTGGTCAAACCCTGACCGCGCAAAACAAAGATGAAAAAATTGCCCCGGCCTCTTTCGTCAAGGTTTTAACACTGTACGTGGTGTATGACACGATCAGGAGTGGAAAAACCAAACTCATTGATGAGGTCTATATCAGTAAAAAAGCCTGGGAGACAGGCGGGTCAAAAATGTATGTCGGGGTGGGTTCGAAAGTGCCTCTTGAAGAGATCATTAAAGGCATTGCCATTGTTTCAGGGAATGACGCGTGTGTTGCCGCTGCTGAGCATATCTCTGGCAGTGCTGAAGTGTTTGTCAAATTGATGAATGACACCGCACAAAAGCTCGGCATGACGAATAGCCATTTTGAGAACCCGCATGGTTTACCGAGCCCGCAGCAGTATACCACAGCCTACGACATGGCCATACTCGCGCGCAGTTATATCAACGATTTTCCCGATGCATTAAAAATTCATTCCACCCTCGAATACACCTATTCTGGGATACGACAAGACAACCGAAATACATTGCTGCGCAAAGATTCGTCTGTCGATGGCTTAAAAACCGGCTTCATTGCTGAATCTGGTTATCATCTTCTGGCGACTGCCCAACGCGATGAGCGGCGTTTGATTGCCGTCGTGATGGGCGCCAAGAATCAGACGATACGAGCCGAAGAAGCTCTCAAGCTGTTGAATTACGGCTATCGCAATTTCGCCTTCGTGTCCTTGTTCACCAAAGGTCAGGTTCTCTACGATCTGCCGGTCTGGAAGGGGCAGAGTAACAACCTCCACATCGTGCCTGGCGAAGCGGGCATGATTGTCGTACCCGCCGAGGCAAAAAATAAGCTAGAGTACGAGAAAATTGTCCCGGAGTATGTCGTCGCTCCCATCGAGAAAAATCAAGAGATCGGTAAATATGTGGTGAAAATGGGCACCAATGTGCTCCGCTCGATACCCCTTGTTGCGGAGACAGACGTCCCGAAAGCGGGCTTCTTGAAGCTTATCTGGCACAGCATCATCTCCTTCCTCGGACGCGTGAGAATCTTGACCTATGTCTTGCTAGGTATTGTCATCGTCGTGCTTGTCGTCCTGATCCTGAACTTCCTGGCCAGAACACGCCGGAAGAAAGTGCGGATTCGCTACTAACCAGATGCAGGTTATCTGCTATGGGATGCAGCCATCAGGGTGAAATCTGACCGTTGGTATGAACACAGTCGTTGTGCAGATGGGCCAGGAGAGTGGCTATATCTGCCGGGAGCGGCGAGGTCAAATCTAACCACTGCTCGTTGTCTGGATGCTGAAAGCGTATGTGCTCGGCATGCAGAGCCTGGCGTGGGAAGGCGTTGATAGCCTGCTCCAGGCTGGCATGGCCTGGGAACCGTAGCAGTCCAGGACCGTACACAGGGTCGCCCAGCACCGGATGCCCGATATGCGCTAGATGCACGCGGATCTGGTGCGTGCGGCCAGTTTCGAGTGAGAGACGCATGAGACTTACCGGTCCCCAGGCTTCTACCACCTGGTAGTGGGTGCGGGCCGCACGACCGTAGCGCTCGACGACGGCCATCTTCTGGCGCTGTTGAGGATGGCGTCCGATCGGTGCATCAATAGTGCCCTGCAATGCTGGAAGGCGTCCACGCACCAGCGCTACATAGCGCCGCTGCAACCGACGGGTGTTCAACTGTGCTGACAGATGCCGATGGCTGCGGTCGTGCTTAGCGACCAGCAAGAGTCCCGACGTGTCTTTATCGAGCCGATGCACAATGCCTGGGCGTTCTTCCCCGCCGATGCCCGACAGCGTCTGGCAGTGAAAGAGCAGGGCATTGACTAAGGTGCCACTGGCATGACCGGGACTAGGATGTACCACCAGGCCCGGCGGTTTGTCGATCACCAGGAGGGCGTCGTCTTCGTAAACAATCTGCAGCGCGATTGCTTCGGCGACAGGACGGGCGGGACGGGGAGGGGGGACATCCAACGTGATGACGTCTCCACCCCGGACGCGATAACTGGCCGTCACCACCCCCTGGGCGAGCCTAACCTGCCCTTCCTGGATGAGCCGTTGTAGCTGACTCCGTGAGAGTCCAGGCAGATGCGCTGCAAGGTATTTATCGAGGCGAGTGCCGCTGTCCTCAGCCGCTACCGTAAACAGAAAGTGCTGAGGCGTCATAGGCTGTCACCCTTATTCCCGGACAGCGCGGAACGAGTCAAGCAATAACAGTCCCACCCCAATACAAATACTGCTATCCGCCACGTTGAATGCCGGCCAGTGATAAGCGTACCAGTGCACGTCAATGAAATCAATGACCTGACCGAGCCAGAGACGATCGAGGCCATTCCCAAGCGCTCCACTGATAATGAGACAGAGTCCCCACAGCCTCAGGACATACTGCGACGGCACCCGCACAAAATAGGTGAGCAGCCCCACCAGTGCCAGGACGGTCACTGCGGGAAAGAAGAGGCGCAGAAATGTCTCGCTCTGCTGCGCCAACATGCCAAACGCCGCCCCTGCATTGCGCACATACGTCAAGGCAAACAGATTGTCAATGACCGGGCGTGACTCATGGAGGGCAAAGGTCGTATGAACGTAGAGTTTCGTCGCCTGGTCAAGGCCCAGCACAATGAGTACCAGGCAACCGAATAACTGCCATTTTTTACTGGTGCACATCACGGCTCCTGCCAGCACGCGACACCTGGCCTCCCTCGTGTTTCAGATGTGCATGGCCTCACGCACCTCAGCCATGGTCTCCTTGGCGACGGTACGGGCCTGCGCACTCCCGGCCACCAACACGTCCATGGCTTCCTGTGGGTGCGCCGTATAATAGGCTCTCTTCTCATGCAGGGGTTGCAAATCCGTAAGCATGTTCCGAATGAGTACGCCTTTGCAATCGATGCAGCCGATACCGGCCGTGCGGCAGCCCTGCGCCACCTCCTGGCGTTCCGCTTCCGTACTGTAGATACGGTGGAAGTCGAACACCGGGCATATATCAGGATTGCCAGGATCCCGACGACGCTGCCGGGCCGGGTCGGTCATCATCGTCTTCACTTTTTGCGTGAGTGTTGCCGGGCTGTCTGAGAGGTAGATGGTATTATCATAGCTCTTGCTCATTTTGCGACCATCGAGCCCTGGCAGCTTGGGGACTTCCGTCAGTTTCGGCTGCGGCTCTGGAAAGATCTCGACGTTGTAGAGACTGTGAAAACGCCGTACCACTTCACGGCTCAACTCAATGTGGGCGACCTGATCCAGGCCCACCGGGACCCAGTGGGCTTTATACATGATGATGTCAGCCGTCTGGAGTAAGGGATACCCTAGAAACCCATAGGTCGCCAGATCACGGTCTTTCAGTTCCTGTTGCTGTTCCTTGAAGGTGGGGACACGCTCCAGCCAGGCAAGTGGCGTGATCATCGATAGCAACAGGTGCAACTCAGCGTGCTCCGGTACGAGCGACTGGATAAACAGCACACTTTTCTCGGGGTCGAGGCCAGCACTGAGGTAGTCAATGGCAATTTCTTGTACCGATTCTCGGGTCTGCGTCGTGTCAGCATACCCAGTCGTGAGAGCATGCCAATCCGCGATAAAATAGAAACACTCGTACGTCTCTTGCATGTGCACCCAGTTCTTGAGGGCTCCGAGGAGGTTACCCAAGTGCGGTTTACCCGATGACCGCATACCACTGAGGACCCGCTCTTTGGTCATGATGCTTCCTTACTGTGAATAGCGTTTAACACCCCTCTGCTACCAGGTGCGCTGTTTCCTCGCAAGGCGTCTACACCCCTGAAGGCCGAATGGGGTAGGAATATGCAAGAGGCGACGAGGTATGAAGCTGCCCATAAGGCACACTGTGCCTTATGGGGTGCTAAATGTAACGAATATGGCTAGCGGTCGTCAAGCCTGATGGTACCTCTACAGTCGTTCTCAGCCAAGGTAATGATTTGTCCTACCTCATAATTCCGGGATATTACGGGGGTATTTTTGTGCTATGATGGGTCATTGTAGAGCCGCAGGGGTGAGCCGGCGGAACCCGCAGACAGCTGCTGATGGCACAGTCCACGTCATAGAGAGGACTACGCGTGGCGAAAGCCTCTGTACAGACCATGCGCAAGCGGTCCACACCGATCTTCTACGGCTGGTGGATTGTCGCCGTTAGTCTGGTGATCGACGCCTGCAAACACGGTACCTTTAACCGTGGCTTCACACTCTATATTTTGCCTATCCGGAACGAATTAGGCCTTAGCGTGACGGCGATCTCGCTGGCGGAGATGTTAGGTCGGCTGGAAGGCGGTGTGTTGGGACCTGTCATGGGGTATCTCACCGACCGTTTTGGGGCCGGCGCCATACTGGTATTTGGTGGCCTGATGTCGGGGCTGGGATTTATTTTCCTGTCTCAGACCAACAATCTCTTTGTCTTTATGTGTATTTTTGTCGGTATGCTCTCCGTAGGCTTTCGCTCCGGCTATAACAACGCGACCCTCGCAGCCGTGAACCAGTGGTTCCGTCGCCAGCGTAGCCTGGCGATGTCCATTGTGGCGGCGGGTAATGGGTTGGGCGGGGCCGTCCTGGCTCCCTTGGAGGGCCTGCTGGTGGCCTCGTTCGGCTGGCGGACTGCTGCGCTCTTGTCCGGCCTGGGGATTCTTGTCGTGGTTGTGCCGCTGTCTTTCCTGGTTCGGCGTTCTCCCGAAAGCATGGGCCTGTTGCCCGACGGTGACCAGGCACCGGCACTGCCAGCGTCCCAGCCGCCAGGCCTGCGACGTGCACAGGGGGCAACTGCGGACGGCACTGTGCCGGCAGCGTCGTCTGCGGCAGGCCGTCGTGATGCAGCCCAGTTAGACTTTACCGCTCCTGAGGCGATGCGGACGCTCTCCTACTGGCTCTTGATCCTGGCCACGGGCTTGCGTAACACGGTGCACTCTGGGATGTCCTTTCTCATGGCGCCGGTCGTGATCTGGTTTTTACAGGGCAGTGGACGGAGTGCGGATAGCAGTCTGCCTATGGCCGCCTTCTTCGTGGGTCTCCTGTCCTTAGGGACGTTCGTCCTGACTCCCATTGTGGGATGGCTGGGCGATAGCATATCCAAGCCACAGCTCAGTGCCGCGTGCATGGCCTTCGGTGCCGTGTCTATGGCGATGTTACTACATCAGAACGGTCAGCTATGGTACCTGGGGCTGAGCGTGCTCTTGCTCGCGGTCGCAGAGAGTGCCAATCCCCTGAGTTGGGCCATCATGGGTGACTTTTTTGGTCGACGGGCCTTTGCCACCCTGCGGGGCTGGCAACATCTGCCCGACCAGCTCATGTCCATGAGCACCCCGGTATGGATGGGATGGATCTTCGACCACACCGGGAGCTACTACTGGTCCCTGCTCCCCCTGGCCATCATCTATGGCCTGTCGGCATGTGTTTACTGGCTCCTGCCTCAACCTACTACACCGGCCCGACTTCGATAGCCGCTCGGGCGCCTCTCGAGGAGGCGTTCACGGATGCCTGGTCAGCATCTCTTCGGCATGTTTACGGGTAGTGTCGGTAATCTCTTTGCCGCCGGACATGCGGGCAATTTCTTCGATGCGGTCGGCGAAGTTAAGCGGTTGGATGTCGGTCGTGGTGTGATTGGCCTGTATTGACTTGGCAATCCGGTAGTGCTGGTCCCCGTGGCGGGCAATTTGCGGCAGGTGCGTTATACAAAAAACCTGATGCGAGCGCGCAATGTGGCGCAGTTTTTCGCCAACAATGGTCGCGGTTTTCCCGCCGATGCCGGCGTCCACTTCATCGAAAATCAATGTCGGTATCTGGTCCGCACGCGCCAGAATGCTTTTCATGGCTAACATGACGCGGGAGAGTTCACCACCGGAAGCGATGCGCGCGATGGGTTTTGGCGGCTGGCCAGGATTGGGAGAGAAGAGATACTCGACGTCGTCGATGCCGTCAGCGGTCAGGGTAACGCGATCCGTGCCCACGAGCAGTCCGCCCTGCGGATGATAGCGCAGGGTGTGGGCCACCTGGAACACCGTGTTGGCCATATTCAGTTCCTGCAACTCCTGTTGCACCGCCTGCTGCAGGCGTTCGGCGGCCTGGCGGCGCTTGTCTGATAGGGTGATGGCAAGCGACTTCAGCGCCTGGCGGGCGCGTCCCAGCTCAGTCGTCAGTGCGGCGAGGCGCTCACCGTGCCGTTCCCAGTCCTGGTGCTCACGTCGGAGTTTGGCGTGATACTGCAGAATGGCTGGGATAGTTGGACCGTATTTGCGCTGCAGGCGTGCGATCTCCGCCAGGCGATCTTCAACAGCCTGCAAGCGGGCTGGATCGACCTCCATATGCTCCCCGTAGGCCAGCAGGCTACGCGCCGCTTCCTCGATGAGATAGTAACTCTGCTGCAGGTCCGCCTGGAGGGGCCGCTGGCTGGCATCGAGGCTGGTCAACTGGGTCAGTTTTTCGAGGCCGGTAGCGAGTAGGGTAAGTGCTGATGTCTCATCACGATAGAGGATCGCATAGGCATCTTGTGAGAGCGCGTAGAGCCGCTCGGCATTGAGCAGCAGATGGCGTTCCTGGGTCAGACGCTCTTCTTCCCCAGCCTGCAGATGGGCCTGCTCAATTTCCTGCAATTGAAATTGTAAGAGCTCCAGCCGTTGCTGCCGCTGCTGTGCTTCCTGGCGTACACGTCGATAGTCCTGTTCGAGAGCATGGTAGTGTTGATAGTCCTGCTGCAGGGCAGTGCTCTCCTCAGTCAGCTTACCAAAGCTATCGAGTAACGCCAGTTGCTGCTCGCGTTGCAGCAAGGTTTGCTGTTGATGTTGCCCGAGAACATCGACAAGAAATTGTCCGGCTTGCTGCAACATGGCTACTGTGGCCAGCTGCGCGTTGATATAGCATCGACTGCCGCTCTTCGTGAGGACCCGCTTGAGCAGCAACGTGGCATCATCTACGGTAATGCCTAAAGTGTTAAACAGCTCGGGGAGATGGGGGTAGGTGGTGATATCGAACAGGGCCTCTACCAGGGTGGGTTTGGCATCAGCCCGCAACATGTCCGTGTGTGCACGTTGCCCCAGGGCGAGTCCTAACGCCCCGATAATCATGGATTTTCCAGCCCCGGTCTCACCGGTCAGCACATTGAGTCCAGGGCCAAACTCCACCACAGCACGGTCTACCAGCGCATAATTTTCAATGTGTAGCTGTACTAACATGCAGTATCCTGTGGGAGGCGAACCGCTTCCCCCCACTTCAGTTTCGTGCGCAGGATTTGAAAATACTCGTCCTTCCTCAGCGTGCGGATGAGCTTCATAGGCTGGGCAGCCTGCTGAATGTCCACGACGTCACCATAGTGTAATTCTACACCAATCTGCCCATCCAGAGTGACCCTGACATCCTCGTCGCTCGTCTGGAGTATGACCTGAATGTGTGCCGTATCTGGGAGGACCAGCGGGCGGTGACTCAAAGTATAGGGGCAAATGGGGGTGAGAATGAGCGCGTGCAGGTTAGGATGCATAATCGGGCCGCCAGCCGCCATGGAATAGGCCGTGGACCCCGTGGGGGTGGAGACAATGAGGCCGTCGGCCCGGTAGGTCGTCAGGTACAGATCATCGACAGAAGTCTCGAGGTTGATGATGCGCGCTAGGGCGCCCTTGTTGATTACCACATCATTGAGCACCACAGGCTGCGGCAGGCATGCACCGTCCCGGCGGTGGATACAGGTTTTAAGCCGCATGCGTTTCTGGATGACGTAGTGGCCATCCAGCACCTTTTGCAGCCTGGGAAACAGCTCTGTGGTGGTAATCTCGGTGAGGAAACCGAGGCTCCCAAGATTAATACCCA
>Ga0111538_10005853_pt1 | contig 16729 bp, 7 predicted proteins | sample SoiMethybrSBSTD1_FD_79669 | JGI IMG/M metagenome (GOLD analysis project Ga0111538, IMG submission 79669) | Bulk soil microbial communities from a Populus tree surrounding site in Tennessee, USA - Soil MetaG P. TD hybrid SBSTD1 (version 2)... | ecosystem: Environmental > Terrestrial > Soil > Tree...
TAAAAATCAGGGAGATATAGTATATGTGCTACCGTTTCCGCATAATCTTCATTATAATCGCTGGTAGCATAAGGAGTAACAAAACCTCTTTGTAAAGCTTCTTCATCTGAAAGGGTATACCACGAGCCGACCGACGTATAGCCCTCTGGGGATATTTGCTGCCAATTTGTAGGAAGGTTGTAACGCTGGTGAACAATGTGCGCAAATTCATGGTAAATCACATTGAGCTGCAGGAATAACCACTCCTGATTTTCAAGGTCAATACTGTTAACATCTGTGAGTGTTATCCGCGCACCTGCATCTGCAGTTCCCAGTGTGACGGTGCCATCATCATTGTACATGAGCGAGCCAATAAGTACTACTTCAGCCGGCACATGATTTTCAAAAAATCTTCTACCATTTTGAACATTGATGTATGGTTCCACCCAAAATGCTGTTAAAAAATCAAGTGTAGGTTCAACAACCTCACGAAGGGGAGGGGCAACGCGCTTGTCTGGGTCCACGTATCGATCGACGAACTTGTAGCGAACGGCCACACCATATTTATCTACAAAATTCGTCTGAATATAAATATCAATTGGATCTTCCGACGGTGTTTGTTGCTTGACGGGACTTTCAAGGCTTTCATCTTTATAACAAGACGTCGCCACCATCGAGCCCAACGTAATCAAGATGAGGGCAAAAATTTTTGTTCCCAGCTTATTTGTTTCAACTTTCATATCCTTCACATTTCTCGTTAACGAGGATTAGGTTCAAGTCCTCCTACGTCCAAAGCCGATTGCGGTAATTGTAAAACTTTTCGGTCGTCTTCTTCTTCAAGCGTTATTTGACTACCATTTTCGAGTACATGGTCTACGGGAATTTCATATCGTCTGATATCAAACCATCTTAATCCTTCGTGCATGAATTCTTTTTGTCTCTCGTCCAGAATAAATGATAAGACAACAAACTGATTACTATTTGATCCGTAAAATGATTTCAGAATTTGAAGCGTAAGGGGAGGATTGCCATCATATCTTTTGCTCACGTAGATTTGCAAGTCAGCAAGCGCAGCAGTTAGATTATTTTTGTAAACATAACTTTCGGCGCGATTAAGTAAAACTTCTTCACCCCTGAACGCAGAAACGATTGTGTAATAAAGTCCAACATCCGACGTTAAGCTGCTTCGCTCAAACAAAAACTCATATTTGGCTTGTGCTAATCCGTTATCTCCGCGCTGATATAACGGATACTCAGCGCTTACCCTGATATCATCAGCATCCCACGGATTATTATTGAATATTCCAAAAAATAACGGCTGGTCTGGCCAATACGCAACATTAACCGGAAAGTTCGTGATGTTACGCATCACCAGTAAATTACTGGGGTCGATCGGTGACGTATATGTGCGAATGAAATCCTCGGCATTGGCCGTTTGCGCAAGTAGTGCAGAAATATCTTTAACATAGACAGACGGATCAGCCCCAAGCATTTCAGAGCTGTACTTGATGCAGTTGTCCCAATCCCCCTTGAATAAATAATAGCGGGAAGCAAATGCCAGGGCGGCATTTGGCGTAAAATGATATTTCCCGGAGTTATTATAAAAACTTCCATCCACCAGGTCAAGTCCTTCTTCGAGATCATCTTCGATGTTGTCGTATACATCCTTCACGGTACCGCGGCTATATTGCTTAATAAATTCTGTTTCTGGTTCTAATACATAAGGCACTCCAGGATCCTGGGCGGCAGTTTCAGGATCATAATGTTTTGCGAAGAGATTCACCAACATGAAATGTCCATAAGCCCGCGTCAGATACGCTTCGCCTTTCACTGCATCTTTGAGAGACTTTTCACCTTCCAAACCATCGATTACAGCGAGCACCTCATTGGAATGCGCAATGGAGTTGTAGGTACTGGTCCAAAAATTTGCCGGCGTATCTTGGTCAATAGAAGTAAAGTCATCCCAGGTATAGGCTTGATTGTATTCGGGGCGTTTGAATGTTCCTCTGGTATACGTTACGTTGTCACTCATCCATTCCGTAAATAAGTAACCCGCATTTGTATAAGCGTTGGTGAGAAGCTGTGCGGCTTTTTGGGGTGTGTCAAGCTCGACACGATTATCAGGTGTCTCTTCCAGGTACTTGTCACATCCTGCTAGGATCGTTATCGCCAGCAGGCAAACGTATTTTTTTAAATGCCGTGTCATGTTCTTCATCTCAAAATCCTAAAATGATAGAAGTCGTTATTAATCTCGGCTGCGGAAGGGCTACTCCTCCTGCAGAAAAGAACTCCGGATCCTGTCCGTTGAGTTTGTCGTCCGAATACAAGAGCATCAGGTTTTGTCCCTCAACCGAAAGCTGTGCGTTGGTAGCTCCGATTTTCTGGTACCACCTTCCTGGAACATTGTAACTTAGGCGAACGGACTTAAGTCGGATATAATCTCCATTCGCAACCCGCACCGTGCTTTTATTATATAAGTCGTAAGCCCGAACTAAATCGGAATCTCCCGCGCCAGAAGAATTCACAATTTGCCGGTCGAGAATAACAGGTATGTTCGTCTTTGTTTCATCGCCCGGCACCAACCATCGATTGATAAAATTCTTTGACAATGAACTAAAGTCGGTATAGCGCGAACTGAAAGCATCGTCAAGCCTGATTTTGTAATCAAACTTGTAGGATAAAAACACATTAAGCGAAATATTTTTGTAGGTAAAAATATTGCCAAACCCACCTGCGCCTCTCGGCTCGGCAGAGCCCTCATAGTGTAAAATATTGGCAAGGTTATCCCGATCTTGTAGGTCATAGTTATATACTACCTCACCACTGCCGTCATAAAAGGTAGGAATTCCTCTATAGTCCAGGCCCGCGAACTTCGTCGAAAATAAGCCTCTTCGAGGGCCGCCAAGAACGGCCGCGCCACCTTGTACCAGCGCGTCGCCTAGCCGTGGGTTAAAATCCAGCCTGGTAATTACATCCTTTGCGTATCCTATATTAAAATTTGTAGTCCAGGTAAAATCCTTTCCTTTGATATTGAGCGTGTTGATCGAGAACTCAAAACCATCGGACTCCATATCGGCATAATTGCCATACTTAAATCCAGCGGCATCGTTGTCTTGTCCAGCCCCGCCACCTACGCCGCTTGTTGAGAACAGCCCTATTAAGTCGTAAGAGTTACGGGTATAAAAATCGACTGTACCCGTGACGCGGTTGTTGTAAAGTCCATAATCAAAACCAATGTTCAGTTCTTTGAGTTTTTCCCAGGTCAGGTCTGTATTTTCGAGGTCCGAGATAAATAAGAAAGATTCATTATCCGTTGGGCGGATCGTGACGTCGGAACGAACGTTGAGCAGTGCGCTGGTATTCGGACCTAAATTGGCAGATAGGCCATACGTAGCCCTCAGTTTGAGTGTTGTAAGCCAGGAGAATTTCATGAACGACTCCCTATCTAAGTTCCAGGCTCCGCTCACATTCCACGTAGGGAGGTATCGGGCCGCTTTGCTTTTCCCCAGGCGGTTAGACCCATCGTAGCGCACTGTACCATTAAAGACATATTTGTCGTTAAAAGAATAGGCGCCGTTGAGGAAAAAGCCAGCAAAACGTTCACGATCGATACCAAGTTCATACGTACTGATTCCCTGGCTATTGAGGAAAGCGATCATCAAAGGATCGGTCCGCACAATTCCGCCATTTTCGTAAACCACACCAATTCCATCGGCCCTGCGGCTCGACCTGTTGGTGTATTTGATTTCCTGACCAGCCAGTAGGGTGACGTTGTGAATTGAATTGAAGGTATGCGACCAGTCAACGCTGTTGCGTATGTAAAAATATTTGAGCTCGTCTTCATCAACGTTATTGAAACCACCCTCTGGTAAAACTACTTTCGGCAGCGCAGTTGGATCATTGGGATCTTTATACAACAGATTATTGGCTTGCTGAATGTATTGCGTGTCATCGGCACGATAAGCCTCAGCTTGATTTGAGTTTTCGTGTATGATATGCTCTCGTTTTGTCGTAGCATATCTGCCTTGTACAGTGCTTCTGAGAGAAAGATTTTCCCGTATGTTAAACGTCAGGTCTGCCTGGGTTGAAATATCTCCTACATCGATATTGATGTAGTTCAATCCGAGCTCTTGGAGAATGTTGAAAGGAGCATAGTTCCGGCGAAAATATTCAAGTTGACCGTTGCTGTCATAGGGGCGTATAGCCCGACTTGTATTCAATGAATAGCTTAATGGGTTAATGTCGAAATCTCTTTTGTAGCTTCCGGAGATCGGATCAAAATCTCTGTTTTGGGTACCAGGTACTTGTTGGTTTCTGTAGTTAGCGGTAAGTTTTAGATCGAGCTGAAACTTTTCTGAGAACAGAAAACTATTCTTAGCAGTAGCCGCGTATCGTTTTACCTTGTCGGCGATGGTTTGACCATTGTCATTCAGAAAACTTAACGAGTAGTAGCTGTTGAACTTTTCATTTCCGGATGTTAAGCTCACGGAATGCTGCTGTTGTAATGAAAAGTCCCTGAACAGGACATCAAACCAATCTGTGTTAGCGGTTTCATACTGATTGAGAAATTCTTCGTTTAAGCCGCCATTGACGCCCCAGTCCAGGTTGTGCTGTGAAATCTCGGTGAACATCTTTCCAAGGGAACCATAGTTTTGTGCACGTACCGACGTAGTAATATCGATCAAACCTTTCTCATATAATTCCCGGTAAACAGACATTTCATCTACCGAATTCATAATATCAAACTGGGAGTAGGTGGGTCTTAAGTGGAAGGAGAAATTACCAGAGTAGCTCACGCGCGTCTGACCGCTTCGGCCTTTTTTGGTGGTGATGACAATCACACCATTTTTTGCCCGTGTACCATAGAGCGCCGTGGCAGAGGCATCCTTCAATACCTGATAGGATTGGATGTCATCAGGATTTATTCCGGCAATAGAGGAAGTGGTAAGTGTGCTGGCATTACCCGTAATAATATCATTGGCACTGACGGCATTCAGATCTTCAAGGATAACACCATCGACCACCATAAGCGGTTGGGTATCACCATTAATAGTTGTGTTGCCACGGATTCTGATTTTGGGATTTGCGCCGAAAGTACCTGAGACGTTATCCACCGTTACTCCGGCAACGCGTCCTTCCAGCATCTGACTGGCGTCGGTTATACCTCCAATTCGCAGATCGGCCATTTTAAGGTTAACAGACGAACCAGTAAATAACTTTTTCTCCACGTCTTGGAAACCGGTAATAACAACTTCCTCCAATTCTGTTGCTTCTGGCTGCAGCCTGATGTCTATCGTGCTTCGCTGACCTACTATTTCGACGGCAGTTACGTGGCCAATAAAGGAAAACAAAAGGGTGTCGGTCGGCGATCGGACCATTAAATCGTACTGGCCGAGCCCGTTGGTTATGGTACCGCGAGTAGTGCCCTTGATTTGAATATTAACGCCTGGTAAATCTGTGCCGTCTTTCGCGGACACAACCTTACCCGAAACTTTCAATTCCTGAGCTGAGACGCAGAGCAAGCTTCCAAAAAACAGGACTATTCCTGACAGTAAAAATTTCTTCATTGTAGCTTAAATTGAGCTAATTACCAATCTTAAGGACTTTCGCCCTTACCACCACCGTACATCAACAGTCCACTAAGGCTCTAATAAACAGCTATTCCAGGCGTCTCAAACCCAGACCAAACTGAATGAATAAAGGAATATGAATAGGTTTGTTTAGTAAATTCTATTCATAGGCTATGGGTGTACATTTTCTAAAATTAAAAATTTAACAATAAAGAACAAGGTACAGTTTATTAATCAAAGACGTAACAGTCCATTTCTGATATCAAATGCCAAAATTCGGAGGTTTTCTCAATACCTAAGAACGTTATCTTATCATTAATTTGTATGTAAATGGACCTGTAACATAAACTTTTTTGCTTGCAATTGACAATCAACCAAGCACAAGCCGCAGGTTTTTTTTTGGACCTGACCTCCAGAATATTGTATAAAATTGCCAACGTTAATTTACCAAGGTAAGCATCTGCTTTCGCTGGCTTTCAGAAGGCAATTTACCAATGCCCGCATGAAGGTTATCCAGCATATGGTGAGGCTTTGATGTACCGGGAATAACGCAGGTCACGGCGGGCTGAGCCAGTATAAATTTTAAGAAGAATTGTCCCCAGCTACTACAATCAAACTCTTTGGCCCATACCGGTAGCGTTTTACCCTTAACCCTGCTGAACAATGCTCCCTCTTCAAAAGGTTGATTGATGATCACCGCCACTTTTTTCTCTTGTGCAAGTGGAAATAATCTTTCCTCAGCGCGGCGGCTTAACATTGAATAATTTATTTGCAGAAAATCCAGGGCTGTGCTTTTCAGTATTTGTTCGATTGATCCATATGCGCTTTCAGTATAATGAGTAATGCCGATGTAACGAATTTTCCCTTCTTCTTTCCACTGTCTTAATGTTTTGTAATGTACTTCCCAATCTACCAGGTTGTGTATTTGCATCAGGTCGATTTTTTTCCGTTTCAACAGGGCAAATGAGTTATTCATTTGCCGGACGCCTGCTTCCTTGCCCGTAGTCCAGACTTTTGTAGCGACGAATAATTTATTATTGATGTCAAGTTCACCGGAAAGATCACCAACAACTCTCTCCGAGTTGCCGTACATCGGCGAGCTGTCAACCACCGTGCCGCCGTTTTCCACCAATGTTTTCAGTACTAATCTTAAAGGAGCGCGTTCTGATTCGTTTTCTGACGCATCGAATGTCTGCCACGTTCCTAATCCTATGACAGGAATTTTCTCATTGGAGGAAGGTATTGGTCTTTGCAAAATTTCAGCTTCAATAGGCGACCATCCCGAAATTAGGGGGAGCAAACCTAACGCGGAAAGGGAATGCAAGTAAGTTCGCCGGTTCATGAAAGGAAGTTAGAAAAAAAACATGCGAGTCGTAATAAGAGTACGCAAATTCCGGCAGGCAGTTCACCTCAGACCAGTGGCACAACATGCACTTTGGTTCCCCAAGTGTTTTAAACACGCTCCTTACCCCTCTCAAGACGTGCGTGCGGCGCACTCGTGATCCACGTTGAATTTTAGGTCGCTTACGACAATGGAAAAACGCGGATGCCCTGACGTTAAACTTGATCTTATTAAAATTTGATTTGAATTGCGACCTTTGACCCTTTTGAAGCTAACATGATCAATGCCACAGAGCGGGAAGAGCGCGAATATCTGGAAGAAATTAAGGAAAAACTGATGCTTGCCATCAAGCGTGTCGATGACACGGTAAGAGAATTCTCAACCGAGCTCCGCAAGAATAAAGAATACATCTATGAACACCAGTCGGGAATGGATGACGCTGACATGGTAGCGGCGGGGCAGTCAATCAATCGAATGGCGTTTACGGGAGAATCCGCAGTTGCCAGAAAAAGAAAATTATTAAAACTAGGGGAGTCGCCATACTTTGGCCGGATTGACTTCACAACAGATGAAGATAAAGCAGCAATCTATATCGGCATCTATTCTTTTTCAGACGAAACAATACGTAAGAATCTAATCTATGATTGGCGTGCGCCTATTTCTTCGATGTTTTATGATTTTGAATTGGGAGAAGCGTTTTATAAAACTCCATCCGGGGAAGTCAAAGGGGAAATTTCACTGAAACGGCAATACCGGATCCGCCAGGGAAGGATGGAATTTATGATCGAGAACGCCGTTAGCATCCACGATGATATTCTTCAAAAGGAGCTAAGCAAGTCTTCTGATGATAAAATGAAAAATATCGTCGCTACAATTCAGCGCGATCAGAATGCTGTCATCAGAAATGAAACTTCCCGCGTCATGATTATACAAGGTGTCGCGGGTTCCGGCAAGACATCCATTGCGCTACACCGGATTGCTTTTTTGCTGTATCGGTTTCGAGACACCATTGCCGCCAAAGACATTCTTATTATTTCTCCAAACAAGGTTTTCGCTGACTATATCTCCAATGTTTTGCCAGAACTGGGCGAAGAGAATATTCCCGAGATAAGCATGGAAGAACTGGCCGCGGAAATGCTGGAAAATAAGTATAGGTTTCAAACCTTTTTTCAGCAGGTTTCTGATTTGCTCCAGAACCATGATGCAGCTTATATCGAGCGGATCAGATCTAAGTCATCATTTGAATTCCTAAGCAAACTCAATCAATACTTAATTTACATTGAGAACAACTATTTCACCTTTACAGAACTACGGATAGCGGGTACGGTAGTCCCTTTTCCTTTTATTGAAGAAAAATTCAAAGCATACCATCGGATGCCTTTGCTGAAGCGGTTTCCTGAAATCGTCAAAGACGTTCAGCAATATGTGCGAAACAATGTGCAGCGTAAACTAACTGGAAAAGAAAAAACACAGTTGTGGGAGGCTATACCACGCATGTTTAGAATCAATAATGTGTTTGATCTCTATAAAGACTTCTATTCATGGCTTGGTAAAAAGGAGCTGTTGAGCGTGGGCAATGGCGGCGAAATTGAATATAGTGACGTCTTTCCTTTGATTTATTTTAAGCTGCGCCTTGAAGGTGTTCCGCCACATACGCACGTAAAACATTTGTTGGTAGACGAAATGCAAGATTACACACCTGTTCAATACGCTGTGCTGTCACGACTGTTTCATTGTAAGAAAACTATTCTCGGAGATGTTAGCCAGACCGTGAACCCATACAGTGCTTCGTCCGCTGAGTCCATTGAGCAGGTTTTCCCGCAAGGAGATGTCGTCAAACTTTTTAGGAGCTACCGCTCAACCTGGGAGATCACTGCCTTCGCTCAAAACATTTCCAACAACCCGAACATTCTTCCAATGGAAAGGCATGGTGAAGCTCCTGTAGTAAAACGCTTTAACACCAACGCAGAAGAAATTGACGAGATTAATAATCAGATTGATCTTTTCAAAAACTCAGGGCGGCAGTCTCTGGGGATCATATGCAAGACGCACGACCAGGCCGAGAGAGTCTACGGCGAACTGAAGGCAACCGGCGTCAATTTACTTACCCCGGACAGTACTTCGTTTACAAACGGCGTCATCATTACCACGGCGCACCTGTCGAAAGGATTGGAATTCGACGAAGTTGTCGTGCCTTTTGCGTCTGCCAATAACTACCGCACGGATGTAGACAAGAGCATCTTATACATCGCATGCACCCGAGCCATGCACCAACTTATATTGTTGTACACGAAGGAAGTATCTCCATTTATTAAAGTGTAATGTGAACTAAAAACTTACTTGTAAGGCAGGTCGGTGGTGCGGAAGCAGAAATAATTTGTAGTTTCATGGCCTTATAACCCTTTTATGCATATGCATAATAAATTTTTTGGGGTTGTTGCCATTTTTTTAATTCAGTGGCAAACTGACGCTCAAACCCTATCCAAAACGCAGCTCACGATTTCTCCTGAGCCAAACGTCTATTCCCATATTGAATGGGTAGATGTAGATGGCGACAATGACATGGATCTGGTGGAATTGTATTCCGATCCGAACGACGACTCGAAGAGTTTTGTCAAAGTTTATCAAAACACAAATGGCACCTACGACGAGAAACTCAATGCTTTCAGCGTTGCTTCCATAGACCCTAGAAGCTACGCCTTCAACGATCCTGATGGTGATGGCGATGTCGACTTCCTGTTCCTGGATAACGAGGGTATTAAAATTGCCATCAACAACGGTAACTTTGCATTCGTCATTGAGAACACGACCATCTCTAATCCAAACAACTGGCATACTGAAATTCATTGGCAGGATCTCGATCGGGACCAGGACCTTGACATCATATTTGACATTTTCACTTATATCAACGTTGCCGGTGTGTATCATCAGGCTCTTCACAACATGCCTGTTTACACGAGAAACCGCTCATGGGCTGACGTTAACAATGACGGATATCTCGACATGGTGGCTACAAAAGGCCAGAATGGAATCGACCCTCTTTTTCTTTTTATTAACCAGGGTGATGGCTTGTTCAAAGAAAGCAAGCTGCTTTCTCCCGGATTCCTGGATTCAGGTGAAACCCAATGGCTGGACGCAGACGCCGATGGGGACCTTGATTTGTTCATTACGGAGGATGGCGAAAAATGTACTTTGTTCGAGAATAAATTTTCGGTGTCCGGCGTCGCTGATCTTCAGCGGGCCGTGTCATTCAAAACATTAAGTAATCCCAAGGCGGATGTGGGCGATCTTAATCTTGATGGGCTGCCTGATCTCATTATCACTGGGCAAGGATTTCCCAGGTTTGAGACCTACTTATATAGTAATTCATCGACCTCGGAAGAGATAAAGTTTGTCGAAACCGATCTGGAGATAAATCCATATTATGTTTCCAATTTTAAGCTCGTCGATATCGACACGGATTTAGACCTCGACCTGTTCGTCTTCGGTTGGAATGATGGGGAGTATTCGGAAAGAACGCAAGAAATTTACAACATCAATCCCGGGAGCACGCGGCCGCAGCCAGCGGTTCCGAGTAATCTCACCAGCATTGTTGGTGAGCAAGTCGCTCTTTCCTGGGATCACAACCCCGATCAAGGCGCTGCTTTCTATGATTTAGCACTCGTTCTTGATGGTGTACCTTTCACATCCGGGGTAGCCCTCCACGATGGATACCTTCTTATGCCCGATGTCATTAATTTTCACGCGGCTAAGCAACTCACGCTACAGAATTTACCTCCAGGAAACTACGAATGGCGAGTGCAGGCCTTTGATCACGCTCATCGTTCGTCGGGCTTTTCGGAGCCTGGTTCATTTACTGTTGTGGAAGCGCCAACGGCATTGGCCCTTGACGTGCTTGCCTATAATAAAGTGGAGCTCACCTGGCAATATGGCGGCACGGCAACAGCTTTTGCCATCCTTCGAAGGTCCACGAACGGTGCGCTCACCGAAATTGGAACCGTCCCGGGCAATACGCTGATTTTCGTGGATTCCGCAGTCCCTCCGAATGAACACGTGGAGTACGTCGTCAAAGCAGTATCCAACGGCAGTTATTCAGCGCCCAGTGCTACCGTTGCTTATTATTCGGCGCAATTTGACGAACTGCCCTTTAATCCAGCCGGCCCCAATGTTATTACCGCGGCCGGTACTACAGCGGACTTTGATCAGGATCAGGATTTTGATATCGGATTTGTGGGACGCATTGACAATTTAGACGGGACATCCAAATTACTTAGCAATAACGGATCTGGTACGTACTCAGGTTTGACGTTTTTACCTGCCGGAGAAGTGTTGGCGGGACCTATTATTACAAGGGATATGGATAATGACGGCGATATTGATGTATGCGTCATTGTTGGAAACGCTGGTGTAGGCAGGAAAGTGGCCGTTTATAAGAACAATGGAAGCAGCTTTACGAAGTCATTCGAAACTTCAGCTTATGAAGAAGTAAGTCAGTTGGCTTCCGAAGATATGAATCACGATGGACTGCCGGATCTCATGATAAAACGTACGGCAGGGAATTCAGAGGGAAGTCCAATTACCTACCAATTATTATATCAGACCACTGCCAATAATTTTATTGATAGCAAAGTTATTTTTCTAAAAGAGCCAAACACGGCGGGTGGCCTCGGCAATTTTTATCTGGCCGACCTTAATAATGACGGTTTTACCGATGTGATTTTTAGCGGTACGGGCCCGGTTAAGGCTAAACTTTTCGTCAGCCTAAGCGGGAATGCCTTTAAGGAAACGTCGTTCGGCCTTTCTTCTTTGGATGACCCCGCATTCTTTGACTTTAACGGGGACGGTAAAATGGACATCATGCAACGGGGCCTTCAAGTCTTGTACTTATACAACGGAATGGGTGGTGCGCAGTTTAGCGAACCGCAGGAAATCTCCATAGCGGGCATTGGCGCCAATGAAAGTATACAGACCATGATTGCGGATATGGACTTCAATGGCTGGCCTGATCTTATCGTGAACGATTTCCATAATACAACCTTGTTGTATAACAAGGGGCAAGGAAATTTTGTCCGAGCAGATTATCAATTCGCCGGCAACCCGGGCACTCATGTATTTCTAACGGACATGGAAGGCGATGGAGATCTGGACCTTGTGAAACAAGGCAATGACGACTATGACCAGGGAATAAACTATTATTATAAGAATCGAAGTATTTCTGCACCCGGTCAGAACGCCTCCCCAACGGTGGTTGCCGGTATTCAGGTGTCACGCAGCGCCAACGCTACTACCTTATCGTGGCAACCGGCTACAGACGATACAACGCCAGCGGCAATGATTAGTTATCATCTTGATTTGATTGATGGAAATGGAAAACACTGGATCCATCGTGAAACGAACGCATCAGGAACTTTTCGCCGCCGATTAGCTTATGGCAATGCCGGATTTCGAACATCCTTTACTATAAATGATCTACCAGCAGGACATTATACTGCGAATATTCACGCCGTTGACGCCACCTTTAAACTTTCAGCGTCCTCGGCGCTGAGCTTTGACGTTACGGCAGGACCCACATTGCTGGCAGTGGAAAGAATCCTTCTGAATAAAGTGAAACTCACCTGGACGGATGGACCTTTGAACGGAACAGCAACAATTGTGACGCGAAAATCATTAACTAGCGATTTTCAAATAGTCGCGGAATTACCGGCAAACGCTACAACCTACACCGACAGCGGCCTTCAGTATGACAACCTATATACGTATCAAGTTTATGAAAAGTCAGTAAGTACAATAACTACAGGCTCAAACGCGGTCAATTGGAATACTGCCTTGTTAGTACTGGAGCAATCAACGATCACCAATGCAACGGGATCACTGGATGTCGGTGACTATACCGCCGATGGCAAAATGGATATGTTAATTTTCGGAGGAAGGATGTTTAATGGCAACACAATTGACTTAACCAGTGCCCTTCTCGAAAAAACATCCGGCGGCTGGACGCAACAGAACGCGGGGTCGGTAACTCTAGCAAACCCTGGAACATCACACTTTTATGATATAAACGGGGATCATCGCCTGGATTTGTATCAGCATGGTTATTCGTTGTTGGAGAGCGAATACGAAACAAATGTCTTGCTGAATAACGGTAACAAAACTTTCACTTCAACAACAAATAGTTTTACTTCAGATTACTTTGGCATTTTGGAAACATGGGATTATGACCGTGATAATGACCTCGACTACTATGTAATGAAGCCCGGTGTTGGAACTAGTCTCATAAAAAATAATGGCGCTGGCGTTTTTAATAAGGACACGGACTTTGCCAAGTGCTGCTCTAATGGATTGGTGTCTGGCGATTTTGATAAGGATGGCGATGAAGATTTAATTCACTTTGATCAGACATCCAATTATTATACCCTCTTCCTAAACAAGGAAGGTTCATTGGAAGCGAATATGAATATCCAGGTCAGCGGCGGACGGATGCAAAAGCTGGATTACAACGGCGATGGGTGGCCTGATCTTCTCTTTGTTCAACACAATGGCTTCAACGTCAAAACTGAGCTGTACAAGAACCTGGGCGCTAATGAATCCGGGGTAATACAATTCAAGGTGATTAAAGATGACTTCCCGGTGGGCGAAGTGTCCGTCAATACTGCGGACTATGACCATGATGGTGACCTCGACATTTTTTTCACGGGAAAGCCCTGTGTCATGTACAACAATGAAGGAGACGACACTTTTAAAGAAAATCTGATTCCAAATTTTTCGGCAGGTACAAATAATACACAATGGGTTGACTTCGACAGCGACGGTGACCTAGACCTTTTCATGACTGGATATTTCACTGTTAACTACGTCGACGACGTAGACCAGCCTTATGGTTACGTTCTCAAGAATCAGTTGATTGTTTCGGGAAAAGGTGTTGGAAACCTGGCTCCAGGTGCTCCTACCAACCTGTCGTCTCACCAGGACACAGAAGGCCTTCATTTGACGTGGAGCAATCAACCCGATGACCATACGGCGCCGACGGCCCTCAGCCACGATGTGATCATTTATAAAGATGGGAAAGAGATAATGAAAGCACCCCTAAATCCCCTCACAGGAGCGCGACTCAAACTACAAGAAGGACGAGCATCCGAATCTTTAATAGTAGATAACCTGGCGTACGGCTCGTACACCTGGAAGGTACAGGCGCTTGATCAAACATTCATGGGATCACCACTTTCAGCGCAGGCGGACTTCATTTTCTTGCCTCAGGCACCGGGTATTAAAGATACAGTGGTTTATAAATGTGATCGGCAGGTCACCCTTACCGCCGAAGGTGCCAATATTGAATGGTACACGGACGGCGAGCTGACTAACAAAGTGGCATCAGGTGTCTACTCACCGCAAACAAGCCAAAAGGTGTACGTAACGCAGACCATTGCTGGTATGCGTGGTGTTGCGCGGCCAGTTCAAATTACGATTCTAGACCGGCCTCCGATGCCAGTAGCGACCCTTAATCCCTATTTCTATTGCGAGAATAGCGCAGGAAGTTCGGCTAACCTGGTAGTATCCGGCAAAAATGTAATGTGGTTTAAAGATGCCGACAAAAAAATAAATGCTGGATCGGGTAATCAATTGTCTATCATGTTATCTGAGCAAAATTTTTATGCTACTCAAAACATTGGCCAATGCGAAAGCTTGCCCGCCATCGTGGCTGTCAAACCCTTGGTTATCGATTCAGAGATAAATTTCGAGGACGACAAAATTTATACAGCTGAGCAGGATGGAAGTTCTTATCAATGGTATAGAAATAATTCCCCCGTGCCGAACAGCAATAACTATATTCTCGAGGGTGCAGTTCAAGGTGACACCTATAAGGTATACATTGAAAAAGGGGGCTGTTCGGAAACGTCGGCCCCAACAATCATAACGGGAATAGAGGATAAGGAGATCAGCGGTTTAAGAATTTTTCCAAATCCAGCACACGACAATTTTACCATTGACATGGTAAGTATAAATGGATTCGTAAAGATCTACGATGCTGCCGGTCGAGTGGTCTTTGAAAAGACCGTTCAAGACAATTCACAAGGCAGTCTATTGGTACCTTCATCGGCCTGGAGCGATGGCGTGTACTTCATTACTATTAACACAGGACAAAATATCATTTCCCGAAAAGTTGTGATTAAATAATCTCGGCGGCTTCCTAAGTAAAATTTAGCTCGACCTTTTCTTGTGGTGTAGGCGGCCGCCTCTTTGCGCAACTTTGCGTCGCTGTGCCACTGTGAAAGTGCATTTTTTTGTTCAGCGCTGTCAAATAGTTTGTCAATCATTATACGACCGGCGAACATTTTATTGGAAGTATTGTATATACTTATGCCTTTAAAATCTAGACCATGATTCAGACCATTAAGCGACTGCTCGTTGTTGTTCTTGTTTTCATTTGGATTGTTGCCCCTGCACAGGATCTTGTCATCGGTAAACCAGAAGAGCTGGGCTTTTCGACTCAGCGACTGGAACGTATCGATCAGGTATTCAATTCCTACGTAACAGAAAATAAAATGGCCGGGAGTGTGATCCTTGTTGCCAGAAAAGGCAAAATAGCCTACTACAAAGCTTTTGGATTTCGTGATAAAGAATTAAGCTCCAAGATGGAAGTGGGATCCATTTTTCGCATCGCTTCGCAGACAAAAGCAATTGTAAGCGTGGGCATCATGATGTTGCAAGAGGAAGGCAAACTATTAATTCAGGATCCTGTTAGTCGGTTTATACCCGAATACAAAGAGACCAAAGTTGCTGTTTCAAAGCCGACCGGGGGATACGAAATTGTAAACGCGAAGCGCGAAATCACCATCAGGGATTTACTGACACACACCGCAGGCGTTGGGTATGGACAGGGTATCGCTGCCGAAGAGTGGAAAAAAGCAGGACTGCAGGACTTTTACTTTGCACATCTTGACGAGCCCGTCGCCGAAACGATCAAGCGTATGGCTGCTTTACCCATGGATGCGCAACCAGGCGAGCGCCATGTCTATGGGTATGCAACGGATATCCTAGGCGTTGTTATTGAACGTGCTTCTGGTTTGCCGTTGGATCAATTTCTAAAAGAACGCATCTTTGATCCGCTGGGAATGACAGATACCTATTTCTTTCTTCCCAAAGAAAAAGCATCCAGGCTCGCAACCGTATATCTGCCCAAAGAAGGCGAACCTCTAAAACCAGCACCCGCTAAAGGAACCGTCAATAGCCAGGGAGAATACGTGAAGGGCCCACGTAAAAATTTTTCCGGTGGCGCAGGGCTAGTCTCTACTGCCAAAGACTACTATCATTTTTTGCAGATGATGGCCAATGGTGGTGAGTTTCAGGGTAAACGAATTCTTTCTTCCAGAACTGTTCACCTGATGACAATTGATCACTTGGACAAAAATATGGAATTTCGTCCCGGGCTTGGATTCGGACTCGGATTTGAGGTGGTGCTAGATCAGGGCCAGCGAGGTATTTACGGCTCACTCGGTCAGTTCGGGTGGGGGGGTGCCTACGGATCCACCTTCTGGGTAGATCCTGCAGAAGAAATGATCGTTCTCTATTTTACACAGGTGAGACCTGGCTCAATAGTTAAAGACCAACTACAATTGCGTGCGCTTGTTTACCAGGCGTTGGTGGATTGAGTCGGCCAGAGAATTGTCCACCATCCCGGGCTATAGCGCCAAAGACTTGATGGAGAGTTGTATATTTCTTGCAAAGCTGTCCTTCCCGAGAACAATTTGTCCGTGGCTCACGTAAACAATTTTGTATTCGAACGATGATGCGGGTGATACGTCCATTCGCCGGCCACAAACAACACTATCAAGTATGAAAA
>Ga0111538_10005854_pt1 | contig 16728 bp, 14 predicted proteins | sample SoiMethybrSBSTD1_FD_79669 | JGI IMG/M metagenome (GOLD analysis project Ga0111538, IMG submission 79669) | Bulk soil microbial communities from a Populus tree surrounding site in Tennessee, USA - Soil MetaG P. TD hybrid SBSTD1 (version 2)... | ecosystem: Environmental > Terrestrial > Soil >...
CTTCAACGAGCGGATCGATATGTCCTGGCAATTCTGGCCATCAGCGTTGTTACCGCGTTACTGAGACTCTTCGGCACCCATATCAACCCCACAACTGTCGCTCTCGCGCTTTTGCTCGTTGTGCTGTTTGTGGCCACGAGATTTGGTTCAGGCCCGGCTGTTCTCGCATCGATTGGCGGCGTGTTCTGCTTCAACCTCTTCTTCCTGCCGCCTGTGGGAACGTTTGCCATCGCCGAACCCGCGAATTGGGTAGCGCTTGCTGCATTTTTGGTCACCGCCATCACCGCCGGCGAACTTTCCGCCCGGGCGAAGCGCCGAGCCGAAGAAGCCGAAGTTGGACGACGCGAGATCGAACGCCTATATACCGAGCTACGCGAAGCTTTCGAACGCGCGAGCGAAGCGGAAGCTCTTCGTCGCAGCGAGCGATTGAAGTCCGCGCTTCTGGACGCTGTGACTCACGACATTCGCACGCCGCTCACCTCGATCAAGGCATCGGTCACAACTCTGCTCAATGAGTTGCGCGGGCCGACTACCGAGCACGCCGTGCTCGATCAAGAAGGCCGGCGAGAGATGCTCGAAGTCATCGACGAAGAAGCGGATCGGTTGAACCGTTTCGTCGAAAGCATGGTAGAGCTTGCGCGCATCGAGGCGGGCCAGCTCGATCTTCGCCGCAGGTGGGGAACCATTGACGAGATCGTGATGAATGCGCTCGCGCGCGCAAAGCCGCTCACCCGTTTGCACCCGATGGAAGTTTCGATCGAAAAGGATTTGCCGATCGTTCGCGTCGATGCCAAGGCGGTCGCCGAAGTTGTTTACGCGTTAGTCGACAACGCCGCCAAGTACTCGCCCGAGGGGACGAGCATTGAGGTAAGCGCCAGTCAGGTTGATGACATGATGCGGTTGACAGTTGAAGACCGGGGACCGGGCATCGCGGTAGACCTGCGCGAAAGGGTGTTTGACAAGTTCTTCCGCGCGATGCGCGACGGTGATTCGGGAGTGCAACCAATAGGAACCGGGATGGGGCTTGCCATTGCGCGAGGAATCGTCGAAGCTCACGGCGGACGCATTTGGATCGAAAGCGCGAGCGAAGGGCGAGGGACGCGAGTGACGCTCACGCTTCCGCTTGGAGATGACGATGAAGCCGGCGCTCCGCTGCTCGAAGCTGACGCCGAGAAGGCCATCTGAGAGCGACGATGAGCGAGAAACATCGGATTCTTATCGTTGACGACGAACCGCAGATCACTCGAGTACTGCGGCGAAGCTTAACCAGTCACGGTTATGACGTCCGAAGCGCAGCCGATGGCGAGTCAGCGCTCGAGACGTTTGGCGATTTCTCTCCCAACCTTGTCATCACCGACTTGTCGATGCCCAACCTCGACGGAATAGAGCTCTGCCGGCGGTTGCGAGAGCTTTCTCCCGTGCCGATCGTCGTGCTTTCCGTTAAGGGCGAGGAGCGGACCAAGGTTGAAGCGCTGGACGCCGGCGCGGACGACTACGTCACCAAGCCGTTTGGCATCGACGAGCTCCTTGCGCGTATTCGCGCGGCGCTGCGGCGCGTCCCCGAGACAAAAACGGCCAGCGTCGCCTCGACGGTGTTGGAAGCTGGAGACTTTCGCGTTGACCTGGAAGCTCGCATCGTTACAGCCGGAAATCGCCAGGTTCATCTGACGCCTAAGGAATATGACCTGCTAGTCTATCTGATCGGTCATCCGGGAAAAGTGCTCACGCATCGAACGCTGCTCGCCGCAGTGTGGGGTGGAAATTACGTGGAGCAAACCGAGTATCTGAGGGTCTTTATCGGACAACTCAGAAAGAAGATCGAATCTGACCCCAGCACGCCTCGCTACATCCTCACCGAGCCCTGGATCGGTTATCGCTTCAATCCGGGCGCGTAAGAAACACCATTTTCTAATACTTCGCGGTCCTTACAAACATTTTATGGACCTTTTGCGCCACCCTTATGCGCTCGGTGCTAGCCTCATCATGTTGATGACTTCGGACTCGCTTATCGCGCTTTTCGAAGGTATCACGGCGAGGAAAGATGAGCGCTCAGACTATTGGGACAATTGGCGTGTTTGCCCTTACATTAGGTTTGCTGTTGCTGCGTCATTTTTTTCTGGAGCGTAGGCCCAACAGCCGCGGGAGCGCCGGCATTGACGCTGGACCTCGCTTACTCGAGACTCCCCGCCTTGGTTCCAAACAGCATCGTCACCCACTATCGACGGACGACGACAGGTGGATTTGGACTACCGAGCCCGATTCTAAACCTAACTTGACGGGCCTCGTCCGCACCGCCGAGAACCGTAGAGGCGACAAGCGCTCATCGAGGCACGATGCTCGTGATTACTCATAGACTCATCGACCATATTCACATGCTCCAACGCCGCGGGGACGGCCTGTCACACCTCTCTCAGGGAGGCTTCTCATCATATGAAAATCCATCAGCCCAACAACATAGTGGCCGCGCTCATAACTTTGCTTCTGTTTGAAGGTGGGGTTCATGCCCAGCAGGAGAATGCGGCGAAGACCTCACACGCGCCCTCTCGATGCGCAACGACTGCGCCAGCAACATCCGCTGTGTTGAGCGAAGGCGAACGGAAGTTGCTCGACCGAATAGCCATGCTGGAACGGCGCTTGTTTGCTTTAGAGTCACGCACTGCTCACAAGCAAGAGTGCGTCGCAACTCAGACGGTTGCCAGCGGGCTGGGCGTAGAACAGCTTCCGTCAATTAACGGCCAAGCGGCGCAAGAACCAGAGCAGACCGGCAACGAACCGGTGAGACAAGTCCTGACTAGCAAGGATGATCGCCGAGTTCTGGATTTCCTCCACGATACAACATTCAACCTCACTATCGACGGATACTACGGTTATAACTTCAACAAACCAATCGGTCGTATCAATCTGCTCCGCGCATACGACGTACAGAGCAACAGCTTTAGTCTGAATCAAGCGACTATAGTGATCGAGCGTGCGCCGAAATCAGAAGCAGGCCGTCGTTTCGGCGCGCGACTCGATTTGATGTACGGGCAGGCTACCGAAACCGTGCAAGGCAACGCTGCAAACGAGCCTCGGCCCCAGGCATATCGTCCGGTGTGGCAGGCCTTTGGCTCATATGTCGCTCCGGTTGGTGAGGGCTTGACGCTCGACTTCGGCAAGTTCGGGAGCAGTCTCGGTTATGAGACCAACTACACGAAGGACAACTTCAATTATTCGCGCTCGTACTATTTCAACTTTCTGCCCTTCTATCATTTTGGTTTGCGCGCGAAGTATCCGGTTAACGACAAAGTCACAGTGATGTACCACCTGATGAACGGGATCAACCAGACTGAGGACTTCAACGGGTTCAAGTCGCAGCACTTCGCGTTGATCCTGACACCGGTGAAAAGAGTATCGTGGCAAGTGAACTACTACGTTGGTCAGGAGCAGCGCGACCTCGTTCCGGATCTCAATCCTGGGTTTCCAAGTTTGCCGACGCAGCCGGGATTCTCAACAAACGTGATTCAACCGGTCCGGAACGGGCGGCTGCACATTTTCGATTCGTATGCGACCTGGAACGTGACCGACAAATTGATCCTCGCCGCCGAAGGCGACTACGTCGTCAATCGTGAACAAGATATCTCTGCGCCGGTGCACATAAGCGGCGGCGTCGGTTATGCGCGTTATCAGTTCACGCCGAAGTTCGCTCTGGCCGGTCGCGGCGAGTATCTGTCGGATCGCGGTGGGTTGTTCAGTGGCGTAACACAAGCTCTTAAGGAAACAACTCTGACGAGTGAACTCAAGTTTGCCGAAGGGTTTCTGTTACGCGTTGAATGGCGTCGCGATTTTTCGAATCAGCCCTTCTTCCTGTCGGGCACCCGGGGCCTTCTGAAGAAGGAGCAGAATACCGCGACACTTGGGATGATCTGGTGGTTTGGCCGAAAGGAAGGCTCATGGTAGTGGAGGATCGAGATGTTGGATCTGATATTCATCGCATTGGTTATTGTTTTCTTTGGCATCGCATTTTGGTACGTGCGCTTTTGCGAGCGCGTATGAGGTATATGGACCCGGAAACCTCAAAGAACCTGATCGCGATTGTAGTGATGATGCTTCTTTACGTTTCGCTTGTCTCTGCGGCAACACGAAGAGCGAGCAGAGGGATCGAGAAATGAATGCGGAATACGTTACCAGCGGGATCATTGCGCTGTTGCTGCTGATCTACTTGATTTACGCTCTGCTCAAACCGGAGAGGTTTTGAGAAGCACAGGCATTATTGCTCGCCATTCCGGGATACGCTGATCGCAATGTTTCTCAGAGCTGGGGAAATGAGATGACACTCAACGGATTCTTACAACTCGCGGTTTACTTTCTCGTGCTGCTTGCCATTACGAAACCGCTTGGAGTCTACATGACTCGAGTCTTCTCCGGCGAGAAGACATTCCTAAGCCGCGTGTTTGGCCCTATCGAACGCTTGATCTATCGGTTGTGCCGCGTCGAGGCCGCTAACGAACAACACTGGACCACCTACACCGCGGCGATGTTGATGTTCAGCGTTGCGGGACTACTTGTACTCTATGCGTTTCAACGGCTCCAGTATTATTTGCCGCTCAATCCGCAGGAGTTCAGCGGAGTGAATCCCGATCTCGCCTTTAATACGGCTGTCAGCTTTACTACAAACACAAACTGGCAAGCCTACTCCGCCGAATCGACGATGAGCTATTTCGTACAGATGGCTGGACTGGCATTCCACAACTTCGTGTCCGCGGCCACAGGCATCGTTCTGGCAATCGCGTTCATACGCGGAATCGCAAGCCGCGAGGCAAAGACAATAGGTAACTTCTGGGTTGATCTCACACGGTGTTCGCTTTATGTGCTGTTGCCTCTGTGCATCGTTGGAGCATTGGCGCTCGTTTCTCAAGGCGTCGTCCAGAACTTTAAGCCTTACACACAAGCTGCGCTGGTAGAACCGCAGCAACTTACAAAGACCGATGCCGACACCGGAGAAGAAACGACCGAGACGCACGCGGACCAGACTATAGCTCAGGGACCGGTTGCCTCTCAGGAGATCATCAAGGAGCTGGGCACAAACGGCGGTGGTTTCTTCAACGCGAACTCGGCGCATCCATTTGAGAACCCAACACCGCTGACTAACTTTCTCCAGATCGTCGCAATCTTCGCGATTGGGTCCGGCCTGACTTATACGCTCGGGCGGATGACCGGCAATCAAAGGCACGGATGGGCGGTATTCGCCGCGATGACGAGTCTGTTTCTTGCTGGTTTCCTGGTTGCCTATTACTTCGAGGCCCGCGGCAATCCGAACTTCGACCAATATGGTGTCAAACAAACTGCCGTTGAAACAAAAGGAGCAGAGCAGGCTGGCGGCAACATGGAAGGAAAGGAAGTCCGCTTCGGCGTCGCGAACTCGGCGCTGTTTGCGACAATCACCACCGATGCGTCGTGTGGCGCGATCAACTCTTGGCACGATTCCTACACTCCGCTCGGAGGAATGATTCCGCTGCTGAACATCATGCTGGGCGAGATAATTTTTGGAGGTGTTGGGGCGGGTATGTACGGCATGCTGGTGATGATCGTGCTCACTGTGTTCATCGCCGGATTAATGGTTGGGAGGACTCCGGAATATCTCGGGAAGAAGATCGAATCGAAGGATGTGAAGATGGCGATGCTCTATTTGCTGGTCTTCGCTCTTTCGATCCTGTGTTTCTCAGCATGGTCGAGTGTGGCTCCGTACGGCGCCTCCAAAATCGCCAACGACGGACCGCACGGTTTGTCGGAGATCGTCTATGCGTACACGTCAGCGACTGGAAACAACGGCTCGGCCTTTGGCGGCATTACAGTCAACACTTATTGGTACAACACCACGCTTGGGCTGGCGATGCTGGTCGGTCGGTTCTTGATGATAGTCCCGATGATGGGGATAGCCGGGAATCTGGCGGCGAAGAAGATCGTGCCGCCATCGGCGGGCACGTTCCCGGTTTACACTCCATTGTTCGTAATGCTGCTGATAGGCGTGATTTTGATTGTCGGAGCGTTGACGTTTTTCCCGATGCTCTCGCTCGGACCGATAGTGGAGCACTACTTGATGAACTCGGGAACGATGTTCTGAGTTTCTGGTTTCTAGTTTCTGATTGCGTTCAAACAAGAGCCAGAAACCAAAAGACCAGAAACTAGAAATAAGAGGGTTATGCCAGAGAGAGCACAAAAGAGACAACTGTTTGACCCGTCGATCGTCAGGCGGGCCGTCAAAGACGCATTTGTAAAGCTAAACCCACGGCTGGTTGCGAAGAACCCGGTCATGTTCGTCGTCGAGACCGGCAGCATCCTCACTACTCTACTCATCATTCGCGACATTGCGCAGGGACATGCCGCCAACTTGTTGTTCACCGTTCAGGTTACCCTGTGGCTCTGGTTCACAGTGCTATTTGCAAACTTCGCAGAGGCCATGGCCGAAGGTCGCGGCAAGGCTCAAGCGGACTCCCTTCGCAAAGCCAAAACCGAAACAATTGCAAATCGGATTATTGGCGAATTGAGCACCGGAGTCGAAGGAGTCAAGATCGAGCACGTCGCCGCGACGAAATTGCGCAGAGACGACGTGGTACTCGTTCATGCGGGAGAGTTCATACCGGGCGACGGCGAAGTCATCGAAGGCGTTGCTTCGGTGGATGAATCCGCCATCACCGGTGAGAGCGCTCCGGTGATTCGTGAATCAGGCGGAGACCGATCGGCAGTCACCGGCGGCACCAGAGTAATCTCGGATTGGCTCAAGGTGCGAATCACGTCGAATCCGGGGGAGACATTTCTCGATCGAATGATCGCGCTTGTCGAAGGCGCCGAACGACAGAAGACTCCTAACGAGATCGCGCTGAATATTCTGCTGGCCGGACTGACGATCATCTTCTTGCTCGCTGTCGTCACTTTGCTGCCGTATGCGATTTACAGCGTGAACGCTTCGGACCCCTCGACCGGATTCGCTCAGTCGTCGCCTCCGACGGTAACGGTGCTAGTGGCGTTGCTTGTGTGCTTGATTCCGACGACGATCGGGGGGCTGCTATCGGCGATTGGCATCGCCGGAATGGACCGGTTGATTCAACACAACGTCCTGGCGATGTCCGGACGAGCTGTCGAGGCCGCCGGGGACGTCAACACTCTGCTGCTCGACAAGACGGGGACAATCACGCTCGGCAATCGGCAGGCCGTCGAATTCATCGCGATGGGTGGGGTTTCCGAAAACGAGCTTGCCGATGCCGCGCAGCTCTCAAGTCTTTCGGATGAAACACCCGAGGGCCGCTCAATTGTGGTGCTTGCAAAATCGAAATACAGGTTGCGAGGCCGCGAACTGGCGGCCCACGAGGCCCAGTTTATTGCGTTTAGCGCGCAGACTCGCATGTCAGGAGTCGATATCGACGGCCGCGCGATTCGCAAAGGAGCAGTCGACGCGATTACTCGGTTCATCAACACTCAAGGCGGAGTAGTACCACCGGAGATGAAGGAAACCGTCGAGCGGATAGCACGCTCGGGCGGAACACCGCTAGCCGTCGCGGATCACAATCGCGCGCTCGGGATCATCCATCTCAAGGACATCGTCAAAGGCGGTATGAAAGAGCGCTTCGATCAGTTGAGGCGGATGGGCATCAAGACAGTGATGATCACGGGCGACAATCCGCTGACCGCCGCAGCCATCGCTCGCGAAGCGGGCGTTGACGATTTTCTCGCCGAAGCAAAGCCCGAAGACAAGATGGCGCTCATTCGTCGCGAACAATCCGAGGGCAAGCTCGTGGCGATGACTGGCGACGGCACTAACGACGCTCCCGCGCTGGCTCAAGCCGACGTTGGCGTAGCGATGAACACCGGTACTATGGCCGCCAAAGAAGCGGGCAACATGGTCGATCTGGATTCGAACCCGACAAAGCTTATCGAAATCGTTGAGATCGGAAAGCAGCTGTTGATGACTCGCGGGGCGTTGACGACGTTCTCTATCGCAAACGACGTCGCCAAGTACTTCGCGATAATCCCGGCGATGTTCTCGACGTTGTATGCGCTGGCTGGCTCAACGACCGGTCCCCTTGGAGCGCTGAATGTAATGCAGCTCGAGACCCCAGAATCGGCGATTCTATCGGCGGTGATCTTTAACGCGCTGATCATTGTCGCGCTCATCCCGCTTGCGCTTCGGGGAATCAGGTACCGCCCGATGGGCGCTGCAGCGGTGCTTCGGCGTAATCTGTTGATCTACGGGTTTGGCGGGATCATCATCCCGTTTATCGGGATCAAGATCATTGACGTAGTGATTCACGCAATAGGGCTTGCGTGATCGTAGAGTTGGTGCCTTTCAAGAGTCAACTTATGAACATAATCAAGCAGGTCTATCCGGCAATCGCAATGACCGTGGTGCTCACGGTGCTGCTCGGGATCATTTACCCTCTGATCATCACCGGGCTCGCTCAGGTGATGTTCCCGGCGAAGGCGGGCGGGAGCCTGATTGAAAAGAACGGGAAGATAATCGGATCGAGCTTGATCGGCCAGCCGTTTAGCGGGCCGGGTTATTTTCATTCGCGGCCTTCCGCTGCGGGCGCGGGTTACGACGGGACTGCCTCGGCCGGAACTAATCTCGGTCCGACCAGTCAAAAGCTAATGGACAACGTCAAGACCGCCGCGGAATCCTTACGAGAAGAGAATCCCGGCTCGCCGATACCAATCGACTTGGTGACGGCATCTGCATCGGGGCTCGATCCACACATCACCCCGGCCGCCGCCGAGTTTCAAATTCCGCGCGTTGCAAAAGAGAGAGGCATGATCCCCGAGGAAGTGCGCAAACTTGTTCGTTACCATACTGAAGGCAGACAGCTCGGATTTCTAGGGGAGCCGCGAGTTAATGTCCTCGAGCTAAACCTGGCGCTCGACGACATTCGACCGATGGGGGATAGGCTGGTTTTCGGCAGCCCGAGTCCGTGAAAAGATCATTTGAGAGAACCTATCCGTGAACAGCTTGAAGAAGAAACTCGCATTCAGCTACGGATTGCTGATCATCATCATTCTCACCGTAAGCGGGTGGGCGATTTATCACCTGGTTCATCTCGGCCGAGCCGTCGACGTAATCCTAGTCAACAACTACAGGAGCATCACCGCCGCGGAGAATATGAAAGAGGCGCTCGAACGGATAGATTCGTCGGCGATGTTCCACATAGCCTCGCACTCCGGCAAGGCACGTCAACAGTTCTCGGAAAACGAAACGAGATTTGCCGAGGAGTTTAAGATAGCCGCGTCGAACATTACCGAGCTCGGTGAGGACGTGATCATCGAAGACATCAGGGCGCGGTCCATGGCTTACAAACAGCAAATCGAGCAGTTCCTTAATTCACCGCCCCGGACTTCTACTGCCCAACAGTCCAATATTTATTTCGCGCGGCTCGAACCCGGTTTTCTCGCGCTCAAGGGCAGACTGGACGATCTCCTGCACCTGAACCAGCAGTCGATGGTCGCGGCCAGCGAGCGCGCGCAGGCGCAGTCTTTGCGGGCGGAGATCTCGACCGCTATCGTAGCGACGCTGGGGCTGGGGTTGGCCCTCTTATTCGCATGGCGATTCACTGCTTATGTGGTCGATCCGATCTCGCTTCTCGCCGAGAAGGCAAAGCGCGTGGGCGAGGGTGATTTCGATCAGCACATAAGCGTTTCCTCCAGAGACGAAATCGGAGTGCTTGCGACGGAGTTCAACCGAATGCTTGTCCGGTTGCGAGACCTGCGAAAATCCGATTACGGACGATTGCTTATAGAGCAGAAGAAATCAGACGCGGTGATCGACTCGATCTGCGAGCCGGTGATCGTAACCGACTCGCGCGATCACATAGTCAAAATCAACCGCGCCGCCCGGCAGTTGTTTGGCGCCGAGCCAGGAAGGGGAGGCCACGACGTGGATCTCGAGCGGTTCGAAGGCGGCGAGCGCATACTGTTTGCGGTGCGCAATGCTCTCTCGATGCAGCGGCCGGTGGGAGCTGACGGCGACGCCGCGATTGTGCCAATAAAGTTGGCGGGCGCGGAACGCGACTTCCGATTGCGCGCCACGCCGATGCGCGATGGCGAGGGCCGGCTGGTCGGTGCGGTGACGTTGCTTGAAGACATCACGGCAATCACAGAGGTGGACAAGCTGAAGACAGAGTTTATCTCCGTTGCATCGAGCAAACTCGCGGAGCCGCTTAACGCATTGCGGCTTGCGCTTCACGCGGTGATCGAGGGCTACGTCGGCGAGCTGACCGATCAGCAGAAAGAGATGGTGGCGCTCGCCAGGGATAACGCGGACAAGCTGGACGAGTTGATGAGCGATCTGCTCGAGCTTGCGGAGATCGATTCAGGCGCTCGCCGCCTGTCGCTCGAGCGCGTGCGGCCAATCGATCTGGCCCGAGATGCGATCGAACGCTTTTGTGCGGCGGCGGAGCAAAAGCAGATCAAGCTCGAAAACAAGGTCTGGCCTGACATGTCGTGGGTGGTCGCAGACAAAAAAGCGACCGCGCGCATTCTCGATAACCTCCTGTCTAACGCTATACGCCATACGGAGCGCGACGGCATAGTCACAGTCGAAGCGAGCGAGCATGTGGGGAGGGTATATCTCAGCGTGAAAGACACCGGGGAGGGCATCCCCGAACAGCACCTGCCGTCAATCTTTGGCCGGTTCAGCCACGTCGGGGACAAGCCTGGCGGAAGCGGCCTGGGACTGGCGCTGGTCAAACGATTGGTTGAGGCTCAGGGAGGGCAGGTAAGTGTCGAGAGCCGTCCGGGCGAAGGCTCGACGTTCACCTTTGCCCTGATTACCGGCGGCCCGGCCAGCATCAGACATACGGCGTGAGTTCAGAGTACGAGCTTCAGCTTGCGGATAGCGATCGCAACCTGAAGGTTGGGCTCTGAACTTGCATCTTGAAGGTTATGGTCTCCAGCGACTCAACGACGAATCGATCGCTCGACGCCAGACCGAGCCCCGAAGCGCTGCTCGCCAGACAAGAACAGGCGGGTCGAGCGCGCCTGCGCGTGTACCTTGGCGCCGCGCCCGGGGTCGGCAAGACCTATCAAATGCTTGAAGAAGCGCACCTCCTCAAGCGCCAGGGCGTCGACGTCGTCATTGGCTATATTGAACCGCATGGCCGCGCTGACACCGAAGTGATGATCGGCGATCTCAAGCAGGTTCCGTTGCGGCGCACCGAGTATCGCGGAGTCAGGCTTGAAGAGATGGACGTTGACGCAGTCATCGCACGCCGGCCAGCCGTCGTTTTGGTAGACGAACTCGCGCATACAAACGTGCCCGGTTCCAAGAATCGGAAGCGCTACGAAGATGTGATCGAGATCCTGGACGCAGGGATCCCGGTAATAACCGCCTTCAACGTTCAGCATATCGAATCGCTCAACGACGCCATCGCGCGCATAACCGGCGTTCGCGTTCGTGAGACTATTCCCGACTACTTCCTTCGACGCGCCGACGAAGTGGTCAACATCGATGTCTCGGTTGACACGCTGCGAACCCGCCTCCGTCAGGGAAAGATATACACCGTAGAAAAGATCGAGCAGGCGCTGGCGAACTTTTTTCGCAAGGGCAATCTGTCCGCGCTGCGCGAGTTGACCTTGCGTCAGGTCGCCGAAGACCAGGCCGCTCGCGCGCATGACTATCGCGAGCGGGAAGGTCTCGAGCAGGCGGCGATACCCGAGAAAGTAATGGTATGCATGTCGTCACGCGGCAGTGCGAAGAAGTTGTTGCGCACCGGCTCGCGTATTGCTGGCCGATTAGCCTCCGACTGGTATGCGGTCTACGTGGAGACACCACGTGAAGAGCTTGGTCGCATAAAGCCAGAGGACCACGCCGCGTTAGCCGGGAACATAGCGTTCGCAAAGGAACTCGGCGCTGAAGTGATCAAGTTGAAGGGCAGAAGCGTTGCTGACACTCTTATCGCCTTCGCGCGGCGCGAAGGGATCACGCACGTCGTGTTTGGGCAATCGGCTCGGTCGCGATGGGACATATTGCTTCATGGCTCGGTGATTAATCGCTTTCTGAATGAAGTGCGCGGCGCGACTGTGCAGGTTGTTCCGCTTCAAGATGAGTAACCACAGTTAGCGGCCGACGCAACTCTCCAAACTGGGTTTGGAAACGGGACCCGCCCTCATCCTTATTAAATCTTTATAGACTTTTTACGCCATCCTTATGTTTGCGCCACTACGATGACATTGAGACTTCTTTGAGCCTCCGATAGTAGCGCTGGTTTAGGCCGAGTAACACAAAGAGGTCTCGGACGCTTATGTTATCGGTCGGTCGCGAAATCAATATAGAAACCAAGAACCTTTTCTGCCGCAAATGTTCCTGGCAAGGTCGCGGTGTCGAGCTACCGACCGGGTTGTTAAGGATCAACCAGACCGAGATCTACCTGTACGCCTACCGATGTCCTGAATGCGGCAGCTTCGATTTGGCTTCAAAAGGAAAAGTTCTAGCGTTCAGGCCTCGCATTCGATCGGCGTTGCCGGACACATTGCGACAAGGCGCGGACGAAGAAGCGCGGAGCGTTGAGTCGCGAGGAGAAACTAAACGCTTATGGCAATAGACAGCCTCACGCCACCGAGCGCCGTCAAGAACCCCACTCGCGTCAGGGTTGTTGTAGCCACAACGGTCCTGCTGTCCTTCATATCGTTCTGGCGCGCGGCGGCTATTGTGCTCAATGACCTTGGGTCCTCGGCTTATTACGTCGGCGGCATCGCAGAACACGCAGTCGGCCGCTCGGCGCCGTGGTTCATACTCGGCGTGATGCTTTTCTCGTATGCCGTGCGCTTGGTGTACGTCGAATCATGCGTAATGTTCACGCGAGGCGGGGTTTACCGCGTAGTCAAGGAAGCCATGGGAGGGACGCTCGCGAAGCTTTCTGTTTCCGCTTTGATGTTCGACTACATTCTGACAGGCCCGATCTCTGGCGTCTCCGCAGGACAATACGTCGTCGGGCTCGTCGCGCAAACCGTGACTTACTTCGGCCATCCCTGGAATCCATCCCCAGCAACAACAAATTATCTTGCGGCAGGTATAGCGATTCTCATCACGATGTATTTCTGGTGGCGAAATACCATGGGGATGCACGAATCATCAGGGGATGCGCTGCGAATCATGTACGTGACAACGGCAATGGTTATCATGCTTATTCTGTGGGCCGGCTACAGTATCATCGCGCAGCCTGACAAGCAGAGACTACCTCCGGCGCCGGTACCGCACAATTTGTCGTTCAGTCGCGACGCAGTCGGCTGGTTGCCGGCCATCGCCCCGGGCGCGTTGCGTGAGCTTCCACCCGAAACGGCTTCAGCAACCGAGCCAAACCACGACGAGACGGAGTCACGGCTCGGCATTGTGGCCAATGCGGGAGCCTTGTTAGGCCTGATCGGAATACTGATTGCCTTCGGGCATTCGTTTCTTGCTATGTCCGGCGAAGAGTCACTAGCCCAGGTCAACCGCGAACTCGAACACCCGAAGCACAAGAATCTTATGCGGGCCGGGTTTGTTATCTTCGTGTATTCGCTGCTGTTCACATCGCTCGTGTCTTTCTTCGCGTATTCCCTTATCCCCGATGGCGCCAGGATTACGTATAAGGACAACTTAATCAGCGGCATTGCTATGTATCTTACCGGCCCGTTGCCTGTGAAACTGTTGTTTCAAGCATTTATCGTGATGGTCGGATGCCTGATGCTTTCAGGCGCAATCAATACTTCGATCATCGGATCGAACGGAGTGCTGAATCGTGTCTCAGAAGACGGAGTGATGACTGACTGGTTCCGGGCGCCGCACAAGAAATATGGCACGACGTACCGAATGATCAATCTGATAGTGCTCCTGCAACTGTTGGCGATCATTGCCTCGCGCGGCAACACTTATGCGCTGGGTGAGGCTTACGCCTTCGGCGTCATCTGGTCGTTTACTTTCAACAGCCTGGCAATGCTGGTGCTGCGCTTCAAAGACAAATCGCATCGCGAGTGGAAAGTACCTTTCAATATCAATCTGCGGGGCACGGAACTCCCCATTGGGCTGGGAGTAATCGCGGTACTGCTGCTTTCCGTCGCTGGAATCAATCTGATTACCAAAGAGGTGGCGACAATTGCGGGAGTGGCGTTCACCATTGTGTTTTTCATAGTCTTTACGATCTCCGAACGCATCAATCAAAGGAAACTCGACAATTCAACCGCCGCCCTCGACCAGTTCAGGCTCAACTATCAGCCGGACGTGAGCCTTGATACTGTCCGCGCGCGGCCCGGGAGTTTGCTTGTTGCTGTGCGAGACTACAACACGCTCTCGCATCTCAATCAAGTATTGCAGCGCACCGACACCGAAGCGCGAGACATAATAGTGATGACTGCGCGGTTGATGAGAGGCCCAGACGCTGGGGAGCGCGACCTGTTTGAAACTAATCTGTTTACTGATTACGAACGACGCTTATTTACCCGGGTCGTTGCGCTTGCCGAAAAACACGGCAAACCGGTCGAGCTGGTGGTCGTTCCGACAACAAACGTCTTTGACGCGGTGGCCCAGACCGCTTTGCGCCTGGACTCCGCCGAGATTGTTGCCGGGGTTTCCTCGAAGATGACCGCGATTGACCAGGCACGGGAGCTTGGACGCGCGTGGGAAAGGCTGCCTGAACAACCACGCCGCCAGGTGTGGTGCAGGATCGTGGGGCCGGAAAATCGCGAACACAGCGTCTTTCTTGGCGCTCACGCTCCTGAGCTGACTGAGGATGATGTAAGCCTGATCCACAAGATCTGGCTGCAAGTGAGCCAGCTTCCGGCACGCCGCCGCGTTCATCATCGTGATGTTGTGCGGGTGGCGCTGGAGCGGCTGGAGCGAGAACTACGCGGAAACACCGATGTGATGCTGGACTTTTACAAGGTAGAGCGAAAAGGCGCGCAGGAACCGGCCTCCGACAAAGACCGCAAGGATGTCCCCAACCCCGGTCGGACCAGACTGTAGGTCGCACATTAGAATTAGATCCAACTGTACGACTTTCCCAATCCATCGCTAGACTACTTCTCGACTATGACGACGAGAAACTCGCCCCAGCATTGGTTGCTGCGACTACGGATGAGCGAGCCTACTCACTACGCTATTAGAAGCGGACTTGTGGATTGAGGAATGTTTACGAGCCCCGACCTGCCTGACCCTTGTAGCACAACCGTCCACAAATCCTTCCTTGATGCGCGTCCGTTTCAGGATTTTGGGTTCGCACGGCGTCGAGCAATCCTTCTATCTCGGCGCGCACGCGCCAGAGTCCACCAAAGCTGGTAACCATTGAATCCCAGCGCGCACAACCTCGGGCTCGGTGAGATTCGTTAGACCCGTCAATGGTCTGACGGAAGTAGGTCGTGAGCCAACCGGCAAAATAACCAGCTAATTCGGTTAGTCGCGGGCAACGCGATGCTCCCGCCATACATCCCGGCTACGCAGTTTCACACGAACCGCTCATTTAAAACTCCGGAGGAATGACAATGAGAAAAAAGCTAGGCAGTCTCCTGCTTTTGCTCGCCTTGTTCGGACTTGCGCTACCTGCAGCGGCGCTTGCCCAGAACAGAGATGAGTATGGAGGCTTCATCAGACGCGATAGAAACGGGGTCCGGGTCGGAGATGGGAAGCTTGTGCTTTTCGACGGACCTGGAATTCTAAACTACCACCGTAAGCACCGGTGGATGGAAGGCCCGGGCGGCGCTGCCACGGTGATTGGTGTCGGCGCGGGAGCCGGCGCGGTGACCGGCGGTGTCGTCAAAGGGAAGAAGGGCGCTATCATCGGAGCCGCTATCGGCGCGGGTGCCGCTACCGGCCTCTGGCTGTACAAAAACCGAACAGAGAAGCGCAAAATTTTCTGAGGCTCCTATTCTTGACGCTAGGATCGAAACAGCTGGATCCATGTGGCTGATTTGAAGGGACTGACCAACTTGCCACAGGTCGGTCCCTTTTCTTTATCCTGCCTCTAGCCTTTTCTGAAGAATTTAGCTCGTCCGATCGCTACGGATCAGTCACAAACTGTGGCCCACGCATTGCAGCGCCAACCAACGAAACACGAACCGCCAATCAATCAGGAGGATCAAATATGAAACGTCTACTGACGAGTGCTGCTTTATGCCTGGTGCTCGGTTTGGGACTCGCGGCGCCGGCGGCGACCGGTGCTCAGGCCAAGAACAGCAAGCCGGCGGCTAAGATGTCGCCACACGCGGAGGCAGTAAAGAAATGTAATGACGACTACAAAGCGGCGGTCAAAAGGGCGAACGACGATCACGCCGCGGCGGTAAAGGACGCGAAAACCAAGACGGGCAAAGTACGGTCTGATGCGATGAAGGCCGCAAGCAAAGCCAAGACGGATGCGTTGACCGCTGCAAGGACGACCAAGGCGAGCTGCCTAAAAGCAGCTCCAAAATGAAAACGCCCAGTTGGGCTCTGATTACAAAGAGCGCACGACGGATTATCGAAGCCGTCGTGCGCTCATTTGTTTATCCTTCTGCTCGCGTCAGCCGGCCAACATTTCCCGATAAACCGACGGGTCAACATTCCCGCCGCTTATCACACAGCATACCTTGCGACCGCGAAATGACTCCGGCTCGGTCAGCAGGGCGCCGATCGACAGCGCACCTGTCGGCTCGCACTTCAAATTCGCGAGCCCGAACAACAAACGCACACCTTCCTTAATGTTCCCTTCGGGAACTTCGACAATCCCGGACAAACCGTCTTTCAACACCGCCCAGTTATGA
>Ga0111538_10005855_pt1 | contig 16728 bp, 14 predicted proteins | sample SoiMethybrSBSTD1_FD_79669 | JGI IMG/M metagenome (GOLD analysis project Ga0111538, IMG submission 79669) | Bulk soil microbial communities from a Populus tree surrounding site in Tennessee, USA - Soil MetaG P. TD hybrid SBSTD1 (version 2)... | ecosystem: Environmental > Terrestrial > Soil >...
AGTGCCGAGTGCCGAGTGCCGAGTGCCTATTTCCCTTTGACCAACGGATCGATCGCGCCTTGCGCGAGCGGATGGTAGCCCTCACGTGCGCGATCGTAGATCCGCGCGGCGATCTTCTTGCCCTCGGGGGTCGCGGCGAGATCGCGGTACAGCGGCACGATCAGTTTCCGCCGCCCGATGCGGACCATGTACTTCTCCATCGCGGGATAGGCGGGCTGATAGCGATTCGCGATCGCCAGCCGGTACCACACGTGCGCGATCTCGGCATTGGGCGATTCGGTCAACTTGAACTGCCGATCGAGCGCGGCCAGCTGCGCCGGCGTCATCTGGCGCGGCAGCGAGTCGATGAAGTGGATCCACTCCTGCGGCGACCAGGCCGCGCTCGTCTTCGCCAGGCTCTCGATCGCCCCGCCGGCGAGCCAGCCGTCGCGCGCCTGTTCCACTTTCACGAACGCGTCCGACTGCGGCAGCACGGCGAAGGCCGGCACGGTCTCGCTGTGCAGCCACTCGTTAATCTGCGCGTCGGTCACGACATTGGGCTTGGCCGCCATGAGCGATGACGTGATCGCGGCCAGGAAGTCCTCCGTCGTCACACTCTTGAACGCGTGGTCGTCGAACCACTTGCGCAGGAAGGCGTCGAAGGCGTCGCGGCCGAACTTCGCTTCGAGGAACGACAGGAACAGCGCCCCCTGCTCGTACGGCACGTTCGAGTACGCGTCGTCAGGATCTCGGCCGGTCATATCGGGCAGGAGCGTCCGGTCGCCCGGGACGGTCACGTCCTTGCGCGACTCCTCGAGATCGCGCAGCCCAATCATCCGTTCCATGTCGGCGCGCGCCTTGCCGTACAGGGCCTCGACGATCCGCCGCTCGACGTACGTGGTCACGCCCTCGTTCAGCCAGAAATCGCGCCAGGTCGCATTCGTGACGAGGTTCCCCGACCATGAATGCGCCAGCTCGTGGGCGACGAGCGAGACGAGCGACTTGTCACCGGTGATGATGGTGGGCGTGGCGAACGTCAGCCGCGGGTTCTCCATGCCGCCGAACGGAAACGACGGCGGCAGGACAAGCAAGTCGTAGCGCTGCCAGCGATACGGGCCGTACAGCGCCTCGGTCGCGCCGATCATCTTCTCGGTGTCGGAGAACTCGCGCGCCGCGGCCGCGACCGTCGCGGGCTCCGCCCACACGGCGGTGCGCGCGCTCATCGGGGCCGATGCGAGATCGCCGGCGGCGAGCGCGATGAGATATGACGGGATCGGCTGCGGCATCGTGAAGCGATAGACGCCGCTGCCGGGCGGCGCCGGCTCGATCTCGGCCGCCATCACGGCGGTGATGCCCTTCGGCGTGCGGAGCGTCGCGTCGTAGGTGATCCGCACCCCGGGCGTGTCCTGGAGCGGGATGAACGATCGGGCCTGGATCGCCTGCGCCTGACTGAAGAGGAACGGCTGCGTCCGCCCGGCGGTCTGCGCCGGCGTCAGCCACTGCAGCCCCTTGGCCCGCGGTGACGTCGCGTAGGTGATGCGGACGCGCGTGGCGCCCGGCGGCATGGTCACGCGCAGCGCGCTCCCGAAGGCGTCGGTCGGCGCGTCGAGCTTGAAGGGCGTGTCGACGAGCGCGGCCGTGCCGATCGCGGCCTCGACCTTGCGAATGTCGAGGTCGCGCGTGTCGAGCACGAGCTCGGTGGCGGCAGGATCGCGGCGGTCGAGCGTCAGCTCCGCCGTGCCGGCGAGCGTATGTCGATCGAAATCGGCGCTGAGATCCAGCGCCAGGTGGCGGGTCACGAACGCCGAGACGTTCGCGTACGAGGCGGCATCCTGCGTCATGACGGTCCGGGCGGCGCTTTCCGGCGGGCGGCTGCACGCACTCCCAATGAGCACGATGGGGACCAGGACGAGCCGCGCCAGCCGTTTCATCGCTTCAGTGTAACTGCTTCGCAAATTCCGCCCGAACGTGATTGACGACCCCGGCAGCGGGGCGTAGGATCGCTGCCTCCCCCGCGCGACTCCCCAGTTCGCCTACTCCCCAGCTCACGGACGGCCGTCGTTCTCCCAGTCGCCGATCCCTCCACGTTCGCGTAGCGGCGAGGTACCTCATGGCTCAGCAACCCAAGAAAACCGATCAGATGCAAGCTGACGTGCCGCGCGAGCGGCTCGAATTCCGGCGACTGCTTCTCGCCGGCAAGGCCGCCGCCCAGGCGGCCGGCAACACCACGTATGAGGAACTGACGTGCATCGGCTTCAACCCGGCCCTCGATCTGCTCGAAGGCACGATCCAGATCAAGCGGCCGAACGGGTACCTGGGCACGCTCTGCACGCTGGGCTCGACCGAGTTCGTCCGCTTCTATGTGGACTACGGCGCCGGGTGGGTGGACGTCGGCCTCGCCGCGTTCAACGCGCACGACCTGCCCAACCTGCTCGACTGCGCGCACGATCCCGACAAGCCGCTGTCGTACGTCGTCACGCTCAAACTCGATCCGAATCGGAAAAACTGCACGACGCCGGTGCTGCCTCGCGTCCGCGCCATCCTCTCGTGGAACCTGGCGCCGCCTGCCAACACGCCGAACTGGCCGCCGCCCTGGGGCAACGTGCTCGAGCGCCACATCCAGATCCGGCCGCGGCTCCCGATCTTCGTCGATGTGCTCGACGTGCTGACGAAGGACGTCCTGATCAAGCTGCCACCCCTGATCGAACAGGTGCCGGATCTGCCGATTCCGATTCCCGATCCGCCGCCGTTCACGATCGGCCAGCTGACCAAACTGTACGCCGGAACCGGCAAGGGGCAGGCCGCGCAAGCGGTCGAGCCGCACCGCTTCGGCCTCGCGCACCTGCAGCCGTTGCTCACGACCGCCGATCAACCGGGGATCGCCGCAGCGCAGCTCGAGTGGAAGAACGCCGGCTTCAGCCTCAGCGATCTCATCGTCGCGCTCGAGAAGACGAGCGCCGACGTGTCGTACGAGCAGCTCGACTGCCTCGGTCTCGAATACAACCTCGACCGGCTCGTTGCGACGTTGCGCATCAAACGACCGACCGGCTATTCGGGCGGGCTCTGCACGCAGGGGAGTAAGGAGTACGTCGCGTTCTGGGCCGACTGGGACAACACCTGTCAGTGGACGTACCTCAACACGGTCGCGGTGGGCGTGCACGACATCCCGACGATCCCCGCCGACGGGCTCGTGTACAGCGCGATCCTGCCGGTGGACCTGAGCGCGATCCGGCGGCCCTGCGGCGGGCCGAACGGCGGGCCGAAAATCGCCCGCATTCGCGCGGTCCTCTCGTGGAACGTACCGCCGTCAACGACCGATCCCGACGCGCTCACGCACTGGGGCAACCGGCTCGACACGCACGTGCAGATCCGCCCAGGCGCTATCGTGTCGGGCGACGATCCGATCATCAGCATCATCGGCGGCATCGGCGTGGCCGATATCAACATCTTCGGCAACGGCCTCACCAAACCGTTCGCCACCTTCGGCTTCGGCGGCAGTTGGGCGGATCCCGTGCTGCCGAATCGATCCTGTCCGTTCGGTGGGCTCATCATCGTGCAGGGAACGCCAGTGCTCAACCGCAAGTACCGCCTCTGGGCACGCAAGTTCAACAACGCGGCCACCGAGGAGATCGTCAAGAACACGATTCATGTCGTGAGCAATCTCGGCGTCGGGAGCAACGTCACGCCCGACCCGGTGACCGGCTACGTCACCTACATGGACACGAACGCGAACATGGACCAGGTGCTCGCGCACTGGGTGCCGCCCGGCGACGAGTTGTGGCAGATCCGCGTCGAAATGGCCACGCTCGGGGAGGTCGTGGTCGGCAGCACCGCCTGGCACACCATTCAGTCGGACAACACCGGGCCGCGGCGCCGGCCGGCGATCGCGCCGTTCGAACCGCCGCCGGTGACCTGCGAGATCCACATCGACAGCGGAGGCGATTGCAAGGACTTCACGCAGGGCGTCACGATCCAGGGCCACTTCACCGCACGCGACACGTACTTCGGGCAATTCAGCCTGAGCACGCTGCCGTCGAGCATCTCGCCGAACGCGCCGACGACCGCCACGCCCACGACGAACGAAACGGCCACGTTTGCGGCGGGCGGCGATCAGTGGCAACTCAACACGACGGGCATGAAGCCGTGCGGCTACGTCGTGCTGCTCCAGGTCTGGGATCGCGCGATCGTCAATAGCCATCCCAGTTCGCACAACTACAACTTCTACGACGTGGGATTCTGTCTGAGAGGTTGAACGACGCGCTGGCGGGACCGGGCAAAGACCGCCCGGTCCTGCTAGTTTGTTAGAACGCGTTGCAAAACGCAGAAGGAGGGGCAGGCTTGAGCCCGCCCTCGCTGGGCCAGCTGAAGCCGGCCCCTCCGATCGCTAACTGGTACTTGTTAATTGGTCATTTCTCTATCGTGTAAATCTCTCGCCGTCCGTCGACGACGAGATCGTGGTATCCCTCCATGATGTCGCGCATCTTCTTGTCTTCCATCCCCTTGCGCATCATCTGAGTGAACTCGTCGAGGCTGGAGACTTCCGTCTCCGCGACGACGGTCCAGTAGCGTTCGGCGCACATGTCGGTCATGAGCCGGAACGGCGGAAACCCGGCGGCCTGCCCGGCCTTGTTCAGCGCCGAGAATTTCTCGACGAGCGGGCGGACTTTGCCCGGCTTGCAGTGCATGATGTCGCGAATGACAAGCATCAGTTCCTCCTCCTGGCGAGGTTATCGCAGGAGCGTGACGTGCTGCGCAAGTCTCATCGCGCTCATGGCGGCGATCGCGGCAACTGCCGCCGCTCCGCCGCCCGTCCAGTCCACGGTCCAGGGCCCCCCGAAGGCCTTCGTCGACGGGACCGGGCCCGGCTGGCGGACCCTCGGTGAGCGCGATTTCGCCGGCGTCAACGGCGATCCCGGCACCTGGACCTGGAAGGCCGACCTGCTGGTCTCGACCGGGACGCCCATCGGCGTGCTCCGGACGATGCGCGACTTCACGAATTTCGAGCTGGTGATCGAGTGGCGCCATCTCCAGCCGGGCGGCAACTCCGGCGTCTTCGTCTGGGTGCCCGATCAGGCGCTGGCCGATCTCAAACCCGGCGCACTCCCGCAATACGGCATCGAAGTGCAGATGCTCGATCACGCGTTTCGTGAGCAGTACGAAAAGCGCACCGGCCAGAAGAGCGACTGGTTCACTACGAACGGCGATGTCTTTGCCGTCGGCCGATCGAAACTGGTCCCGTTTCCCCCGACCTCGCCGAACGGCGCGCGCAGCTTTCCGCGCCGGAACCTCAGCCGCGGCGCCGGCGAGTGGAATCACTACTACGTGCGCGCGATCAACGGCGAGATTCGGCTCTGGGTGAACGGCGAGGAAGTCTCCGGCGGCACCGGGGCCGACCCGCGCCAGGGTTACCTGTGCCTCGAGGCCGAAGGCGCGCCGATCGAGTTCAGAAACATTCGAGTGCGCGAAGTGTCGTAGAGGCGGTCACTAGACAAGGCGCTCTTCACCGGCTTAGGTATCTGAGCCGATTATCTGCGAAAATAGCGGTCAGCGTGACCGATTCAAGTCGATTCGGACCGTGGATGGCCCTGCTGACGGCCGCGGCGATTGGCGGCGCGGGCGCTGGCCTCCCCGCGCGGCAGGCGCCCCAACCGGCCGGCCCGGTGCTCGTGTTTGCCGCCGCGTCGTTGCAGACGGCGCTCGATGCGTTGCCGGCGGCGGCCCGGACCGCGACGGGCGCGGAGATGCGGATGTCGTATGCCGCCAGCTCGGCCCTCGCCCGGCAGATCGAGAACGGCGCCCCGGCCGACGTGTTCATCTCCGCCGATCTCGAGTGGATGGACTACCTGGCCGAGCGGCGGCTGGTCCGGCCCGAGTCCCGATTCAGCTTGCTCGGCAATCGGCTCGTGTTGATCGCGCCCGCGTCGGCGGCGGTCACGTTGAAGATCGGGCCTGGATTTCCGCTCGCGTCGGCGGTCGGCCGTGAGCGGCTGGCCGTGGCGAATCCGGCGGGCGTGCCGGCCGGAAAATACGCGAAGGCGGCGCTGACGTCGCTCGGTGTGTGGCAGGGCGTCGCGCGCCGGCTGGCGCCGGCGGAGAACGTGCGCGCGGCGCTGCTGCTGGTCGCGCGCGGCGAGGCGCCGCTCGGGATCGTCTATCGCACCGACGCGCTCGCTGAACCGCGCGTGAGGATCGTCGACACCTTTCCGGAATCCACACATCCGCCCATCACGTATCCCATCGCGATGACGCCGAGCGCGAGCCCGGCGGCCGCCCGGCTCGTCGAGTTCCTGCGATCGTCCGCGGCCCGGACCGTGTTCGAGTCGCAGGGCTTCACGGTGCTTCGACGTGACTGAGTGGACGCCGGCGGAAATCGGCATCCTCTGGCTCAGCCTGAAGGTGGCGTGCGTGGCCGTGATCGCCAGCGCGATTCCGGCGGTCGGCGTCGCGTGGCTCCTCGCGCGCGGCCGCTTCTGGGGCCGCTCGTGGCTCAACGTCCTCGTGCATCTCCCGCTCGTCGTGCCGCCGGTCGTCACCGGCTATGCGCTGCTTCGCGTCTTCGGCAGGCGCGGGGTCGTCGGCGCCTGGCTCGAGCAGGCGCTCGGCTTCCAGTTCTCATTTCGATGGACCGGCGCGGCGCTGGCGGCCGCGGTGATGGCCTTTCCGCTGATCGTCCGCGCCATCCGCCTCGGCATCGAGAGCGTCGATCGGCACGTCGAGGACGCCGCGCAAACGCTGGGGGCGCGTCCCGCCTGGGTGTTTGCCACCGTCACCCTGCCGCTGGCGCTGCCAGGCATCGTCGCCGGGCTCGTCATCGGCTTCGCCAAGGCGCTTGGCGAGTTCGGGGCGACGATCACGTTCGTCTCGAACATCCCGGGCGAGACGCAGACGCTGGCGCTCGCGATCTACACGCAGCTCGAGCGGCCCGGCGGTGAGGCGGCGGCGCTCAGACTGGCCTGGCTCTCCGTGGCGATTTCCGTAGTGGCGCTGCTTTTCTCCGAGCTCCTCAGCCGGTCGTTCCGGCGTCAGACCACGTGAGCCTCTTCGTCGAGATCCGGCATGCGCCCGGTCGATTCCGGCTCGACGTCAAGCTGGAGCTCGGCGCGGGACTCACCGCGCTCGTCGGTCCCTCCGGATCCGGGAAGACCACGGTCCTCGACGTCGTGGCCGGCGTCGTGCGTCCGGAGCACGCCGTCGTGCGTCTCGATCGCGACGTGCTCGCCGACACCACGAGCGGCGTCTGGCGGCCGCCGCATCACCGGCAGATCGGCTACGTCTTCCAGGAACCGCGGCTGTTTCCGCATCTGACCGTCCGCCAGAATCTGCTGTTCGGCCGCTGGTTCCGCCGGAAGCTGCCGGGCGGTCTGCCGCCAGACGAGGTCATCGCGCTGCTCAATCTCGGCGGTCTTTTGGCGCGCTATCCGAAGCGGCTGTCCGGAGGAGAGAAGCAGCGCGTCGCGCTCGGCCGCGCGCTGCTCGCGCACCCGAAGCTGCTGCTGCTCGACGAGCCGCTCGCGTCGGTGGACGTCGGTCATCGCGAGGAGATCCTGCCGTATCTCGATCGCGTGCGCGCCGATCACGCAATTCCCGCGATCTACGTCACTCACGCGTGGGCAGAAGTTTCCGAGCGCGCCGATGAGGTGGTCGAACTTCAGAACGGCGCCGTCGCCTTCAGCGGATCCGTGGCGGAGGCGGGAAGGTCCGCACCACGAGCGTGGTGATCGCGCGGCGAGCGGGCGTCAGCGCGAGCCCGAGCTTCTGCTTGAGCGTCGCGAGGAACTCGCTGGTCGTGGCGGCCTCGGTTTCAAGGTTGAAGCTGTAGGCGCCTGTCAGTCCGGTCTCGTTGACGACGGGCCTCTGGAAGTGCTGTTCCAGCGTCTGTGCCAGAGCGTCCATCGTGAATTCCGAACCGTCGATGCCGGTCAGGACTGATCTTTCGGGCGATGCCGGCTCAGCGTCGCGCGATGTTGACGTGACACTCACCGTGCTGAGTCCGCCCGCGTCGTCGGACCACTGCCGGGGCGCGGGCAGTTTGCCGGGGCCATCCGGTGCGCTCAAGACGTAGACCTCGACCGTCCGGTCCTCCAGCTGAACATCGATCGCAAAATGCTGAAGTACGCCCTCGCGGAGCAGGCGATCTCTCGAGTCCGTTCCGCCAGACGGCAGCCAGAGCGCGACGTCGTAACGATTATCCCGATCGAGTGACGAGGGCACCTCGATGCGATCCTCGCGGATGTCATACAGCTTCGAGAGCAACGCGCGCAGCGTCAGTCCATGGAGCGACCACCCTTGTGGATGGCTATGGTCGATGGCCCGCTGGCCCGGCCGGGACGGCCCGATCTTGAGCGACGTCGTCTGGGCGCCGTCGGGCGGGACCGGCTCCGGATCACGTCCGATCTGGCGTAGCGCGGCACGTGCGCCGGCGTGCGTCATGCCGGCCTTCGCCAGAAATGCCGCGACCGGCGACTCTAGCTGCGCGAGGATCGCCAGCAGCAGATGTTCAGTGCCGATGTGAGGATCGCCCACCTCGTCGGCTTCATCCGCGGCCCGCGTGAGGACTGATTTCACCTCCGCGTCGAAGGGCACCTCCTGTGAGGTCGAGATCGGCGTCTCGCTCCGTTCCAGCGTGACCGCACGATGGACGGTGTCGAGTGAGAGCCCGGCTCTGTGGAGAAGCTCTGCACTAAAACCTTTGCCTTCCCGGCAGATGCCGAGCAGCAGATGCCAGGTGTCGATTTCGCGGCTGTTCAGTTGCGTCGCTTCATAGCGCGCGAAGAACAAGACCCGACGCGCCCGCTCGGTGTAGCGCTCGAACATCGGTCAGCGCGCCGGTTTCAGCGTCAGTTTCTGCACGCGCCAGTTCGAGAGCTCGCCAATCAGCAACTCGTTCTCGGTGCGGCAGTCGATCGCGTTGACGAGACCGAACTCCTTCGGCAGCTTGCCGGCGCTCCCGAACTTCCCGAGCACGCGGCCGTCGAGCTCGAGCTTGTAGATCGCCGCGTCGTCCATGCCGTACTGATCGCCCGTGTGCGAGCTGTACAGGTAAGGATGTGCGCCCTTCGAGATGCACAGAGTGGTCGGCGTGCCGATGCCTGTGATTTCGTTCTTGAACGTGCCGTTGTTGTCGAAGACCTGAATGCGCTTGTTGCCCTGGTCTGCGACATAGACGTTGCTGGCCGCGTCGATCGCAATCGAGTGCGGCGTGTTGAATTGTCCAGAGTCAGTGCCACGCGATCCCCACGACTTGAGGAACACGCCGTTCGGATCGAACTTTGCGACGCGCGCGTTGTTGCCGTGGCCGTCGGCGACGAAGATGTTGCCCACCGCGTCCCACGCCACGTCGCTCGGGCGGGTGAACTGGTCCCCGGCGCCGCCGGTGCCGGGCGGGCCGCCGCGGCCGCCACCACCACCACCACCACCACCACCACCACCGGGCGCGCCGCCGCCCCGGCCGGGTTCCGCCGCGCCCCGTCCCGCGCCGCCGCCGGCAGGCGTGGCCGGCGCTGCGGGCGGCAGGCGCACCGTGATCGCTTCCGGCTTGCGCCCCATCACCATCAGCACGCGGCCGTCCGGACTGAACTTGACGACTTGATTGGCGGCCTCGTCCACGATCCAGACGTTGTCCTGGGCGTCGACGCGGACGGCGTGCGCGAAGAGGAACGCGTAGACACCCTGGCCGATCTCACGCACGAAGGCGCCGGTGCGATCGAATTGGAACAGCCGCGCGCCCCCATGTGTGATGAACCGCGAATTGCCGAGCCCGGCCGTCGGATTGCCGGTCCGCGTGTACACGAACACCTGTCCCTTGGAATTCGTCGCCACGCCCGCAGCCTCACCCATGTGGATGTCGGCGGGCAGCTTCAAGAAATTCGGCTGGGCGTCGAACGGGATCTCGGGGATCGCCGACTGCGCCGCCGTCCGCGGCGCCAATGCCGTGACGGCGGCCGCGATCGACGCGATCGAGACAATGAGCGCGAGGCGTTTCATGGCTGCCTCCGATCGGCGCCCTTCGCCCCGGCGGGCGGCCGGAGCAGGATCTTCTGAATCCGCCAGGCCGTGATCTCGGCCACGAACAGCTCGTTCGGGTTGCGGCAGTCGATCTCGTGGACCGTGCTGAATTCCTTCAACTGTTTGCCGGCCTTGCCGAACTTCCCGAGGATCGTGCCGTCGAGCTCCATCTTGTAGATCTCGCCGGTGATGTCCTTGTACTGGGCAAGCCCGTTGTCGGGAATCGAGTTCGAGACGAACAAGTACTGGTGCGGCCCGGGCGAGATGCAGACGGCCCAGGGGTTGCCGACGGTGTCGTAGATGGCCTTGAAGTTCAGATCGTTGTCGAAGACCTGCACGCGCGCGTTGCTGCGATCGCCGACGTACACGTTCCCTGCGGCGTCCATCGCCATCGTGTGCGGCAGGTTCAACTGGCCCGGCTGATTGCCCCGCGTGCCGGCCTGTTTCACAAACCGGCCGTTCTTGTCGAACTTCACCACGCGCGAGTTGCCGTAGCCGTCGGTCACGAAGATGTTGCCGGCGGCGTCCCACCCGACATCGGTTGGCCGGCTGAACACGTACGGTTCGGGCGCCGGCGCGGGCGTGCCGGGCGCCACGCCGGCGATGCCCTCGACCGCTTCGGGCCGCCGGCCGATCACCATCGCGACGCGGCCGTCGGGACTGAACTTGATGACCATGTTCGTCCCCTCGTCCACGGCCCAGATGTTGTCTTCGCGATCGACGCGCACGGCGTGCGCGAACTCGAAGCCGTACAGTCCCTGGCCGATCTCGCGAACGAAGGTGCCCTGCTCGTCGAACTCGAACAGCCGCGTATCGCCACTGCGCGTGTACACGAAGACGTGGCCCTTCGAATTGGTCGCGACGCCGATCCCTTCGCCGAGATAGAGGTTGGGTGGGAGTTTGAGAAAGTTCGGCACCGAGTCGTAGGGAATCTCCGGGACGTTCTCGGCCTTGGCCTTGCTCTGCGCGAGGATGGCGCGCGATGGCGCCAGCGTGAGCGCCGTGGCGAGCGAGAGCAGCAGGGGAAGGACGAGGCTCGGACCGACACGACGTGTCATGCACGCCTCCGCCGCCATCTTAACAAGGCAGAACGCAGGCGCCAGCAGAAAGGAGGGGCGGGCTTCAGCCCGCCCTCCGCTGGGCCGGCGAAAGCCGGCCCCTCTTCCTACGTCCCGCGGATCAACGCCTGCACGTCGGCCCGGTGCGCGCGGCTCGACCGCAGCTTCGTCCCGGTCTTCAAGACGATGACGTAGTCGCCTTTGAAGAGCGGCTGGATCTCCTGGATGCACTCGACGTTGACGATGACCGAGCGGTGCACGCGGGCGAACTGACCGCGCGCCAGCTTCGCCTCGATGTCGGCCATCGTCATCCGCAGCACGTGCGTGCCGAGGGCGGTGTGCAGCTTGACGAGATCGCCGTCCGCTTCGACCCAGTGGATGTCGGCGACGGGGAGCAGCGCCACCCCGCGCTCGCTCTTCACGGCGATCCGGGATTCTCCGGCGGGTCGCTGCACCTGGTCGAGCAGCCGCGTCAGCGTCGCGGCGACGTCGCCGCGCCGCTGCTCGCGAACCCGCGTCACGGCGCGACGGACGGCCACGCGCAATCGCTCTTCGACGACGGGCTTGAGCACGTAGTCGACGGCCTGCACGTCGAACGCCCGGATCGCATGCTCGTCGTGCGCCGTGATGAACACGACGACCGGCTGGTGTTCCGCGGCGATCTCGCGCAACACTTCGAAGCCGTTCTTGCCCGGCATCTGGATGTCCAGGAGCACGAGGTCCGGGCGCTTTTCGACGATCGCGCCGACCGCGGCCGTGCCGCTCGCCGCTTCCCCCACGATCTCGATCTCCGCGTCGTCCAAGAGGAGGCTCCGGAGCCGTCGGCGGGCGAGCGGCTCATCGTCCACGATCAAAGTGCGTACGGCCGGCGCCGCGCTCACGACGCCGCGCTCCGGTACGGGATCTCGACGTCCACGACGGCGCCGCCAGTCGGGCCGGCGTGGAGATCGAGGCGATGGTCGTCGCCGTAGAGGTGCGCGAGCCGCGCGCGGAGTCCGCGCAGGCCGATCCCGCTCCCGTGCGTTGCGGCCGGACTGTGCACGCCGACCCCGTCGTCGCGGACGGTGACGTGCAGCATGCCGTTCCGGTGCGCGGCGGCGACGGCGATCGTGCCGCCGGCCTCGAGCGGCGCGATCCCGTGGCGAATCGCGTTTTCGACAAGCGGTTGCAGCAAAAGATGCGGGACGAGCGCCCGACGAGCTTCATGCGAGATGTCGAAGCTCACGCGCAGGCGATCCTGAAAGCGAACGCGCTCGAGGCCGAGATACTTCTCGGTGAACGCGAGCTCCTCGTCCAGGCGAACCTCCCGGGACGGCTCGGCGTAGAGCGACCCGCGCAGGAGCTCGCTGAGCTCGCCGATCGTCCGTTCGGCCGCGCGGGGATCCTCGCGCACCAGCGCCGCAATCGCGTTCAGCGTGTTGAACAGGAAATGCGGCCGGAGGCACGCCTCGACATTGGCGAGCCGCGCCTGCGCGAGATCCAGCTCGAGGCGCGCCGCCCGCTGGTCGCGCTCGCGCACGGCGTCGTGGTACACGACGGCCTGATAGATCGCGAGCATCCCGCAGTAGCGCATGGCGTTGCTTGCGAACCCGGCCTTGACGGTGTTCGCGAGCACAGTGCCGAGCTGGGACGAGACCGCGAGTCCCAGCGCCCAGCGCCCCGTTCCCGCGATGGCCGCGTGCACGAGCACGAAGGCCACGCCTTCGGCGATGGTCAGCAGCAGCCACCGCGCCGTGGGGCGCCCGTCGAGCGGATGCCGCGCCGCCGTCCGCACCATGAGCGGGAGCAACAACAGCCAGGCGCCCCAGATGACGGCTTGCAACGCCATCGACTTCGGCAAGTCGAGATCCCGCCGTGCCGTCGCCTGCGCGGCCCACTGCTGGAATCCGAAGAAGATCGTCAGCAGCACGGCCGCGCCGGCCGCGACGCGCCAGTTCACCCGCCTGACGTGGCCCATCCGGAGCATTGTGCGCAAAGTGGCGCGCCGCCGCCAGGGATGGGCGATCGGCGCGAGGTCAGTGAACGTGTCCACCTTTGATCATCTCGTCGATGGACTTGGCGATCCGCACCTTGATGTCGGGATCCAGCGCCGACGTGACATAGGCCGTCTGCATCGCGTCCCAGTGCTCGCCGAGCGTGTCCATGAGGGCGTCCCAACGCGTCTGATCGCTCTGTTTCCGCGCGGCTTCGATGTTGGGGATGAGCGCGCGAATCGCGGTGCGCCGTTCCTCGAGCACGGCTCGCACCGGCGCGCGGCGGGCGAGCACGGGGAAGAGCCCGCCGGTGTCCACGATCTCCGCGAGCGCGACGGCGGCCTTCCGCACGCGCAGGCTGACCGCCGGATCCTGCATGCGGGCGAGATCGGGCGGCGTCACGCCCGCGCCCCAGAAGGGCAGGAACGGATTGAGCCCGGCGAACGGTCCGTCCGGCGACGCGACGAACCACACGTGCAGCATCACCAGATTCGTTCCGGGCGGCGCCAGGCCGGGGTGATCGTGCCAGGCCGGCGCGCCGTCGAAGAGCGCCGGCGGCGCCGCGTCCGCGAGCGGCGCGTAGTACGCAAACGCGACGCCGACGAGCGTCTCCTTGCCGCCGACCGGGCTGAACATCAGTTGCGACGGCTGGGTGAGCTTGACGTTGCGGCCCTCCAGCATGCGCGGGCCGTGCACCCAGTGCGTGCCCATCATGGCGATCCAGCCGAGCGACGGTTCGTATCCGGCCGCCCGGGCACTCTCGGTCGTGGAGAGCGCCGCCGCGGCTTGTTGAACGTCGCGAATCTGTTGCAGCGCCGCCGCCGACGGCGGCGACGACGTGTGATGAGACTGCGCACCGAGGACAGGCGCAGTGACGAGCATGGCGAGAATCGCGGTGGTATGTCCCATGAAACTCCTCAACTGCTGCGTTTGAACCCAATCTAGCCGCGCGCCTGCGGGCGGGCAACGACTCTGCGACGGACGACAGCAATTCGCCGGTGAATGGGCGGTCCGACCCCACCGCCGCAGTAAGATGAGGGCGCATGGCGCCCCTCGCCGTCGCGCTGCTCGCGTTGGCGCTCGTTGCCGGGGCGCCCTCGGTCCAGGTCGCATCCCAGCAATCCGTCTTTCGTTCGACGGTCGATGTGATCGCGGTGGACGTGCAGGTGCTCGATCGCACTGGTCTGCCGGTTTTCGATCTCCGCCCTGACGCCTTCGTCGTCACCCTCAACGGCAAGTCGCGTCGGGTCGTGTCAGCGGAGCTCGTCCGCCATGCCGCGACAGACCACGTGCAGCGAGCGCTGCCTCCTGCCGGCCCGGCCGCCACGAACCAGTGGCCGGTGTCGCCGGCCACCGGCCGCGTGTTCGACCTGGCGATCGACACGTCGAGCTTCGACGCGAGTGTCTGGCAGCGCGCCGCGGCGGCCGCGCGCGTGTTTCTGACACAGCTCTCCGCGGCCGACCGCGTCGGCCTTTACGCGTTCCCGTTTGGTCCGGCGATCCCGCCGACGCAGGACCACGCGTCCGTGCGGCGCGCGCTGGATCGACTCACCGGCAACGCCTCGTCTCTGAGAACGCAGTTCCAGTTGTCACCGTCGGAAGTGATCGACATCAGCGCCGAGACGGCGCGACTCGGCGGGTCGGCGACGGCCGTCCGCCGCATCGGCCAGACCGCGCTCGATCCAGGCGCCGACGCGCCCACGATCCAGCGCGTCCAGGATCGCGAGTGCCCGTCCGATCCCAACTGCTCGGTGCGCATCATTCTCGACGCGACCGCGGCCGCACAGGACTACGAGAGCAAGCTGACGCAGACCGTCAACGGGCTCCGCGGGATGCTCGACGTGCTGCGCGAGATGCCCGGCCGGAAGACGGTGGTGCTGCTCAGCGCCGGCCTGGTCGTGAGCGATCGCGTCGGCGGGCGGCCGGCGGCCGAGGACCTGGCCGATTCGCTCGGCCATGCGCTCGCGCAGGCGAACGCGGTGATCTACACCGTCCACGTCGATCGCGCCGCCCGCGAAGGGTACTCGGCGACGACGCGCCGGATGAGCACGACCACCGACTCGGCGCGCGAGGCGTCGATGCGGGCGCGATGGCTGGACGAATTTTCAGTCGCGTCCGGCGGCGCGCTCTTTGCGGCGCAGGTGGACGACGGCGAGGTGGCGTTCGGCCGTGTGTTTCGCGAGACCGGCGCGTACTACCTCCTCGGCGTCGAGCCTGTCGCGGCCGATCGCGACGGCCGGCTGCGCGAGGTCGAGGTGAAAGTGCGCAACCTGAAGGACACGACGGTCCGCAGCCGCAGCTGGGTCATCGTTCCGAAAAAATAAGCAGAAGTTCAATCCTCGCTCCTGCAACACAAGATCATTCCCGCTAGTGTCGCCCTGCCGACATCGGTTTTGTAATTCCGTTGATTTTCAAGCGTTTTGCACGAGTTTGCATGAGCCAGACCGGGCATCAGCTTTGCTCTTCGTTCCGGCATCGTCCGGTCCGTGCCACCTCCGGCGGCCGAGACGTCGGAGGATCCGATGCCCGTCCAGATCGCTCGTCGCCTGGCCCTCGCTGCCACCCTGGCGCTCGTCTCGGGCGCATCACAGGGTGCCGTCGCGCAGGGGCAAGGTAACGCCACACCAGCGCCTCAGGCCACCGCGGGTCCGGCGGGCGACGTCTTCGACGGCGAGCTCGAAGTGCAATACGAAGACTTCGCGGGCGGGGCCCGTCTTCACCATTTCCTGAAGGTAGACGGTCGGCGCCTGAAGTTGGAGTTCCCTGGCGAGCCTCCGGATTTGATGACGGGACAGCGGGTCCGCGCCCGCGGCCGAGAGGAGAACAACACGCTGCAGCTCTCGTCGTCGAGCGATCTCCAGGCGATGACCCTGGCGGCGCCGAACACGTTCGGGGAACAGAAGGTGGTGGTGATCCTCGTCAATTTCAGCGACCTGAACACGCAGCCCTATACGGCCGCGTCGGTCGCCGCCACGACCTTCCAGACGGTCAGCGATTTCTATCGGGAGAACTCGTACCAGCAGACGTGGCTGACGGGCAACGTGTACGGCTGGTACACCCTCCCGATGAACAGCACGGCGTGTGATTACAACCAGATTGCCAGCCGTGCCGATCAGGCGGCGGCCAATGCCGGCGTCAACCTGTCTCAGTACACCCGGAAGATCTACGCGTTTCCGAGCATTGCGGCGTGCAGCTGGTGGGGGCTGGGCACGGTTGGCGGCAATCCGTCGCAGGCCTGGATCAACGGGACCTACGGCGTGAAGGTCGCCGCCCATGAGCTCGGGCACAACTACGGCGATCACCATTCGCACTCGTTGCCGTGCGACTCGACGGGTTGCTCGTTGGTGGAGTACGGCGACGACCGCGACATGATGGGCGGGAGCGCGATCGGACACTTCACGGCGTTTCAGAAAGAGCGTCTGGGCTGGCTCAATTACGGCGCAACGCCTCCGGTGACCTCCGTCACACAGAGCGGCAGTTACTTCCTCGAGGCGTATGCGACGAACAGTCCCAATCCCAAGGCGATCAAGATCCTCAAGGAGGTCGATGCTCAGGGCCGGCGGACGTGGTATTACGTCGAGGCCCGCGTCCTTGTCGGGTTCGATGCCAACGTGGCGCCTGGCGTGGTCGTCCACACGGGCTCGGAAACGTCCGGCAGCAGCAGCAATCAGGTCGACCTCGCTCCCACGACGTCCACGACCGACACAACGCTC
>Ga0111538_10005856_pt1 | contig 16726 bp, 13 predicted proteins | sample SoiMethybrSBSTD1_FD_79669 | JGI IMG/M metagenome (GOLD analysis project Ga0111538, IMG submission 79669) | Bulk soil microbial communities from a Populus tree surrounding site in Tennessee, USA - Soil MetaG P. TD hybrid SBSTD1 (version 2)... | ecosystem: Environmental > Terrestrial > Soil >...
GTCTATCAGGCTGGGCTGAAGTACTTGCTGTCCACGCAGGCGTCAGACGGCACCTGGCACGTCAAGAGCCGCTCGCTCGTCTTCCAGCCGTACTTCGAAAGCGGCTACCCGTACGCCGGCGACCAGTGGATCTCGGCGGCCGGCGCGGCTTACGCGACGCTGGCCATTGCCGCCGCAGTTGAGCCTGTGCAGACCGCGGCTCGGTAGAGCCGTTCGCTGCATGTCGCGGTCGGCGTCGGATTCGTGAGCTGACTCGCGAGCGTTGCGAGTCTATTTCGTCAACAGTTTCAGGAGCTCGGTCCGCTGTTCGGAAGGCGAACACTGATCGACGTACCGCGCGAGCCAGCGCCTGGCGTCGGATCCGGGACTGGTCGCGATTCGGGCGAGATTGTCGGCGTTTGCCGCGAGAAAGTCCTTACAGGTCAACGCCTCGAGACGAAAGATGGCGTCCAACTCCCATGTCGCAATCTCCGAGTCCAACGGGGCGAGGACGTAGGACTCTGAACTCTTGAGCGGCCGAACGAACACCGCTCGTTGGATGCGACCGAACAACGGAATCTCACTGGCACGGCTCCCGTCGAGTAGCGACTCATCGCCCCAGTAGTTCACCGTGAAACTCGCGACGAGCTCTTCGCCGCGCGGGCTGGTTCTGGCCGCCACCACGGTCGATCCGAACGCTCGGCACAGAGATCGAGCGTCGCGACATTCGAGTCCATCGGTCGGCAGACTCAACACTTCGCGCATGCCGCCAGAACCCACTTCATACCAGCGTTCGTAACGGAGCCGCATCCCGGTCTCGTGCATCCCTGACGCCTGGATCACGAAATACGGGCGACCGCCCATGGAGGACACCCGATACTCGGGGTCGTACTGTCCGAGAGCGTCGTGGTCGGCATGCCCGACAAACCGCCACTGGCGTGCGTTCGACGCCGTCGGGGTTTCCTTGAAGACGAGGAATCTGCAGAATTTCGATTCCTGATAGATGACGAGAATCGTTTCGATGGCGCCATCGGTGTCGACATTGCCGAGCGAGATCTCCGCCCGGCAGGTGTTCGAGCAGCGGTCGAAAGGCAGCGTTGCCGAGGCCAGTGGCGGCGTGCCGACCTTGGCATAGACCGTGTCGAGTTGGGCCGGTATTTTGAGGCTCCGCCAGAGCGAGGCGACGTCGAAATCGGGGTTGTCGGCGATCTCGCTCTGGACAACAAACGGATCCACCGAGGTCGGGACGCCTTGTGCGTGCAGCTGAGAAGGCACGACCGTGATGACACCGGCGGTAAGGAGGCAAAGCACGCGGCGGCGCAACCGGGTCAGCATGACGGCGGGCCTATCATCGCGCCTACAGGCCTTAGCTGCAACATCCACGCGCCAACTGCGATCGGCCATTACTGATGAAGTCCGAGTTGAGGCGAGGGCGGCAGGGATCACCGCTGGCAGACCGGGCAATAGAACGTGGAGCGGCCAGCTTGGGTGCGACGCTTGATGGTACCGACGCAAGTCCGGCGCCGACACCGCTCGTCCTCTCGATCGTAGACACGAAACCGCGAGCCACGGTAGGTCGTTATCGACTGACGCTCGATCGCTTCGACCAGCACCTGCTTGATAGCGCCGGCCAGGTGATCTGCGGCTGCGCGCGGCAGGCCAGATGGCGTGGCAATGGTCGATGCCCGGCGGAACGGCGAGAGCCTGGCCAGGTACAGCGCCTCGCTGACATAGATGTTGCCCAGCCCGGCAACGACCCGTTGGTCCAGAAGCGCAGCCTTCAGCGAAGTCTTCTTGGCTCTGCACGCGCGCGCCAGCGCTAAGCCGTCGAACTCTGCCGAGAGTGGCTCGGGACCCAGCGCGCTGAGACCAGCATGGTGCTCGAGTGCTGCTTGCGGAACCAGGTCCATGACCCCGAAGCGCCGCGGATCGTTGAAGGCAATGATGGCGCGCGTGGCGGGCGAGGACATGTGGAAGACGACGTGATCGTGCGGAGCGCACTGAAACGCGGCTTCAGGGTCGTTTTCGCCGACGTTCTCGATGATCCGAAACGACCCGGACATCCCAAGATGCATGAGCAGGGTCTCGTGCGACGACAAGGCCGCCAGCAGGTACTTCGCGCGTCGCGTCAGCGCGAGCACCGTTTGACCGGTGAGCCGCGCCTTGAAGCGCTCGGGAAATGGTTGGCGCAGATCCGCCCGGTGGAGTTCGACGGCGTCGAAGCGCGCATCGGTCATGAACAGCGCGAGGTGGCGGCGGACTGCTTCGACTTCTGGTAGTTCGGGCACAACTCCAAGGATAGTGTGCCGCGGCGCTCGAATGTCGAGAGTCACTAGACAGCTTCGGGAAGACGGCTTACGATCGCGCGTTTTTCCCTCACTGCCACGATGACGAGATCGGCTGCGCTCCTGTCGAACTGCCCGAATTGTGGATCCACCCTCGAAGGGCCCTTCTGCGCGCAGTGTGGGCAGAAGGCGACACCGCTCAATCCGTCGCTGCGCGATATCCTGCACGATGTCGTCGATGAAGTCCTGAACGTCGACAGCAAGATCTTCAAATCCGTACGGTTGCTGTTGACCAGGCCCGGGTTCCTGTCCCGCGAGCAGTTTGGAGGTCGGCGAATCCGCTACGTGTCTCCGATCCGGCTGTACCTGCTTTGCAGCCTTGTGTACTTCGCGGTTGTCGCATTCGCACCGAGTGCGACATTTCGGATTACGGTGACGCCGGACACGGCTGACTCACCTCAGGAAACGGCACGGCTGGAACAGCGGCGAGAGGAACTCCAGGGAGCGATCGGTGCCGCCATTACCCAATGGGCGCCCCGCGCCATGTTCGTGCTCGTTCCGCTGTTCGCGGCGCTCGTCGCGTTGGTGGACACCAGGTCAGGCCGGCACTATCCACAGCATCTGTATTTCGCGCTGCATGTCCACGCCGCGTGGTTCCTTGCGGGTGCTCTGGCTGCCGCGGCTCGCATCAAGACCGTTCCCGTCGTCACCGCCGTCGTGCCGGTGGTGGCCAGCCTATACGCCCTCCTGTATCTCGTGATCGCATTTCGGATCACGTACAACGTCACGACGGTCGGCGCAGTGCTCCGCGCGGCGGCCGTCGGTGGTGGGTACGCGATCATTGTGATCGCGACGCTGATTGGGATCGTCTTTCTGCTTCTAGGTACGCCCAGGCTCTAGCGAGCGCCCAAAACGGCGTTACTCAGCGCGCAGCGCCACTGTCGGATCGACTTTCGTGGCGCGAAGCGCCGGGATGTAGGAGGCCAGGAGCGACGAGGCGAGCAGGACGAGCGGCGCGGTGATCAACACGACGGGTTCAACAGCGTCCACTCCGTAGAGGAAAGACTGGAGAATCCGCCCGGCGGCAACAGCCAGCGCCAGGCCGATCACAATCCCGACGACCGTGACGCGGCCGCCCTCCCGCAGCACTTGCCATAGCACGACACGCGGACGCGCGCCAATCGCCATCCGGATGCCGAACTCGCGCGTGCGGCGCGAGACGGTGTACGACTTCACGCCGTAAACGCCAACGACGGCGAGGAGCAGCGCGATGGCGCCGAAGGCCGAGAACACTCGGGCGCCGACGCGATAGAGCCAGACGTCCAGACCCGCGTCGATACGACCCCGCCACGTCTCGACACGCAGAACGGGCAGGCGCTCGTCGACGCTCCGGATGGCGCGGGCGACCGTCGCCAACATGGCCCGTTCGGCGGTCGGATCAGCCAGCCGAAGCTGCAGCGTCATGGCATTCTCGTACTGCTGGCCGAGCGGCACGTACACATGCGGGAACGGCCGCGGATTGCCGAGCGAGTGCTTCACGGCCGGGATGATGCCGATCACACGGATCGGCGGCGCAGCTTCGGGCGGGGCCGCTCGTCCGGCTTCTAGTCCTTCTGGAAGGAACTGAATCAGCCGTCCGAGCGCGCTCTCCCCCGGCCACAGTCGCTCCGCGAGCGCATCATCGACGATCGCGACCCGCTCCGAGCCTGGCGCCAGTTCGGCATCGGTGAAATCTCGCCCGCCGAGCATCGGAAGTCCAAGCGTCCGCGCGTAGTCGCGGCCGACAATGGTGAACACAGCGCCGACGGACCTGACCCGAGCGTCGGCAGCGCCGACCGGAGCGACATCGCGGCTGTCCGACGTTGAGGAGAACTGGACACTCGATCCGATCGTCACCGCTTCGACGCCCGGAATCGTGCGCAGCCGATCCAGCACCGCGAGATGCGACGCTCTTCCTCGAGCTTCGTCGTACCCTGCGAGATCCGGGTCGATCTCCGCGAGGAGCCCTCCTTCGAGACGAAATCCCGGGTCGGCCGTGGCTGACGCGATCGCGCTCATCAGGAACAGGCCCCCCGATGCGAGCAGCAGCAGCGAGAGCGCGACCTGGCCGACGACCAGCGCGTTGCCGATCCTCATGCCTCCGGGCCGCCGGCCTTCTTCCCCACTACGTCGTTTGAGATCGGCCGCGACCGCGCGACCGGTCACTGCCCACGCTGGCCATGCACCAAAGAGGACCGACGCCGCCAGACTGAATCCGACGGTCCCGGCGAGTACGCGCCAGTCCACGGTCAGGTCGGGGATAACCAAGCCGGCAGGAAGCACCGGAGCGATCGTCGCCATCAGTGCGCCCGTGGCCAGCGACGCCAGCCAGAGTCCGATCGCGCCTCCGGCCAGCGAGAGCAGCAGCCCTTCGGTGAGGAGCTGCCGTGTGAGCCGCGAGCGGCCGCCGCCGACTGACGACCGGATGGCCAGTTCCTGCCGGCGCCCGTGACCTCGAGCCAGCAGCAGATTGGCGAGGTTGAGGCACGCCACGAGCAGCACGATCGCCGGCATGATCATCAGCGCCGCGGTGATTGATGCTGTCAGCACCTTGCTCACGGGACCAGGCATGAACATGAGACGCGACGGCGTGGACATCTCGAGCGTGTAGACGCCGCGCCTCAGCGGCGACGCCTGGTCGAATCGAGGGCCGATCGTGGCGAGTGCCGTCGCGATGGCTTCGACCGAGGTACCGGCGCGCGGCCGCCCGATGACGTAAAGCTGGCGCCAGCCCGGGCCCAGTGGCAGCCAGACCTGTGGTCCGGGGATCGCCGTCCCGGTGAATCCTTCAGCGGCCACACCAATCACTGTGAACGGTTCGCCGTCCACCCGCACCGACTGGCCAAGAACACCCGGGTCGGCGCCACGAGCCCGCCACAGCGGGTAGCTGATGATCGCGACGCGGCTGCTCAGTCCGAGCCGTTCTTCCTCTGCGGTGAAGGAGCGGCCACGCGCCAGCGACCGGTCGAAGAGCGGAAAGTAAGTGGACGAGACCGCGTCGGCCAGGGTGCGCCGCGTGCCCTCGCCGATGTCGACGCCAACGAACGTCGTGGAAACAGCCGCCAGGTGTGCGATGTCGGCGGTGCCTTCCCGCAGATCGATGTAGTTCGCGTACGAGTAGAGCGTGTCAACGTCTCCAGGGTCTCCAGGGTCTCCAGGGTCTCCCGTGGTGCGACCGTGCACCGCGAACACTTCGTCGGCCCCTTCGTGGAGCGGCCGCAGCAGCAGGGTGTTCACAAACGTGAACATGCCGATGTTGACGCCGATCCCCAGCGCTAGCGTCGCGATCGCTGTGAGCGCGAAGCCGGGAGTCTTGCCGAGCGTCCGCACCGCCAGGCGTGTGTCCTGCCTCAGGTCGTCGAGCCACCGCCATCCCCAGGCATCGCGTGACTCTTCGCGCAGTCGCAGTGTGTTCCCGAAGGCGCGCGCTTCCCCCATCGCTTGATTCATCTCGTCTCGGTGCGCCTCCATCTCCCGGCGCAGTTCGTCGTCCATCGCTTGTCGCCGGAGCAGGTAGCTCAGACGACGGAACCACTCGCCGATGATCGCCATGTGAGTCCTCGCGCCCTCCGTCTTTAAGCCCTAAGCCTTGTCGAGCAATAAACCGATGGCGCGGGCCGTCCGCCGGTATTCCACCATCTCGTCCTCGAGCTGCCGTCGTCCGGCTGGGGTGATGCGGTATTCCCGCACCTCGCGCCCGGAGTCCGACTGGCGCCACGCGGCTTTCACCCAGCCTTTGATGAGCAGTTTCTGGAGCGCGGGGTAGAGCGAGCCCTCTTCGATGCGGAGTTCGTCGGCCGACACCTGATGGATGCGCTGCGCGATCGCGTAGCCGTGGAGCGACTGCTTCGCCAGGACGCGAAGCACGAGCATCATGAGTGTCCCGGGAGGGAGTCCAGTGTCCCTAGGCATAGGCAACCTATGCCTATCATGGTCGGGGCGGTTCCGGATTGTCAAGCATGCCGGGCGGTTCCTGCTGTGCGCGATCGTGGCTTCCGTCCCTCGGACCGCCGCGTCTACTTCGGAGCGATCTTGGGAGCCGCAGGTCTGAGTCCTACAATATTCAGCCTCTTCATCCGTCTACTACATCAGGTGAGCGGAACGTCGGCACGGTAGCGGGATGGCACCAGACCCAGACCAACGGATTGCCGACGTCGTGGCGCGGGAGCGGTCGCGGTTGCACCGCTTCATCCGCCGGCGCGTGCCGAACGCGCAGGAAGTCGAGGACATCCTGCAGGACGTCTTCGCCGAGCTCGTGGAAACCAACCGTCGCTTGATGCCGATCGATCACGTCACCGGCTGGCTCTTCCGCGTGGCGCGTAATCGCATCATCGATCGGTTTCGCCGGAAGGAACCGGAGCGTTTCGGCGACGCGCGCATCGAGACCGACGATGGTGAACTCGTGAGGATGGAAGATCTCGTGGCGTCGGGCGACGCGGATCCCGAAAGCCTGTACGTGCAGGAGATGCTGTCGCGGGAGCTCGCACGGGCGCTCGGTGAGCTTCCCGAGGAACAGCGGCGCGTGTTCGTCGCGCACGAGATCGAGGGTCGAAGCTTCAAGCAGTTAGCCGCGGAGACGGGCGACAACGTCAACACACTGCTCTCGCGCAAACGCTACGCCGTGATCCATCTGCGCGAACACCTGCAGCGCGCCTTCGACGAGTTGAGGCGCGCGCGGCCACGCTGAAACGGAGGACAGGCAGACATGGACGGCAAAGACGACATCGGTCAGGCCATCGCACGAGAGATCAGCCAGACCATCGCGAAGAAGATTGCGATCGGCATCGCGCTCTTCTTCGGATTCGTGTTCTTCATTTTGTTCGGCGGCATCGTCGTGCAGTGGCTATGGAACTGGCTGCTGCCCGACATCTTCGGGTTGCGACGCGTCACGTTCTGGGAAGCGCTCGGCCTGCTGGCGTTGAGCCGCATCCTGTTCGGGGGTTTCGGAAAAGGCGGCGGTTCCCACGGGCACTCGGGCGGCGGTCGACGCTCACGGGGTGATGGCCAGCCGTGGTGGAAGAAGGCGAAGACTGCCGCGACGAGCGAGGCTGTGCCGCCGCAAGGGCGTGACGATGGGACAACCGTTTCGTAGACCCGGAGGCCCGGCACCAGCCAGACCTCCGGGCGCTCGTTCGATCTACTTCTTCACGTATTTCTTGACCGACATCTGCCCGACTTCGGCGCTCCACACGTTGCCCTTCGCGTCAACGGCGACGCCCTCCCCCGAGCTCGTGCCGGTGTGATCCGGCTCCGGATCGGGGATGAAGGCCTTGACGATCCCGTCCCTGACGCTGCCGATTCGGACGCCCCTCAACCAGGGCGTGATGTTCCTGCCGGTCGCCGGGTCGACGATGCCGGGGTGCGTTCCCGTGTTGCTCTGGCCGGATTCGGAATCGGCGACATAGAGCATGTCGTCTTTATCCACGAACACGCCGCTCGGACGGCTGAACTGGTACCACTGATCGATGAACTTGCCGTTCTGGTCCCAGATCTGGACGCAGTTGCAGCTGCGGGTCCCGACAATCAGTCGTCCTCGCGAGTCCATCGCAAGCGCGTGCGGCTGGTTCAGCTCACCGCGTGCCGGCTCTGGACCGCCGGGCAGCTTGCCCCACTTCATGAGGAACTTTCCGTTCTTGTCGAACTTGTGGATGATTCCACCGCCCGCGCCGTGGATCTGGGCGACGAAGATGTCGCCGTTCGGTGCAGTGATGACATCGTTCGGCTGATAACAGCACTCATCGCCTGTGACTGAGCCGCCCGGCTTACCGATCGTCAGGAGCAGTTTGCCGTCGGGACTGAACTTGAACACCTGATGGCCCTTCGTCGCGCCCGGCCTCGGTCCGACCGGACCACGTCCGGCGCCGGCTCCGCCACCTGCTGCAGCCTGGGCGCCCGCAGCAGCCGCGCCACGACCAGCACCGCGTCCAGCCGCGGCAGCTCCACCGGCTGCGCCAGCCGCACCGCCTGCATCAGCAGCGGCTCCGCGTCCAGCACCAGCTGCCGCACCACCGCCAGCAGCGGCGCCACCGCCGCCCGCGCCGCGCGCCGCCGCCTGGCCGTTGTCGCTGTTGTCGGTGATCCAGACGTTGCCTTGCTGGTCGACCGCGAAGCCGTGCGGCATGATGACCATGCCCGCCCCGAAGCTTTTGAGCAGCTTGCCGTTCTCATCGAAGTGCAAGATCGGATCGAGCTCCGACATCTTGCCGGTCGCGTCGAGACAGTTGTTCGCCCCACACCGGTCGTAGGCCCAGATCGTCTTGCCGTCCTTGTCGATGTCAACGCCCGCCGTCGAACCCCATTTGCGCCCCGGGGGCATCTTGAGAAATTCCGGGCGGTCGTAAGCCGGCTGCGCATTTGCCGCCGCGCCAGCGGCCGGCGGAAGCTTCGTTGGCGGATTGACGAGGGTGTAAGGATTTGGCAGATCGTTCAGTGGCGGCATCGTCGGGCCGTACGCCGGCGATTGAGCCTGCGGACTCGCAGCGACGAGCACGACGACGAGCGCCGAGAACAGGAACACGAACAACGCATACCGAGAATTCGTTCTCACTGGGCCCTCCAAGCTTCAATCGACACGGCATTCTCGCACAGGTGATGGCGGGCTCGGCCCATTTGGGCCGCAAGGGATGGTGGCGACGACAACTTCGCAGACATCCGCGCAAGTGCTTGAATCCACGGCGTTTGCCATCCGAATGCGGTCAGCTGACGACGGCGGTCGAGGGGCTTTTCCACACAGGTTTTTTATGCGACGTGTGATATCGGAGGGAGCTATGATCCCGGCGCTCGTGCTCATTTTCTGAACGGGAGTTCATATGTCACGAAAAACCATCGGAATAGTGCCGGCGCTCGCGCTCCTCGTCGTCGCACTCGTGTGGGTGACGCAGCCACGCGTCTCCGGCCAGGCCACTGGAATTCCCACCACGAAAACCGGCGACTGGCCGATGTACCTCGCCGATCCGAGCGGCAGCAAGTACTCGCCGCTCGATCAGATCAACGCCTCGAACTTCAACAAGCTCGAAGTCGCGTGGACGCTGAAGACCGACAACATCGGCGCGCGGCCCGAGCAGAAGCTGCAGGGCGCGCCAATCGCGATCCGCGGCAACCTCTATACGACGGCCGGTCAAGCGGGTAAAGCCGTTGTGTCGATCGACGGACGCACCGGCGAATTGCGCTGGCTGCATCGCTACGACGAAGGCGAGCGTGCCACCCGCTGGTCACCGCGCCAGTACTCGGGCCGCGGCGTCGCCTACTGGACGGATGGCCGCGGCGACGAGCGCATCATCTATATGACCACCGGGTATCAGATGATCGAGCTCAATGCAAAGACCGGTCAGCCGGTCGCGTCGTTCGGCAAGAACGGCATCCTCGACCTGAAGGTCGGCGTGATCATCGGCAAGGACAAGCAGATCGACCTCGAGAAGGGGGAAATCGGCATGCATGCCGTGCCCACCGTCGTGGGCGACATGGTCTTCGTTGGCTCGTCGATGTTCGAGGGCCTCGGCTACAACTTCAGCACCAACGCCAAGGGGCTGGCGCGGGCCTTCGACGTGCGCACCGGCAAGTTGATCTGGCGCTTCAACACGATCCCCAAGCCGGGTGAGTTCGGCAACGACACCTGGGAAAACGGATCGTGGGAGTGGACCGGCAACAACGGCATCTGGGCGCCGATCACGGTGGACCCGGTCGCCGGCCTTGTCTACCTGCCGGTCGAAACGCCAACCATCGACGAGTACGGCGGCAACCGGCCGGGCAACAACTTGTTCGCCGAATCGCTGGTGTGCGTTGACATGAAGACCGGCGTCCGCAAGTGGCACTTCCAGCTGGTGCACCATCCGCTGTGGGATCACGACATTTCGTCGGCTCCCCTGCTGATCGACGCGACCATCGACGGGCGCGCGCGCAAGCTGGTGGCGCAGCCGACCAAGCAGGGCTGGCTCTACACGTTCGATCGCATCACGGGCGAACCGATCTGGCCGATCGTCGAGCGGCCGGTGCCGCAGACTGACATCCCGGGTGAGAAGACCTCGCCGACGCAGCCGTTCGTCACCAAACCGCCGGCGTACTCGCGCAACCACATCGAAGAGTCCGACCTGATTGATTTCACGCCGGCCCTCAAGGCACAAGCGCTGCAGAACCTGAAGACGTCTGGTGTCCGCTGGGAGCCGGTGCCGTTCATTCTGCCGACTTATTCGGGTCCCGGCGGCAAGTGGCCGGCTGGCGGCGTCAACGTCGGCAACACCGGCGGCGGCATCAACTGGCCGGGCGCCTCGTTCGATCCCGAAACCGCCACCTTCTACGGGATGGCGAGCAATTCGGGTGTCACGCTGTCGGACTTCGGACCCGAGGAGCTCGCGGTGATCGGGCCGGAGAACCAGGCGAAGAACCGTATCCCGTGGTGGGAATCGCCCTACGGTCGCGCCGGCCGGCCAGGTGCGGCAGGCCGTGGCGGAGCCGAGCCGGCTGCTGCTGCGCGCGGCGCCGCTCCTGCGGCAGGCGGTGCAGCGCGCGGCGCGGCTCCTGCTGAACCCGCCGGCCGCGGCGGCGGCGGTGGCGGCGGCGGTCGTGGCGGCAACCCGCTGACGGTCGGCCTCGAGGGTTTCCCGATCGTGAAACCGCCGTACGGCGTCCTCGCCGCGATCGACATGAACACCGGCACCATGAAGTTCCGGGTGCCACACGGTGAGACGCCAGACAACTACCGCGCTGCGTTCGAGCGTCTGAAGATCAACTATCCGGAGCGAACCGGACAGAACGGCAGCACCGGCTTGATGGTCACCAAGACGATGGTGGTGGTGGGCGAGACGGCGATCACGTCGCCGCCTGGACGGCCCGCCGCGGCAATGCTGCGCGCGTACGACAAGCAGACCGGCAAGGAAATCGGCGCGGTGGCGATGCCGAGCCGGGTCAGCGGCTCACCGATGACCTACCTGGGCAGCGATGGACGCCAGTACATCAACATCGCCGTCTACGGCGTCGGCACCGGTACTGGTACCTACGTCACCTATGCGTTGCCGGCTTCTGAGATCCGTCCGACCGGCGCGCAGCAGTAAGTAACGGAAGAGCGGCGAGCCACACCCTTTGCTTCGATACGATATCGAAGCAAGGGTGTGGCAACGTCCTCGCGAAGCACACGAAGTCATTCAACTACCGGGCGTCGGCTGCCTCGATCTTCCTCTGGAGCTGCCGCGCCGTGAATGCGTTCCACCAGGCAATACCCAGGAAAAGCGCGACGCCAAAGACGACCAACGCGATGCTGTGACTGATCGGGCGATTCTCGAGCGCGCTGCCGACGAGCGCCAGCGCCACTCCCGGCACGAACGGCAGCAGATAGCCCCAATTGTCCTTCGAGAGATCGCGCTGACGTACGAGTTCGGCGCGGTAGAAGTCGAGGCTGTTGGTTTTCCCTAAAGCAGCCGGCGGCGCCGCGAGGCGCTGTTTGCGAAAGCGGTAAGCGATATACACAAACGCCGCAATGGTCAGCAGATCGCCGGCCCTTTCCAGCATCTCCTCGCCTCTCCACACCTGCCACGCCTCGACGATCAACACCAGAATGAAGAGCGCCGCAGTCAGCACGCGCCAGCGCCGGGTCTTCATGTCCAGGCGCTCCGCCATTGTGCGGATGTCATCGAGCGGCATCGGCACCTCTTCTCTGCTCTGTGTCTGCCAGAGTTCCAGGATCCAGCTGTCGAAATCAGTGTCCATCGCTTGTTCCTTTGTGAAAACGCTGAATCAGAAGCTGTTTGATGCGTCGCACCTTCGTCGCCACGTTCGCGGCTGACAGACCGGTGATCTCCGCGATCGATTCCGCGTCCATCTGCTCGAGGTAGAGCATCATGACCTGCCGATCGAGCGGCCGCAGCTGCTGAACCAACCCGTGCAGCCGTTCCAGCGCCCGGCATCGATCGAGCTCTTCTTCGTTGACGGCCGCCGGCAGCGATTTCAGGGTCTCCTCGATCGCAACAAAGGTCGGCGCGTTCGCCTGTGGGCGAAGTACTTTCGAGGTTGCCGTGTTGTGAGCGACTCGGTACACCCACGTCCGCAGAGAGCATCGCCCGTCGAATCGAGCCAGGCTCCGCCACAGCGCGACATGAATTTCCTGCAGCAGGTCGCGCCGCTTATCCGGATCCCGTTCGTACGCTCGAGCCAGCCGTTCAAGCGCTGGACCAAACGCCGCGGCGGCAGCGGCATACCGTTGTTCCTGGCTGGCCGCCCGACCCGCATCATCCATTCGATCAGGTAGTCGCAGAGGAGAGGGGTTTCTGACAGCTTTGAAGGACTAGAGGTGGGACAACTCGAGAAGCGGGCTGCTTCGCCACCGCCGCCCTACAAGCGGGCGAAGCCGCGACCGGTCGGAGACGTGCTGCGGAAGTGAACGTTTGGGCCGAAGGGCGGCGGCGCGTTGCCCACAGTGGGAAGCCGCGCCGCTCGCCACAAGCAAGCTACTTCGGCGTCACTCGGTATAGCCCGCCGGGATTGGCGTTCTCGAGCAGCCACAGCGCGCCGTCCGGAGCCTCCTCCACGTCACGCACCTGGAAGCCGACGCCCCAGCGTTCGGCCGGCGTCGCGCCGCCCTTGCCGTCGAAGGTCACGCGGCTGAGCGTTCGCGTCGCGAGCCCGCTGATGAGGGCCGAGCCCTTCCACTGCGGGAACATCGACCCCTTGTAGAACATCAGATTGCCCGGCGCGATGACCGGCGTCCATTGGATCACCGGCTTGGCCAGATCCGGCCGCGTATCCGGGTTCGGGATCTCGGTTCCGTTGTAGTTGGGCGCGTAGGAAACGAGCGGCCAGCCGTAGTTTTTGCCCGGCTCGATCAGGTTCAGCTCGTCGCCGCCTCGCGGACCGTGTTCGAGTTCCCACAGGCGGCCGTCGGGCGCGAACGCGATGCCGTACGGTGTCCGATGACCGGTGGTCCACGTCTCCGAGGGCGCCAGGTTTGGCCCCTCGACGGTGTAGGTGCTGAGCACCGGGGCGGTCTTCGCGACTTCCGTGTCGCGCGGCGGCGCGATGAGCGCACGTGTCGCCCCGCCGGTCTTTCCGGCCATTGGATTTCCCGGCGCTGGTTTGCCGTCGAGCGTCAGACGCAAGATCTTACCCACTTCCGTGTCCGGATCCTGCGCCGGTGTCATGCGCTGACGATCGCCGACCGTGAGGAACATGTACTGACCATCGGGCGAGAAGGCGATCGCGGCGCCCATCTGTCCGCCGGTCCCCTTCGGCATGTCACGCCACAAGACCTGAAGTCCTTCGAGGCTCGCCTTGCCCGGGCTCGTCACGAGCTTCGCCCGTGCCAGCGCCAGTCCCGAGTTCGGCGGAGGGCCGCCTCGTCCGCGTCCACCGGCGGCCGCTGGATCCGGAGCCGGAGCTGGAGCCGGAGAAGCAGCGGCGTCCGGTTCCGCGTAGGTGAGGTAGACGTAGTTGTCGGTCGCGTACTTGGGGGACAGGAAGACGCCCAGCATGCCGACCTGCCCGGAGTACACGGACGCCGGGACGTTGTCGACCGGCGTCTTCTCTCCCTGCTGGGTGATCAGCCAGACCGGGCCGACCTTCTCAGTGACGAGCATGCGCCCATCGGGCAGGAACGCAATGCGCCAGGGCAACTTGAGGTCCGCCACCACCTTGGTCACCGTGAACGGCAGATTCGGGTCCGACGGCTGCGTGCCCGCGTTGGGCTGTGCCTGCGCAGCGGCCGGCACCAGCGTGAGGAGCAGCGCCGCATTCAGTAGCGTCTTCATGTATCTCTTCCCTCCAGAACGATCAACACCGAGCAAGCCCTAGGATGCTTCGCACCGGTCTCGGCAGTCCGCAGTCCGCGGGCGTGGCTAACTGATTCTGCACTACTTCGTGGATTGCACTCCAGCCCTGTCTTGCTCGGGGTGGGTTCGCTTCACAATCTCAGAGTTTTGCTCAAGAAAGACCGGAAGATCTCTCGGGATGAGCTTGTTTTGGATATTTCGGGGGCCTAGCCTTCGCGCAGCACCGTCGCCGGATCGAGCCGTGCGGCGCGCCAGGCTGGCATCCACGCGGCCAGGACGCCCGCGGCAACGAGCACCGCCGCTGCGCCGGCAAGCATCATCGGGTCGCGTGGCTCCTGTTGGAACAGCAGCGTCTCCACGAAACGCACCGCCCAGAGGCTGCCCCCCAGGCCGAGCGCGAGGCCGGCCGCGATCAAAATGCCGACGCGCTGGAACACGAGGCGCACGATGTTGGACGGCGCCGCACCCAGCGCCATGCGCAGCCCGATCTCCGTCTGCCGCGCGCGCACCGCGTGCGCGACGACGCCGTAGAGGCCAACGCCCGCCAGGAGCAGCGCGAGCCCGCCGAAGAACGCCGAGAGCATCGCGATGAGCCGCTCCTGCGTGACCGTCGCCTCGACGAGTTGATCGAACGTCCCGAACGTGAATGCGACGGTCGGATCGGCCTCTGTCAAAACCCTCATGACGTCCCGCTCTACCGCCGCACGTTGGCCAGGCGCCGCGTTGATCGTCAGGAGAACCGTCGGCCAGAACGTTTTGGGCTGTTGCTGCGCCACGGGGAAATACATCGTCGCTACCATGCCGTCGCGTGGCGTGGCGTAAACGGCATCGCCGACGACGCCGACGATCTCGTAGCGCGTGGCGGTATCGCGTCCGATCCGGACGTGTTGCCCGATCGGCGGCTCGCCCGGCAGAAACCGTCGGACGAACGTGTCGTTCACGATGACAACTGGAACGCTGCCCAGGCGGTCACCATCCTGGAAATCCCGGCCAATACGCAGGGGCGTCCCCATCGTCTCGAACCAGCCCGGTGTCGTCGCGTTCAGCCAGAGCGCGGGCCGGCGGAGTGATGGTTGAGCATCGCCGATGCCGACTAGGCCGCTTGACCACCCACCGCCGTTGAGAATCCGTTCCGCGGCGACGGTTGCCGAACGGACGCCTGGCACGGCCGCCGCCGCTGCACGCAGACGCTCGACGCGCGCTCCCCGCTCTTCAGGCGGACCGCCGCTGGCCTGGAGGTTCAACTCCGCGACCAGCAGCGGACCCGGCACGAAGCCGAGTGGCAGCTGATTCAGCGACGCAAACGTGCGCAGGAACAGTCCGGCGCCGACGACGAGGACGAGCGACACGGCAACCTGGGCGACAACGAGCGCGCTGCGCACGGCAAAACGGCGGTCGCCGGCAATCCCGCGACCCGCGTCCTTGATCGCGTCGCCAGGGGCGACGCTCTTCAACCCGAGCACGGGCGCCACGCCGGCGATGATCGCCGAGAGACACGCCAGTGCCGCTGTGAATGCGAGCACGCGCCAGTCGAGTGCGAGGTCCAGCGACACGGTGGTCTGCCACGTGCTCAACTGCTGCACGAGGAGCGCACCGCTCCACTTCGCGAACGCCAGCCCGATGGCCGCACCGAGCGCGGCCACGATCAGACTCTCGATCAAGAGCAGCCGTGCGATCCGCGAGCGCGAGGCCCCGAGCGCCAGGCGCACGCTCAATTCGCGGCGTCGCGCCAGCGCCCGCGCGAGAAACAGACTGGCGATGTTGGCGCATGCGACGAGCAACACGAGCCCCACGGCCACGACCATCGCGAAGAGCGGCGTCTCGAAGCGGCTGCGCAGCGACGAGTTGCCGGTGGCGGCCGGTGCCAGCGTGAGCGGTTCCCTGGCACGAGACCAGGTTGCACCCTCGATGATCTGCGGCTGCGCGGCGCGAAGGGCGGCGTTCGTCTGTTCAAGGCCTCGCCCTGGCCTCTGGCGCACCATGATCTGCAGCCACGCTGAGCTCTTGCTTGCCAATCGGCTCTCCTGCCGTCGAATGAGGGGCTCAGCGGAGAAGGGCAGCATCACGTCCGTCATCCGGCCGACGTCGGGACCGAAGAATCCAGGCGGCGTCACGCCAACGATGGTGAACGGCACACGCTGCACGGTGATCCGGCGCCCGACCACGTCACCGGCGCCGGCGAAGCGTTGCCGCCAGAGGCGACTACTGATCACAGCGACGGGGCCGTCGGTCGCGGCGCCGCCGTCGTCGGAGGGAGTGATCATCCGCCCCCGGATGGCGGTGACGCCGAGCACGTCGAAGAGCTGGCCGCTGACGTACGCGCCGTCCACCGGTTCGGTCTGGCCGCGCGACGACAGGTCGAAGCGCTGGGCGGACCACGCGAACGCGCCGTCGAAGAGTTCGGGTTCGCGCGCCCGGATCTCCTGCCAGATCGGATAGGACCAAGTCCCGTTGAGGAGCAGCGCGAGGCTGCCGGGGTCGCGCACGGGTAGCGGGCGCAGGATCAGGCCGCTGAAGATCGAGAACAGCGCCGTGTTGGCGCCAATCCCGAGCGCAAGCGTGGCGATGGCCACGACCGCGAAGCCCGGGCTCTTGCGCAGCCCGCGTAGAGCGATGCGCAGGTCCTGCCACACACTCTCGACCGCGCGCATGGCCCAGACGTCACGCGCA
>Ga0111538_10005857_pt1 | contig 16724 bp, 13 predicted proteins | sample SoiMethybrSBSTD1_FD_79669 | JGI IMG/M metagenome (GOLD analysis project Ga0111538, IMG submission 79669) | Bulk soil microbial communities from a Populus tree surrounding site in Tennessee, USA - Soil MetaG P. TD hybrid SBSTD1 (version 2)... | ecosystem: Environmental > Terrestrial > Soil >...
CGTTCGCCTGCGGCGCGATTCGCTCGAGCTCGCGTTTTTCACCACGATCACGGCTTTCAACGCGCCGCAGAACGTGACGGTCGAGGAGCTTCGCATCGAGAGCTACTTCCCGGCCGATGCAGCGACGGCGGCGACCTGCGAGCGCCTGGCGCGCGAGGATCCGTGAAAAAGGTTTGCGGCGCGAGCCTCGAAGGGCCGCGCCGCAATCCGCCCACTCGTTCCGCGTCAGCGCAGCTCAGCGAGCTTCGCCACGATCCGCTCGAAATCCTTTTCGGTGATCAGGCCCTTCAGGATCTCCGCAAAGCGCGTGCGCTCGACGCCGGACAGGATGTACTGGTACCGGTAGGCACGCAAAAAGCTCGCATGGATTCTCGCCTGCTGCGGCGCGGAAAACGCGCGCCCCGCCCGAGCAACGAAGTAGTCCGCGTCCGCCTTCGATTGCGCCTGGAGAATGCCGTCCACCGCGCCGACCAGGTCGGTCAGGTCCGAAACCGCCCGTTCGCGCTCGGAAGGTCCGATCCGGGAGTCTTCCGACAACCATTCGAGCTCATCGAGGACGGCGTGCTGGCTCTCCTCCATCCAGTGGAATCTGAAGACGTCCTTGAACAGCGGTGAAAGCCGCGCGTCCGTCTCGATGCTCTCCTTGTAGTGAACCTGGGTGAAGAGCTCGATCAAGCAGGTCAGTGCCAGCACTGACCATGTCGACTTCTGGAGCACGACGCTTGCCACGGCATTCGGCTCCGGAGCGAACGAATAGCCCTCGGGCATGCTCTGACTGGCCAGCGCTTCGATGCGCCGGAACAGCTCCTGGTGCTTGAGCTCCTCGTCGCTGAAACGCACGAGGGCTTCGAGAGCCGCCTGGTCGCCGAGCGTGTAGTGCTCGCTGACGTCGAGCACCTTGGCGATGATGAAGCGCTCGACCAAGCCGAAGATGTTGGCGTAGGTCCGTCCCTGCACCTGGCTCAAGAACACGCGCTCTCCTTCCTCGAGAAAGTCGAGCTCGGCCGCGAGCGAGAGCCCGTCGGGGAGGAACTTGTCCGAGCTCTGGAAGCTTCGGCCGCGAATCACGTCCGCGTCGATGTCCCAGCGCGCCCGCTTGGAAGCGACGATCGCGCGCTCGTAACGGTTGTGGTTGGTGGCTTGAGGGATGTTCATGGTCATGGGGTCTCTCCATTCTTTCGGGCCGAGAAATTGACGGCACTGACGCGCAGATCGCGCGAGATCTTTGCCTCCGCGCTGGTGCTCGCGAAGCTCATGAAGCGGGTGTGAATGCGGCAATCGACGAGCCCCGCTGCTTTGCACAGCGCGACCAGCTCCGGCTCGAAGAGCGCGCCGCCGATGCACGCAGCCCACAGCTCGGGATCGCTCCGCGCCTTCAGGCTGAGCTCGCGCTGCACCACGACGTCCGCCAGGTAGAGCCGGCCTCCCGGGCGCAGCACGCGGAAGATCTCGCGCAGCACCTGGCGCTTGTCGGGTGAAAGATTGAGCACGCCGTTCGAGATCACGACGTCGACGCTCGCGGTTTCGACGGGCAGCTGCTCGAACAGCCCGGCGCGGATCTCGACGCGATGCTCGAGCCCCGCCTCGCGCGCGGCGAGCGTCGCGGATTCTCTCATCGCCGGAGTGGCGTCGACGCCGATCGCCTTGCCACTCGGTCCCGAACGGCGAGCCGCCAGCAGCAGATCCATGCCCGCGCCGCAGGCGTGATCGAGAATCGTTTCCCCAAGGCCGATCGGCCCGACTGCCAGCGGATTGCCGACTCCGGCAAACCTGGCTTTGGCGCGCTCGGGCAACGCCTGGAGCTCGCCTCGGTCGTAGCCAAGGCGGTCGATGGCGTACTCGGCACCGCGATGAAAGTGAAACTCGCCCCCGGGGTCGGCGGCAACGCGCGTGTAGACGGCGCGGACGCTCTCGCGCAGGCGAGCGATGTCGAAATCGATGGGACAGGTAGCAGCCATGACGAGCCCTCCAGCAGCCGGCGTGCCAACGCCGCCCGCGATCGCCTTTCCGGCTCGATTTCAGGCACTTGGTCGCTGCAAAGCCGCGCCGAGCCCGATAGTGAAATCTCACGACTCGTGATATCTCGCGACTCGGCCCTCGTTGGATTTCACGAGTCGTGACAGGCGTCGAACCCACGGATCAGAGCGAGCTCGCGGCGCTGCGCAGCATCGTGGAAGGCACGGCCAGCGAAACGGGCGAGGATTTCTTTTCTGCCCTGGTCGAGAACCTGATCAAAGCGCTCGGGACGATCGGTGCCTGGGTCGCCGTATTCGACGCGCAGACGAGGACGTTGCGCGCCGTCTCGATGAAGATGCGCGAGCGCTGGGTGACCGGTTTCAACTACCGCTTGGACGGAACGCCGTGCCAGACCGCGCTCGAGGAGCGGCGCATGCTCCATATCCCCGACCGCATCCTCGACCTGTACGAGGGAGACGACTCGCTCCGGGCACACGGCGCCGTCAGCTACCTGGGCGTCCCGCTGTTCGACGTCGACGGCAGGATCATCGGGCATGTCGCCGTTCTGGACGACAAGCCGATGCCCGGAGAGCCGCGCGTCCTGGCCATTTTCAGCATTTTCGCCAGCCGCGCGGCTGCCGAGCTGCGCCGCATCGAGCGCGAGCGCGCCCTAGAGGAGCGGGAAGGCCAGCTGAGCCGCCTCATCGAGAGCGCGATGGACGCCATCGTCAAGCTCGACGAGCACCTGGTGGTCACGCTGATGAACCCCGCAGCCGAGCGTCTATTCGACTGCGAGCCCGGCGCGATGATGGGCCGCGACTTCCGCGAACTGCTCGCCCCCGACTCGCGGCGGAGCCTGGTCGAGCGGAGCGCGGAGCTCAGCGGCTGCGAAGAACGCAACGCGAGCCTGTGGATCCCCGGCGGCTTGCTCGCCACGACCGCCAGCGGTCGCACGTTCAGCGCGGAGGCGACGCTGTCGCGGTTCCGCGAAGATCAGCGCCAGTTTTTCACGCTGATCCTGCGCGATGTCGAGGAGCGCCTGGCCGCCGAGAGCCGGATCCAGTCGCTGTTGTCGGAGGCCGAGTCCTTGCGCGAAGAGCTCCGGGCACTTGGAGCCTTCGAGCCGATCCTCGGCTCTTCCAGAGCGCTGCTCGCGACCCTGCACGAGGTCGAGAGCGTGGCCCGGACCGACACCACGGTGCTTTTGCTCGGCGAGACCGGCACCGGTAAGGAACTGTTCGCCCGCGCGTTGCACGAACAGAGCGCGCGCAGCCAAAAGCCGCTGGTCAAGGTCAACTGCGGCGCGATCCCCGCGAGCCTGATCGAAAGCGAGCTGTTCGGACACGAGAAGGGCGCCTTCACCGGTGCGACCAGCCGCCGCGAGGGCCGCTTCGCACTGGCCGACGGCGGGACTTTGTTCCTGGACGAGATCGGCGAGCTGCCGCTCGATCTGCAGCCGAAGCTCTTGCGCGTGCTTCAAGAGGGCGAGTTCGAGCCGGTCGGCAGCTCGCGCACGCTGAAGGTCGATGCCCGCGTCGTGGCCGCTACCAACCGCAACCTGAGCGAGCGCGTCAAGCAAGGCAAGTTCAGGGAAGACCTCTACTACCGGCTCAACGTGTTCCCGATTCGCATCCCACCGCTCCGCGACCGCGGCAACGACATCGCGGAGCTTGCACAAGCCTTCGTCGACAGGTTCTGCCGGCGCATGGGTCGCAAGTTGGCGCCGCTGTCGGAGCGCACGCTCGCACGCTTGCGAGCGCACTCCTGGCCCGGCAACGTGCGGGAGCTCGCCAGCGTGCTGGAACGGGGCGTGATCATGTCCACGGGCGGCGTGTTCGACGTCGAACGTGCACTGCTCGAAACCGCGCCGCAGGAAGCACCGCCGGCGCGTAGACCCGCGGATCTCGGAACGCGCATTCTCACCGTGCTCGAGCTCGAGGATTTGGAGCGCGCGAACATCGTGCGGGCGCTCGAGGCGTCCGCGTGGAAAGTCGCGGGCGAGCAAGGCGCCGCGGCGCTGCTCGGCATGAACCCGTCCACGCTGAACTCGCGCATGCGCGCGCTCGGGATCCGGCGGCCGGCGCGTCCCCTGTCATGATACGGTTCCGGACGTGAGGTGGATCGCGGCACCAACGGCGCTCGCCATCGCGCTTCTTACGCCCGTCGTGTTCGCGTTCCCACTGCAGGACGTGGTCGCGCGCTCGAAAAGCAGCGTCGCGCACCTGAGCATTCGCGATTCGAGCAACGAAGAGCGCTCGAGCGGTTCAGGATTCGTGATCTCGGCGGATGGGAAGCTGGCGACGAATTTCCACGTCATCGACGACGCAGACCGCATCGTCGCCGTGTTTTCGAACGGGACGGAGGTCGAGGTCACCGGCGTTCGCCTGTTCGACCCGGAAACGGACGTGGCGGTGCTGCAACTCGCGGCGGGCACGTATCCCCCGCTGCACCTTTCGGGGGCGCCCGCGAAGCAGGGCGACGAGATCGCCGTCATCGGCAGCCCGCTCGGGCTCGGCGAAGCCGTCTCGACGGGGATCGTTGCCGCCTTCCGAGAACACGGGACGGCGAAGCCGGGTAGGAGCGAAGGCAAGGAAAGCTGGGGGCTGCAGATCACCGCGCCGATTGCTCCCGGCTCGAGCGGTTCACCGATCCTGAACGATCGCGCCGAGGTCGTCGGGCTCGTCGTCGGCGGTGTTTACGCCGAACCGGTGCACTTCGGCATCGCCGTCGCGAGACTGAAGCAGCTCCTCGAAACAGGTCCGGGAGAGCTGAAGCCGCTCAGCGAAGCGCGAGCCGGGCTCAGCGTCCGCACCAACATGCTGATCTCCGCGGCGTTTCTGGGAACGCTGATCGTCGGCGGCTGGGGGATCGCGTTCGTGGTCCGGCGCCGCAATCGCCGCCGAGAACCAATCGCGTCGTCGAACGACCGGGATGACGACGACTCGAACTGACGTCAATTCCAGCGCCACGCCGCCAGCGCGATTCCGATCGGCGCCACGAGGATCGCGAGCAGCGCGACGGGCGTTCCGAACCAGTGCGCCAGCGCGCCCAGCAAGAGCGGCGCGAGCATGTGGAAGGGCATGAGCCCCGCGGCCACTGCGTTGACGAGGGCGGGCCTCCCCGGAAGTGACGCGTAGGCACGTGCGGACGCGAGCGGGTGGAGCGTGCTCGAGCTCGCACCGAGCACGAACAGCGCGACCGAAGCCGTCACGACGTCGCGCGTGCACGCGATCGTCGAAAGCGACGCTGCCACGACGACCGACGACGCCAGCAGCACCTTTCGCGAATCGAGCCGATCGACGAATCTCTCGAGCACGAACAGACCGCCAACGAGACCTGCGGTCCACGCGCCCACCGCGAACGCCCGTTCGAGCGCGGAGGCGTCCCCGAGCTTGACCATCGCGAAGGCCACGAGCACCTCGTCGAGCAACGAGGTGAGCGCGCCGGCGACACACCAGGCGAGCAGCCGCCGCGTGCCGAAGGCGAAGCGGAGCGCCTCCAAGACCGAAGCAGACTCCCCGCCCTCGTCGCCGGCTTCGAGCGTCAGCTTCTGGTCGAGCACCCGGGCGGAGCCGTGCACGATCGCGAGCAGCGCGGCGCTGGCGGCGGCGAGCACGAGCGCGACGCGCCAGCCCAGCCCCAGCCAGGCGAGCGCGGCGAGCAGAATCGGCACCGCGAGATCGCCGAGCGCCCCGGCGAGATTCAGTCGCGTCAGCGTGCGCTCGCGCTCTTCGGGGCGTGACTCCACGAGCAAGCCCTCGGAGGCGGCGAGCGCACAGCCGCTCGCTGGCCCGTAGAGCGCGAGGCACACGGCGAGCGCGATCGGTCCGCCCGAAAGCGCGGCTCCGAACGTGACCAGCGCGAGCACCGAAAGTGACGCCGCCGAGAACCAACGCGCCGAGACGCGCTCGCTCCACGCGAGCAGCGGCATCTCCACGAAGATGGCGAGTACGTGGAAGGCCGCGATGATCCCGCCGGCCGCGATACCGGCAGGCACCGCCAGATCCCGCGCCACGTCGCCCGCGCTCGCCGGCACCACGCCCGAAGCGAGCTCGTCGACGACCACCACCGCGAACAGCGCCAGCGCCAGCCGGCGCGAGACCGTGGATCAGATGCGCTCGGTGAACTGCATGCCCCGGAGTATGGCGCAAACCCCGCGTATCGTCACTGCCCCGGCCACGAGCGTGGATTCAGCGAAAAAGTCCGCCTCCAAACGACGCATGGGACGTGGCTATCATCCGTCGCGCAGGGGGGACGCCGTCCTATGCACCGAGTCAAAGCCACCGACATCTTGGCATTGCGGGACATCTTCACGGAGCGATCCGCAGAGGAGCGCCGACTGTTCGACGAGCGCCTCGACGACACCACGCGCCTGCTCTACGAAGAGGCCCTCGCCAACGAGTGGTGTGACGGCGCCGAGCTCGCACGCCTGCACGTTGCTGCCGCCGAGGTGCTCTTTCCCAAGCGCAAACAGGGTTTGGCCGACCTCGGGGAACAACTCGCCCTCCGCAGCTACTCCACGGTCTACAAGCTCGTGCTCGCGATCCCTTCGTTCTCCTTCGTCGTCCGCCGCGCCGGTGCCCTCTGGTCCTCGTATCACGACACCGGAATCGCCACGATCGAGGAGCAAACGGAGCGTTCGCTCATCCTCGTGGTGCGCGAAGCCCCGGAGTTCCCGCCCGCGCTCGCCGGCGTCGTCTCCGGCACGATCCGCGCCCTGGGCCAGATCACGCGCACCAAGAACGTCCGCGTTCGCGAGGGTGGCGATCCCAGAGAATGGCGCTGGCAGGCAGTCTGGACCCGCCGGGGCACGCCGTGATCGACTCATTCGACCGGCGACTCGGCCCGCCCCCCGATGCAACTGAATGGATTGTCATCGAGGGACGTACGGAGGTACGGGGGCGCTGGAATCGTGGGCACGACGCCTTTGCCGATGTCGCTGATGAACGCGGCCGCCGGCCCGCTGGTGCCTCGCATGTCGTGGAGGCCCGGCAAGAACAAGAAGACCCCGGTCTTGCCCGTGCTCAGATTGCCCGAAGCCGGAAGCGGCAAGAACGGATCGCCGAGCAGGTCGAGGGAATCCCTCAAACGCTCGAGCACCGATTGATCGGCGAACGACGCGGCGGTGTCGCCCGTGCGAATCTTACGCGCCCGCTCGAGCGCCATGGCGAAGGCAATGGCGGATTCGCGTACGGTGCACCCATCCCCGTCGCCGGCGGTGACGAAGACGTTGTCGATCGAGATTGCGCTCGCATAGTTCACGATGTCGCTCGTCTCCATTCCCGTCTGGAGGAGGTGCGCCCCGGGATGATAGCGATCGAAATCCCCGTTCAGAATCCCGTAAATCGCATTGATGAACTGCCGAGCGTCTCCGCGGTGGACGGCGGTTTCGTATGCCAGCCCAGCCCCGGAATTGATGTGAAGGTTCTTGAACGCGAGCGCTGCGATCGGAGCAACGCCAGCACCTTGGCTGTGACCGGAAATCGTCGTGACGGAGCGATTGGTCTTGAAGGGCGTGCTCGTGGCAAGTAACCCGATCTTGTCCGGAGTGAAGACGGGACTCTGAGCCGCGGCCACCTTGGCCAAGGCGCCCAGGAGCTTCTGAAGATAGAGTTGCTCGAGAGCGCCCTGGAACTGGTTATTTCGCGCGTACACGGGGTTCAGGACGAAGTAGTTCAAGAGCCCGAGCAGAGTGTCCTCGTTGACGAGTGAAGAAAGGTTGTATTGCGTGATCAGCGTCTGAACTTTTTGGAGGAGCGCAAAATCGGTGCGATCACCCGTCAAGTACGGGGTAATCGAAACCGCAACGTGATTGAATGGAAGGGGTGCCGCCCTTCCTGCGCTCGTGCCGTCGGCGACTCGGCGCTGCGCGAACCACTCCACGACATCCGTCACGTTGTCGTAAGGCGCCCCCGAGCCACCGGCGCGCACCAGGATCGGCCAGCCCGCAGCCGGCTGATTCTGCAGACACGGCACCAGGATTCGCGCCGTCACCGTTTGCCAACAACGCCCAGTGACGCTGCTACTACAGACACTTTCGGGAGGCGGCAGGCCCTGGCTGGCGGGTATGTCCCCGCCGGAACTCGCGACGCAAGCCGCCGTCCTGAACGGATTGACGCACTGCAGATAGGTCGCCTTGATGTCGAGCGTCACCGGGGTCTGGATCAGGGGCACTTCCACGGTGGCGTCGAGCTCCGCCGGCGGGCACAGGCCCGACGGATTGCACGCGCCACAGCTCTTGATCGCCGTCAGACCCTTGACGTGAGTGAGCAGCTGGTCGTCGGACATGAACGCGACCCCGAGGAACGGCGCCGCGAAGTCGGCAACCACGTTTTGCGTGGTGAACGCCGCGAAGCCCACGATCCGCTCCCGCGCGCGAGGTTGCGGTAGCGCGGCGAGGTAGCTTTCGACCGCCAGCAGATCCTCACGCAGCCGCCGGTACTGATCGTCGCTCAAGGGGCTCAGAAGAGGCCTGGTCGGTGAAGTCTCGAGCGTCTGGAGCAGCGGTGCCCGCACGAGCCGCCCTCGCGAACCGGGTAAATTGTCGAACAAGACTGCCGCGTATTTCGCATTCGGTTTCAGGCTGAATCCCGGAAACGGAAGCACCGTCAGCAGGTGATCGGTGCGCCCCGTACCGGTGGGCGACCGGTAGTTGAGAACGAGCGGAATGCGTTCCGCGGGGTCACTCAGGTTCACGAGCATCACCGGCGAGTCCGGTGCCGTCGAAGCGCTGGGCGTCGGTAGCGCCGACGGGACGAGGTCACCGCTGAGCTTGAAATAGATCGCGCTGTTCGTCCCGAAGCCGAACGTGCGCGGCGCTGCCGACTCGACGGCGGTTTGCGCCAGATGAAGCGAATTCAAGCCCAGGGGAAAGCCATCGAGAATCAACGAGCCATTCGTGTTGCGCCGGTGGTCGCTCGGCCACGGCATCGTGAAAAATGCGTCGCGATTGGTGTTTGCGCGGGGAGTCATCACCACGGTGATGTTGGGACCCGTGCAGTCCTCGTCCACCAAACCGTCACAGTCGGTGTCGACGCCATCGCAGACCGTATCGTCGGGGCCGCCCGGCGTGCAAAGCGCCTGTTCCACGCTGCCCGCGGATGGTCCTGGCGGCGCCGAGCAACCACCGATGATCGTCACACCGAACCCAGCCCAGCCGACAAAGCGCAACGTTCGCAGCATTTCAGAACTCCCTTCGAGCTTGTTTGCGAGCGCGCGGGGACCGACCGCGCCCCGTTCCCAAGCGCGTCACTCACTGACGGAGTGCGTAGGTATCAACGCCAATCGGCACTCGCAAGAGCGCGCCCGTTTGGTGCCCAAATGGTCACCAGGTGACCGCGAGTGGCGGCTAGTCTCGAACGCGCTTCGACTCCGGATCGTACAGCGGCTTGATCGACGCAATCGCCGGATAGCGCTTGCCGGCGATGTCCACTTCCCACTCGCCGTGCTCGAGGTACTTCTGATCGATCGGTACACCCGCGTCGACCATCGCGAGGCCGACCGCACCGCCCAAAGTGAAACCGTAAGACGCGGCGCGGATGTAACCGACTGCCGTGCCGCTCCGGTGTAACACCTCGGCGTGATACATCAGCGGCTCCGGATCTTTCACCAGGATCTGGAGCAGCCGGCGCGTGAGCGGCCCCGCTGCTTTTTTCGCCAGCACCGCTTCGCGCCCGAGAAAGCCGCCCGGTTTCTTCAGATCCACCGCGAAGCCGAGGCCCGCTTCGAGCACCGAATCCGTGTTGTCGATGTCGTGCCCGTAGTCGCGATAAGCCTTTTCCATCCGGCAGCTCGCAAGTGCCTTGAGCCCCGCGTGTCGAAGCCCCGCGGCGCGCCCCGCCTCGACCAGGCGATCGTAGACGTGAGGCGCCTGCTCCGTCGGCACGTGAAGCTCGTAGCCGAGCTCGCCGAGATACGTGATGCGAATGCAGAGCACTCGCGCATACCCGATGTCGATCTCGCGCGCCGCGCGAAACGGGAACGCCGGGTTCGACAGATCGGCGCTCGTCACCGCCTGCAGCAGCTCCCGCGAACGCGGACCCTGGACGTTGATCTGCGCGTAACCCGAGGTAACGTCGCTGACGAAAGCGTGCGCGCCCTCGGGAACGTGCCGCAATAACCAGCCGAGCGCGTGACGGTGCGCCGTATCCGACGCGATCACGAAGTATTGTTGATCGTCGAGCTTGGTGACGGTGAGATCCGCTTCGATCGTGCCCGCCTCGTTCAGCCACTGCGTGTACGTCGTGTAGCCGGCGGCACCGTCCACGTCGTTCGCCGATACGTGATTCAGAATCTTCCCGGCGTCGCGCCCCTGTACCAGAAACTTCGCCATGAACGACATGTCCATCACGATCACGCCGTCACGCACGGCCTGATGCTCGGCGCGCCAGTACTCGAACCAGCTTTGCCGGCCCCACGAGTAGGCTTCGACCTCGGGCTTCGTGCCCTCCGGCGCATACCAATCCGCCCCTTCCCAGCCGCTCACGTCGCGAAAATAGGCGCCGCGCGCCGCGAGCCGATCGTAAATCGCCGACTTTTTCGCGCCGCGCGCGGTCTGCATCGAGCGCGTCGGATAGTGGCACTGATACACCATGCCGAGCGACTCGGCGGTGCGGATCCGCCGGTACTCCGGATTCCGCTGGTAGTCGTGCAAGCGATCGATGTTCATGCCGGTGACGTCCGCATCGGGGCGCCCCGTCAGAATCCAGTGCGCGACCAGCCGCCCCATACCGCCCCCGGTCAAGATCCCGATCGAGTTCAATCCCGCGGCCACGAAGTAGTTTCGGAGCTCGGGCGCCTCGCCGACGATCGGCTGCAAATCAGGCGTGAAACTCTCGGGTCCGCAAAAGAACTTCGCGATTCCGGTCTCGAGCGTCACCGGCACGCGCTGCATCGCCTTCTCGACGTAAGGTCCCATGCGATCCCAGTCGGGCGTGATCTCGCCGAACGTGAAGTCCTCCGGCACGCCTCCCACGTTCCAAGGCGCGCAGACCGGCTCGAACAAACCGACCAACAGGCCGCCCACTTCTTCGCGAAAATAGCCGTACGATGCGGGATCTTCGATCACCGGCAGCGAGCTCACGACTCCCGGGATGCGCTCGGTGATCAAGTAGTAGTGCTCGGCCGCCTGCAGCGGCACGTTCACACCCGCCTTCTCCGCGAGCTGCCGAGCCCACATCCCCGCGCAGTTCACCACGACCTCGCACTCGATCGTCCCGTGCGCGGTCACGACCCCGGTCACCGCGCCGCGCTTCTTCACGAACCCCGTGACCGGCACCTGCTCGATCAGCCTTGCGCCCTGCATTCGAGCGCCACGCGCGAGCGCCATCGTCACGTCGACCGGGTTGGCGCGGCCGTCTTCTTTGACGAGAAACCCCGCCAGCACATCGTCCGTTCGCGCCAGCGGAAAAAGCTCCTTCACCACCGAGGGCCCGATCTCGTGCACTTCGACGCCGCACTGGCGGTTGAACGCGGCGACGCGGCGGTACTCCTCGAGACGGTCGCGATCGGCCGCGAGCTCGATGAAGCCCACCGGCTTGAACCCCGTCGACTGCCCGGTCTCGGCTTCCAGCCCGGCGTACAGACTGCGCGTGTACTTGCGCATCTCGGTCGAGGTCTCGGAGGTCGAACCGAACGTCACGATCAGCCCCGCCGCGTGCCAGGTCGTGCCCGAGGTCAAGCGGTCGCGCTCGAGCAGGACCACGTCCTTTTCGCCCATCTTGGCCAGGTGGTAGGCCACGGAGCACCCGATCACTCCTCCGCCCACGACCACCACGCGCGCTTGCTTCGGCAGAACCGGCTCGGACATCAGCCACAAGCATAGCTGCCCCAACCCTGCTGTGCTCGGCTCCGCCTGCGAAACCTCGCATGGCGGATTAACGAGGCTCAGCGCTGCGACTTCGCTTCGAGCTCGCGCACGCGCTGCAAGAGCGCATCGCGCTCTCGTTCCGCCGATTCAGCGGCCGTCGGCACGAGATCCTTGCCCTCCGCGTCTCGGCTCAGCCGCAGGAACGGTCCCCAGCTCGGGTCGTCCACGACCGTCCAGAACAAGGACAGCGGGCCGCACTCCGCCACGCGCGGCGAATCGAGGCTGCGCTCGACGAAATCGCCGTCGACCCGGTCCCAGATCCTGATCGGCTGCTCGTGGTCATCCGCGTCGAACCAGACCAGCTCTTCTACCCCGAGCCTGCGGTACCGATCGAGCTTGGTCGCGCGCACGCGCGAGCTGCGATCGTCCTGACTCGCGATCTCGACGGCCAGCTGCGGCGCGCCGTGCTCCCAGACCTTCCAGATCCTGAAGTTATAGTCGCTCATGCCGATCCGCACGAACACGTCGGGCGCAGCGCAGACCCGCGGATCGCTCGCGTCCCAGTACACGAACTGGCTCGACCCCACGCAGGCGTTCTCCGCGAAATTCGTGTGCAAGCAATCGTAAAGCACCACCCGGTTCGAGAAGTGAGCCTTGTCCTCGGTCATCGGCTCGCTAGCCGGGAAGTGCACGGGCGCCGGCGCTTGCCGATAGCGCCGCGTGCCATGGCGAACGCGCTGGTTCGAGTCGGGCTGCATCGTCATTGGAGCGTACCACCGGCCTACCGGCTCAACCATCGGCCGGGCCGGCGACACGATTGCGTGATTTTTTCGCGGCCCGGCATACTCATGCCGCGACATGTCCGCCTTCTGGCAATTCTTCGTTTTATCGGCGCCCTCCTTCGGAATCGTTTTCGCCGGCTACCTGATTGCGAGCTTTCGCCGCTGGCGCTCGAGCTGGACGGCCGGCGCGTCGAAGCTCGTCTTCAACTTCGTGCTGCCCGCGATGCTCTTTCATCTGATGAGCCGGCTATCGAGCTTGCCCCCGGTCGATTCGCGCTTGCTGCTCGCGTTCTTCGGCGGCTGCTTCATCGTGTTCGTGATCGGGCGCATCGTCGCCGCGTACCTGTTCCAGCTGGACGGGGTCGCTCAATCGGTGTTCGCGCTGGGCGGCGTCTTTTCGAACAACGTGCTGCTCGGTTTGCCGCTCGCGAAACTGACGCTCGGCGACGCCGCACTGCCGTCGGTCGCCCTCGTGCTCACGTTCAACGCGTTGACCTTGTGGACCCTCGTGACCGTGTCCGTGGAATGGGCGCGCCACGGTTCGCTGACGCTGAAGGGCTTCGGCAAGACCACGCTCAAGGTCGTCACCAATCCGATCGTCGCCGCGATCTTGCTCGGCTCGTTGTTCGGCCTGGTGGGGCTGAAGCTGCCGAAGCCGGCGCAGGTCGTCCTTACGGCGATCGGACGAACCGCGGCGCCCGCGGCGCTGCTCGTGCTCGGCATGGGCCTGGTCGAGTACGGCGTGCGCCAGCACTGGCGCTTGAGCGCGGCAATCACGGCGATCAAGCTTCTTTTGCAGCCGCTGACGGTTTGGCTCTTGGCTCTGGCGCTGGGTTTGCCGGCGATGGAGCGCACGGTGGTCGTGCTTTTGGCTTCGATGTCGGTCGGCGCGAACGTGTACCTGATGGCGGTTCAGTTTCAGACGCTACAAGGCGCCGTCGCGAGCAGCCTCGTGCTCTCCACCGCGGCCGCGGCCGTGACGACGCCGATACTGCTCGCGCTGGTTCACTGAGGCGCGACCCGCGTCAGACTTGAGCTCGACGACTCGAGGCGATGTCCGGGCCGATACCAGTCAACCAGCGACGCCGCGTGCTCCGCGCTCTCAGTCGGCATCGGGCTTGAGGATAACGCCAGTCCCGTCGGGAAGATCCTTTAGCTTCTCGTGAATGGGGCCGAGCGCCTCGAGGTGACCCGCAATCGGCACGACGCGCGTGTTGGAGACCGTGTAGTCGCCGCCGAGTATCGGCAGCTTCACGTAGCCATAGCATTCGCCGGGACCGAGCCGGATGCCGGCGTCGACCAGCTTTTCCACGAGTGGCATCAACAGCCAATCACGCGCATTGTCAGCGTCGTCGAGCAGGTTCGCGAAGTGGTCTCGACTCTCGGCGACGCGACGCAGCTCGCCGGCACCGACGTCGAGCCAGTGAACCGAACCGTCTTCCTGGACCAAAAAAAGGTCACCGAACCGATTCACGATCCAGATCGTGAACTCGGGAGGCAGCAACCAGGCCCACGATGCGAGCACGTCTGGCCAGTCGATCCCGGAAGGGTCGATGATGTAGTCCGCGAGGATCGTCATTGCCGCCACCCACGGTATCACCTTCGTGGCGAAAGCTCGCTGGGGGACGCGGCGAGCCGAGTGTACGGCAGCGTTCTTTGGTGGGCTCAACGCGGAGGGAGCGGGCCGATCGCCTTCACCGGACGAACCTCGATCTCGGCGCCGTACGCAAGCCCGGGGTGACTTTGCGCGAGCGCGACTGCGGCCGAAAGATCCTTGGCCTGAATCACGAGCACGGCCCGGACCGCGTGGGAGTCGGCGAGGCGCGTAACGCCGTCTTGCTTGACCTTCATGCCCTCGTCTTCGAGCGGGCTCGCCGTCTGGAGCGTCCCCTCGCGACGGCGCGCGATCGCCCAGTCGCGCGCCGCGTCGTTGCGGCCGGCTAGCGCCTGAGGATCGAGGGCACGGGTCGGACGGAAGATGAACGCAAATTCGTGCATGGCACTGGTCCTGGTTTTGGGTGGTGGAGCAGCGGCCGCGGCATAGGCCATGAGCCCAACAAGGAGCCCAGTCGCGCCCGCGCCGAAAAGGAATCGCCTCGGTGTGATGCTCGCCATCAATGTGTGCATGCCGGCATCATGGGGCCGCAGAACATTTTCCAACAGTGATGATTCGTGATCAGTATCATCACGTCTCGTGAGCCTATCCTCGCTCGATCTCAACCTCCTGGTGGTGCTCGACGCCGTGCTGAGCGAGCGCAGCGTGGCGCGCGCCGCCCGGCGTCTCCACGTCACACCCTCGGCGATCAGCAACGCGCTGGCTCGGTTGCGCGCAGCGCTCGGTGATCCGCTGGTCACTCGCAGCGGCCGCGGCATCGTGCCGACACCGCGCGCGGCCGAGCTCGCGCCGGCTATCGCCCGCGCCTTGCGCGAGCTCGATCAGGCCGTGCACGGCGCCGCCTTCGATCCCGCGACCACGACCCGCAGCTTCACGCTTGCGGTCGCCGATGCCGGCCAGGTCGTGCGCTTGCCGCGGCTGGCCAAGCTCATCGGCGCCGAGATGCCGAGTGCGCGGTTGCGCGTGGTGGGTATCGATTCGCTGGTATCGCTGGGCGGCCTCGCGGGCACCGAGGTCGACGTCGCGATCGGCATCGGCGAAAAGGGCCCCGGCCTGCACGCCGAGCCGCTTTACCAGGAGCGCACGGTGCTCGTCGCCCGCCGCGCCAACTCGGCCTTTTCAACACGCCTTTCGCGCGCGGCGCTCGCGGCGCTCCGCCACGTCGCGGTGGAGATGGCTCCCGGCCGCGGCCTGCGTGATCGCGCCGGGTTCGCCTACGCCCGGGCCGGGATCCCGCGCGACGTGGCGATGGTCGTGCCCACGTTCACGGCCGCCGCCGCCGTGGTCGCCGCAACCGATCTGGTCGCTACGCTCCCCGCTTCACTGGTCGAGGTGCTCGGCGCGCGACTCGGCCTGCGCGTCGTTCGAGCGCCCGTGCCGCTGCACAGCGTCACGATGAACCTGTGCTGGCACGATCGCACACACGCCGATCCGGCGATGATCGCATTTCGAGACCTGGTGCGCCGCGCGGGTGCGCCGGCACGTGTCAACTGAGGGGGTTCGATCGTTCGTGTCAAGCACGCGATCGAGCGATCCTGGGCACTTAAGAAACTGTTCTCGCGTGCGCTTAGCGCGCTCATGACCTCGTGGAAGATCCAAGTCAGGTTCGTCTGTCTCACCGCGATACTCAGCGCTTGTAGTTCCCAGGACCTGGAGCAGGAGCCGACCGAGAGCAGTTCACTCGCCTTGGGGCCTGGCCCCGCCACACCCTTGAGCCCGAGCGGAACGACCATCTCGCTCCCGAGTTATTCGTGGACGGAGGTCGCGGGGGCTACCTCTTACCGCCTTTGGGTCAACGACACGGCCGCGTCGCCCAAGGTCAACGAGGTCGTGGCTGCGAGCACGGCTTGTCTGGGCGGCGGAACGTGCAACTTCACGCCGGCGACCACCTTGGCCCCCGGCGGCGGCAAGTGGTGGGTTCAGGCGATTTCGAGCGAGCCGGGTCCCTGGAGCGCGGCCATGTCCATCTCCGTTGCTGGGGGCTCGACCCTGATCGCGCCGACCGGCACCACCACGCAGACGCCGACGTTTCAGTGGACCGCCGCGGGTGCGGGCGCAAGCTTTCAGCTCTACGTCAACGACACGAGCGGTTCGGCGGTCATCAACCAGACGCTGAGCGCTGCCGCGGTGGGTTGCAACGGTTCCACGGGAACCTGCAGCTACCCGTCGCCGATAACGCTGGCTTCCGGGCCCGCGAAATGGTGGCTGCGGGTGAACGGCGGGTCGTGGCAGGGCCCGATCGCCTTCACGGTCCTCGGCATTCCAGCCCCGGTGTCGCCCAGTGGGGCCATCAGCACGGCCACTCCGACCTTCCAGTGGACCTCGGTGCCCGGCGCAGCCGGCTACCAGCTCTGGGTCAACGACGCCGCCACCAGCGCCGTGATCAACCAAACCTACACGCCAGCTCAGGCTGGGTGCTCGGGCGGCGGCACCTGCCAGGTCTCTCCGGGGGTGTCGCTCGCCTCGGGGCCAGGCAAGTTCTGGGTGAAGCTGTCGACCTCCACAATCTGGAGCTCGGCCATGAGCTTAACATCACTGGGTGCTCGAGCTGCACCGGTCCGAC
>Ga0111538_10005858_pt1 | contig 16716 bp, 11 predicted proteins | sample SoiMethybrSBSTD1_FD_79669 | JGI IMG/M metagenome (GOLD analysis project Ga0111538, IMG submission 79669) | Bulk soil microbial communities from a Populus tree surrounding site in Tennessee, USA - Soil MetaG P. TD hybrid SBSTD1 (version 2)... | ecosystem: Environmental > Terrestrial > Soil >...
ACATGGCGTCACCCGGCGGTTCGGCGGATTCAGAAAGTGTGTCCGCGGAGGCGGGCAATGACGCAATGGCCACGGCGGCCAGCGCCGCGACCCCGAGACTGCGATGACGGATGGGGAGGCGGACGGTGTACGCCACGCAGACCTTGCCGCTGCAGGCACCCATGAACTCGCGCCGTTGTCGTTCGTTCATGCGATCGAGGTTATGCACCGGGCGGTCGCAGAGCGTGCAGTGCTCGGTAGAGCCAGCCGGGAGACCCTTGCCCGCGATGGGGCATGGAGACTCGACCACGGGGACTCTCGCCATAGGTCACCTCGAAAGGTTGTGAGGCCAAAACTACGCCGCGCCCCGGTGCCCTGCAACAGCCCACTTCGCGGGCACAGGTTCGTGACGCGGCGAGGACGACTTCGGGGCACATTATGTCGCTGAAAACCCTGCCGATCCCTGCGAACCGCGGGCTGAATTGGCAGCCGACGCCGATTTGCCGGATCCCCTATTGCAAGCCCGTCCGGGCCACTCCAACCTGATCGCGTCGATGGAAACTGCGAGGTCGTTGGATGGGCCACAAAGGCCGGTCAGTCGATCGCCAAATCGTCGCCGCGCTAGTCACGCTGGCGATGATTCCTCTCGCGCACGCCCGTGACGCGCTCGAGCAGGCCATCGTTGTCCGCGCGCCGATGGAAATTCCGCACACTCTCAACCTGGTGCTCGCGGACATGGCACGCAAGCGTAATCGCAGGCCCGACAACGTCGAAAGCCATTCCTTCCTCGACCTTACGCCCGGGCTGAACCCGGTAATCTGGCCAAAGAACACCGACGTACGCGCGCGGCTGCTCACACCGGAAGTCAGGGGCACGCCGTTGGTCGGGTGGATCGCCGAGAACCTGTACCGCAGCAAGGATGAGAACGGCTGGTGCCTCGAGCTCGATCCCGGCGGGGGTGAATACGTGGTGTTCTACCGCTTCCACCCGAAACGGTAATTGGGGACATTCCTGTTTTCGAAAAATGGGGACGTTCCTGATTTGCTAGCAAAAGGGGACGCGCCTCGAAGGAGGCACATCCCCTTTTGCAAGACCAGGAATTCTTGAGGCGCTACGGCACACTCACAAACCAGGAATGCCCCCATTTCCGAAAATAGGAATGTCCCCATTTATGCCGCGCGATAGACCTGCGCCACGGAGTACGACTTCAATGCCAGCGCGGTCAATGCATCACGCGCCGTCTGCGCGCGCGCCGTGTCCTCGCCGCAGATGCGATCCGCGAGCCGCAGCGCTTCCTCCGGCGACAGGCTGCGCAGGTTCTTCACGGCATGGCAGCGACCGGGCCGCACCAGCGCGTCATCGATGTCGTTCACGTTCGGCAGGTTGGTCGTGAAGATGACCTTGCGCCCCTGCGAGCGCGCGACGCCGTCGGCGACCGCCAGGAATCGATGCATCTCGTCATTGCCGCTGGCGCGCGCGCGCAAGAGATTGTCGGCATCCTCGATGACGAAGGCGTCGTGCGACCCGGTGATGAATTCCACGAATATCGCGTCGCTCCGCAGCGCGCGCTGATCAGCGGTATACATCACCTCGGCGTTTTCGCCCTTGCGCCGCGTGATCTCCGCGAGAATCGCGCGCACCAGCCGTGTCTTGCCGGTGCCCGGCGGGCCCTGCAGGATCAGCACGCACTCCGGCGCCTCGAGATAACGCCTCATGAAGTCCCGGACGGGGACGCCGAGCGAGGGATAGGCCTCGTCGAGCAGATCCGGGTCGGCGAGTTCCTGGAAGGTGGTATTGCGCAACTCGCCGGCGGCATTGGTGAACTGCCAGTCGAGCGTGAAGGTCTCGTCACGCATGCGCGCTTCGCCCGCGATGAGCTCGAGCCGCGCCTGGATTTCATCCGCACGCGCACGGCTCTCGGCCCACAGCGCGAAAGAGCAGGAGGCATAGCTGCCCTTGCTGTATCCGTTGGAGTAGATGAACGCACCCGGCGCCTGCAACAGCACTACGCCTTCGTGCACCCGCTGCGAGGCAAAGGCCGCGTCGAGCGCGAGGTCATCGAAGAAATCGCAGACCTTGCGCCGGATCGACCAGCGCAGGGTGCGGTGCACGGGCAGGCGAAACAGGTCGAAGTCGCAGCCCTGCACGGCGCGTGCGCGCACCACGGCATTGCCAATGAAGCAGTCCATGGGCTGCTGGAGCATCACATCGACGTTGGCAGTGGCAGCGAGAGCCCGGCTTTCGCGTTCGGTAGGCAGTTTGTGGATCGACATTTTCCTGAATCTCTCTTGCGGGAGCCGCGCCGCAAAGGACGAGGCCCCGGTGGCGGCAGCCGACCGGGGCCTCGGTAGAGACTGTCCGGAAGGCGGCCACGGGCCGACCCTCCGCATGCGAAGAGCTAGCCGCTTGTCCGTGACGATTCGAGGCGCGGTGGCGCAGCGAACGTGTGCGTAAACTGATTGCGGTAGTTAGAAATCATGAGGGCGCGCATTCTAGGCGCGGATCGCAGCTTGTCAAGCGCGGCGTGGATTCAGGGACCGATCCAGCTGCGCGGCTCGCGGGGACGCACCCCGTGATCCAGCAGCCATTGATATACCGCCTCGGTCTGCTTCGGATCGATCCAGCTCTTGTCGTGGATATAGAGAGCGGCTACGCGGCTGCCACTGAAGATCTGCACCTGCACGTAGCGCCCCATGTGCTGTAGCGCCACCCCGTCCATGTTTGCGAGCGTGAGCTGCAACTCCGAGAGGAGAAAGCCGTCCTCCAGGGTGAACAGGTTGAGTTCGCGGCTGGTCTGCACGTACACGCAATCGAAGAATTCCGCCGGATCGTCGGTATCGACCACGGCTGCCGAACACTGCTTGCGCAGCTCGGCCTTCGCAGGCTCGACGCCGGCGCTCGCCAGCAGTGCATCGTTGGTTACGGCTTTCTGGATCTCCTGGGTGTTCGATGCCATGGCCACACCGCAGGCCATCAACAGCAGGCAAAGGATCCGGACGCGCATGGGCGGAACTGTACGCGCGGGTACGCTGACAGGACGGTCGGACGCCATTACCGGGCATGTCAGCCGCGTCCCCATTTGCAACAAATCAGGAGTGTCCCCAAAAAAAACGCGTGCAGGCCCTTCCGTTCCTGCACGCGTCTGTCCAGCTAAAACGTCTCACGAGGGGGGAGGAGAACATTCCGCAGACGATCCAGATAAAGCAATCCGCGTGCCAACCACGCAAGCGCTTTCAGGGGTCTGGAATCACGGAACGGCGGCGCAAACGACCTCCTTCGCACCCACCTTGGGGCACCTGGCCCGAAATCGCTTCCAAGCGGTGCAGCCATAAGGCGCGATCAGTTGATGCGCACCTGAAACTGGACCGTGAAGGTGGGATTCCCCAGTCCGGCAGCACTCATGGTGCCGGAAGGCGTGATACGCACGGCCCGTACCGCCGCATCGAAACCATTTGCGTCTGGCACCGGGGTGTAGGTCCAGGGTCCGCTCGCGCCGGTAGACGAATACTGCACGCTCGTCGCATAGGTATAGGTCAATCCGCTGGCCGCGTTGCCCGTTCCATTCACGAACACCACCGGATTGGCGGGCGTCGTCGCCACGTACATCGCGGTGTTCGCCGGGATGGGATCCGTGATCATCAGCGTGTTGGCATCGACGGCACCGGGTCCGCTATTCGTGACGGAGATGTCGTAGCGCACCACGGATTGCGGAATGCGCTTGAGGTTGCCGGGCACTGGCGAAGACAGCAGCACCGATGACTTGAGCATGGTGATCGAAGGCTGGGGGAAGGCCACCACAAAAGAATCCAGCGCCTCGTCGAATACACCTTCGACACCTTCGTTGCCGCGCACACGGATATTCCAGGTACCCAGCGCCGGTGTCGGTGCGGTCGGCAGGGTGTACTGGTACTCGAACACGCAGGTGGCGGCCGTCGCCGTGCAATTCGCACTCACGGGCGTCATCGACTGGTTGGTCACGGGGGTCCCCGCCGTCGGCGTCGCGGCATCGGTGATCCAGATGCGCGCGCCGGAGATGTCGAAGGTGCCGAACGGATCGCTGATCGTGGCGCGCACGAACACCGTGGCGCCGGGATAGAACGTGCCCTGTTGCGCGCCGCCGTTGTAGGCCGCATTCCAGGTCTGAATGCTGTCGACGTTGATGATGGTGGCGCTGTTGAGGTCGACGCGTGAAAACTGGGCGCCGGAGTACGGCGTCAGCGTGATGGCGCGGTTCGCAGTGTTGTTGCTGTTGTTGTTCACCACCAGCGAGAACGACGCGTTCGGCGTCGGCAGCGTCAAAGCTCCGCTCGGGATGATCGTGAACGTGTACATCGTCATGGTGGTCGACATGCCAGCCAATGTCTGCGATGCGCTGCCGACGTCGGTGGTGACACCGCCGACGGTCTTGCGCAGCGTCACCGTGACGGTGCGGTTGGTATTGGCCGCACCGCCGCTACGCGCCAGCAACAGGTTCACATTGAAGCTGGCGGAGTTCAGCGTGAGCGCCGACTGCAGCGGCACGTTCATCGTGAAGGTCTGCGATTGATTGTTGCCATTGATGTCGATCGGCGTATGCGTGCCGGTCGGCTGCGTGCGCGTCAGTCGCAGCGGGTTGCTCCAGAGATACAGCTGCTTGTTCGCGCCCGGACCAGGCACGAACGACGGCAACACGGTGACCGGCAGCGCAGAGGGCGTGGCATCCGGGCCGTTGGGATTGGTGACCGTGGCCTGGTTGCTGATCAGTGCGCCCGGACTGACGTTGTCGACAATGACGTCGAACACCACGGTGCGCGTGCTGCTGGCGGGCACGGTGATGCCCGTGACGGTGATCAATCCCTTGTTGTTGTTGCCGCCGGGCGCCGGCGTGAACACGCTGCTCGCGCCCGCGGGAATTGAAACGATGCTGGCGAAGGTGGAATTCGCCGGGATGTGGTCGGTGACGGACGCGCCCGCGCTGGCGAATCCTGCGGATTCGATCAGCGTGATGGTGTAACGCAGCGTATCGCCGGGCTGCGCTTCGCCGCCATTGAGATCGACCACGCTCTTGGTCGACGTCGAGAGGCTCGGGAACACCACCGTGGTGGTATCGGTGGCGGAGTCGTTGGCCGTGTTGAAGTCGTAGCTCGGGCTGTCGACTGTGACCGTGTGATCGACGCTGGCCGCCGCCGTCTCGAGCACATTGACGGTGAGCGTGAGCGCCGGGAACGAGGCGCCGGAATTCAGAATGGGTGCATGCGTGCAGGTGACCACCTGTGCCACGGCGCTGCAGCTCCAGCCGGTGCCGCTGCCCGCGTTGAAACTGAAACCCGTGGGCAGCGTGTCGCTCACCGTGACTATGTTTTCTTCGCGTTCCATGTTGGCCGCGTTCGACACCGTGATGGTGTACTGGCCGGTGCCTCCCGCGACGAAGTTGCCCGAATGGCTCATCGTCACGCCGAGATCGACGGCCGGATCGGAGGTGGCGCTGACCACCTGCGCCATGAGCAGCACCAGGTCCGCGCCGGCCGAATACAAGGTAGTGCCGCTGGTCGCGCCGGGAGTGAGCAAGCCGCTGATGTTGTACTGGTCGACGTCGACGCCGTAGCTGGTCACGACGCCCGACGTGTTGATGGTGCCGTCGAACTGCTGCACGGTCGGGACGCTGCCTGCCGGTACGAGGCCGTCATCGAGCAGAGTGCCGTTGTAGCGCAACGCCTCGTCGATGCCGTTGAGGGCGGTCGAGTTGCCGGGGTCGCCGTCGAGGGTAAATACCGCGATGCGACCGTCGATGTTGGTGGGCGGCACGCGGAAGCCGTCGGGAGTCAGTGTCAGCGCGCTGCCGTAGAAGTAATCGAGGCCGTCGAACACATTGATGGCGCGCAGCCGCTCGGTGGCGCTTTGGTAGATCACGATGAGCGCCCAACCGCCGGCGCAGGTGCTGTTGCCGCTGTGCGGAGTGCCGGTGTTCACGGTGAGGCCGCCAAACGTGTATGTGCCGTTGCCGTTGGCAGCGTTCACGATGCTCGTGACATTGGCGAAGTCGCCGAAGAACGGGTAGTTGGTGCCAGCGTTGGTCCAGGTGCGCGCGAAGGTGCGCGTTGCGGTGACGGGGGTACCGTTCAGAGTGACCGTGGTGTCGTTGTAGGCGGCGGTCGCGCCGCTGCCGCCCCAGTACAGGTAGGCATTGCGGATTGTCGTGTTGGCGGGAATTCCCGAGAGTGTCTGCGTGCTGGTGGTATTCAGCGCGCAGGTACTGGTGGCGCTGTTGCGCAGCGTGCCGCCGGTGGAGACGAAGTTGATGTTGCCGGTGTCGCGAACGTAGCGATCAATCGGGTCCGCGCCGGCGTCGCGCGCGCCGAGCATGCCGGCGAGCGCCAGCAACGCAAGAAGGCACCCGCGGCTCCTCGCACTGGAAGAACCGCGGATGCCGTGACGCGACGGCTCTCTCATGGGGGATAACTCTAGGGGGTCGCCCTGCAGCACGACGGCGACTGGCTCTCATAATGCGGGCGCCCGTAAGTCCCGGATTGAGAACGGCTTCACACCATTAATCTTGGTGTCAAATCGGGCCTGCCACTCAAGCTGGCGACAGGGGTGCGACGTGGATCACCGGGCCAGTCGGCAGCCCCGTGGGCGAACCTCCCGTGGGCTCGACGCTGACCGCCAGTTGCCTGGCCCCGGCGAGCGCCGCACGCTGGCCGGCACTGAGCACCAGTCGCTGCGTGCCGCTGACCGGCAGCAGGCCCAGCGACACCGGGTTGCCCTGCACCGGCAGAATCCACAACTCGTGCGCCTTGCCGGATTCGAGCGGATGCGTGGCCAGCACCTTGACGCTGAGCTCCTGGTTGTTGCCGAGCAGCTCGACGCGCCAGTAGATAGTCTGGGGATCCGCCTCGATGGTCGCTCGCTGCGTCGCGACCAGTACCGGCGACGGCGGGCGCAGAGTGAAGATGGCGAACACCGCCAGCAGCACCGAGGCGGCGATCGCCAGCCAGCGCACGGTCGAGCGGCGCGCCCTGCCAAGCTCGAGCCGTCCTTCGATGCCCTGCCACACTCTGGCCGGTGGCGTGATTTTCTGCAGTGACGGTTCCAATCCCGCGAGCCTCTGTTCCCAGCTGTTCACCATCTCCCTGACCTGCGGCGACACCAGCCAGCGTTCGAAGTGCCGGCGCGCGTTACCGCGCAGGGTGCCGAGCACGTATTCCGCGGAGAGGCGATCGAGCAGCTCGCGATTGCTCACCTTCATGCGGTCTGCCGCTCCGCAGAGAGGCATTCCTTGAGACTGATGAGGCCGCGGCGTATCCAGCTCTTGACGCTGCCCAGCGGATTCGACGTGAGCCGCGCGATCTCGTCATGCGAGCGGCCCTCGACGAAGGCCAGCGTCAGGCAATGCTGCGTGGTCTGCGACAGCTGGCCAATGCAGTCGTCGAAGTGGTTAGGCTTCTCGAAGGCGCCGGGTTCGGCCGCGTTTTCGTCGGCCACCTCGGCCAGGGCATCGTCCCCGACCAGGGTCAGGCGCTCGCGGCGCATCAGGTCGATGGCGCAATAGCGCGCGATGGTCACCAGCCACGCCAGCGCGCGGCCGCGGTGCACCTCGTACTGCGCGGCCCGTTCCCAGATGCGTACGTAGACCTCCTGCAGCGCTTCTTCGGCGACGCTGCGCCGTCGCAGCATGCGCAGCAGCCGCGCGAACAGGATGGGTGAAGTCCTGTCATACAGGGCCCGGAAGGCGACCGGGTCGCGCGCGGCGCAACGCTGCAACAACTGCGCGAGTTCGATCTCGGGCGGCAAAGGATCGTTCCGTTCCATGGTGAACCCTACGTGTCCGGTGTCGATCCGGATGCACGGCGAGACTAGCATGGCACCAGACATATGCCGGACAATGCGCGGCCCTGAGACTCACCGGACCGGCTTTGACCTTGTCGCGCTCTGCCCTCGTGTTCGTGCTGCTGTCGGTGTTCATAGACAGCCTCGGGTTCGGAATCATCCTCCCGTCGATGGCGCCCGTGATCATGGAACTCACCGGCCAGCCGGAACCGATCGCGGTCAAGTGGAACGGCTATCTCATGGCCGTGTATGCGCTGCTGCAGTTTTTCATGGCGCCGATCTTCGGCAATGTCAGCGATCGCATCGGGCGCCGGCCGGTGTTGTTGTGGTCACTGGCCGCGTTTGGCATCGATTTTCTGCTGACTGGCATGGCCTCGACCATGACCTGGCTGTTCATCGGGCGGGCGGTGGCGGGCGTCTTCGGCGCTTCATTCGCTGCGGCGGGCGCGTACATCGGTGACATCAGTAACGACCAGAACCGCGCCCGCAATTTCGGCTTCATTGGAGCCGCCTGGGGATCTGGTTTCACGCTCGGGCCCGTGATCGGCGGCATGGTCGCCGAGCCGCGCGCGCCATTCTTCATTGCCGCGGCACTGGCGTTGGCCAACGTGATCTTCGGCTTCTTCGTGCTGCCGGAGTCGCTGCCGCGCGAACGGCGGCGCAAATTCGAATGGGCGCGCGCCAATCCTCTCGGGGCCGTCAGGAGCCTGGCCCATCTGCCCATGGTCGCCGGATTGCTGCTCGCGGTCTTCCTCTACCAGGTGGCGCACGACTCGCTGCCCGCCGTGTGGATGTTCTACACGCAGCACAGATTCGGCTGGGGCAGAGCTGAGGTCGGCATGTCGCTCACCTTTGTCGGGGTCATGACGGTGATCGTCATGGGTGGCTTGACCGGTGTGGTCGTGCCAAAGATCGGCGAACGCCGCGCCATCATCTTCGGGTTCCTGCTCATGATGCTCGGATTCCTTGGATACGGCTTCGCGACCCACGGATGGATGCTGTACGTGGCGATGGCCATCGGCTCGTTGGGTGGCATCGCCAACCCAGCCGTGCAGACCGTGATGTCGAGGCAGGCTGGCCCATCGGCGCAGGGCGAGCTGCAGGGCGCTGTCGCCAGCCTCAACGGCATCGCTGCCGTGATCTCTCCATTGGTCATGACGCAGTTGTTCAGCTACTACTCGCAGCCGTCCGCGCCGCTGCTCCTTCCCGGTGCGCCGTACCTGGTATCCGGTGTACTGGTGTTCCTGTGCGTACTGGTCGGGGCGCGCGCTGTGAAGCCGGCGGCGCGCTAAGAGGGCCCGCCGCAGCGCGAGGCGGCTGCCGACCTTCTGATGCCCTGGCACTGTCCCTGTCGGCCATCCCCCACAATGCGCGCTCGCGGATTCTGAATGCGGCGCGAGCGCAAATCGGTTCTCCTGCCCGCTGTCAGAAAATACCGGCAGCAGGGTAGTTAGAAATCATGGGAGCCGCCACGATAACGGCCGAGGCATCGGCCCCAGCGCGCGCCATGAGCGTGGTCGAAGAAGTGCTGGCGGTGCTGCGGCTGGCGTTCACGATGCGGCTCGATGCGTCCCGGCTGGTGGGCCGCGATGCCACCATTGCCTTGCTCGGCGCGGCCGCGCTGGCGGTCTGGGTAGTACTCTGCCGCACTGACATCAACGGCGCGGCGCAGGTCGAGCACTCCGGTTTCGGGGAGCTGGCCGCGGTCGCCGCCGGCGCGTTGGCGCTGGCGTGGCTCGCGGCGCGCAACAGCCGGCCGTCACTTTCGATCCGGCACACGTTGTGGCTGGTCGCAGGATACCTGCCAGCGGCCGCGGTCGTGGGTTGGGTGCTCATCCAGCCGATGTCACCGGCGAAGTTCACCGCCATCGCCTGCGTCGCTGCCGTGCATGCGACGCTGTATTTTTTCTTCGGCCTGCGCGCGCTCGGCTCCAGGCCCGCGTGGTTGCCGTTTGGCGCGCTGGTCGCCGGCACCGTGGCCTGCATCGCCCTGCACCAGCGCACCGAGCTCGACTTTGCTGTGTGGACGCCGCGCCTCGCTCCCGACCAGGTGGCCGATTTTAAAGAGTCACAGCAACGTACCGAGGAGCTGATGTATCTGCAGGCCGAGCGCATCGATGCGGCGCTCGACAAGGTGCACGCGCGTGCGGGCCAGGGCGAGCAGCTGTATTTTGTTGGCTTTGCGGGCTACGGACCGCAGAAAGTGTTCGCCGACGAAATCGCACTGGCCGCGCGGCGCGTCGACGAGCGTTATGGTATCGATGACCGCCGCGTACTGCTGGTCAACGACCGGCGCGATTTCGACCGCTATCCGCTGGCTTCACGCACTGCGCTCGCACGCACGCTGGCGGGAATCGGCGCGCGCATGAACCGCGACCGCGACGTGCTGTTCCTCGCGCTGTCTTCGCACGGCAAGAGGAAGCCGTACCTGGTGGTGGAGAATGGCGCGCTGCCGCTCGATGAGCTGACGGCCGACGAACTCGCGGCAATGCTGCGCGAGTCGCACATCCGCTGGAAGGTGCTGGTGATCTCGGCCTGTTATGCGGGCGGCTTCATCGAGCCGCTGCGCGATCCCGACACCGTGATCATCACCGCGGCGGCGCCGGACAAGACTTCCTTCGGCTGCAACGACCGCAGCGCGCTCACGTATTTCGGCCAGGCGTTCTACCGCGATGCGCTGCCAAAAGCGGCCAGCCTGCGCGAGGCCTTCGACATCGCGGTTGCCGACATCGCGCGCCGCGAACACGCCGGGGGCCTCGAGCCGTCGAACCCACAGGCATACTTCGGCGCCGCCATCGAAGCCAAACTCGCCGGTATCGAAACGGCGCGCCTACATCAGGATCTTCGGCCAGAGCCAGCCGAAGGTGCCGGCGAGAACCAGCGCGTAGACAAGTCCGTCGAACATGAGCTTGAGCGTGGTGCTCCACTGGCGCGAGTACCAGATCGAGTCGTGCAGTAGTCCAAGCGAGAAAGCCATGAACGCCGCGGTGCCCACCACGCGGAACACCGCGAGGTAATGAGCGCCACGCTCCAGCGTAAACGCGGCGATGTAGCCCGCGAACAGCGCGATCACCGCGATATGGATGAACCACAGCAGCAGCGGCTTGCCCATGCCGGCCACGCCGTTCGGGCGTACGGTGATGAGCCACACCGGCCCTTCGGCCATCTTCTGCATGAACTCGGGCGAGCGCATCTCCGCCATGTTGTTACAGCGCGGCAGCATGTAATCGCCGGGCGGCACGCCGAGTGAACCAATGGCGGCTCGCGCCCGGTTCTCGTCGGGCATTTGTGGAAAATCTTTCCGGTGCCAGAACGGGCCCATGTGGATGATGGAACTGACGATGAAGACGAATACGGCGCCTAACAGGATGGGCAGCCACAGCGCGGATAGCTCGGTCATGAGGGTCTCCCGGAGATCTTCCTGGTTGTCGAAAGAATACCGCTAGGAAATGGCGGATGTCCCGATTTTCGCCATTTTCGGGATGGGGTGAGAGGAGTGGCGCTTGCCCCGCATGAACGGCCGCTCGATCAGGAACCACGATGCGGCCGCGAATCCACAGGAGATCAGCAGGGCAAACGCGGCATTGGCCATGCCATTACCCAGCCCGGCTCTCGCCATGAGCAGGAATACCACCGGGTGCAGTAGATAGAGTCCGTAGGTGAAGTCGTGACCCCGCAGCAGCCGGTCGGAGAATCCCCGCAAACTCAGGGCCACGGACATCACCAGGCCACTGAGTACCACCATGCTCAAGGGATTGATGTCGCTGGTGGTGGCGCGCCAGCCGAGCTGACGCCCCAACAGGATGGTCGCCGCATAAGCCGCCAGCCACCAGAGGCCCTTGCCGGCAAACCACGGCGCGATCCTGTCGAAATACGCATAGGCCAGCATGCCGAGGAAGAATATCCAGAAGTACGGCACCAGCGAGATATGCAGGATCTGCAGCCATTGGGGTGCGTCGGGTGCAAACCAGGCGAGTATCCAGGCCTGCGTGCCAATGCTGGCCACCGCCAGCAATCCGCCCAACAGCAGTACGCGGGTCATCGAACCGCGCAGCAACAGCAGCAGTGGCAGCAGGGCGTAGAACTCCAGTTCCACGGCAATGGTCCAGCGGCCGCCGTTGAACGACGCGCGCCAGCAATCGTCCAGGAACGCCGGCGTCCACATCTGCGCGAAGCTCATCTGCGCCGTCCACCACGATAACCAGTTGACGGTGGTCGACGGCACCGAGCATTCCGCGAAGAGGAACACCGGCAGCAACGTGAGAAGCAGCGCGACCCACAGTGCCGGGAAGATGCGCAGGCCACGATTGCGCAGGTAGTCGCGCGTGGTGGTGTGCAGGCAGGCGCGCGTCACCAGCAGGCCGCTGATGAAGAAGAAGATCGGCACGCCCGGAAAGAACTGCAGCACCCTGCCCAGCGGCCGGGTCTGCTGCTCGATGCCGAACCAGTAGAGGGCGTGTACGACCGCGACCTGCGCCGAGGCCAGGACCCGGATCAATGCGAAGTTATTGCCACGCCAGTAATCCACGTGGCCCCGTTGCTCAAGGGAGTTCGGTCGCGCCCATGAGATAGAAGTCGCATTCGCGTGCGGCCCCGCGACCCTCGTTGATGGCCCACACCACCAGCGACTGCCCGCGGCGCGCGTCACCCGCGGCAAACACTCCGGGGACGCTGGTCGCGTACTTGCCGTAGTCGGCCTTGACGTTGCTACGCGGGTCGACCTCGACCTTGAGATCCTTGAGCAGCGCCTGCTCGGGACCCAGGAATCCCATGGCGAGCAGTACGAGCTGCGCAGGATGCTGCTTCTCGCTGCCCGGCTGCTCGACCGGGAAGAACTGCCCCTTGTCGTTCTTCTCCCAGGTGATCTTGACCGTGACCACGCCGGCGAGATTTCCGCCGGCGTCAGCGACGAACTTCTTCACAGTGGTCAGGTAAACACGCGGATCAGAGCCGAACTTCGCCGCGGCCTCTTCCTGCCCGTAGTCCATCTTGTAGACCTTGGGCCACTCCGGCCAGGGATTGTCCGCGGCACGATCCATCGGCGGCATGGCCATGATCTCGATCTGCTGCAGGCTGCGGCAGCCCTGGCGCATGGAGGTGCCCACGCAGTCGGTGCCGGTGTCGCCGCCGCCGAGCACCACGACATCCTTGCCCCTGGCGGTAATCGGTGTGGAGTCCGGCGTATTGCTCAGCAGCGCCTGGGTGCTGACGGTGAGGAAGTCCATCGCGAAGTGCACGCCCTCGAGATCGCGGCCTTCGACCTTCAGGTCTCGCGGCAGCGTGGCGCCGGTACAGATGACGGTGGCGTCGAAATCCTTGACCAGCAGCTGCGGCTCGACGTTCTCACCAACGTTGGCATTGCAGACGAACTTGATGCCTTCCTTCTCCATGAGCGTGACGCGGCGCGCGACGACTTCGCGCTTGTCGAGCTTCATGTTGGGAATGCCGTAGGTCAGCAGGCCACCCGGACGATCGGCGCGCTCCAGCACGGTCACCGAGTGACCGGCCTTGTTGAGCTGCGCGGCGGCGGCGAGGCCCGCCGGGCCGGAGCCGATCACTGCCACCTTCTTGCCGGTGCGCGTCACCGGCGGTTCCGGAACGATCCAGCCTTCGTCCCAGCCCTTGTCGACAATGGCGTTCTCGATGTTCTTGATGGTCACCGGCGGCGCGTTGATGCCGAGCACGCACGAGCCTTCACACGGCGCCGGACACACGCGGCCGGTGAACTCCGGGAAGTTGTTGGTGCGATGCAGCCGCTCCAGCGCCTCGCGCCACAAGCCGCGATACACCAGGTCGTTCCACTCCGGGATGAGATTGTTCACCGGGCAGCCCGAGGCCATGCCGGAGATCAGTTTTCCCGTGTGGCAGAACGGAACTCCGCAATCCATGCAGCGCGCGCCCTGCTGACGCAGGCGCTTCTCGTCCATGTGGTGGTGGAACTCGTTCCAGTCGCGCACGCGTTCGGCCGGTGAACGATCCACCGGCAGCTCACGCAAATATTCAATGAACCCTGTTGGCTTTCCCATCTATCTGTTTCTCAATTTCCACCGACGCGCGACATGTCGCGCGCGTTCTCTTCGAACGCCGCCATGATGGCTTCGTCGCCCGACAGACCCTGGTCGTGGGCGCGCTTGAGGCAGGCGAGCACGCGCTTGTAATCCTTGGGGATCACGCGCAGGAACTTCGGCAGCCGCGTCGGCCAGGCGGCGAGGATGCTCGCGGCGTGCTGACTTCCGGTGACCGTGACGTGCTTCTGGATCAGCGCGCGAAGCTCTTCGGCTTCCTTCGGATCCTCGACGCGCTCGACTTCCACCATCTGGGTGTTGATGCGCGCCAGGGCGTCGTTGTTGTCGTCGAGCAGGTAGGCGATGCCACCCGACATGCCGGCAGCGAAGTTGCGGCCGGTGGGACCGAGCACCACTACGCGGCCACCCGTCATGTACTCGCAACCGTGGTCACCCACGGCCTCGACCACGGTATCCACGCCCGAGTTGCGCACCGCGAAGCGTTCACCCGCCATGCCGCGCACGAACACCTCGCCCTTGGTGGCGCCGTACAACGCCACGTTGCCGACGATCATGTTGTTCTCGGAAGCGAAGGTCGCCTTCGGGCTCGGGAACACGGCCAGCTTGCCGCCAGACAGCCCCTTGCCGAAGTAATCGTTGGCGTCGCCTTCGAGCGCGAAGCTCATGCCGTTCGGCATGAAGGCGCCGAAGCTCTGACCGGCCGAACCCTTGAACTTGATCTGGATGGTGTCGTCCGGCAGGCCCTGCGCGCCATGCTTCTTCGTGACCTCGCTGCCGGTGATGGTGCCCACCACGCGGTTCACGTTGCGCACGTCGAGCTCGGCGGTGACTTTCTCGCCGCGTTCGATGGCCGGCTTGCAGAGGTTCAGCAGCGTGGTCATGTCCAGCGACTTCTCGAGACCATGATCCTGCGAGATGGTCTGGAAGCGTCCCACGTCGGGACCCGCATCTGGCGCGTACAGGATGTTGCTGAAGTCGAATCCCTTGGCCTTCCAGTGATCGATCGCGGCCTTCGGTTCGAGCATGTCGACGCGGCCCACCATGTCCTCGAGCTTGCGGAAGCCGAGCTGCGCCATGATTTCGCGCAGGTGCTGCGCGACGAAGCGCATGAAGTTCACGGCGTGCTCCGGCTTGCCGGCAAATTTCTCGCGCAGCCGCGGATCCTGCGTGGCCACACCCGCGGGGCAGGTGTTGAGATGACACACGCGCATCATGATGCAGCCGATGGTGACCAGCGGTGCGGTGGCGAAGCCGAACTCCTCGGCGCCCAGCAATGCGGCGATGGCCACGTCGCGGCCGGTCTTCAACTGGCCGTCGGTCTCGACCACGATTCGGCTGCGCAGGTTGTTGATGACCAGCGTCTGGTGGGTCTCGGCGAGACCCAGCTCCCACGGCAGACCGGCGTGCGTCACCGAGGTCAGCGGCGACGCGCCCGTGCCACCGTCGTAGCCCGAGATCAGCACCACGTCGGCGTGCGCCTTGGCGACGCCGGCGGCAATGGTGCCCACGCCGACTTCCGCCACGAGCTTCACGCTGATGCGCGCGTCGCGGTTCGAGTTCTTGAGGTCATGGATGAGCTCGGCCAGATCTTCGATCGAATAGATGTCGTGATGCGGTGGCGGGCTGATGAGGCCCACGCCCGCGGTGGTGTGCCGTGTCTTCGCGATCCACGGGTACACCTTGGTGCCGGGCAGCTGACCGCCCTCACCCGGCTTGGCGCCCTGCGCCATCTTGATCTGCAGTTCCTTCGCGCTGACCAGGTAGTTGGACGTCACACCGAAACGGCCCGACGCCACCTGCTTGATGGCCGAGTTCTTCGAGTCGCCATTCTCCATGGGTACGTAACGATCCGGATCCTCGCCACCTTCGCCGGTATTCGACTTGCCGCCGATGCGGTTCATGGCGATCGCCAGCGTCTCGTGCGCTTCCTTGGAGATCGAACCATAGCTCATGGCGCCGGTCTTGAAGCGGCGCACGATGCTCTCGACGGACTCGACCTCGTCGATCGAAATCGACTCGCCCTGCTTGAAGTCCAGCAGGCCACGCAACGTCGACAGGTTCCTGGCGCGATCGTCGATGAGCTCCGCGTAACTCTTGTAGGTGTTGTACGAGCCGGTGCGCACCGCCTTCTGCAGGCGATGGATGCTCTCCGGGTTGAAGAGATGGAACTCGCCATCCGCGCGCCACTGGTACTGGCCGCCGGACGGCAGTTCGGTCTGCAGCGCGCGCTTGCGCTCGGCAAATGCCGCCGTATGGCGCATGAGCACTTCGCGCGCGACCACGTCTATGCCCACGCCGCCGACGCGCGAGGACGTGCCGGTGAAGTATTCGTCGATGACGTCCTGGCGCAGACCCACTGCCTCGAACACCTGCGCGCCGTGGTAGCTCTGCACGGCCGAGATGCCCATCTTGGACATGACCTTGACCACGCCCTTGACCGCCGCCTTCGCGAAGTTCTTGCAGGCGAGCTTGTGCTCGACGTCCGGCAGCATCTCATCGCGGATCATGCCGTCGAGCGTCTCGAAGGCGAGGTACGGATTGATGACCGAACAGCCGTAGCCAATCAGCAGCGCGAAGTGGTGCACTTCGCGCGCGTCACCAGTCTCGAGCACCACCGATACCTTCATGCGCAGGCCCTGGCGGATCAGGTAGTGATGCAGGCCGGATACGGCGAGCAGTGACGGAATCGGCGCGTACTCCCGGTTCACGCCGCGATCCGTGAGGATGAGAATGTTTACCTCGTCCTCGTCGATCAGGCGGCGTGCTTCGGCACGCAGGTGCTCGATCGCCTCCACCATACCGTCCTCGCCTCGATCGGCGCGGAACAGCATGCTGAGCGTGCCCACCTTGAGTCCCGGCAGCGAAATGCGCCGCACCTTGGCGAATTCCTCATTGGTGAGCACCG
>Ga0111538_10005861_pt1 | contig 16715 bp, 20 predicted proteins | sample SoiMethybrSBSTD1_FD_79669 | JGI IMG/M metagenome (GOLD analysis project Ga0111538, IMG submission 79669) | Bulk soil microbial communities from a Populus tree surrounding site in Tennessee, USA - Soil MetaG P. TD hybrid SBSTD1 (version 2)... | ecosystem: Environmental > Terrestrial > Soil >...
TACGAGCGCGCCTTCTCGATCGCGTTCTGGAGCGCGAGGTTCGAGCCCGGATCGGCGCCGCCCTCCTTCGCCGCCACCATGATCGCGCGCGAGAGCTTCGAGAAGAGCTTGCCGCGTCTCGCATCGGCCGCGCCCTTCTTGTGCTTGATCGTCGACCACTTGCTATGCCCTGACACTCATCGCCTCCGTGACCAGCTCGAGGAATCGTTCGTGGATCCGGGGATCGTCCGTGAGCTCGGGGTGGAAGGCCGCCACGAGGATGCGCCCGTCGCGGAGGAGCACCGGCTCGCCGTCGTGCTCGGCGAGCACCTCGACGCCGGGACCGACATCGAAGACGCGCGGCGCGCGGATGAAGACGCCACGGAACGGCGCGTCACCGTCCCCGAGCTCGAGGTCGGACTCGAAGCTCGCGATCTGGCGCCCGTACGCGTTCCGCGCGACCTCGAGGTCGACGAGGCCGAGGTGCCGGCGGTCGAGCACGATCATTCCCGCGCACGTCCCGAAGATCGGGCGTTCGAACGCGCGGATCGCGTCGTCGAGGCCATACTGGGCGGCCAGCTTCATGATCGTCGTCGACTCGCCGCCCGGGACGACCAGCCCGTCGAGCCCGGTGAGCTGCTGCGGGAGCCGCACCTCGACGACGTCCGCGCCCGATCGCCGGAGCGCTCGGGCATGCTCGCGGAAAGCTCCCTGAAGGGCGAGGACTCCGATCCGGGGCTTTGGCTCCACGAGAAGGAGTGTAGATCCGGTCTGGGCTCATCCCCCGAACGAGGGAGCGACGTCCCTCTCCCATGCTCTGATACTCCGAGAATGATCGTGCGGCGCGACGGATCGATCGACTTTCGAGTGCTCGCGGGCCGGGTCGCCGCCTACGGCGTCGTCGTCGTCATTGCGCTCGCCCTCGGCGCGCTGATCGCGTTCGTCGGCTCCTAGCCAAGCTACCAGCCGCGCACTTCGAGCCGCTCCTCCTCGGGGAGCGTGCTCGCGGAGATCCCGACCATCGGCACGCCGAGCCCCGCGGAGACATCGGCCAGGATCTTGGGATCCGCGTAGTGCGTCGTCGCCTCGACGATCGCCTTCGCGCGACGAGAGACGTCCTCGACCCAGCCGTCGTGGTCGAGCACCAGATCTCGGCCGGACTTGAAGATGCCCGAGCCGACGAAGACGCCGTCGGCGCCGAGCTGCATGCAGAGCGCCGCGTCGGCCGGGGTCGCGATCCCGCCGGCCGTGAAGGTGACGACGGGGAGCCTTCCGTTCTCGGCCACCCAGCGGACGAGCTCGAAGGGCGCGCGATGCTCCTTCGCGGCGGCATAGAGCTCCTCCTCGCGGAGCCCCTGCAACCCTCGAATCGCACCGAACACGGCGCGCATGTGGGTCACCGCGTTGACGATGTCGCCGGTCCCCGCCTCGCCCTTCGTGCGGATCATCGCCGCCCCCTCGGCGATGCGGCGGAGCGCCTCGCCGAGGTTCGTCGCGCCGCAGACGAACGGCACCGTGAACGCGTGCTTGTCGACGTGATGCACGACGTCCGCGGGGGTCAGCACCTCGGACTCGTCGACGTAGTCGACCTCGAGCGCCTCGAGGATCTGCGCCTCGACGAAGTGGCCGATCCGGCACTTGGCCATCACGGGGACCGAGACCGCTTCCTGGATCTCGCGGATCTTCTGCGGATCCGACATACGTGCCACGCCGCCGTCGCGCCTGATGTCGGCCGGGACCCGCTCGAGGGCCATCACCGCGCAGGCTCCCGCCTCCTCTGCGATCCGCGCCTGATCGGCATCGACGACGTCCATGATCACGCCGCCCTTGAGCATCTCCGCGAGGCCGGTCTTGACGCGCAGGGTGCCGATCTCGGTCATCGGCCTGAGTGTAGCCGGGCCGCCCCGCCCCTAAAGGGACGAGGCGGCCCTCGAGACGTGTCTCAGGAGGCCCTCGGCGCGTCGTCGGGTGCGTCGGGTGCCGGCGGAGGAGGAGGCGGCGGCTCGGCGGGGGGCTCGACGGTCGTCGCGGCCGGCGGCGCCGCAGGCGCCGCGGGCGCCGCTGCCGGCGCGTCGTTGCGATCGACGGCGCCCCGCGCAGAAGCGGCTGCGCCCGAGAGTGACGTGCGGACGTCCGCGAGGCTGTCGCCCGACGCCTGCATGTTCATCCAGGCGCCCACCACCAGGATGATGGCGAGGGCCAGGCCGAGCCAGGCCCAGATCGTCCGGTCGATGACGTCTGCGGCGGCGCTCCCGCCCGGCTTGTCGATGAAGCGGATGAACACGAAGAGCAGCGTGAGAATGGCCAGCGCCGCCGTGATCATCGACGACGTCACGCCGACCTCGAGGTTGATGTTCGCGATGCGCAGCGCCTGCCACACGATCAGGGCCAGGAGCAGCAGCCCGGCGAGGAAGCCGACCCCGTGCCACATGCTCTCGCCCCCGAAGTCTTCGACCTCGAACCAGTTGAAGAACGAGACGATCAAGAGGACGATGGCAGCGCCGAGCACCATCTTCGCGCCCGTGGTGAGCTCGTTGAACTTGTCCATTTTCCGCCGTTTCCTTTCCGAGGGTTGGCGAATTCTCTCGCATTCGAGCGCCGAATGTGGAACAGATACGAATCTCGCGGCGCGACTCCTCTCCCCGCAGGCGGTTAGCGCCGCCTGACCTCACGTTGCGCCGTGTGCGAGGGGCCCCGCTTGCGGGGCCCCTCTTCGAGATGGGGCCTGCGCGGACGTCGGCCGGGCGTGTTAAGGGCCGGCTGGGCCGCCGCACCTCAGGGGAGGGGGCAGCGGCGGCGCTCAGCCGGCCCTCGAGGTAGGGCTCCCACCCCACCCCGGGCGCGGCCCATGAGGAAGGGCCGCAGGGAACACTTACGGTCTCCCCCTCGGGGTTCCTTGTCGGTCCACCGATTGCCTCGTTAGCATCCCGCCGTGCTGACGTGTGACGAGTGCGGGTGCGTGAGCGACCAGCTCGGACGCTCGTGGGCGGCATTCACGGGCGAGGACCCGGACGGCATCGAGCCGACGTCGGTGGCGATCATGTGCCCGGTCTGCGCCGCCCGAGAGTTCGAGTGGCGGCCGGAGTACGCGTCGGACTACCTCTGAAGCTGGCCACCGGCGCGGACGTGATCCGCGCGAGGAACCGGCCGCACGGGCTCAGATGACCGGCCCGGGCACCGGATCAGGCTCGTCGGGCGGGAGCGGATCCGGGGACGGCAGCGGGTCGGGTGTGGGGATCGGAGGCTCGGGCGACGGTGGAAGCGGCGTCTCGGTCGGCATGCGTCATGCATGCCCGATCCCGGGCGGACGCAAACGGCGACGGCGTCCGGCGCGCCCGCGTGACTCTAGGCTGCGCGCTCGGAGCTCAGGTCGATTGCGCTGAGACGCCGGCCGAAGACGTTGCCGAGCGCCTCGATCGCCTGTCGATGGGCACGTGCCCGCTCCTCCGCATGGAGGTACTCGGCCATGGCCCGTCGGTGACGCTCCACCTCGACCTTCTTGTTCGCGTCGTTGATCTGGCTCCGGAGCGTCGCGACGTAGCCCGCGAGCTCCCGGACGGGAATCGGACCGAACCTGAGGCACTCCGCGTCCACGAGCGTCCAGGGCGCATCCGCCGGCCCGGACTCGTCGAACGCGGCGACCCACTCGTCGTCGACGACGCCGCTGAGGGTGAGGATGCCGACGACGTTGAAGTCGACGTCGACCTCGATGTTCGACTCTTCGTACTGCCCGCTCACGAGGCCGAGGTTCAGGTTGATCTCCATCGCGCCGGATCGTAGGTCGCCCCGCCCGGGTCACGACCCCCCGAACGTCCAGCCTTGACCAGGTCTCCCGACCAGCGCAGGCGGAACGACTCTTCGCTTGTCGACGTCGGTCGGGCCGGGTTAGAGTCGCATCGGGGAAGCGGATGGGAAGGGAGAAGGGTGCTCTACTGCGTCGAGTGCGGCTGCTGCTCGGGCGAGCTCGGTAAGGGCTGGGTCGCCGTGCGCTGCGCCGATCCGGACTCCGACGTCCCCGAGCGGCCGGCCATCGCCCTGTACTGCCCACCGTGCGCCGCCGCCGAGTTCGGCTATCGGCCGGACGTCGCCGCCAACTACGTCTGCGCCTGGGATCCCGTCCCGAGGCGACCCGCCGAGCACCCGTAGATGCGCGCGCGCGCGATGGACACGACGCCTGTCGTCCGTGCCGCTCGGAGCTTCCTGATCGTGCTCGCCGTCGCGATTCCGCTGTTCGTCGTCGCGAAGTGGGCGGGCCTGGACGGTCGGCCCTGGAGCGTCGTCCTGACGGCCGCTGTCGCCACCGCCGCGCTGGTCGCCACCTGGCGCCTCGTCGTCATCGCGAAGGCGGCGTCCGAGTAGAGCGCGGTCGCCGGCCCCGCTCCCCCGCGACGCACGTGTCGCGCCGTATCTGAAGAGCCGTCCAATGCTCTGCGCTGACGGCGGCGCGAAAACGTTCGGAGACCATGAAGACGGCAGCCGCCCCCCGACGTCGGTCGTCTCACCGAGTAGTGCTGGCGGCCCCGTCTTCGTGAGTTGGCGGGGCTGCCGGCCGAAGCGTCGTCGCTCGCGCGGCGCCGGGTGGCTCGAGGACGGCTGGCGGCTCGCCGACGATGTCGAGTCGAGCGCCAATGACCCCTTTGTGTCAGTACCAGGCGACCGAGCGACCGTATCGTCCATCACGGACGACGAACCCCGGGCGACGACCCGTGAGATGCCATAGCCGCATCGCGTCGGACGTTGGATCGCGAAGCGGGACGGGTTGCCGGGAGAGCGCCAGGCCGTCGTGCGTCGCCGAGCAGTGACGGCGCTCGACGGCGACGGAGAAAGGTGCTGGCGAGTGCTGTATTGCGAGGAGTGCCGCTGTTGTTCCGAGCTCGGCAAGGGCTGGGTCGCCAACGTGGCGTACGACCCCGACGGCAACGACGACGAGCCTCCATGCGTCGCCCTGTATTGCCCGCCGTGCGCGGCGCGTTACTTCGGCTATCGGCCAGACGTCGCGGCTACGTACGTCTGTACCTGGGAACCACGCCCTGACCAACCGACCGAAGCGACCTGAGGGACTTCGGACGGGCCGCCCGGGCGTTCGCCCCAACCCGACTCAGGGAGGAACATGGCTGCGCGCGTGGACCTGACGCACACGGACCTCGGGGTTCAGCACGCGGGCTCGTTCTCGGTTCGCGCCCGCGAAACGACGCCGCCGACGGCCTCGACGTGAGGGCGCTGTGACCCTCGCGGATCTGCTCGTCGCCTTGACCCCGATCATCGTGCTGACGTTCTGGCTCGCCTGTAGAGGCATCCCGACGCTGATCGAGTGGCGACGGGAGCGGAAGTACCAGGCCGAGTGGCACCGGACGTTCGCAGACCGTGAACAGCGACGAGCCGTAGGGCATCGACGCAGCGTCGTCTGACGCACCGGACGCGCCGCCTAGTGCTCACCGCAATCGTCGGTGCCGTCCCTCGCCGACCCGGGCCGCATGCGCCGCACGACGTACAGCACGATCAGTCCGAGCGACCACACGATCGCGGCGGGCAACAACAGGAGGACCAGCAGGTCGGCGAACGTGAAGCAGAGAAACGAGCACGCGTCGTCGTCGGCGAAGGCCGCTGCCAGTCCGACCCACGAGATCCCGACGAACGTCGACCAACCAGCGAACCAACCGAGTGGCATGGCCGCACGATTTGGCGGTCTGCGCGAGGCGATCAGAGGGCTACCCCTGAACACCGCTGGGGGCCGTCCTCCAGACCTGGCCCAGGTCGAGCCGACGCCTCGCCGAAGAGTCGACGAGCGGGCTGTGCCGCGCGCCCCGTGGGGAAGGCGAAGAAGAAGGGGTCTGAGTGTGAACCTCGACACCGTCCGCGGCCGCGCACGCGTCCGGTCCACGGCCTGGCGGCGATCCGGATTCCCGAGTAACCGCCGAGGCGCTGCCTAGCATTGCCGGTGTGCACGAGACGCGTCCCGGCGGAAACCAGCGCTCATCGGGGAGCACGGTCGAGGTCCGGCCGAACGGGCAACTGCTCGACGACTGGCTCGGCGACATCTCGGACGACGACTGGAGCGAGGAGGCGACGGAACGCGCCCAGCGCGGACGCTCCTCGCCCGCATCCCACGAGCCCGCGGCACTCGAGAGCGACGTCTCGCGCCCCGAGGAAGCCGATCCCGCTGCCCGACGGATCGCCGCGGCCGAAGACCGGCGTGCGGTCATCGAACGCCGACGCCTCGTCGCCGGCCTCGTGGTCGTGGTGGTTCTCGCACTCGCCGCTGTGATCGCGGTGCTTCTCCTCCGGGGCGGAGATCAGGGGCCGGCCGCACCTGTAGCGGCCTCCACCAGCACGACGCCCGCGCCGGGCGAGACCCGCCCGTCGGCGTCGCCTGGCGGGGCGAGCCCGTCGACGACGCCGTCGATGACCACGCCATCCACGGACATTGCCTCGACGTTCGCGCTCCCCGAGGGCACGAAGCTCCAGCGCGGTGAAGGCGATCCCGCGCTCGTCGAACAGCTCCAGCAGGCCCTGACGAAGGCCGGCTACGACCCCGGTCCGGCCGACGGGACCTTCGGTCGGCGCACGGAAGCGGCTGTCGTCGCATTCCAGGAAGCGAATGGTCTCTCCGTCGACGGTCGGGTCGGCCCCGAGACCGCGTCCGCGCTCGACAGTGCCGTCGCGGGCGGCTGACGCCTCCCCCAACGGACGAAGCCGGCCCAGACGATCAGGCGCTCGTCCCCCTTGGCGAGGTCAGAGGCCAGGAGTCGACGAGGGGCCATCCGGTCGAACCGTTTCGGCGATCTGCTCGAGCGCGTCCGCGACGTCGGACACCGGAGCACGCGTATCGATTTCGTCTGTTGCGCCCACCCGCAGCAGCGGTTCGACCCAGGTGAGGTCCTCGAGGATGAACCTGCGCTCCTCGTCGGACTTGCCGTAGCCGTTCGTATCGCGCCGGGCCAGCCGCTCCAGGACCACCTCGGTGGGCGCGCTCAGAAGCACGATCGCGTCGAAGCGGCCGTAGAACCGCCCCTGGTTGGCAACCGTTCCCGAGATGAAGAGCGCGCCGTCGTCATGCTCCGCCAGCAGCGCATCGATCCGGTCCTCACGCCAGAGCGGCTCCGAGGGACGCCCATCGGTCGATGGCTCTTCCACGATCCAGCCTCCGTCGTCCGTGTCGACGACGCGATGTCCCCGACGAGCCAGCTCGGCCAACGCCGACGACTTGCCGGTACCGGACATTCCCGTCACGAGCACGACCGGCATGTGTCCATTCTGGCGCTTCGAGGTGCGCGGTTCTTCCGCAGCCGGAACTCGGGCACTCTCCCTCCCGGCGTCGGTGCCGTATGGTCCTCGCGACCGTGGGCGAGGCTCTCAGGACGGTGGTGAGCCCCGATGGGCGGACGTTGGCGTTCGCCGTGTGGGGCGATCCCGACGGGTTCCCCGTGCTGTCGCTGCACGGCACACCGGGGTGCCGGCTGAACCGGTGGCCGGACGAGGATCTCTATCGGCGGCTCGGAGTGTGCCTGGTCACGCACGACAGGGCGGGGTACGGCCGCTCCGACCGTCGGCATGGCCGGCAGGTCGCGGACGAGGCCGCCGACGTGGTCGCGCTCGCCGATCATCTGGCGTTCGAGCGCTTCGGCGTCACCGGCGCGTCCGGGGGCGGGCCGCACGCACTCGCCTGCGCCGCCCTCCTGCCCGATCGTGTCGTCCGAGTCGCCTGCGTGGTCGGCGGGGCGCCGCTGGGGTCGCCAGGGCTCGAGCGGGCGGAGTGGCTCGCAGGACAGGATCCCGAGAACGTCAAAGAGTTCGGCTGGGCGATGGCGGGAGAGGATGCTCTGTCTCCGGAGCTCGAGCGTGAGCTCACGGAGATGGCTGCGCGAGTGGCGGTCGACCCCTCGACCATCCTCGGCAACTTCGAGCTCAGCGAGGCGGATCGCGCTCAGCTCGCCCGCGCGGAGCACATGCAGATCGTCCGCGAGTCGATCACCGAGTTGGCCGCCACCGGTGTCGCAGGGTGGGTCGACGACGATCTCGCGTTCGTCAAGCCGTGGGGCTTCGCCGTCGGCCAGATCACCGTGCCGGTACTCGTTCGCTATGGCGCGACCGACGTGCTCGTCCCCCCGGCCCACGGCGAGTGGCTGGCCGCGAACGTCCCCGGCTGCGTCGTCAAGGTCGACGACACGGCGGGGCACCTGGCCTCCGACCCCGTACAGGAGATAACGGAGAACCTCCACTGGCTGCGTGACGGTGTGCCCCCACCGGGAAGCCGGTAACGGTCGCGCGTCGCGCTGGGGGGGAGACAAGTGTCCGCCCGAACGCCCGTCGGTCCGTCCCACGCGGTCGGAATCCCGGTCATAGTCGGAACTGCCTATGACGAGCCCCGGCGGCGGCATCGAAGAAGGGCAGTCTGGGTCATGAAAAACCTGCGCCGTGGGCGTAGCCTGGTTCTCTCGACCGATCGAGCGGGTGGGGGGTCACGACCCAAGCGATCGACCGATCGAGAAGGCGCACGTGTGTTGTGTGGCGACCCGCAAGGGTGTTCGATCGCCTGCGGCGACCAGCCGCGCCGTGTGAGGCGCGTGGGGCGCCACCCGTAGCCAGGAAGGAGCGAAAATGCCTCGAGTCGACGTAGACGGGCTCACGATCAACTACGACGTGCAGGGAGAGGGCGAGCCACTGCTGCTGATCCCCTACACGTCCGCCGACCACGCCTGCTGGGCGTTCCAGCTGCCGGCCTACACCGAGCACTTCAGCTGCATCGCCATCGACCTTCCCGGCTCGGGAGAGAGCGACAAGCCGCCCGGGCCGTACTCGACCGAGGGCCATGCCGACCAGGTCGCCGCCTTCCTCGGGGCCATCGGCATCGAGCAGGCACACGTCGCCGGCATGTCGTTCGGCGCCGCCGTGGGCCTCCACCTGGCCGCCCTCCACCCCAGCCGCGTTCGTTCGCTCTCCCTGCACAGCGGCTGGCACGCCAGCGACGACTATCTCAAGCTCGTCGTCGAGCAATGGCGCACGCTCGCGACCGCGTTGCCGACCGTCGCGGACGTTGTCGTCCAGGCCATCTTCCCGTGGTGCTTCACGCCCGAGATGTACGTGGAGCGCCCGGAGTTCGTCGAGACACTGGTGGACTTCGTGCGTAGCCGCCCCGCCCAGCCGGTGGAGGCGTTCCTGGCCCAGACCGATGCAGTCATCGCCCATGACGCCACCGCGGCACTGGGCGAGATCGACACTCCGACCCTGATCACGTTCGGAGCACGCGACGTCGTGTGCTCGACGCGCTTTGCCGAGCCGCTCAACAATGGGATCGGCGGAAGCGAGCTGGTGGTCTTCGAGCATCTTTCACACGCCGGGCTGCACGAGGACCCCGAGACGTTCAACCGCGCCACCCTCGACTTCCTGCTGCGCCAGCGCTGAGGACGAAGAACGACGGCCCTGAGCCAGTCCTCAGCGGCAACTCGGCCGGAAGCGCCGGCGCGTGTCCACTCGACGTCACGGTACGAGCACCTACGGTGGTGTCCAGCCGGGGAAGACAGCCCGGAGACCTGCCTCGACACAGGCGCGGTCGTCGTCACCGCTCGCGCCACTCGCTCCGGCTGCGCCCAGGACGGCCTCGCCGCTCCGGATCAACACGGAGCCCGGGCCCGGAATGAGTGGCAGCCGCGCGAGCCGGCTGACGGCGTCGAAGAATCCCTCGTGGGCCTCGCGGCTGGCGGCGAGCTGCTCGCCGTCGCGATGCCAGAGCGCTGTTCCGGCCGCCTTCGCCTCGGCGATCTGCGCCGAGAGCGGAAACGCCCCGTCCATGCGGCCGAGGGCGACGAGCAGTCCGCCCTCGTCGACGACCGCGACCGCGATCTTCCAGCCGTTCGCGAGTGCGTGGTCGTTCGCTGCTGCGATGAGGACGTGGGACTGTGCGAGGCTCAGCGGCATCGTCGCAACGTACCAGCGGTGGTGCTCAGAGTGACAACGGGCGGCACGCAAGGCCCGCGCCGGTTGAGACGGCCTTACCCACGCGGGCGTACACCCTGGCTCGGAGTGCGCCGATGGACTTTACTTTGTATAGTTTTGCAATTAGGCTGGGGTTCCGCGGGCCATCGCCGCGAACAATCCGGAGGAGGAGCAGTCGATGTCGGGTCGCGAAGAGATCATCGCCGGAGACGAGGGGCAGACGAGCACGAGCTCCGCTCCGCAGCCGACCGGCCCTGTCGGCGCCACCCTCACCACGGACGAGCTGCGGCGACGGCTCGATTCGCCCAATCTGACGATCGTGGATGTGCGACCGCTGCATGCGTACAACGGTTGGCTGTCGCACGGCGACCCGAGAGGTGGTCACGTCCCCGGTGCGGTCGCATTCCCGAGCGCCTGGCTGGCGAGCACCGAGGACGCGGAGATCGTCCGGCTCCTCGACGCGAAGAACATCGTTCCCAGCCGCGAGATCGTCCTCTACGGCGACCCCGCCGACGTCGCGGCGGTCGGTAGCAGGCTCGCGGCGCTCGGTCACACGGCGCTACACGTCTACGCCGGCTGGTCGGAGTGGGCGGCGGACGAGAGCCTGCCCGTCGAACGCCTCCCGAACTACCGCTCGCTCGTGCACACCGACTGGCTCCGGCTCGTGCTGGCGGGCGAGCGGCCGGAAGCCGCGCCGACGGGGCGGTTCCTTCTCTTCCACGTCAACTTCGGTGTCCCGGAGGAGTACGAGGAGAACCACCTCCCCGGTGCGCTCTACCTCGACACCAACGAGCTCGAGAACCCGGTCGATTGGAACCGACGTACACCGGAGGAGCTCGAGGCGACGCTCGCCGGGCTCGGCATCACGCACGACACGACCGTCGTCCTGTACGGCCGCGACACCGAAGGCGACGCGAACGAGAAGTGGCCGGGTCGCCGGGCGGGACAGATCGCTGCGACGCGCGCGGCCATGATCCTTCGCTACGCCGGTGTCGATGACATCCGGCTGCTCGACGGTGGCTACGACGCGTGGGTCAGGGCAGGGAACCCGGTCGAAACGACTCTGCGCACGCCAAGCCCGGTGGAGTCGCTCGGCGTTCCGATCCCCCTCCGCCCCGAGGTGATCGTCGACCTCCACGAGGCGAGGCAGATCCTCGCCGACCCCGACGGCGCCGCGCTCGTCAGCGTCCGAACCTGGCGCGAGCACATCGGCGAAGTGAGCGGCTACAACTACATCGGGCCGGCGGGCCGCATCCCCGGCGACGTCTGGGGCAACTGCGGCAGCGACGCGTACCACATGCAGCACTACCGCACCGTCGACAACACGATGCGGCCGTACCCGGAGATCGCCGCCAACTGGGAGCAGGCGGGAATCACCCGGGACAAGTGGGTCGCGTTCTACTGCGGTACCGGCTGGCGTGCCAGCGAAACGTGGTTCTACGCGTACCTCATGGACTGGAAGCGCATCGCCGTGTACGACGGCGGCTGGTTCGAGTGGAGCAGCAACCCCACCGAGAACCCGATCGAAGTCGGAGAACCGGCCGACGAAGTCGCCGCGTAGGCGCACGAACGCGCCCCTCGCACGCGAGCTACCTGGGGCACCTGGATCCGGAGGGAGCACCTCCCTCTTCTCTCAGCCACCCGGCCTCGAGAAGCGCCGACTGGACGAGGGCGGGCCACCGGATCCGTCGTGCAACCGATCGGCAGCGCTCTCCTCCTCGATCGCCTTGTCGAGCTCAATGGTCTGCCGCGGTTGCTCGCCCGTGCGCCCTGTCCATTGCCCTCCCCGAGTCGGACCCTGCAACGGCGTTCCCTCCCTGTCGACGCGAACGCTCCCTGCTCGAGGCCACGATCGCCGGCGCTAACGTCCGGCCCACTCGAAAGGGGCGGGAACCTCTCATTGGCGCCTCGCTCGCGGCGGCGGGGCTTGCATCGCGTCCGACGGTGTGCAGAAGATCGATGGGTCTGGGTCCGAAACCGGCGGGGTCGAGAGATGAGCTGGTACGAGTTCCTGCTGTTCGTGCACATCACTGCAGCGGTGATCTGGCTTGGCGGCGCCGTTCACGTTCCAGATCTACGGAGCGGTGGCACGTCACGGCGGATCCGCGGAGGAACGAGCCCGGTTCGCCGGCCGCGCCGGAGCGCTCGGTGAGCGCATGTTCGTCCCGGCCTCGCTCGTGGTCGTGCGCTCGACCACGGGCGCAATCCCCCAGCGACGGCCATCGAATGACCGTCCTTCACCCCGAGGACACTCTGCGCGCCGACATCGGGATCGAGCTCTCGGCGGAATCAGAGGCCTTCGAGCCCCGGAATCTCGTGATCTGAGGGATGGGCGCGCAGGACGAGATCGTCTTCCGCTTCCTCGACGAGGGAGTCACCGCGTCCGCACGGCTCCTCCGCGAGGAGGCGCCGGAGACGTGCCGCGCGGTGTTGGAAGCGCTTCCGGCCGCCGGCTCTGCGCGCCACGGGATCTATTCGGGAAGCGAGGTCTACCTCGTCCTCCCCGTGCTGCTCGGGCCACCCCGCGAGCACGCGACGACGATCGTCGGTTCCGGAGATGTCGGGTTTCTCACGGTCGAGAAGGGCTCGGGGTACGGCATCGAGGAGGACTACTCGGAGGTCTGCTGGTTCTACGACCTCGACGCGACGCCCTCGATGCCCGAGGGGCCGATCGCGGTGAACGTCTTCGCCCGACTGTACGACGCCGACGCCTTCTTCGCCGTTTGCCGGCGGATGCGGCTGGAGGGCGCGAAGAGGGTCGAGATCGCTCGCGCATAGCGGCCTGGCGCAGCGCTGACGACCGAGGTCGAGTGAGACCGGCTCGGCGCGCACCCACGAGTCGGCGGGCGCCGGCGCATCGCCGTTCTACCGTCCCAGGGCGGGCTCTGCCCCGGGAGGGATACTGAGCGGCATGGTCGGGGCGCGCGTGGTGCTGCTCGAGGACGATCTCGAGCTTGCGAGGCTCGTTTCTGTCGGTCTCGGGGAAGAGGGGTTCGAGGTGGTGGCCGTACGAACTGCCAAGGACGTCATGGCGCTCGTCGCGGAAGCTGCGCCGGATGTGCTGATCGTCGACGTGGGGCTGCCGGACGCCGACGGTCGCGATGTCGTGCAGGCGCTCCGTGCCGAGGGTGTCTCGGCGCCGGTGATCTTCCTGACGGCCCGGGACGCGCTTCCTGACCGCCTTGCCGGATTCGCGGCGGGCGGCGACGACTATCTGGGGAAGCCGTTCGCGTTCGCGGAGCTGGTTGCCAGGCTGAGGGCGCTCGTGGGTCGGGGCGGGGCCGACCTCACCGTGAGCCGGGCGGGCCTGCGGCTCGACCCGGCCGCGCACTCGGCCTCGTGCGGTGGTGTGGCCGTGGAGCTCTCGCCGACGGAGTTCCGTCTCCTCGTTCGTCTCGCGAGAGCGGCGGGAGGCTCGGTGCGCCGGCGGGCGCTGATCGAGGCTGCGTGGCCGTACGGCGCGATCGTTCGTGACAACACACTTGACGTCTACGTCGCCCGGTTGCGGCGAAAGCTCAGGGACCTCCCGGACGCGCCGGAGCTCGCGACCGTGCACGGGGTCGGGTACGCGTTGCGATGACCCACTCACGTATCGGCTTCCGGACCCGCTTGCTGCTGACGGTGGTGGGCAGCGTCGCCGCCACCGTGGTCGTCGCGGTCGGAGCGTTCTACCTGCTGCTCGGCCAGCGTCTGGACGCAGACGCGACCGCGCTCGCCAGTGCGAACGCCACGGCCGAGCTCTCGACACTCGAGATGCAGGACGGGCGGCTCGTCGCGCGCGAGAACGGGGACGAGCAGTCTCTTGACAGTCGCCTCTGGGTCTTCGCCGGGGGGCGCGCGATCGACACACCGCCCGCTTCGACGGAGCTCTCGAGAGTCGCGACATCCCTCGCGGGCGCTCCGGAGGGCGTGTCCGACCTGCGGGAAGAGACCCGGTTCTATGCCCTGCCGGTCGTCGTGGGTGGTGCAAGGCGCGGGACGGTGGTCGCGGCAATTGCGCTCGCCCCGTACGAGCGGACGGGACGCGTCGCGCTCGGAGCTGCCGTCGTCCTGGCGGCCGTCCTCCTCGTGTCGGTGGCGGTCATTTCGCGGTGGGTGTTGGATCGTGCGCTTCGTCCCGTGTCGCAGATGACGGTCGACGCGTCGACGTGGAGCGAGCGCGACCTCGAGCGACGATTCGATCTCGGTGAGCCGTATGACGAGATCACCCGCCTCGGCTCGACGCTCGACGGGCTATTGGAGCGGATCGCCGCCGCCCTGCGTCACGAGCAGCGCTTCACCGCAGAGCTGTCCCACGAGATCCGCACTCCGCTCGCTCGTATCTCCGCCACCGCCGAACTGATGCTGCGTCGAGACAGGGCGCCCGAGGAGTACCGAGCTGCGCTCGACGCCATTCACACCAACGCGGGCGAGATGACGAGGACAGTCGAGACCCTCGTTGCCGCCGCCAGGCAGGAGGCGGGGCTCGTCGCCTGGACCTCCGATGTCCGCTCCGTAGCTTCCGTGGCCGTCGACAACGCCCGCATCGCCGAGCCCTCGCTCGATGTGCGCTTCGATACGCCGTCCGAGCCCGTGCCGGTCTCGGTCGAGCCGGATCTTCTCGAGCGAATGCTTCAACCCATCGTCGCCAATGCCGTCGACTACGCCCGCGAGATGGTGAGCGTCACCGTGCAGCGCGCCGAACACACGGCGACCGTTGCGGTGACCGACGATGGGCCCGGTGTCGCCGCCGACGAGCGCGATCGGATCTTCGAGCCTGGCGCCCGAGGCCGTGCGGCCCGTCCCGGTGGAGCCGGGCTCGGCCTGTCGCTCGCGCGTCGGCTCGCCCGTAGCGCCGGCGGAGACGTTGTCGCGTCACCGGACCCCGGCGGCGGACGATTCGTGCTGCAGCTTCCGCTGGCGCGCTGAGTCTCCCGCGGCGGCGTTCAGGCGGCGTTCAGGCGTCTTCGGGCAGCGTGAGCCCATGACAACCACGACCGCGACACGCACGGACAGGCTCGGCCTGCGTGCCGAGCGCCTGAACAAGGTGCCCATGGTGATCCTCAGCTTCTGGATCATCAAGGTGCTCTGCACCACGATCGGCGAGACCGCCGCCGACTACCTGAACGACACCCTCGGCCTCGGGCTGACGACGACCACGCTCGTCATGTCGGTCCTCCTGGTTGCCGCGCTCGTCGTCCAGTTCCGCGTGCACCGCTACCTTCCGCCCGTCTACTGGGTCGCGGTCGTGCTGATCAGCATCCTCGGGACCTTGATCACCGACAACCTGACGGACCGCTTCGGCGTCCCGCTCGAGATCACGACAACGGTCTTCGCGATCGTGCTCGCGGGGGTCTTCGCGGTCTGGTACGCGATGGAGCGGACCCTCTCGATCCACACCATCTTCACGACCCGTCGCGAGGCCTTCTACTGGCTCGCCGTCCTGTTCACCTTCGCACTCGGCACGGCCGCCGGCGACCTCACCGCGGAACGGTTCGGCCTCGGCTACGGGCCCTCGATCCTCCTCTTCGGCGCGCTCATCGCAGCGGTCGCCGCCGCGCACTACGGGCTGCGACTCGACGCAATTACGTCCTTCTGGCTCGCCTACATCCTCACTCGCCCACTCGGCGCCTCGATCGGCGACTACCTCTCTCAGCCCACAGACGATGGCGGGCTCGGCCTCGGGACCACCCTCACGACAGCGCTGTTCCTCGCCACGATCGTCGGGCTCGTCGCATTCCTCACCGTCACAGGACGCGACCAGGACCGCCCGGAGGAGACGTCGGCTGGGAGGGAGCACCGGCGATCGCTCGCCGCGCCGGAGCCCGTCCGAGACGAGGTCTGAGGCCCGCCCTTCGCCCCGGTCGACGAGCACTCCCCCTCGCGGGTATGCCGAGGCTCCGACCCGCACAGCCGGGGTCCGCCGAAGGGGGAGCCGACCCCCTCCCCGTCAGCTCGAGCCGACGGGGAGGGGCCACATCCCCTCGCCGCGTGCGCGAGGTGGCCCATCGCCCTGGGTCACGCCGTCAGGAAGCAACCTATGCGGGTTGAAGCGCTCAGGTGAGGAGGACCGATCCATCAACGACGAGTGTGGCGCCGACAGCGCCCTTCCAGGTGAAGGGATCTCCCAGGAACGCGGTCGCGAGCACGAACACCAGCACGACGCTCAACCGATCGAGGGCCGCGACGCCCACGACCGGGCCATGTCGCAGCGCCAGAAAGTAGAACAGCCACGAGAGAGCTCCGGCGGCACCGGAGAGAACGATGAAGGTCATCGAGTTGAGGGAAACCTGGCGGACCCCACCTGCGTTCCCCAGCGCGAGCGTGAGCGCGACGAGCAACGCCGCCATCACCACGGCGCGGATTGCCGTCGCGGTCGTCGTGTCGATCCCGCTGATCCCGACCTTGCCGAATATCGCCACCAGAGCCGCGAACACGGCGGCGAGAAGCGCGTAGACGATCCAGACGCTCACTGAGCCTTGGCACCGGGTCTGGCGGATCCGAAGCTCGTCGCCATCCGGTTCAGCCGCCGACGGCCTCGAGCACGAAGTCGGTTCCGAAGCCGAGCGCAAGCCCGAGGAGCAGCATCCAGGCAGTGAGCGTGGATCGGTGGCTCCGTCGTGAAACGGCAAAGAGCTCTTGGACGACGAAGAGGATCGACCCGGCTGCGATCGCGAAGAAGACGACGGAGACGGCTTCGCTGACCCATGCCTGGCCGATCACGGTGCCGATGAATGTGGGTCCGCCTCCGATGAGCCCGAGCAGGGCGAGGAAGCCCCAACTCGGCGGTGACGTCTCTCCCGCCATCGGGCCCACGATTCCGA
>Ga0111538_10005863_pt1 | contig 16712 bp, 11 predicted proteins | sample SoiMethybrSBSTD1_FD_79669 | JGI IMG/M metagenome (GOLD analysis project Ga0111538, IMG submission 79669) | Bulk soil microbial communities from a Populus tree surrounding site in Tennessee, USA - Soil MetaG P. TD hybrid SBSTD1 (version 2)... | ecosystem: Environmental > Terrestrial > Soil >...
AGAAAATATCTGTAAACCTTCATTTATCAATTATTGGTATCCGCCCCGAAAGCTACGGGGATCAATTTAATTGTTTCTCCTCCGCGTATTCCCCGGATATTATTTTTTAACGCTAATTCTAATCTTTAATACAAATTCATCCATGTCCACCTCAGTGGCATCAACGATATTTTCTTTTAGTTCCAACGTGAGCGCCTGAGTTTCTGTGCTGATGTAATCCTTAAATTCCGTCAGTGCCGCAGTAACAGCTTCACCATCTTTCTCTACTTCAATACTGATCTTATCAAGGACTTCAAGACCCTGCTCTTTCCGCAGATTTTGAACACGGTTTACGAAATCCCGGGCTATTCCTTCTCTCTTCAATTCATCAGTGACACGAATATCCAGGGCAACGATCAGGCTACCTTCGGATGCAACTGCCCACCCCGGAATATCTTCCGAAGAAATCAAAACGTCCTCCAATACAAGTTCAAATCCCCCTTTGGATAGGCTACCCTTCTTTTCAAGGGTTTGGATTTCGTCTTTATTTAAGCCGTTGATAACGCCTGAAACCGCTTTCATTTTAGGTCCATATTGCTTCCCTAATTTGGGCAAGTTTGGCTTTACTTTTTTCACCAATATACCAGAGGTATCGTCAATATATTGGATGGTCTTTACATTCACTTCAGCGAGAATGATATCTTCGACAGTTTTAATTCGGTCTGCAAAAGACTGATCCAGCACGGGCAACAAAATTTTCTGAAGCGGGGTCCGAACTTTTATTTTATGATTCTTTCGGATCGAGTGAACTAAAGAACAAATATGTTGCGCATAGTCCATCGACAATTCAAGTTCGCGATCTATGCGACCAGTTTCTGCTTTTGTCAAATTAGTGAGGTGGATCGACTCATGACGCAACGGAGTTTTGTTAGCAATTGCTTTTTGACGGATGTTGTCGGTTAAATTTTTATAAAGCCACTCTGCATAGAAAGGTGCTATAGCCGACATCAATTGGGCTGTCACCATCAGACATTCGTAAAGTGTTTCGTAGGCTGCTTTTTTATCGCGAGAAAAATCACCTTTCCAAAAACGCTTCCGGTTCAAACGCACGTACCAGTTTGACAAATGGTCATTGACAAAATCCTGAACCGCGCGGGCTACACGAGTAGGCTCATATTCTTCATAAGATTTTGTAACCTCAACTATCAGTGACTGAAGTTTCGAGATGATCCATCGATCCAGTAAACTTAATTCGCCGGAGGAGACGTTGTTCATCTCGTCTTTTTCAAAAGCATCAATGTTTGCATACAGCGCAAAAAAGGAGTAGGTGTTTTGTAACGTTCCGAAGAACCTCCGTTGTACCTCTACGATACCGTCAAAGTCGAACTTGAGATTGTCCCACGGAGGTGCATTCTCCATCATATACCACCTGACAAGGTCGGGTCCGTATTTCGCCAATGCATCGAAAGGATTCACCACATTGCCCACGCGCTTCGACATTTTATTGCCGTTCTTATCGAGCACCAGGCCATTGGAGATAACATTTTTGAAAGCAATTCCCGGATTACCATTCGTCCGATTGACTGCTTTTATTTCATCGCTGCATTCATTGATCATCACGGCGATCGCGTGCAGTGTAAAAAACCATCCACGTGTTTGATCAACACCTTCAGCAATAAAATCTGCAGGATAATTTTTTTCGAAAACATCTTTATTTTCGAAAGGATAATGCCACTGAGCGTACGGCATAGCCCCTGAATCGAACCACACATCGATTAGGTCTGCCTCCCGGTACATGGGTTGTCCGGATGCGCTCGTCAAAACAACGTCATCGACATACGGGCGATGCAAATCAAAATCCGCGGGAAGTGAGGCTTTCATCACACCAGCCCGAATCGATTTTGCAACTTCGTCATTGAGCTCCTGAATTGACCCAATGCAAATTTCTTCGCGACCGTCCTTGGTTTTCCAGATCGGCAGCGGTGTTCCCCAGTAGCGTGAGCGAGATAAATTCCAGTCCACAAGATTCTCAAGCCAGTTGCCGAACCTTCCAGAACCTGTCGATTCAGGTTTCCAGTTGATGGATTTATTCAGCTCTGCCATTCGATCTTTTAATGCCGTAGTTTTGATAAACCAGGAGTCAAGCGGGTAGTATAATACCGGCTTGTCGGTCCGCCAGCAATGCGGGTATGTGTGCTCGTATTTTTCTACCTTGAAAGCTTTGTTTTCCTCTTTTAAGATGATCGAGATAATGACATCCGTGGTTTTATAGTCATGATGACTTTCTTCTTCATTCGTATAATTTTTTACATAGAAATCATCAGCATCCAGAAGCTTATGTGTTTTTATGCCATATTTCGCGACGCCTTCTTTAAGCTTTATGCCAACCTGACGAATGAATTTTCCCTTGCGATCCACCGTCGGTATTTCATTATCAGCTTCATCGCGTACCGTTAATGGTGGTATGCCGTGTTGTTTTGCCACCCGAAAATCGTCGGCACCAAAAGTCGGAGATGAGTGTACAACACCTGTTCCATCTTCTGTGGTCACAAAATCTCCAGCTACTACCTGGAAGGCTTTTTCGCCATCGTAAAGTGGTTGAACATAAGGCATCAATTGATCATATCGAACTCCCACAAGCTGTTTGCCCGTGAACTCGTTAACAATTTGATAAGGGATGGACTTATCACCAGGTTTATAGTCAGTGAGTTTTAAGTCCTGATTCTTTTGGGGAAAGTATTTTCCAAAAAGGTCCTTCGCCAGTACTACACTTACTGGTTTGTATGTATAGGGATTATAAGAATTAACCAGTACGTAGCTGATTTTTTCACCGATTACTAACGCAGTATTGGAGGGCAACGTCCAGGGTGTCGTTGTCCACGCCAAAATAAAGACTTCGTTAGATGTCTCCTTAAATAAAAACTCGGACTTTGAGTCCCGTTTTACCTTAAACTGGGCAACAATGGAAGTATCTTTTACATCCTTGTAGGTTCCCGGCAAATTCAATTCATGCGAGCTTAACCCGGTCCCGGCGGCAGGAGAGTACGGTTGAATAGAATAGCCTTTATAAAGCAGCTTTTTGTTATACAGCTGTTTCAATATCCACCAGAGGGATTCAATATATTCTTTGGAATAAGTGATGTATGGATTCTCAAGGTCGACCCAGTATCCCATTTTTATAGTAAGATCATCCCATTGATCTTTGTACATCATGACCGTTTCGCGGCACTTCTCGTTGTATTCTTCAATGGAGATCTTCTTGCCGATATCGTCTTTTGTGATCCCCAGCAGTTTTTCCACCTGCAATTCCACCGGCAATCCGTGTGTATCCCAGCCGCCCTTCCTTTTCACCTGATAACCTTGTAAGGTCTTAAAACGACAAAAAATATCCTTCACGGTGCGTCCCATGACGTGATGGATTCCGGGTGTTCCATTGGCGGAAGGGGGGCCCTCATAAAACGTAAAGGAGGGCGCTCCTTCGCGGTTTGAGACTGATTTCTCGAAAATCTTCTCTTTTTTCCAGAATTCCAGAACCTCTGATGCTATCTGGGCAAAATTCAGGGATTTATATTCTTTGTATTTTCCAGCCATTTGTCGCGTACCAAGTAATTCTTTATCGCCCGACCCCATTCGGGGCAATTTTAGCCCGCAAAGATATTTGTTTTTGGGTAAAGTCCACAGGCAACATTATATACGCGAAAGGGCAAAACAGGTCTTTTTGGACGGGTCAAAAGTGGTTCGTTAGGCGCTATTCAGCCGACGGGTGCCGGTTGTGGATCCTGATCTTGCTTAGATCAATTTCTTCGTCTTCGCTTTCTCCGTAGAAACTGGCGTCGAAATCGTCAATCAGCAGGTGCTCACCCCTTCGTCCTTTCTGTTTATCAAAAGTCAAAATTAATGCGGGAAGCAGAATAAGGTTGGTAAACATGGAAATTACCAGTGTCACGGACGTTAGCAAACCTAAGGCAATAGTTCCCCCAAAGGAAGAAAATGCGAAAATGATAAATCCTGCAAAGAGAACTATGGAAGTATACATGATGCTTTTACCCGTTTCCATAATGCTGTCACTCACGGCCTTTGGAATGAAAAAATTATTGCTTAAAATTTCCTGCCGGTATTTCGCCAGAAAGCGGATGGAATTATCAACGGAAATACCAAACGTAATGCTAAAGATCAATGCCGTACTGGGTTTCAAAGGGATATTCAAATAACCCATCAAGCCTGCAGTGATCATCAGGGCCAGCAGGTTTGGAAGGAGGGAGATAATGATCATGCGCACATTGGCAAACAGGATGGCCATGGAGAGCGTGATAAGTAAGAATGCCAGCAGTAAACTTTCGCGAAGATTTTCGATGAGAAACTTGTTTCCCTTAATAAATATTTTTGTCGACCCGGTGATTGTCGCTGTAACGGAATCCCGTTCCGTGGAAACAAAAATAGATTTCATCCGTGGTTCGATAACCTGCACCAGTGAGTCCAGTCTGGTAGATCCAATATCTGCAATCCTCGTGCTTATCCGCATCTTGCTGAAAGTTGAATCCACGAACGATTTTGCCAGACCGCTGCTGTCGTTTTGACCTTTCATGTATCGGAGTAGAAACGCACGTTCCTGATTGGTAGTCGGTAAAGAATAACGATCAGGATTATTATTGTAAAAGGCTTGTTTAAAAGATTTAATAAAACTTATCGGCGAGGTAGGAGGCGACATTACTGAAATGGAGTCCAGGAAATTTTCGAACTTTTCCACCATCTGAAGATTCTTGATTTCCAAAAGTGGCCGTCTTCTTTTTGTGTGAAATTCTATGACAAACTCCAATGGCATAATGCCGTGGAAATTGGTCTCAACAAATTTCAGATCCTTTTTTATAGAGCTTTCCTCGGGAATGTCGTCGACCATAAATGAAACAGAACGGAGTTGGAAAATTCCATAGGCCGAGACTGCAGCTAGCATTAATGAACCAATGTAAATGATCGGCCTGTGTCGATGCACGAAAAGGTCGATCTGAATAAGAAAGGCCTTCATCATGGCGAAATTCAAATGCTTCAAATGTTTTTCTGTTGGAATAGGAAGCCATGAAAATATACCGGGAATCATGATCAGACTCACAAAGAAGAGGGCCATGATATTTATACCCGCCACGATCCCAAATTCTCTGAGAATAATAACATCAGTCGACAGCAATGTGAGAAACCCTATGGCTACCGTGAGGTTTGTAAGGAACGTTGCAAGGCCCATCTTTCTAACGACAACCCTAATCGCGTCCAACTTGTTTTTGGTTTTTGCAAATTCAAGATGATACTTGTTGAGGAGGTAGATGGCATTGGTGATACCGATGGTCACAATTACAGGGGGTATCAATCCGCTGAGCAATGTAATCTTGAATCCAAGTAGTGCCAAAGTTCCCAACGTCCATACCACTACAATGCCAATAATGATCATGGAAAACAGAACTGCTTTGAAGGAGCGAAAGAAGGCAAACATAATAAGGCCTGTTACCAGGGCAGATCCGTATAAGAAGATCTGCATTTCTTTTCGAACGGCATTTGCTACCAAAGTTCTGATAAAGGGGAGGCCCGCGTAATGTACCTGGATATTTGTCTGCTCCTGAAATTTTTTTCCCGCATTCTGCAACGCCTCGGCCACGGCCTCTCGCTTGGATGAATTCATGACTTCTTTTGGAACAGATACCGCCATCATCGCGGCGCCGTTTGTGAGATTAAGCAAAAGATCGGAATAAATCTTTTGGTTAACGGCGATGGCAAGCAGACTGTCCAACACTTTCTGCGACGTTATCGTGTCCGGGAAAATGCGCCGTGAGTAGAATTTAGAATTGGCCGTGTCTTTTAGAAGTATCGGTAAAACAGGCAGCGAGATAGCCTCTTTAACGCCAGGAATTTTTTTGATTTCCCGGGTGAGCTGTTGGTATGCCTGGAAGTTTTTAAGCTGATAAAGTGAACTATCTCGAACTCCTACTGCAATCACATTTCCATCCTCGCCGAACTGAGCTCTGAACTTGTCTAATTCAATCATGTCAGGATCATCCAACGGCACAGTCCTGGCAAAGTCATAGCTCATCTCAACCTTTGACGCATAATATCCCATCAAGACTGTAATGAGACTTATCAGAATGATGAGCCCAAGCCGGTATTTTATCACGAAATCTGCAATCCTATTCCACATGACGAAAAAGACGAATTAGATAAGGTGCCAAAGCTAATGATTTTGCGCTTTAGCAAGACGGTCAAATTATTTAGAAGTAAAGAACACGCAATCGTTAAGAAGGTTAGTATTTGAAGTACACCTTAAAAATGGTTCCCTTGTCGAGTTCGCTTTCGACGTCAATTTTTCCTCCGAGCGCCGTAATCTGGGTCTTCACCAAATACAAGCCTAGCCCTTTCCCTTCCATGTGCGTATGGAACCTTTTGTAAAGGGTGAACATGTTTTGTTTGTATTTGCTAAGGTTGATACCCAGACCGTTGTCAGAAATAATAAGACATACAAATTCCGGCTCGACCTCTGTCGTAAGCGTTATTATCGGAATTCGGGTTGGGTCCCGATATTTAATAGCATTACTGAGTAAGTTGTACAGAATGCTCTCTACGTATGGAGAGACCGCGTAAACTTTGTCCGCAGACGAAAAATCTTTTATAACAAGCGCTCTCGTCTCTTCAATTTCTTTTTCAAGCATTTTGACCACACGTTTAAATGCTGCTGTTAGGTCAACACTGACCAGGTTGCTGGTATGTTTCTGAATATTTAAAATGAGATTCAGATCACGGATTACCTGATCAAGGTCTTGGGTTGATATGATAATTTTGTTCAGGGCCACGTCCTTATCTTCTTGCGTTTTGCTCAACTCCACGACATTGGCGAGGCCTAATATTCTGGCGAGTGGCGCCCGTAAGTTATGCGCCACAATAAAAGCAAACTGTTCCAGCTGATTATTGTGCACCACCAACTCCCGGTTTGTGTGCTGAAGTTCCTGGGTCCGTTTTTCAATTTCTTTTTCCAGCTGTTCATTCTTTTGCTGAATCTCAAGGTTTTGCGCCTCAATTATTTTTTGGGCATCAAAAAGCTGCTTGTTTTGAAAGGACAAGGCGTCGTGTTGTGCAGCAAGTTCCTCGCTTTGCGAGATCATCTCTTCATGTTGTGCAGCAATTTCCTGTGTTCGTTCTGCTATACTATGCTCGAGCTTTGTATTCAGCTCGGTCAATATTTTATTTCGGTCGGCTTCTGTCTTGCGCAGGAGATCCGTAAGCTTGAATGTCTTGCCGGTGTAATATGCAGTGTACAAGAGCGTAGGGAAGCATATTAAGAAGAGGACGATCTGGAGGGTTTGATTACGGCCCATCGCTTTTTCGTAGTTCTCCTGGGCCCGATCCGCCACTTTGCTGGTAAAGGCAACAATGTTTTCGTCAGATTCCAGGTATTGTCTCCACAGTGCCGAGCCCCTATCCTGGTTGAATAGTTTGAGAAATTCATCTGTTTTGTTTTCGCTCAACAGATTCTTCAAATGATAACAATATGTCCTGTAGGCATTGACAGAGTCTTTTAATGCATAATAGCTGGTCAGGTCATAATTCAATTTCTTAAGTCGAATCTCTACGTTGGTAAAAATACTGTCACTCAACGCCCTGGCGTCGTTCATTGGCCCTAAAAACCGTTCTTCTTTGGCAATTGCGTAACCCCGAAGACCAATATCGAGTGAGTGAATTATTACGCGGCCGATCTGATCGTGATAGCGTTTAATGGATTCAGTCTGAATTTGAAGGTCCTTGTTGCCCTTTATAATTTCATTGTTGCGTCTCGTGAGCACAATATCGGTCAGAAGCAGCGAGCCTATTAAGATTACGACGAAGTAAATGATGTTTTTTTGAAACGTATTTACCATGACCACAATGCGGGAATCTATTTCGAAACGAAAGTAACAAGATAAATTTATTTTGCTAATTTCTTTTTCAAAGACTCATCCCTTTGATTTTACGATATAGGGAAATCGCATGACGATCGGTCATTCCGGAAATAAAATCGACGATATCGCGTAACATCAGGTAGTAGTTACCAGGATTGGATTTTGCGTTCACTGCTATTTCGGGAGGCAGGAGCTTTTGCAGATTGCCATATTTACGAGATATTTTTTGTTCCATCAAGTGAACACCCGTCTGCGTAAATTCGTCCAACAGCCCGGGTATCACCTCGTGCCCTGCTGCTTCAATTTCTACAACGCTCCTTGCCCGGTAAATTTTTTCAATGGAGATCTTAATGATTTGTTTGAGCGAATCACCGGATGGACACTCGTCGCACAAGGCCTGGTCAAAGCGTCCACATAAAATATCTTTTTCATGTTCGAGAAAGAGCGCCGAACATTCATCCATCAGGTCGGCGATTGCCAGGGCTCGAAGGTATCCAATTCTTCCGGCCTGACCGCCAATGGATTCCAGTTTGCCGAGTTTGGATTTGCTTTTGGAAATTACAGATTCGAACAGGGCTTTTGCGTCATTATAGTTTACTAAACCTAAACTGCAGCCGTCTTCTAGGTCAATGATGCTGTAGCATATGTCATCCGCTGCTTCGACTAAAAATGCTAACGGATGCCGTTTCCAGGCGCCTGTATTCACTTGATCAAGGCCCAACGCTGAGGCTACTTCGGCAAAGCGCGTCGTTTCAGTTTGGAAAAAGCCATATTTTTTCTGGCTGCGTTTGCTTTTATCCCGCGATGGAAAATGGGAAGTACATGGATATTTAGTAAAAGCTCCGAGCGTAGCGAACGTCAGCTTCAGTCCAAATTGATTTTTATTCAGGATTCTAAATCCTTGTGCATTGCCTTCAAATTTGACGAGGTCAGCCCACGCTTCTGTGTCTACCTTATGTTTGAAATATTGACCGTTTGGATGGTGCGCAAAAAAATCTGAGATCGCGTCTTCGCCGGCATGGCCAAAGGGAGGGTTGCCCAGATCGTGTGTCAGGGAAGCAGCCGCCACGATGGCGCCGAAATCAAAGAGCGAAAAATCTTTTTTGAGGTCGGGATAACGTTGCAAAATTACTTCGCCTACCCGTTTCCCCAGCGAACGCCCTACACTGGAGACTTCTAAACTGTGCGTCAGCCGGGTGTGGACAAAATCCTGCTCCGGAAGCGGGTGCACCTGGGTTTTATCTTGCAGCCTTCTAAATGGATGAGAAAAAATTATTCGATCATAATCTTGTTCAAAAGCGCTGCGGTATTGCTCGGCAGCAAGTGCTTTTTGTCCGGATCGTTGAGAAGATAGAAGGGTATTCCAATTCAAGGTTAGTGAGATTTTAAAGGGGTTTGGGTGCAGGCAGCAGGCTTGGATCCTGATTTAGAAGCCCCTGCATTATTGTGTAAAGGTCTGGCATTGATGCTTTAAATTCATGCGGCCTTTCGAAAAAATTTTCAACTGCCACCGAAAAAAACTCGTGCTCGTTGGCGCAGGCATAGGGGCGAAAGAATGTTTCACTCCAATTAACAACCCGGCAGACTTGGCGCGCTTGCTCGTCGAATTTTTCCACCAGCACTTCGTCAAAAAATTGGTACTCTTCATTGCGTATTACGCTTTGCAACCTTAACGCATGTGCCATTTCATGAAGACCCAGATTGATTGCATCTTTGGGATAAATAAATCCATCAATAAAACTCTGCCACGATATCACAATGATGCCAAACCGTGGGTTGACTTCACCTTTATGATAACGTTTGGTAATAGAGGAATAATAATCGTTCGGATATACCAATATTTTATTAAAATGTTGCAGGTAAATGTCATTCAGTCCGAAGGTAAGTTGGACAGCAGTCGCCGAGATCAACACTTTTGCCTCTATAGTAACGACATCCACGTTCCGGGGAATAAACCTTTTTTGGTAAATGAAAAAGCAAACTTTTTGAGCGAACTTGTTTTTAGCAGAATCGTCGAGTTGACTGTAGTACGGAAAATACTTTTCCAGAATATCCCGATATGCCTGAGGGACGGGCAATACTTTAGATCGCAACGGAGCTGCTGCTCGCCCGGCGTATTCATAACCTTGCTTTAGCTTGCTGTCAAATCGATATAGAATGAATGCGCCTATTCCCAAGACCACGATAAAGATTATCATCGTTCAATCTTCCTGAGTATATTGTTGATCGAGCACGCTTCGATCAATTGTGATTTTACGTCGCTTATTTTCACCCTTTCCTGCTTCATAGTGTCGCGATCCCGAATGGTTACCGTGTTATCGGACAATGTTTGATGATCGATTGTCACGCAATACGGCGTGCCTATGGCGTCTTGCCGGCGATAACGCTTTCCAATGGCATCTTTTTCTTCGTAGAAGCAGCGAAGGTCATATTTGAGTTCGTTCATGATTTCCATTGCTTTTTCAGGAAGGCCGTCTTTTTTAATCAATGGTAGTATCGCGACTTTGACAGGGGCAAGCGGTACCGGTATCCTTAAGACTACACGCTCGCTTCCATCCTCGAGCTTTTCTTCGAAATACGATTTTGAAAGTATGGAAAGGAACATTCTATCCAGGCCGACAGACGTTTCGACAACGAAAGGGATATAACTTTGATTGTCTTCGGAGTCAAAGTATTGAAGTTTTTTTCCGGAATATTTTTCGTGGCTCTTCAGATCGAAATCTGTTCTCGAGTGGATTCCTTCCAATTCTTTAAAGCCCATGGGAAAATTAAACTGGATATCACAGGCCGCGTTTGCGTAGTGCGCTAAATTAAGGTGATTGTGATAACGGTAATTATCATCTCCCAATTCCAGGGCTTTATGCCATTTCATTCTTTTTTCCTTCCAGAATTCATACCATTTCATTTCTTCACCGGGCTTCACAAAGAATTGCATTTCCATTTGCTCAAACTCGCGCATGCGAAAAATAAATTGGCGAGCAACGATTTCATTGCGAAATGCTTTCCCGATCTGCGCAATCCCAAACGGGATTTTCATCCTTCCTGTTTTTTGTACGTTAAGGAAGTTTACGAAAATTCCTTGCGCTGTTTCTGGTCTTAAGTAGATCTTGTTCGTATCGTCAGCTAGCGATCCCATTTCCGTGGAAAACATTAGATTGAATTGACGCACATCCGTCCAATTCCTGGTTCCAGAGATTGGATCAGTAATTTCAAGATCCTCAATTAATTTTTTCATTGCCGCCATGTCCGATCCGCCCATCGCGGATTTCAGCCTGTCGTTCGTGTCACTGATTTTTTGTTTGTACTCAACGACCCGCGGATTGGTATTTAAAAACATTTCGCGATCGAACGAGTCACCAAAACGCTTTGCTGCTTTTTCAACCTCCTTCTGAATTTTCTCTTCCATTTTTGCAATGGCATCCTCGACCAAAACGTCGGCGCGATATCTTTTTTTGGAGTCTTTATTATCGACCATTGGATCATTGAAGGCATCGACGTGGCCCGATGCTTTCCAGGTCGTCGGATGCATAAATATCGCGGCGTCAATGCCCACGATATTGTCATGAAGCAGTGTCATGAACTTCCACCAATAATCTTTGATGTTGTTTTTTAGTTCAGCCCCATTTTGGCCATAATCGTAAACCGCGCTAAGCCCATCGTAAATTTCACTGGAAGGAAAGATGAACCCATACTCTTTCGCATGGGAGATTACATTTTTAAACAGATTGTCCTCTTGAATTGCCATAAGGGGCAAAGATAATATTCGTGGAGAGTCCACAGGGTATGATTGAAAGATTTTTAAGATTAATCAGCGAAGACTATTCAGAAAACGGTGTTATCGACGGTTGGGAAGCATGATTGTAAAGGTGGTACCCACGCCCAATGTAGATTCAAGCTTGATGGTGCCAGATAATTTTACCAATGCTTCCTTAACGATATACAGACCCAATCCCGTGCCTTTGGATTGCTCGTTGGCGCGGTAGAACATATCGAATATTTTGGCGTGATATTCGGATGCTATTCCCTGGCCATTATCTTCAACTTGGATATAGGAGATGCGGCCCTTCATTTGATAATTCAAACGAATATATTTAGTCTCTTTTTTTAGGTCGTGATATCTCACGGCGTTAGAGATCAGGTTGCTAACGATCACGCGCAAGCGGCTTTTATCGGACTCAATATAGATATCATCCGGGATGTCTATGCGGAAATCGATATTTTCTGCCTCAGGTGAAAATTTTAAACTTTCCCAAACTTCGTGTGCCAGGTCTCTTAATTTTACGGGTTCGCGTTTGATTTCTAACCGATTGTTTCTCGAGTAGTCGGTGATATCTTTAATAAAGTGGTCAAGCGAATGCACGCGATCTTTCATCAGCGATAGGTATCGACGCACCTCGTTCGGATTTTGATTGTCCAGCGTTATGTTGATCAATCCCATGATGGATGAAAGGGGAGCACGAAGGTCATGGGAAGTACTGTAGACAAACCTATCCAATTCAGCATTTGTTTTTGAAAGCAGCTTGTTGTTTTCAACCAGCTCCAGCGCATTGTGGTGATTCAGACTTTTCAGTAAATATACGGTCATGACCGTGGCGGGTAGTGCAGCCGAAAAGTTGATGACAATAGAAAATAGCAGGACGTCATCGTTGTAGTCGCGTTGAGGTAATATGCTGAAATCGATGAAATAGGCTAAAGCAAAAAGCACATAAGTAAAGACTGCGAAAAGTATTGAAAGCAATCGTTCATGGTAGCTGAAGACGGCAAAGGATGCAATGCTACTGACAATAAAAAACAAAAACGATCCGGTCTTCGCGGACTCGCTGGAGGCCAAAATATAAACCGATATGTTAAGGGTTGCAAGCAGGAAATAATTCGCGAGCGAATGGTTTCCACGACGGTGCATCACAACCGTCAAGAGGAAAAAAAATGCTGTCACACCAAGGACTACGAGGGCTTCAGTATATCCAATGTAATAGTTAAAAATACCAGAGACCAAGCAGAACAAAATACCGATGATGCCAAATTCTCCTGACAGGAGGACCTGTCTGTATTCACTATACGATTCAATAAACTTGTCATCCCCAATTATTACGTTCCTGATGGCGCGCTTTAATGACATATTAAGCATTTTGAATTCAACAAAATTACAAGCCCAAGAATGTAGGTGCAATCATATAACGACCCGGAGCCTATGCATGCAAGTTTTTGGATTAAATCCCATAAATATGAAATGGCATCTGAGGAATGGCTTTAACGCCCGGAATAGGTGGAAATTTTGAGCTGAGAAGATTGATTTTTAAATAAATCAATAACTTACCCCTTACATGATGAACGCGATAAAAAAAATTGGGGTTGCTGTCGCTTTTTCACCCCGCATTGAAGCCATACTGGCGGAAGCTGCTCGAATGAAGAAAATGTGGAGCGCCGAGCTTATTCTCATTCATGTAGGTACCCATGGCGAAAAAGAAACTACCCGTTTGAACCAGCTTTTAATTCAAACGGGATTAAATAATAGCGGCGATGTGCGAATTTTTTGGGAGGAAGGTAAACCTAGTCAGCGTATTCTTGCCATTTGTAAAAAAGAAAACGTGGATTTGCTAATCGCAGGCGCGTTAAAGAAAGAAAATCTTCTGCAATATTATCTTGGAACGATTGCGAGAAAGATCATTCGCAAAGCGGACTGCTCAGTATTGTTGTTGGTGAATCCTTCGCCGACGCCGCAACCGTTCAAAAATATCGTCGTCGAGGCGGACGATAGGCCTCACGTGGAACAGTCTCTTCATGCTGCCTGCCAGATCGCATTAAAAGATCAATCATCCTGGCTGCACATTGTTCGGGAATTAAAAATGTATGGGCTCACCATGACAGCAGCAGAACAATGTAGTGAGCAGGAATACGAGGACATGCGTCACAAACTCGTACAGTCAGAAATCGAAACGGTAGAAAAGATCCTTCAAGAAATTCCACACGAAGGCGTTAAAATTAATATCAAGCTGGTGTCGGGGAAGTCAGGCTTTGAGTTGACCCAGTTTACACAACGGAAGCAGGCCGATCTATTGATCGTCGGGGCACCGGAGCGAAGGTTTTCATTCTTCGATCGTGTGTTTACGCATGATCAGGAATACATTTTCGCCGACCTGCCTTGTAATCTTTTGATAATCCATCCCCGAAAGGAGGTAGCACATGGGTAAGTTAAGTCATGCTGATGTCGTGCATCTCCTGATTCAACTTAGTGCTATGTTGGCGATGGGAAGAATTCTTGCAGAGGTGGCACGTAAGCTTCATCAGCCAGCGGTGATCGGCGAAATTATCGCTGGAATTTTGCTTGGACCCACCGTTTTGGGCATGTTTCAACCGGAGTGGTTCGAAGCATTGTTTCCGACAGCGTCTGGTGCCGGTATCGTTCTTACAGGATTCGTCCAGGTGGCAGTAGTTATGTTGTTGTTCATCGCCGGACTTGAAGTTGATTTGCATATTGTCTGGCAGCAAGGAAGGCAAGCAGTGACCACGAGCGTCTTTGGCTTGATAATTCCCTTTAGTATAGGGTTTACGTTCCCCTATTTCTACCCTGAATTTTTTGGGATCAACGACGTCAATGCAAGGCTAACCTTTGCCCTATTCATGGGCACCGCTATGGGCATAACGGCCTTGCCTGTCATCGTGCGCATTCTGATGGACCTTAATATTTTCAGATCAAGAATGGGATTGTTGGTCGTTGCGTCAGCCATGGTGGACGATTTGGTTGGATGGTTAATTTTCTCTGTGATTTTGGGATTGATTGGAAAAGCGGGAGGCTCTATGCCGCTAATCAATACGGTGATTTTAACCATTGGATATGCAGCATTTATGCTTACAATCGGGCGTGGTTTACTCAATCGAATTCTCCCTTGGGTCAATAAAAATCTTGCATGGCCCGGCGGCGTCCTTTCCATTTCGTTGGCACTTTGTTTTTTGGCCGGAGCATTTACAGAATATATTGGCATCCACGCCATTTTCGGAGCCTTCATTATGGGAGTAGCCCTGGGTGATTCCGAACATTTTTCAGAACGTGCCAAGGAAATAGTACATCAATTCATCAATAATATTTTTGCCCCACTCTTTTTTGTATCGATCGGGCTAAGGGTAAACTTTATCGCCAATTTTGACCTCGTGTTGACGCTGGTAATACTCGCGATTGCTTTTACAGGAAAAATTATCGGCAGTGGTTTGGGAGCCAGGCTAGGAGGCTTTAGCTGGAAGGAATCGATCGCGACGGGATTTGGAATGAACGCGAGAGGTGCAATGGAAATTATTCTGGGCTTGATAGCCCTGGAAAATGGACTCATCAACGAAAAAGTCTTTGTGTCTCTGGTCATCATGGCGCTGATCACGAGCATGACAAGCGGACCGTTGATGAAGTGGTGCCTTAATAGGTAGTTCGAGGTTCGAGGTCTGAAGTTCGAAGTTATTGTCGAGGAAAGCGTTTCGAGCTTGGCCACGGGCGCAACTTCAGACCTCGAACTTCGAACTTCAAACTAATTTCGCACGTTCCCAGTATTCATCCATCTCAGCCAAGGTCATCTCACCCATTTTTTTTCCATCCTTTGCTGATTCAGTCTCGAGATATTGGAAGCGCTTAATGAACTTTTTATTGGTGCGCTCCAACGCTTCTTCGGGGTCAATGTTTATGAAACGGGCATAGTTTACCAAGGAAAAAAGTAAGTCGCCGAATTCAGCCAGGACCCTTTCCGAGTTTATCGATTCAGCAGATTCAGCATTAAATTCTGATTTGAACTCCTGCATTTCTTCTTCCACTTTCTGCCAGACTTGTTCTTTTTTCTCCCAGTCAAATCCCACGCCCCGGGCTTTGTCTTGAATCCGAATGGCCTTCACCAATGCCGGAAGTGACTTTGGAACGCCTTCTAACACCGATTTATTTCCTGTCTTCAATTTGATCTTTTCCCAATTCGCCTTTACCGTTTGCTCATCATTCGCCACCACATCGCCATAAATATGAGGATGGCGCTCGACAAGCTTATCGCAGATTGAGTTTAGTACTTCCGTTATGTCAAAGGCTTTTAATTCGGAAGCGATACGCGCATAAAAAACCATATGCAACAGAATATCGCCCAATTCTTTTTTTATTTCTGAAAGATTTCCTTCAAGAATCGAGTCGGAAAGCTCATACGTTTCTTCAATCGTGAGGTGACGCAAACTTTCCAGTGTTTGTTTTTTGTCCCAGGGACAATTTTCCCGCAACTCATCCATTATGGTGAGCAACCTGTCAAAAGCTTGTAATTTTGCTTCTCGTGTTAAATCCGGCGTGGAAAGAACCTTTTTCATGTAAAAACCTGTTCAAATAATGTGTTACTTTTGTCGAAATGTACTAACAAATTTGTCCCACTGTCTGACGAAGTAAAAAATTAGGATCGAATGACTGTTTTCTTGTTGAGCATCGGAATTTTTGCGCTTTTTTTTATACTGCTTTCCGTTCGTCTTCTTTTTATTAAGAACGGCGAATTCCGCGGAACCTGTGCGTCTCAAAGTCCCTGGTTAAATAAAGAGGGTATTACTTGTGGTTATTGTGGAAAACAATTAAAGCCAGGTGATGCTGCGTGCGGTGATCCTGAAATGGTTAGCAAGGAACCACTTCCATCGGTGAAGAAAAAGTGAATGGGTCCACCCAACTTAGATTTTAAAGAATCAATTTAGCACAGTAACAATTACATTATTCTTTTAATTTTGCCGTCAAATGATCTACTGTGGCTTTAATTAAATCAATTTCCGGAATTCGGGGAACAATTGGTGGAGTCACCAATGAGAATCTTACCCCACTTGATA
>Ga0111538_10005864_pt1 | contig 16712 bp, 12 predicted proteins | sample SoiMethybrSBSTD1_FD_79669 | JGI IMG/M metagenome (GOLD analysis project Ga0111538, IMG submission 79669) | Bulk soil microbial communities from a Populus tree surrounding site in Tennessee, USA - Soil MetaG P. TD hybrid SBSTD1 (version 2)... | ecosystem: Environmental > Terrestrial > Soil >...
GCTCGGGAAAGCGCCAGACGACGCCGACGAACGGCGCCGGCTCAATGGCGTGCTTCGACGGATTGCGAGGCTGCTCGTGCCGCTCAACTATGCACGCGGCGAGCGTTTCGACCATGACCCGGCGCTGAAGTTTGGTGCCGTGCCGCGCCTCGAAGCCGCGACCGCCCTCGCGTCGGCGCCTCCGGAGCTCAAGCCCTTCATGAAGGTCGGGCTCGTGCGCGAATCGAACAAGGTGCGCGCGATACTCCGGGACGTGCGTCGCGAGCTCAGCGTGTCGCTGGCCTCACGAGCGCTCGTGTGAGGCCGGCCGATTCGGTCCACATCGTGAGAGGGACATTAACCGGGCCGCTGAAAAGCGGGAGTTTTTCCTTGTACCGAAGACCGCAGGCATGGTACTCGTGTGGACCAACCCACGATGTTCCTTCTCGGAAGCCAGCTCAGCCGTGGTAAAATCGTGACCAGTTCGGAGATCCAGCTTCGCGTCACCCAACGGCAATGCGTGCCTGGCGAACATATGTCACGGTCGTAGGTCGAGTTGTACGGGTTCGCACCCGCTGGGGCGGAGGCTGGCGGCTGCGCCTGTCCGACACCGGTGGGGCGCTGGCCGCCGCCGAGATCCGCCTGTCGCATCCACTGCCCCTCCCACCAGTCGGAGCGCGCATCGTCATCCGTGGCTCTCTTCGCTACGATGACGAGCACCGCTGGTACGTGGTCGACCCTGTCGAACAGTGGTTCTCGAACGACAGCAGATGAACGGGAACGGCCGGCAACGCGCGGTTGCGCGCATGCCGGCCGAACCCCTCAGGCTTGTTTCCGTCCGGCAGACGACTGCGATTCCGCGTCTCGCGGCGTGCCGCGTCCCCTCCGGCGCGTTGCAATCGTCACGTTGTTCTGCACATCAGTGGTGCCGGGAATCGTCCATGCGATCTCGCCGGCGTCGCGCTTCAATCGTTTGTGCGGCACGCTGCCCGTGAGCGTGACGCGCCCGCCTTCGCAACGCACCTCGACCTCGTTCGTCCCCGGCAGGACCTCCAGCGCATCGAAAATGAAATCCTCGAGCTCCTGGTCGTTGGTCGGACCCATCGGCTGACGACGCCTCATCGCGACCGCAGTCACGAGTTGAGGAATGGTGAAGCCTGACGCGATGTCGGGGCCGAGGAAAGCAGGGAAGCCGGCGAGCGGGCCATATGGGTTGGGTCCCATCGGAACGCCTGTGCCCATGGTTGGGGTCAGCGGAGCGAAGCCGACGGTTGGCGGCTGGCCCATTACACCGCCGCTGTAGCCATACGCCTGTGGCGTAACGCCGTACGTCGGCGGCTGCAGGTCCACCGGAACGGCAGTCGGGAAACCGCCCGTCTGAATCTGCGGCGAGGCGAAGCCGGCTAGCCCCGCGCCGCTCGGAACACTGCCTAACGGAAACGGCGTCTGTTGAAACCCAAATCCTACCGAAGGAATCCCAGTCCAGATCGGAGTGCCCGATACCGAACCGTAGAGAGACTCTGACATGTGAACCTCCTTGTTCCGCATCTACGTGTTCCGCATCCACGCAACCTGTGGCCATTCGGCCACAGGTTGGCTTCGCATCCGCGCGTCCTACATCACCTGCCCCGCCGCGGAAAAATTACCGAACTGGTGCGGCGCTCCCGCAGGTGACCACCCGATTGAACCGCCGAAAGGCTGCGACGTGAGACCCGCCTGTGCTGGCATCGCCGCGCCGTAGGGCGTCTGATGGGCGAGCAGTTGCTGCTGCAGCTGTTGGATCTGCTGCGGCACGAACTGGATCAGTTGCTGGATCTGCTGCAGCTGTTGCGGCAGGAGCTGAACCAGCTGCTGCAGCTGGTGGAGTTGCTGAGGCACGAGCTGAAGCAGCTGCTGGAGCTGCTGAAGCTGCTGCTGCTGAAGAATATGCTGGTGCTGCTGCAACTGCTGCTGCAGTTGCTGCACCCCGTACGGCGCGGGCTGCTGAATGAACGGTTGCGAGGCGATCAACTGACCACCGTACGGCGAGAGTCCCCACGGATTGGGCTGCTGCCCGAGTTGGCTGGATCCGATCCCTGGCGTTCCAATCATAGAACCTCCTCTTTGTGACGAATTGTTGGGATCCGAACCGCTGCCGCCCTCAGTGTTGCCTTGCGTGCGACTGCGAAGTGCCGCGTTCTGGCTCGTGACGTCTGGACGGGCGGAGCGGCGGTGTCTTCCCGCGCGCAAAGAATGCTTCCTGGACAATTGCTCTGGCCTTCGGGAGATGTCTTCTTGTTGACGTCTCGTGGAGTGCGCACAGCCGGGGACGCATTCCAGATTTTGGCGAGGGAATTACGAGCGTGACCGGCCGCAATGCACGTACCAATCGCGGGGTCAGAAGTTTGGAGCGAATACGCGAAACGCGATCGAGCGGAGCGTTCGCTGCGCGTCACCTGTGAATCGACAATGTATCGCTCGGCACCACGACCGTTGTTGGTCTGCGGTGGACGCTTCCAGTTGACGAGATGAGCTCCATGACAGGCGTCGGCTTCGAACGCGCTGGCCGGAGGCCGGCGGACGTCGGCCCATCAACGAATGAGCGGTGTGAGTTTGAGGCTTTACTTATGCGTGGCAGTGAACTTGATCTGCTTGAGCGATTCCATGTCGGACGGCAATTCCTTCTCGCCGGCGGACATGTTGTTGCCGGACAGGATGAAACTGATGATGTCCACGTACACCTGCGCCGTCAGGCTGGCCGGCTCGTCCTGCGGCATCGTTTCCCTCAGCACGAAATAGAATTCGGACAGCGGGCGGTCTTTCCATCGTTCGGCGAACTCAGCGCCGCGCAGCGCCGGCGCGCCATCCTCGTTGCCGCTGAGATCGTCGCGGTGGCAATGTGTGCACGCTCGACCGTAGGCTTCCTTCCCGCGATCGGCCTGCTGTTTGGTGAACACGCCATCCCACACGCTCCTCGCCGGTGGCTGCGTGCTGACCAGAACGGCGAACAGGACGACAGCGTGTGCCTGGTCGAACCGCGTCACAGGGGCGACCCTGTAGGTTCGAAGTCTGAAGTCAGAAGTGCGGGCAACATTTCGGGCCGGAGTTCAGCGAACTTCTGACTTCGAACTTCGAACTTTCGTTGCAGGCTGGCATTTTTCAGCAGCCTGCTATGGCAGCGTGAACGCCACATACTCGTCCCGCTCGGTGCCGCCACCGACGGCGACGACGATGTACTGCTTGCCGTCCAGCATGTAGGTGATCGGCGCAGCCGATGACTTGGCCGGCAGATCGAACTCCCAGAGCGTCTCGCCGGTCCGCTTGTCGAAGGCGCGGAACTTCGACGAGACGAGCCCCTGACCGAGGAAGAGGAGCGTCTTCGTGAGCAGCGGTCCGCCCGGCTTTTCCAGCGAACCGAGCTGCGGCAGCTTCAGGTCACGCAGCGCGGGATGATCGCGCGGTCCATCGCCGTGCGGAATCGTCCAGAGCTTCTCGCCTCGATTCATGTCGTAGGCCGTGATGCTGCTGTAGGGCGGCTTGAAGAGCGGCAGCCCCCGCGGCCCTTTCACGCAGCAACCCAGGCCGGCATCGCCGATTCGCCCCGGGGCATAGCCGATGAACGCCTTGTCGGCAGTCTGCTTCCGCATCGCCGCCATGGAAAACGCGGCCCAGCTCGGCACGTAGAGGAAACCGGTGTCGGGATCGAACGCAGCGCCCCACCAGTTGGCGCCGCCGCTGTAGCCGGGCTTGACGATGGTCCCGCGCTCGGTCGGCGGCGTATACGGCGGCCCGAAATCGAACGTCCTCAGGATCGCGAGCGCTTCCGCCTTCAATTCCGGGGTGAAGTCGAGCACGTCGTCCTCGCTCACGCCGAACCGTTCGAAGAGTGGTGGTTTGCTGGGAAAGGGCTGTGTCGGGGCCGTCTGTTCTCCCGGCAGCGTCGATTGTGGCACCGGCCTTTCTTCGATTGGCCACACCGGCGTGCCGGTGACGCGATCGAACACGAAGATGAACCCCTGCTTCGTAATCTGGGCGACCGCCTTGATCGGTCGGCCGTCCACGACCAGGTTCAGAAGATTCGGCGCGCCCGGCGGGTCGTAATCCCAGATCGGGTGATGAACCATCTGGTAGTGCCACACGCGCTTGCCGGTGGCGGCCTCGATGCAGACCAGGGAATCGGCGAACAGGTTGTCGCCGGGCCGCTGTCCGCCATAGAAATCGTTCATCGGCGTCCCGACCGGCAGATAGACATATCCGAGCTCCTCGTCGGCGCTCATGTTCGTCCAGATGTTCACGCCGCCAGTCGTCGACCAGGAATCCCTCTTCCAGGTGTCATTACCGAACTCGCCCGGCTGTGGAATTGTGTTGAAGGTCCATTTCAGTTTGCCGGTACGGACATCGAAGCCCCGGACGTGACCCTGGGGCATGTCAGTACCGGTCACGTTCTCCGGCATTTCCGATCCGACGATGACGACGTCGCGACAGATGACCGGCGGAGAGTCGACCGAATAAATGGCTTTGTTGAACGGCCGGCCCAGTCCGCCGGCGAGGTCGACGCTGCCCTGGTCACCGAAGTTCGGGTCCGGCTTGCCCGTTCGCGCGTCGATCGAGAGCAGGTGGGCCAACCCGCCTGCGTAGAAGAGCCGCTCTTCCTTGCCGTCGGTCCAATAGCCCAGCCCGCGGGTCAGAAAGCCGTGCTCTGGAGGACGCCCTTCCTTGTAATACCCGGTGTCGTAGACCCAGCGTGTTTTTCCGGTGCGGGCGTCAATCGCGGCAATCTGGCTGTACGAGGTCGACGTGTACAGCACCCCGTGCACCATCAACGGCGTGGCTTCGTTCAGGTAGGTATTGATCGAAAGAAACTTGAGCGCCGGATCCCCGGATGCTTTCGCTCGCGTCTTGAGCTCGTCGTCGACCGAGACCCAGCGCCAGGCAATCCGCAGCTTCTTGACGTTGTCCTTGCTGATCTGATCCAGGGGCGAGTATTTCGTGTGGCCGGGATCGCCGCCGTAGGTGCTCCACTCGGCACCCCTGGCGCCGGTCTGCGCGCGGACGCCGTGCTGCATGCCGCCGGCCGTCACGAGACACGCAACGACAGCGAGAGTCTTCCTCACGATGTCTCCTCCCTTCGTCCACCTCGCGCGATTCTACCTTCCATCCACGAGCCTTCAGTAGACGCACCGGCGTTTCCGACGATCAGCCCGGTACAATGCTGGCAAGGTCGCCTTCACGCCAGCTTCGCTAAACGAGGCCCGAGAGAGTGGCTATCAGCAGACAGGATGCCGGCGCGCTGACGGTGCTCGGCGCCGCGGTCTGCCTGATGTTCGGCTTCTTTGGCTTCGCCGTCGCGGTTCCCTGGACCACGGCTGTGATGCCCGTCAGCGAGGCAGTGAAACAGTGCCCCGGACCGATCGATCCGTCCTGGCCGGCGGTATTTTGCAATCACAGCCAGCCGTCGGAATGGAAATATGGGCTGATCGAGGATCATCCGATCCGCTTCGCTTTCGCCTGTCTGCAGATGATCGTCGGCTGGGGTGCTTTCTTCGCGCTCGGCGTACGCCTGAAGCGTTATCGCTGAAGGCCACGTGCCTTTCGGCTTTGGTGCACCGACCCGTGAATCTGATTGCGAGCGAGCGGCAACACACGCCCTCTCGCGCTGGGTGTCGCGCCAGACGAATTCACGGGATGATTTCGACAGCGTAATGACGGTGGCCGCGGCGCACACAATAGGCCGCGAAGTCCTTGCGATCGATGGTGAGACTTTGCGAGTCCTGAGCGTTTCAGCCGCGACGATCAGCGACGCATCCGCGAGGTCCATCGAGCCTGACCTGCTCCTGCAGGGACCGAAGCCCGCGCTTGAGCGCCTCGGAAATGGGCAGTCCTGTCGCGGCCTGAACTTCCTGAAGCATCTCAACCGGCGATACCCATCAGCAAGGCGTCTTCGTGCCAAGCGATGTGCATCGAGTATGGATTCGTGCGACTAACGCCGCAGCGGTCCTCTTGACCATGGAGAGTGACGGCAACACGTGTGTGTTTTGATTCCGATTCGAACCCTCGCCTACAGCACGGAGTTCGACCCTGTTCCTTCGTGGCGCCGGGCGGCACACGGCACCGGGCTTGCGGTGAACTGGCGGCGCTCTCGAGGCCGAGTTCTTCAGGCGCGGTCACCTGAGCGGGAGGAGGTTGTATGCGCAATGCCAGCGGCCGTACTTTCGTCCTGGCGATCGCGCTGATGCTCGCCGGGCTCGTGCAGGGATCTTCGTTTGTCGGCAGCTTCGAGATCGATGGCAACGTCGCCGACGATAGCGGTCCGGGCGAACCGCTCGATTGGAACTCGCCCCCTCCCAACGTCACCACTTTCATCGACCAGACGGGAAACGGCGACGACATCTTTGGTCTGGGCTCCAAAGAGCTCGACCAGGACGGCTGGGTTTGCGAAACAGGATCCACGCCTCCCAAAGGCGACGTCGTGCGAGGTGCCATCTCGTTTCGGATTCACGACGGCAAGCAGTTTCTGTATTTCAGCTACTTCCGGCAGGCGACGACAGGCGACGTTCATATCGACTTCGAGTTCAACCAGCTGTCGGCGACGACAGCGTCAGCCAGCCAGAGCTGTGCGACGCTCCCGCGACGCAGCGCAGGAGACACCGTCATCACGTTCGACACGGCTGTAGGAGGGAAAGAGATCCAGGTGCGCGCGTTCCGATGGAACGGTGCCGGCTTCATCGAATTTCCCCTGGGAGTCCAAGGAGTGTTCTGGGATGCTGCGGTCAATATTCCGAACACGATTCCAGGAGCCCTGGAGGGGGCATTCGGTGAGGCGGCGCTGAATCTCACGGATACCTTGGGCAACATTGGATGCGGGGACTTCAGCGGCATCTACATGAAGACCCGCGCCTCCACCGCGATTGACTCCGCGCTCAAGGATCGCACGAGGCCACAGACTGTCAACGTGGTGGTGCCTCCGCCCGACTTTTCAAAGGCAAAGGCCAGTGGGAGCGCCTTCGCGGCTCACGTCGCCGACACGGTCACGGGCGTCCAGCTCACCATGCCAAACAATGTCAATCCCGCTGGCGGTGTTGCAAGCAGCCAGACCGGAAAGGGATCGAACAGTCAGAGCGATGCGGTGCTCAGCGTCGCGGTTCCTGGCGGAGCACTCGCGGCGCAGGTTCTGTCGGCCTCCAGCAGGAGCAGCGTGACAGCAGCGCCAGCCGGAGCAGCAAACACGAGTAGCGCAGAGGTGACCGACGTCAACATCCTGGGTGGATTGGTGACCGCGAAAAAAGTGACGGCTGTCGCCGAGACCGATGCGTCAGGTACCGCCTCGACGTTCAGTTCGCTCGGATCGGCATTCCAGGATCTGGCCGTGCAGGGAGTTGCCCAGAACAACGTGAACCCGAACACCACGATCAGGTTGCCGGAAGCGGTCTATGGGCCAGGCAGCGTCGTGACACTCTATGAGCGAATCGGTTCGACGGGCACGCCGCCGCCGGGCGATCTCACCGGTGGGCTCTTCACGGCGGATCTCATGGTCAGCATGATCAGAGTCCACATCACTGATTACCTTCCGGCGGTGCTGGGAAACCAGACCGTGGACGTCGTCGTCGGGCGCGCCATCTCGCACGCCGAGTTCGCGCAGATCCTCATCTGCCCGCCGCAAACGGTCAGCGGACACGGGTTCGTCGTGCGTGAGACCACGCAGCCCGCGGTAGCACCCGTCGTGGTCGGTTTCGTCGACATCCCGGCGAATGGCGGGTTCGATCATCAGAACCTTGACGCGGTCACGGCTCCGACCGCTGACAATGGTGCGGGTCTGCCGTCGGGCTCAGTACTTACGGCTGGCGCATCAGTCAGTGAGAGCCAGGGAGCAAGCTTCACGGACGCCAGTGCGGCTTCGACCTTCGCCGAAGTGGGCGGGGTCCCCTGTATCCTGAAGGCGGGCTCGTGCACGGTCTCTGCTGAAGTCATCAGGTCACAGTCGAACAGTCAGGCGGCTGCATCGGGTGCCTTCTCGAATGCCCATGGGACCCAGTTGCTCGGCGCGACCGTGCTGGGGACTGACGTGTGCGCGATGCTCGGGCTCCAATCCACGTGTACGCCGCCTGCGAACACAAGGATCGACCTGGCGGGGCTTGGTTTCGTCATCTTGAACGAACAGGTCTGCGACAATGGCGGCACGTTGGCAAGAGCGTGCGCAGATGGCTCGGTCGCCGGCCACGCGGGCCTGACCATACGGGGAGTGCGCCTTGTGGCAACCGTACCCAACGTGTTCGGGCTGACACCCGGCGCCGAGATCATCGTCGCCGAGGCGCACTCGGATGCAAAGTTCGTCCAGCATTAGGCGAGACGAACGATTAGTAGCGGATGTGGAACGCTCAGGTCGGCGGGACTCGTGCCGAGCGCCGCGAGGGCGCGAAGCCTGGGGACGTCGCTCGTCAACGAATGAGCGTGAGCGAAGCGGGTCGCCCTTCGACTCGCTTCGCTCGTTCACCCTTCGACTGCGCTCTGGGTGACTTTGAGCACGGTCGAAGGGTGGACGGTGTCCGTTGAACGTAGGTTCGGCCGTTTGACAACAACGCGCAGCCACTAAAACACAGCGACTTTTCGGGCAGGGACGTGACGGCCCCGAGCGGAGCTCGACTTGAAGCCTGTGCCGGAACGCAACTGACCAGTCCAACACACGAAGACTCACGGAATCACATACCACCGACCCCCGGCGCCACGCCGAGGCGCCCTCCTGCCTGGCTCTGATACCTGACGTATTGCAACCCCATAGGAACCATGAGAAGCTCCTATATGTATCCAATAGGAGAACCGATGGGCGGCAAGACCGACGTGTGGCAGGGGACCCTGGCCCTCATGATCCTCAAAACGCTCGAGATGCTCGGACCGCTGCATGGCTATGGCATCGCGCGCCGCATCGAGCAGACCAGCGCCGGGCGCCTCACGATCAACTACGGCACCGTGTACCCGGGCCTGCTGAAGCTCGAGCAGGAGGGCTACATCAGCTCGGAGTGGGGCGTTTCGGAGAACAACCGGAAGGCGAAGTTCTATCGGTTGACCCGCGCCGGCCGCAAGCAGGTTGAGAGAGCAGCGCGCGACTGGCAGCGCGCCAACGAGATTCTCGCGCGGTTCCTCGCGATGGGAGAGCAGTCTTCATGAGACAGATTCGCGGGACGCTCGTCCGGCTGTTCAGTTTTCTCGGACGCGACCGGCGCGAGCGCGAGCTCGCTGACGAGCTCGAGAGCCACCTGCAACTTCACATCGACGACAACATCCGCGCGGGGATGACGCGCGAAGCGGCGTGCCGGCAGGCCCTGGCGCGCCTCGGCGGCATCGAGCAAACGAAGGAACGCTATCGGGATCGCGCGAGCCTCCCGTGGCTCGACATGGCGCTTCAGGATCTACGGGGCAGCATGCGCCTGATGCGTCGCACGCCGGGCTTCACCGCGGTCGCCGTTCTTACGCTGGCCTTCGGCATCGGTGCCAACACGGTGATGTTCAGCGTCGTGAACACGGTGCTGCTGCGCCCGCTTCCGTACCACGATCCCGAGCAACTGGTGTCAGTGCAGGCCCTGGGTCAGAACGGGGCGCGGATCACCACAGCACCACCCGACTTTTACGCGTTTCGGGAGCGCAATCGCACACTCGACTTCCTCGATGCGTACTATGCGGGCTCCTTCAATCTGACCGGCGGTCAAGAGGCCGAACGCCTCCCGGGGTTGATCGCTTCGTCGGGTTTCTTCAGCTCGCTTGGCACACCGCCGGTGATGGGACGGGGCTTCATCGCCGCAGACGAACAATGGGGATCGCATCGCGTGGTGTTGCTCACCGACGGCCTGTGGAAGCGCCGCTTCGGCGCGAATCCCGCCATCGTGGGCGACAGCATCTCGTTGAACGCCCAGCCGTACACCGTGATCGGCGTGCTCCCGCCGTCGTTCTCGTTCCTCGGCCGCGACCTGCAAGTGTTCGTGCCGATGGCGTTCGAGCCCGGCGACAACATGAACTCGCACAACAACTATTTCCTCAACATGTTCGGCCGGCTCAAGCCGGGCACGCCTGCGGCAACGGCGTCCGCCAACCTCAATCGAGTGGCGGAAGACATCATCCGAGAGCAGCCGCTGAACCGAGGGATGTCGATCGGCATGTCGCCCCTGCGCGAAGTTCTCGTCAGGGATGTCAGGCGGTCGGTGCTTGTCCTGCTCGGCGCCGTGGCCTTCGTGCTGGTGATCTCCTGCGCCAACCTCGCGAACCTGCTCCTCGCGCGCGGCGCCGTGCGAGCGCGCGAGATCGCCGTGCGCACCGCGATTGGCGCGACCCGGTCGCGGCTCCTCCGCCAACTGCTCACCGAGAGCATCGCGCTCGTGGCCATGGGAGGGCTTGCCAGTCTTGCGATCGCGTATCTGTCCGTCAACGCCTTGAATCTGCTGAGCCAGCGAATTCTCCCTCGAGCAGAGGCCATTCGCATCGACGCGGCGGTCATCGCCTTCATGTTCGGCGTCGTTGCGCTCACCGGCATCCTGTGTGGCTTGGTCCCCGCATTGAAGAACAGCGCCGCGAACCTGAACGAAGGTCTGAAAGACGGCCCTCGGACCGCCTCGGCCGGTGGCGCGTCGCATCACCTTCGGGCGTCGCTCGTGGTCGCCGAGGTCGCGCTGTCCCTGGTGCTCCTGATCGGCGCGGGACTCCTGGTGAAGAGCATGTATCGCCTGCTGAACGTCGACGCCGGCTTCAATGCCGAGGGCGTGCTCACGATGCAGGTAAGCCTGCCGCCGCAAAAGTACGTTGATGTGCAGCTCGAACGGCGATTTTCGCCGCTTGCCTACAGTCGCGCAATTCGATTCTTTGCGGACACGATCGAAGGTGTGCGATCACTCCCAGGTGTGCGCGCGGCTGGCGCAATCAATGGACTCCCGTTGATGGGTGAGGTCTGGAGCAAGAACCTGACCATGTTCGATCGGCCCCTGCCGGTCAATATTCGCGACCTGCCGTCGTATCAGTACCGCGTGGTGGTTGGCGGCTATTTTCGCAGCATGGGCATTCGGATCCTCAACGGACGCGCGTTCGAGGACACCGACACGCAGGACTCCCCGACCGTCGTAATCGTGAATCGGGAGGCCGTTCGCAGGTTCTGGGACGGCGAGGACCCAATTGGGAAGATCGTATCCCTCAATCCGCCCCGCGAACTGTGGCCGGAGGATCTGCTCAGGCAGGCGCGGGTGGTGGGACTCCCCGACGACTACTCACCTCCAACGTTCACGGTTGTCGGCGTCGTTGACGACGTCCGCGATGGCGGCCTGACCAGTCCAGCGCTGCCCACTGTGTACGCGCCCTACGCGCAGGCGTCTGAAGGCGCGACGACCATGTTCCTCACCGTGCGCACCGACGGCGATCCGCTGGGACTGGTGCCCGGGATTCGCGAGCGGATCCGGCAAATCGATCCGACTCAGCCGGTGGCGAGCATCCAGACGATGGAGGCGCGCCTCAGCGCATCGGTCTCTCAGCGCCGAACCGAAATGAGCGTCCTTGCCGCCTTTGCCCTCATCGCCGTGTTGCTCGCAGCCATCGGCATCTACGGTGTGATGTCGTACTGGGTGACACAACGCCAAAGGGAAATCGGCATCCGCATGGCTCTCGGCGCTGAGCGGCAACAGGTGGTGCGGTTCGTGTTGCGGCAGTCGTCCGCGATGGTCGCGATCGGCCTCTTGCTTGGGGTGGTAGGTGCGTTCATAGTCACCCGGGTACTGCGAAGCCTGTTATTCGAGGTGACGCCCACCGACCCGACGGTTTTCGCGCTGGTTGCGCTGATTCTTGCCGCAAGCGGATCGGTCGCCGCTTACCTCCCGGCGCGGCGGGCGACGCGCGTCGATCCCGTGGTGACGCTGCGACACGAGTAAGCTCGTGCGACGGGACTCGTGCCGAGCGCCGCGCGAGCGGCGCGAAGCCTGAGGACGTCGCGCCGCCAACGAATGAGCGTGAGCGAATGAGTGGAGCGTGGGGGTCCACCTTCGCGCTACGGCGGACAACCTTCGCGTGGCTTGCCAGCCGTAGCTCACGCGCGAGTTGGCAGGCGTGAGCGAAGGTTGGCGGGGGCGACGCGCCCCAGCACTTACATGGATGAGGAGAAGCCAAGGTGGCAAGCTTCCACCAAGCTGCCTGCGATCATCGCAGGTGCGCGTCGCGGATGCGCCGCTGCAGGTCCACATAGTGGGCATCGCCCCGGAGCGGCGCGTATCGCACGTCGGCATCGAGCAGCCTGAGAGGCCCGACTCGTTCACGGAAGGCCCGCTCGAGCCATTCGAAGGCCCGGTCGTTCTCGCCGAGGCCCGCGTAGACCACCGCGAAATCGAGTGGGGTCACGTAGCGCCGCGTGGACTCGAGCTCGAGCCGGCGCAGCATCGACATGGCCCGATCGCGGTCTCCTGCTCTCGCATATGCGTGCGCGATCGATGCAAGCTTTCCCGACTTCTCGAACGCGGCGATGGCGTCGGCGTAGCCGCTGAGGTCCAAATGAAATAGTCCGAGTGTGTGATGTGCATCCCAGAATTCGGGGTCGAGTTCCAGTGTCCTGGTGATCTGGTTCAAGGCGGCGTCGCGGTCGCCGGTTTTGTATAAGGCGTCAGCCAGAGCAACACTGATCTGAAGATTGAGGGGATCGAGCTCGTACGCTCGACGGCGCATCGCCAGGCTCTCCTGATGATCTCCTCGCCGATCCAACATCCTCCCGTACCAGAGATACGCCGTCGGATAGTTCGGATTCAACTCGATGGACCGTTTGTAGGCGGCTTCCTCCCCATGCTCGTTCCATTCGGAGCTATAGAGACCGGCCATAGCGGTATGGGCTTCCGCAAGTTGATCGTCAAGCTCCACCGCCTTCAAGGCGGCTGAACGAAGCGCCGGCAGCACCTTGAGCGGGGGATCCACTGCCAAGCTTGTCGCCAGCACGTAGTGGCAATGGGCGAGGCCTGCGTACGCGACCGCGAAGCGATTGTCTCGCTGAAGGGCCTGCTCGAAGTAACCGATCGCAATTCTGAGATTCGCTTCCGTCCGCTTCTCCCAGAAGAACTGGCCCCGAAGGTACAACTCGTACGCCTCTAGACTCGCTGTGTGGCGCCGCACCAGCGCGCGTCGTTCCTCGGCGCTGAGTGCGGAGACGAGCTGCCCGGCGACACGCGTCGAGATGGCGTCCTGTAACGCGAACAGGTCGGTGAACGATTGGTCGAACGTCTCAGCCCATTCCGTTCGACCGGTCGCGACTTCAACCAGTTGTGTGGTCACGCGTACGCGATCGCCTGAACGTTGTACGGTGGCATCGAGAACATGGTCGGCGCGCAGGCGCTGTCCAATCGCCAGGGGATCGCGACCCTCGGCCACATACTCGCGCACCGCGGACGTCGGGCGCACGGCAACCCCCTTCAAGCCACTTAGTCTGGTGATCACGGCATCGGCCATGCCCACTTGCAGGTATTCCTCTACAGGGGCAGGTCCGACCGATCGGAACGGCAGGACAGCGACGAAAGGAATCGCGCCGCGAGGTGGAGTTGCGGCGTTCGGACCCGAACCCGTGCGGAGATAGATCGCCGCGGTTGTGGAACCAGCCGCCAGCAGCACAAGCAGGCACCACCTGCCGACTTTGCTACGCCAGCCGCGCGTCGCATGAGGGGCATCGGCATCCGCCTCGCGGTCCGCCGCCATGAATGTCTGACGCGGCTTGAGCGCCGCGAGGTCCCCTTCCAGAGAAGCCACCGAATCGTAGCGCCTCGCGGGCTCGGGATCGATCGCGCGTTCGATAATCCTGCACAGCTTCGGCGGCAGATCCGGTTGCGCAGCTCGCAGCTCTGTGGATTGACGACGCTCGTGTGCGGCGCGAAGATCGCGCAGGTTGCGCGCGCGTACCGGGTACGAGCCAGTCAGCAGGTGATACAGCAGCACGCCGATGCTGTAAATGTCGCTACGGACGCTTGCATCCGGCTGCCTGATGAGCTCCGGCGCCAGATAGAGCGGCGTGCCGGCGAGGATCTCGGCCGAACTGTCGTCTTGTTCGCGTCCGGTTCCGAAATCCATGAGCACGACGCGTCGTTCGCCGGTGAGCATCACGTTCTGCGCCTTGATGTCACGGTGCAAAAGGCCGGCGGCATGCACAGCCGACATCGCGTGACACAGCTCAATGCCGATATCGATCGCCTCCGCCGGACTGAAGGCTCCGCTCTCCTGGAGAACCTGTTCCAGCGTCCGACCTTTGACCAGTTCCATCCAAAGGCCAATCCGTTTCTCGATACGTTCGGCGCCGTAAATAGTGACAACATTGGGGTGGCGTACTCGCGCGAGCAAACGACCTTCGTGGATGATCGAAGTCCCGCGCGCGTCGTTGTCCGGCGGATTCGCCGGCAGGAGTTTCAGCGCGACCTCGCGATCGAGCCGAGTGTCCCACGCACGGTATACCTGCCCGAAGGTCCCGTGACCGATCCGCTCGAGCACACGTAAGGGTCCCCATTGCTGCAATTCTTCGCCTGGCTGCGCAACGGCGGCACCTGAATCCGGAAGATGACGATGAAGGTCGGCGACGGCGGCCAGAAGCCTCAACTGAACGAGGATTGGCCGCTCTTCGACGCCCGCACTCGATTCGGCGCAGGCCCAGTCAATCTCACGGCCATCGAGAATCGCGCCGGCGAGATCCGCAACGAGTCCTTCACTCGCGCGCACGTTTCATCTCCTCAGCCAGGCGCACGAGGGCCCGCTGCGCCGCCTTCCGCGCCGCATCTGCGGTAGGCTTTCCGACCGCCTCCGCCAACTCTTCATAGGTGTAGCCGAGCTCCACTCTCGCGATGATCGCCTGTCGCTCGTCCGGCTTCAGCCGCTGCAGCGCTGCTTCGTAGTGCCCGAGCGCTTCACGTCCGATCGCCTCTTCCAGCGGTGATCCCGCTGCCTCCAGTTCTATGCCGTTCACGTCAGTCGCGTCGGGTTGCCGTCCCTTCCGGCGCAACTCGTCGCGAATGCGGTTGAGCACCGCCTGGCGCAGATATGCCTGCAGCGCACCGGCGCCACGAGGTTCGAAGCCGCCAATTCTCTTAAACGTCTGGAGCAGCGTGTCCTGGACAAGATCGTCCGTGTCGGCGAGATCGCGAGCCCACTGCGGCAATCGGCCTCGCGCCCACCTCTGGAGCGGTGCGGCAAGTCGGGCAAACAGCACGTCCAGCGCTGCCGCGTCTCCTGCACGTGCGCGCTCGATCAACTGGAACGTGGACTCGGGATCGTCGGCATCGGATGAACCGAGACGCTTCGCTGAATCCGCGCGGTTTTCGGCCATAAACCCCGCTTGCGGGAAGCGGAACCAGATCTTACAGCATGCCGCCGGTGCGCCCGTTGTCCGGGTTTCCGGCGCACGACGTTTTCTCAATCAGCGGTGGCTCTCACAGGAAGCAGAGGGGCAGGTCCCCTGAACGAGTGGTTGCGTTCAGCGGCGCGGCAGCGCCAGCCATGCCGAGGGCGCGCAGACATGTGACGGCGATCACGCGGTTTCGATCAACAGCGGTTCGGGACGTCAATGCACCAAACCGCCTGGATCACGAGGGAGATTTCATATGAACAGACAATTGGCACAACGAGGTCGGACGCTGCTTCTGAGCTGCATGGCTGTCTGCATGTCAGTCGTGGCGCTCGCAACACCAGGTTCAGGTGTCGTGACCAATATCGTCTCGCGGGCGACGGTGGCTGATGCTTTGAACGTGAAATTCAAGAACCCGTTGGCCGATTTCGAAATGAGGCTGCGAACGAAGGGGCCAGCCGACTTCATCTCGCAACAGGTCACGTTCGCTCCCGGCGGCACGAGCGGCTGGCACTCGCACTCCGGTCCGGCGCTGGTCTCGGTCACGTCGGGAACCGCAACGTTCTACGAAGCCGACGATCCGAACTGCAGTCCAATAGTCGTGCACGCGGGTACGGCCTTCGTCGAGCAGGGTGAAGACGTCCACATTGCTCGAAACGAGGGCACGACGAACCTCGTCTTCAATATTCTCTACATCACGCCGGTCGGCGCAGCGCAACGCGTCGATGAGCCGTCGCCGGGCAACTGCCCTTTCTAATCTCATCGTCCCGGCCGTCTTCGGACTCCGTCGCCCAGGGCGACGATACCCGGCGCTGTCGATCGATCCGGAAGGATGCCGCGGCGAGGCGCGCGTTTGCCGCGGCATCGGCAATTCGCGCTTCGATCGCATGCGCACCGTCGGCGCAAGCGTGCCCATGGCGCTCGGGTCATACGGCTAAACGTTCGATCGACGCCTTCGCCGCTCCGCAGCTACGGCGAGACAGGCGCGAGCGGCGCGAGGCCTGAGGACGCCGCGCCGTCAACGATTGAACGTGTGAGTTGAGGCTTGACTTATGGTGGGGTCGACGGGACTCGAACCCAAAACGGGCGTGTTTCTAAGTTGGTGATGGCGCGCAACTTCTGGCCGTAAGGTTCGAGTCCTCACTCGGTTACGCTTCTCCGAGAGTTTTTCGGCGTCCCCTCGAATCCACTGCGGTCAGCCGCTGTTTTGGAGACATTTTGGAGACGGATGCGGCCTCGATCGTCGTGTCTCAGAATCAGGGCCCTGAGTCCGAGCAGAGGTCAACGTCGACGCAGGCCAGCATCGCCTTCACGGCGCTCTGCGCGAGCATCATGCGACTTCCACGCATCTCGTCCTTCGTCATTTTGCCCCGCCGGGCTAACGGATTGGCGCTCACCCGCGCTGAGCGAGCGCAGCGAGCGAAGGCAC
>Ga0111538_10005865_pt1 | contig 16712 bp, 13 predicted proteins | sample SoiMethybrSBSTD1_FD_79669 | JGI IMG/M metagenome (GOLD analysis project Ga0111538, IMG submission 79669) | Bulk soil microbial communities from a Populus tree surrounding site in Tennessee, USA - Soil MetaG P. TD hybrid SBSTD1 (version 2)... | ecosystem: Environmental > Terrestrial > Soil >...
ACTTCTTTTCAGCCATCAGCTTGCGCCCGGTCTCGAACAGCGATTCGGCCAGGGCGCGGTCGGCGTCGCTGCCCTGAGCCGACGCGCTTTCCGCAGACAGGAGCCATGCGCTCGAGGCAGCGGCGACGCATGCATGGCGTCGGAGGCGCGCGAAGCGTTTGCCCCAAGTCACGATCAAGTCGAATACCAGGACACTTACCGAGCCGTCAACGCGGCTCCTCCGCGAGCAGCCGGTTTCGCTCGATATAGTCGGCCAAGAGCGCCGCCAGCGCGGTGTGCCCCGAGGGCGAAAGGTGGCCGTCGTACGCCAGCCGGGCGCCCGGGATGGGGTGACCGTTCGCATACTGGACGGGAGTCGCATCGAGAAAGTGCAGCCCGAGCTCCGACGCCTGCAACCGCGCCTGATTGAAAACCAGCCGATCCTCCCGCGAGTCGCCCTGGGAAAGGCCCGGCAAGAACACGAGGACCAGCTCGGTGTTCGCCGCTTTCGCCGAGTCGCGCATCAGGGTCAGCGCGGCTTCCAGGTAGCGGATCGCCAGCCGCTCGCGCGGCCGCAGGTCGCCCGGCGGCGGACCATTGGGCGGCGCCGTGTCTTCCGGGAAGTCGGACGCGACCATCGGCGCCGGCTTCTTTTCACCCTTGAGCAAATAGAAACGCGCCGTCCGGTAGAGCAGCGCCTGGTGCTCGACGAGCTGTCCGAAACCGGTCTTGCTCGGCACGCTGCCTAGCAGCAGATCCCGCGGAAAAATCCCGGCTTCTGGCGCATCGCCGCGACTGATGAACCGGCGCATCATGCGCGGTGGCCGCGTCTGGATCAGGTCCGAAATATCGTTCCCGCCGAACAGGAACACGAAGACCACGCGCGGCCGCAACGGGAGCGCGAAGTTTCTGAGCCGCGCCATGTACTGCGGGACCGAGTCTCCCATCACCGCCAGGTTCGCTACCCTGACTCCAAGGCGCTCGCGCAGCTTGTGAGCCATGGTGTCCTCCTCTTCGACCCCGTGGCCGTAGATCATCGAGTCGCCCAGCAAGACGACGTCGACCTTCGACCAGCTCTCGGGGTTCCTCCCGCCCCAGGCGTCGCTCCGGTGTCGCCAGCTGTAGCCATTCCAGTGGCACTTCGCCTGGAAGTTCGGCTTGTGCAGGTTGATGTACAAGCGCTCGTTCTCGAACAGGATTCGATCCGGCTCGTAGCTCGGGTAGTAGCATTGGAAAAGGTAGGTGCTGAGGTCGCGCGGCAGGGGCAGACCCGGCACGTGCATCACGAGCTCGGCGCCGAGCAGCGCGAGTACGGTGCCGATCGCGATCGCAGCGACGCGCTGCAGTGGGCCGCCGCGCCCCGCCTTTTCGGGCCGCGCCGGTTCGGCCTCGTCCGCGTCGTCCATTCCGAGCTCCCGCACCCGGGGCCGCGGCGAAAACCACCGGCGGAGGGCGTGCCGCAGCCGGCTTCGCCACCACAGCTCGGCGAGTTGCACCCTCGTGCCTCGCTCAGTCGGCGAACGCCGAAGGGCGATTGCTCACTTGAGGTCCTGCCCCGATACCACGCGGCGCGGCTGGTTGGCCGAGCTCCATTCGAGCTTGACCACGGCATCGCCGGTACCGTCGAAGTACTCGACGCGGAACGGGTGCACGCCGGCCTCGAGCTCGACGTTGGCCTGCTTGGTGTCGAGCGTGTGCACGCCCCAGTTGTCGATCACCAGGTCGTCTCCGACGAAGAGGCGCGAGCCGTCGTCGCTCGTGAGATAAAAGTCGTAGTTGCCGCGCTCGCGAACGTTGAGCTTGCCCGCCCAGCGCACGCCGAAGTGGTCGTTCTGGCCGAGCTCGGGCGGCGGATCGGTGCCCCAGTTGAAGTCGATGCGAGTGTCGGCGCGCGTGAACGCCACCTGCTTGAGCTCGGGGTCGCGGAAAAACGTGGTCGAGAGCTCACCCGGCGCTGCGGGCGCAGCGGAGGCCGCGGCCGGGGCTTCGCGCGGGGCAGCCGCCTCCACCACCGGCGCCGGCTCTGGAGGAGCCGGCCGTCGCCCGCGCGAACCGAGCACGAAACCTACGCCGAGCGCGAACACCGCGACGGCCGCGAACTTCCAGTAGCGGAGCGCCGACTGCTTTGCCTCGGGCATCAGATCGGCGAGGTGCTCCTGCGTCGCGCCGAACAGCTTCGCGCTGCGAATGAAGGCGCGATCGAAGCGGCGATTGTCGGCGCGCTGCGCATCAGTCTCGAGCTCGAAGAAGCGATCCTTGGCCTGGGCGATCGTCGTGAGGTCCTCGGTCACGTCGTAAGCGACCAGGCTCTCCTTGGCGTTGACGCGCTGAGTTTGGGCGATCAGCTCCGCATCGCCTGCGGGCTCGAGCCCGTGCAAGCGCACGATCACGCGCATCAAGACCACCAGCGCCTTGTAGGCGATCGGTGCGGAATCCGCGCTGCCGAGCCCGCTGCGTTCGTGCACGAGCGCGGCGACGTCGTAGAGGCGGCGCGCCTCGTCGAGCTCCCCCGCGGCGCGGGCGCGGTCGAAACCAGCTGCGGCTTGCGGCCTTTCCGCGGCCTCTACTGGAAAGGCCTCAGCCGCCGACTCGACTCTCGAGCTCGAAGCTTCCTCGGTCAAACGCGTCTCCGGGATCTGGACTCTAGAACAGCGTGTAGATGAACGGCCCAACCGCGGACGACTCGGCGACCACGAGCAGCGTGCCGAACAAAAGGAGCACGATGAAAAAGGGGACCAACCAGTAGCGCTTTCGATACCGGAGAAAGTGCAAAAAGTCGACGATTGTCCCTAGCTTCGACATGCGGGGCCGGCCCTTCGCTGAGACCGAGCCAACGAGCGTACGCTCCGAGGCGCGGGAGCGCCAGAGCTAGCCCGGGAGGAGCCCCGAGGCCCTGTATTCGGCGACGGTCTCCGCCACGGCTTCCTCGAGGCGGCTCTCGAGCCGAACGCCGCTTTCGATGAGCGGCGTGACGTCGAACGGCTGGTCTGCCGTGAGCGTCGCTACCCGAGCCCGGGTCAAATACAGCGGCACGCGGGGGAGCGCACGCGCCGCGAGCTCGTTGCAAGCGGCGGCCACGAGGGCCAAGCGCGGCGGCAGTTTCAGCCGCGCCGCCCGCCGCCCGAGCGCCGCCGCGATTGCGCGATGAATTCGCGCGATCGGGTAGGGTTCGGCGTCCGCCACCAGGTACGTGCCCGGAGCGACCCGACGCTCGACCGCGGCCGTCACGGCGCGCGCGAGGTTCTCGCTCGTGCACAGGGGGAACGCGTTCTCGCCGGGCCCGATCAAGCGAAACAGGCCGCGATCCACGGCGCGAACCCAGCTCAGAAAGTTGTAGCGCTCGCCGGGCCCGTACACCGTGGGCGGCCGCAACGCGATCACCTCGAAACCGGGACCCGCGAGCCGGTTCAAGCGCTGCTCCGCCTCGAGCTTGGCGCGGCCGTAGGCCGACACCGGACGGCACGCACTCTGGGCCGTGGCTCGCCCCGACCAGAATCCCATGGCCGAGATCGAGCTCATGAACACGAAGCGCCGAGCTCCGGCGGCGCGCGCGTTTTCGGCGAGCTCGACCGTCGCCCGGCAGTTGACGCGGGCGACTTCGTCCTCGTCTCCGGTGAGCCGCGGGTCGACCAGGGCGGCGAGGTGAACCACCACGTCCGTGCCGGCCACGGCGGCGTCCCGCGCCGCGGCGTCGCGCAAATCGCCGCCGATCACGGCCGCGCGGAGCCGCGCCGCCGCGGCTCGCGCTGCGGGATCCGGTCCTCTTACCAGCGCCCGTAGCTCCACCCCCGCGGCCGAAAGTGCGCGCGCCACGCCCCTGCCGATGAAGCCCGTCGCCCCGGTCAGGAGGACGCGCTCTGCCATGGCGGAGAACGCGGAACGAGCGCCGCAGCGTGCGAGCCCGCGAGCAGGCGCGCCGCGCGCGCGCCCGCGCGCACCAGGGAGCGCGGGTCGACCAGCACGTTCAGGTACGACTGATTCGACAACGTGCACGCGCAGCGTTCGCGCTTGATGCGCTCGCGGATCGCGCGCGCCGCGGCGCCGTACCAGATCGTCGGAAAGTCGTAGTCCGAGTCGCGCAGATCGCCGAGCTCCTCGCCCAGCACGCAACACGCCCAGACCTTGCCTTCGGGCATGATGTGAGCGCTCGTGATCCCCGCATAGCAGGGCAGAATCTGGCGGCGTTCGACCGTGTACCGCGAGAGCACCTGGTAGTACTCCTCGCGCAGCGACGCGACGAGCGCCTCGATCAGACGCAAGGTCCGGCGCGAACGTGCCCGCAACACGTCGATCGCGGCCAGAACACCGTCGGTCGAAGGCGTGATCCCGGCGCGCGTGGTGCCGAGCTCGACGCGCTGGCCCGCCACTTCCGCGACATAAGAGTCGGGCGCGATCTTTTCGACCCGCTCCGCGATTTCGTGGATGCGATGCTCGTTGAAGCGCGAGACCACGGTGTTCACGCCGAACACCAGGTTCGAGTGCCGCCGCTTCAGGTCCTTGAGCACGCCCGCCGTCTGCATCGCGAGCTCCCAGTTTCCCTCGAATCGTCGGAGCTCGTCGTGCGCGTTTTCGATCTCGTCGATCGACAAGTTGATGATCAGCGAGCTCGGCGCGAGCGCCCGCGCCACGTGATCGACCACTTTTTCGATCCGATCGGGAAAGGTGCCGTTGGTGGGAATGTTGACCACGGCCGGCTTGCAATTGCGGCTCACGCTCTCGGCGATTTCCCCGATATCCGGCCGCAGGAATGGCTCGCCTCCGGTGATCGTGACCCAGCGCGCGGCCTTGCCGACGCTCCGAAACACGCGCTCGTATTCGTCGACCGTCAACACCCGCGCCCGATTTTCGTAGATGAAGCAGGTCTTGCAGCGCGAGTTGCAGGCGTAGAGCACGTTCACCGTGAGCGACGCCGGCAGCACGAGCGGCCGCCCGATCCGGCGTCCAACGTGAAAGGCTGGAATGCGGCTGAGGACGCTCTTCACGACGCTAAGCCTTCATCCTACGCCGTTTTCCGCCGTCACGCCGGCTTACGCGCCAGGACGTACGGATGGTGCGCAATGACCCTCAAAACCCAGCGCGGCAGGGCGCGCTCGACCCAGTCGTGCCAGAGCGCGAGGCCCGCAATCAGCGGCGAAAGTGCGCGTTCGCCCGCGAAAACCCGCGCCGCCGCAGCCGGCGTCAGCACGGGATCGGCAGGGCCGTAGTCGCGCGCGTCAGCGGAGAACTCGACGTCTCGAACCGGCCTGCGCGGCAGCCTGACGTTGATGTCGGGCCACGGCGGCATATCGCAGCCCCCGATTTCGATGATCTCGGCGCCGAGCTCGCGCAGCCGGGCCGCGACGAAACCTGCGCGCATCGCCGCGACGCTGCCGTGATCCCAGCGCCGCCGGTCGAGACGGTGCTGCAAGCGGTGCAGGTGAACCCCGGGCATCCAGGCGTTCTGTACGAAAATCAGCACGTGATGGCGTGACGCCGCGAGCATCGCCCGCGCCAGCGCATCCGGATCGCGAGCGTGCTCGAAAGCGCAGAAGCTCCATACCAGATCGAAGCCGGGGGTAGGCGCGACCGCCCGTTCCGGATCCGCGACGATCACACGCGGCTCGGCGAGCCCTGCCGCGCGCCAGACCTCGAGCGCGCCGTCGAGCAGCGCGCGACTCGGGTTCACGAGCGTAACGTCGCAGCCGGAGAGTGCGAGCGGCATCGACTTGAGCCCGGGCACGCCGAGCACGCCGTTCGCGGGCCACTCGGCGACGGTGCGCGCGCCGAGCCGCCGCACCAGGCGCTCGGTCAAAAGGCCGACTGCGTAGCGCTCGTACGCGCTGCCCAGGCCCTCGTGAAGCCCCGCGAACTGCGGCAACAGGCGGCGTGTCGGTGAGATCACTTGCAGGAGCTCCCCGGGCTGACCGCGACGTCGAGCACGCGAAACGCCGCATCGGTCGCCGGACCGTGCCGGATCAACCGCAAACGCACCACCTTTTCCGGGGAAATCAGCGGCGTGCTGAGGCGAACCGTGGCAGTCGTTGTGTACTGCCACGCGACTGGTCCGCGGTCCACGACCAGCCCGAGCGTCGCACCGGGTTCGGCCGCGACCAGCACCACGAGCTCACCGCAGCGCAGGCCGACCGCGGGTACGACCTCCCACTCGAGCTCATTGCGGAGCTCGGCCGGCAACACCGGGCGATCCGCGGAACCGCCGGCGCCCAAGCCGATCAACGTGAGGCACTGCCAATCCGGTTGCGCGGTGAGACCGCGCAGCGCGAGCGCGTGCGCGGCGTCGAGCGGCTGCCCGGTCTGTTGCTCGGCGCGGAACGTGAGCTCGCTCGGCGCCGTTGCCTCGATCGGCCGGCTGACGAACTGCGTCCACTCGGACCCGAGGTGACCACTGAACAAGAGCCCCTGATCGCGGTGGATCGATCCGAGCGCGGTCCCTTGCGACGTCCGGAGCTCACCGTGCAAGCGCACGCAGGGCGCGGCCTGGATAACGCGCAGCGTGCCTTTGGCCTCGCGTTCCGCCCAGCGAAAGACGCGCCCGTCGGGCTCGCGTTCCGCGGCGAGCCAGCCATGGGTCGGCGCCCAGACCGCAACGAAACCGTCAGGGCGTCCGAGATCGGCCTCGACGACGGAAAAGTCGCCCCAGGCGAAGAGTTCCTGCCCCCGGGTGAGGGTTTCGGCGCTGCGCCGCTGGAGCGCGAAGGCGCGGGCCGGCAGCTGGTCGGGGCGCGCAGGATCCTGGCAGCGCGGCCGGTAAAACCCGCCGTCCAGGCCGGGTTGGAGCGGGATCAGGCCGTCCAGGAGCGCGGCGCGGTAGGCGCGATGGGCGTCGAGCACGGCGTCGGCCGGCGCGCCGAAACCGTCGAGCGCGAGCAGCGAGCCCCGCGGCAAGCCCGCGAGGCGCCCAACCAGGGCGTCGTGCTCGACTCGATCGATCACTTTCCAGCGTGAGGGCCGCCCGAGGTCGACGAGCGCCATAAGCAGCGCGGCGGCAAACGGTACGACGAGCCAGCGCATGCGCGGCCGCGAAAGCGCCAGCGCCGCCCCGACGGCGCAGATCGGAACCGCAAACCCCGCGGTCATCAGCAGGATCTTTCCGATCAGATAACGCGGCGTCACGATCAGCAGCGAGAGCGCGGCAGCAGCGCTGATCAGCTGAGCCAGCACGCGCGGCCCGCCGCGAGGCAGGCGCCGCAGCGCGATCACCCCGAGCGCCGCTGCGGCGAGCGCACCCGCGCCCGCCAGCACCGACTGCAACGTCGGCGGCCAGGGCGCGGGCCAGGGGGGCCACGGGTCGACGCCGGTGATCGTTCCGAGATCGTCGAGCAGCGAGCGCGGCAACCAGCCCCGCTGCGGGAACATCGGCTGCGCCCCGCCGACGCGGACGCCGGCCGTGCTGATGCCGGCAATTGCCGCACGAATCACCGTGAACGGTGCAACCGCGACAGTGAGGGCTCCCAGCACCGCGATCCGCCCGAGCGCCCGCACCGGCCGGCGGCGCGCCGCGATCGCCCCGCCGGCCACCCCGAGCACCAGCACCGCGCCCGCATCGGCGAGAAACGCGAGCGCTGCGCCGAGCAGCACCGCGCTCAGCATCAGGCGGCGAAAACCGCCGCGCTCGATCGCGGAAACCGTCGCCGCGCACGCCAGCGGAAACACCGAATACGCTGCGAGCTGTCCGGTCAGGTGCTGATAAGCGAGAAACAGAGCGGCCGCGGAAAATGCCGCGAGCGCACCAACCAGGCCCGCGCGGCTCCGGCTGCCCAGGCCGAACGCGCGCGCCATCGAAAGCGCGGTCGCGGGCACGCACGAGGTCAGTAGCGCGGTCGCGATCGCGATCGCCTCGGTCGTAGACAGTCCGGAAAGCGCGCAGATCGCACCCATCAGGTTCGGCGTCCCGGTGCGCCAGTACCAGCCTTTGAGCACGCGCTCGCGCAAGCACTCCGCCGGCAGCACGCGCGCGTCGATCCGCCAGGGGATCTCGAGCAAGCGATCAGTGACCGTGATGTAGTAAGTCGCATCGTTGTTGGTCACCGCGGCGGCCGTGAGCCGGCCCGCGATGACCACCGGCAAGAGGCCGAGCAAGAGCCCGATCAGCGTCGCGGCGATGACGGGCAGCGCGGAGGTGTCGAACGCCCGGACGCGGCGCCCGAGCAGGACTGCCCCGAACGCGATCGGCGCGAGCACGACGAAGCCCCCCAGCCGCAGCGGCAGGAAATAACCGGCCGCCTCGAGCAGGCAGATCAAGGTGCAAAGGCCGAGCGGCAACCGAAACGCAGCGCCTACGCGTGCGTAGCGGGGACCGAACAACACTCGCGCGCTGGCTTCACCCGCGGCCCAGGTGCCGGCCCAGGCGAGCAACGCCACAAGCAAACCAGTCCACAATTTTCCTCGCGGAGACGGGTCTACGGGACGCGAGGCAAAGCGCTGACCGCCGCTCGCCAGCGCAGCTCGCCATCGGAGCCGAGCGCGTACGCCGCGTGCGAGGTGAGCAACGCGATGCCTTCGGTCTTCATGCCCATCGGGGGCGCGACGATAGTCTCGTCGGACGGCGCCGAGAAGCGCCAAGACGGCTTGCCGTCCCGCCCGTAAGCGTTGACGGCGCGGGCATCGGCCACGATCACCACGCGGCTATCGGCCATCGTCGTGGGCGTGGCGATCGCGCGCGGCACGGAATCGGCCAGGGCGACGCGCCAGCGCTCGCGCCCGTCGGCCGCGATCGCGAACAGCGCGTGAGCCGTACGCACGAAAGCAGTGCTGTCCGATGCCACCGATGCGTCGAGCACCGAACCACAGCTCGCGAATTCGCGGGTCCAGCGCACCCGATCGAGCTCGAACACGTTGACCCGGCACGCCGCGATGTCGGCGACCAGCACGGAGCCGTTGGGATAGACGGCCACGCGCGAGCCCGCGTTCGAGTCCGTCTTGACCGCCGACGACCCGGTCGGGGGTGCGACCGGCGTGGTCTCGAGCGCTCCCGAGCCCGGCGGCGGTTCACGCTGAATACACGCCCCTCCCGCGAGCACGCCGCAGCAGGCCGCGACTCCAAGGAGCCCCAAGAGGCCACCGATGCGCAACGGGCTTGCGCTCGCACGCAGCGCTAGAGCTCCTCTTCCCATCAACCGCACAGTCTACTCGATTGTCAGCCGGAATCGTTCGGCCTCGTTCAGGGGGATGAAGCAGCGCCGCTTGCCCGAGTCGTCGGGGCAAAGGGCTTTCACCCCGATCGCTCGAACCGTCACCCCGGGACCGAGCGCCGCGCGAACCCGCTCCCCCACGAAGGCTTCCGCTCCAGGCGGAAGCGCGTTTCCACCGGGAAGCACGAGCTGAAACTCGAAGCGGTCCGGGGAGAGCTGAACCACGCGGTAGTGCGTGGGGTCGACGCCGAAGCGCAAGCCGAACGCGTTGTGAATCATCGGCTGAAACAGCTGGGAGCTGATGCGGCGCCCGTCGCTCAGAGCGAACATGTCGGCGATACGGCACAGATCGAGCGCCAACGTAGGGGTCGGCCGACCACACGGGCACGGGCCCAGTTTCCGCCCGCGGTCCCCGAGCTGGTAGCGGAGCAGGGGCAAGGCCGTCCCGAGCAGCGGCGTGATGACGACCTCCCCCTCTTCGCCTTCCTTGGCCGCGCGGCCCTGGGCATCCACGACTTCGAGCAGCACGGTTTCCTGCACGTGGAGCCGGCCCCGCGGGCACTCCATCGCCATGTAGTGGCCCTCGTGCGACCCGTAAAGCGCCACGACCGGGGCCCGAAACGCGGCTCCGATGCGCTCGCGCTGCGCCTCGGCGATCGATTCGCCGCCGAGCACGACCAACCGAACACCGAGCTCGCTCAGCGTGAAACCGCGTGACGAGGCGCCGGCCACGAGCTCGACGAGCACGTTGGGATAACCGAGCACGACCTGTGGCCGTTCGCGCGCGAGGAGATCCAGGTTTTCCTGGAGCGGAAAGCGGAATGCGTCTCTCAGTGTCTGCCCGAGCGCGGTGCGAGCCAGAAACCAGCTCGCTGCCAGCGCGGCGTTCCGGGTCTGGTTGCCGCCCTTGAAGGCGAGGATGCGGGCGCCGAAGGTGATCCCGTACCAGCCGAACATGCGCCAGCGGGCTGCGCGGGCCGCCGCGTCCATCGCCGCCGTGGTCCGGACCCGCAGTGGGGCTCCCGTGGTTCCGCTCGACGCTCCGGCTCGATATCGAGGCGGCCGTTCAACGTAGAAGGCGCCCGGATCGGCGTTGATTTCGGCCTTGGTCAGGACCGGCAGCCGTCTCAGGTCGCCGAGCTCGCAGGCGTCGGGGTCGATGCCGCCCTCCGCCAGGCGGCGGGAGTAGAACGGCGCCGTCCGCGCCTGGACGAGCAGGCGTCGCAGGAGCCGCCGCTGAAACGCGTCGATCTCCGAAGGCTGCCAGGTCTCCGCCTCTTGAAGCACTCGCCGCCACCGGCCGAGCTGGCCGGCGCGATACCAAGGCGACGCCACGCAATACGCCCGGTAAAGGGCGCGGCTCACGGCGTCCGGGAGGGCCATCCGAAGCAATAGTAGCCGGTTGGGGCCGGGGCCCCGACCGACAACGTGACTGCGTTTGGGGCCGGGGCCCCAAACGACAACGGGACAGGTTTCATGCAGGCCCGTTGCGGCGGTTGCCCGCGTCAATATACGCTCCGGCCAATGTTGAAGCTCCCGGTGTCGGCCAAACACCCTCGCGCAATCGCCCTGTGCGTTGCGTTCGCAGTCCTGCTCGCGACGCTGGGTGCTCACGCCCAGTCGGACGAAGAACGCTCGGGCGCCCGTGCTGCGGCGCAGGAAGGCGCGTCCGCCTTCCGCGAGAAGCGTTGGTCGGACGCGATCGATCTTTTCACGCGCGCCGAATCGCTCGTGCACTCTCCGATGCACGTGATCTTCATGGCGCGTGCCCACGCCAATCTCAACAAGCTGGTCAAAGCGCGCGAGCTCTATCTCAAGGTGATCCGCGAACCGCTCGGTCAAAACGCGCCCAAGGCTTTTCAAAATGCGCAGGACGACGCGCAGAAGGAGCTCAACGAGCTCGAACCGAAACTTCCCTACGTCACGGTTCAGGTCGAAGGCGCGGGCGCGGAGACCGTCAGCGTGACGCAAGACGGCATCGCGATCCCACCCGCGCTGATCGGCGTCCCACGGCCGGTCGATCCGGGTGACCACGAGTTTCAGGCGCTGACCCAGTCGCTCGCGAGCCGATCGCAGAAGGTCACGGTCGCCGAGAAGACGCGCCAGACCGTCGCGCTCAAGCTCGAGCCGCGCAGTGCGGTGGCCGCCCCACCGGTGACCGCTCCGCCACCGGCAGGTACCGGGGAAACTCCGGCCGCGGGAACGCCGCCGCCGGGGACGCCGGCGACCCCCGCTACGCCGGGAACGCCAGCTGCCGACACGGGCGGCGGGGGCAGCTCGGGTCTCCGCATCGGTTCGTACGCGGCTTTCGGCGTCGGCGTGGTCGGACTCGCCGTGGGCACCGTGTTTCTGCTCAAGGCCGGCAGCAAAGAGGACGAAGCCGACGAGCTCTGCGAAAAGAACAAGGACGCTCAGGGGCGTTGCTTGGTGAGGGTCCGCCCGCAGGTCGACGATCTCGACGACCAGGCCTCGAGCGCCCGCACCCTATCCACGGTCGGCTTCATCGCGGGTGGCGTGGGCGTGGCCGCCGGGGTGACGCTGTTCATCCTGAGCAGCGGCGGGAGCTCCGAGAAAACGGCCAGCCGTCCGCGCGTCGAACCTTGGATCGGCATCGGCTCAGCCGGCGTTCGCGGCACTTTCTGAAGCGTCCACTCGAGCATTGCACTAGCGCTGCACGCTTGGGCCCGGGGCCCCAAACGACAACGAGACTGGCGGCCCCCCAAGCGAAAACGAGAACAGCGCTGCACGCTTGGGGCCGGGGCCCCAAGCGAAAACGAGAACAGCGCTGCACGCTTGGGGCCGGGGCCCCAAGCGAAATGAGACTGGGTACGAAAGACCCCAGGCCTGAAGAAATTGCTTTCATGGTCGTTATTGACGCGAGCCGATAGCTCGGTGAGTATTGGATGTTGTGATGAAGGCCTTTGCGCTTCTGCTTCGCCAACACCGCGGCGTGTTGTTCCTTGCACTCGGTGCCGCCGCGAGCACGACGTACCTCGCATGCGGAGGCGGCAGCGATCGCGACTTCGGCGCGGGCGTCACTTCGGGCGGAACTTCGGGAACCGCGGGTGCGAGCGGAAGCAGCGGCACAACGGGCTCCGGTGGTGCGAGCGGGCGCGGCGGTGCGGGACCGGGCGGTGCGGGTCCGGGCGGCGCGGGACCGGGCGGTGCGGGTCCGGGCGGTGCTGACGGTACTGGCGGGGACGGCGCGACCGGCGGTTCGGGACCCGGCGGCGCGGGCGGCACCAACGACGCAAGTCAGGATCGCGGCGACGACGCTCCGAGCTCGAACGGCTGAGCGCGATCCGCGATCGGTTCGGCTGACGACGGCAGCTGGCGCGCGAGATAGCGCAAGCCGACGACCATCCACGCCAGCACGGGCCCGAGGCTCGCCGCACGCGGCAAACCGAGCTCGATGCCGAGATTCGATCCGCTCAGGCCGCCGAGTTGTCCCTCGCTCAAATGGCGGTACGCGTAGCCGAGCAGCACATCGCCTTCTTCAGGCGCTTCGACTCCCACGCCGGCAACCACGATCATGTTGAAGGCCGAAATCAAGCCGAGCGCGAGCATCACCCAGCGCAGGCGCGGCCGGGACCACGCCGCAGCGGCGCCGAAACCGAGAAAGCCCAGGACCGGGACGAGATGTCTCGGGCCGGCCGCGGCGCCGCCCCACCACATGTAGTAACCGGCGTTCAAGAGCAGCAACGCGACGAAAGCGAGCGCAGCCGCACGCACCGCGCGCTCCCGTGATTTGGCGGCAGACCAGACCAGCAACGGAGCTGCCAAGGCCGCCATCGGCGCCACGTACAAAAGCCCGCGGCGCTTCCCGAACAAGAGCTCGAAGATCACTTCGGGACGCGGCGCGTGAACACCGAGCAAGCCGCTGCTGTGGCCACCGGAGAAGCGCGGACTCACCACGAAAGAGTAGCCGGTGCGCCATGGTGCTCCGAAGCAGCGCCAGTGATAAAAGCCGATGATCGCGATCGGCAGGAGCGCACCGATCGCCAGATCGGACAGGAGGCGAAGGCGCGCCGCAGGCGGCGCCATGCCGATCAACACCAGGCCGATCAGCAGCGCGGGCCCCGCCACGATGTATTCGGCGCCCACCGCGAGCGCGAGGCAAGCGCCGGCCAAGCGCACGCGCCACGCGGGCACGGGCCGCGCCGGATCGGGATCGGCCGCCGCGAGCGCGAGGCCCAAGGTCAGAAATCCGGCTGCCACGCTGTGGCCGTACAAACTCGTGGCGTAAGGCAGAACCGGTGTGGCGATGAATGCCAGCGCCGACCCGGTGAGTGCCGCGGTCGCGGAGAAGCGCCGGCGCAACAGCTCGAACATCGCGAGCCCGACGGCGACTCCGCAAATGCCCGCGGTGAACAGCGAGCACACGTAAAGTCCGCGCTGCCAGGATCGATTGACTGCGATGCGAACCGCGGGCGTATCCGCCGTCGCCAGCGCCGAAAAGCGCGGCGCCGTACCGCGGGCGCGGTCGACGAGATGGAAGATCGCGTAGGTCGGCACGGCCAGCAGCGACGGCACCGGCGCCTTGTCGCTGTACCAGTGGCCGCCGGCGAAGGCGCGGTCTCCGGTGCTGTCGACCTGGCGATCGATGCTGAGCTCGCCATGCTCGACGATCGCGCTGGTGACCGCGAAACGTGACGCCGGGCTCCACGTTGCGGGCGGGATGAAGTACGCGACGATGCCGAATAGCCAGAGCGCATAAGCCGCGCGAAACCAAAAGCCTACCGGCGCGTTGGTCACCGACCGATCTCAGTCCTCGGCACGACGGGATTCGAGACTACCATCTCTTTCCGATGGCAGCTCGGCGTTCGACACGGCGCATCGCGCTCCATGCGGTCGGGCTGTTCCTGCTGCCGCTGCTCGTGTTTGCGCCGGTCATCGGCTTCGGATTCGTCCAGGACGATACCTTCGAGATCGTACGCAATGAATCGCTGCGGGCGCCCCTTGCCACCACGTTGCGCGCGGTCTGGCACGCAGAGGCGCACGCGCAAGGCATTCCCAACGCCACGCGGCCGGCGACCATCGCTTCGCTGACGCTCGACTACCGCGCGTTTGGCCTCGCGCCCTGGGGTTTTCACGCTCACTCGCTGCTCTTGCACGCGCTTTCGGCCACGGCCGCCGCCGCGTGCGCGCTGGCGCTGACCCGTCGGCGGCGCGTGGCGCTGATCGCGGGCGTGTTGTTCGCGCTCGCGCCGCTGCACGCCGAGGCGATCGCCGCCGTCAGCAATAGGGACGAGTTGCTCGCCGCATTGATGACGCTCGTCACCTTGAGCGCGATCGCCTGGCCGCGCCCCGCGCCTATGCCGCTCGGCGCCGAGCTCGCGGTGGCCGGCGCGTGGCTGATCGGGCTCGGCGCGAAGGAGACGGCGCTGGCGCTGCCCCTGCTCGTGCTCGCGGCCTGGGCGATTCTGCGGCCACCGCGCGCGGATCGCCTGCAGCGCGAAAGCCTGATCTTCGTGCTCTTCGGCGTGCTCATCCTCTGGATCAACTGGCGCTACGCGGTGCTACTCGGCGGTGACGGCATCCCGCGCAGCCCGAAGCGCGAGTGGCTCGCAACTGCCGCCGAAACCGCGCGTTTCGAGGTGCTGGCCGCATTTCAAGCGTTCTTGCCGTTCCGCGCGATCACGGAATACGCGCGCGACGCACCCGCCAGCGCGGTCTGGCTCGTCGGACTTTTGGGCCTGTTCGCGCTTATCGTCGTGCTCTCACGGCGTCGCACGACTCGCGTGCCAGCGCTCGGCCTTGCGTTCGCGCTCGCCGCGCCGCTGCCGGCTTCCCCGATCTTCGGCCCGGTGACGCCGCGCGCCGACCGCTACCTTTATCTCGCGGTGTTCGGTGGCGCGCTCGGGTGGGCCTGGGCGGCGGATCGCCTGGCGCGCCGCGCGCCGCGACGCTGGGTTCACGCCGGCGCGGTAGCGGCGCTATTGATTCTGGCCGTGGCGTGCCGGCGCTCGATCGCTCCGTGGGCGAACGAGCGCGCTTTGTGGACGCGCGCGGTGGCAGACGCGCCCGATTCGCCACGGGCCTGGACCGCATTGTCGCGAGTCCACCGCCTGGCGGGCGAGCTCGACGCCGCAGACACCAGCGTCCAGCGCGCGATCGTGCTCGATCCCAGCTACGTACCAGCGCGGGTCACGCGGGCGCACAACGCGCTCGCGCGCGGCGACACGGCGGCGGCGCGGCGCGAGCTGCACACGATCGAGAACCTGGGCGGCACCAGCCACCCCGGCTTTGCCCGGGCGCGGCAGTGCGCTGACCTGGACCCAACCGGTGCCCGCGACTGTATCGCCAAGTGACGGCTCAGCGCCGCCCTTCGAGTACGTCGACGCCGGGCTTGGGCGCGGGTTTCGCTTCCGGTTTGGTTTCGGGCTTGGATTTGCCCCCGCTAGGCCGCGGCGTGCGCTGCACCGGGCGCGCTGCGACGGTGGCCGCAGCGGGCGGCTCCCCGGACGGCGCTGCGCCCACAGACGGCGACGGCGCGGCAACTTCCGGCGCAGGCGCGGGAGCGGGCGCCGCAGGCGGTGCGGTTGCCACGGCCGTGACTTCGGGAGCCGCCGAGGCGGCGGGCGGCGATGCGACCTCGGAGCGGCGCCCGAACAGCAGTGCAGCCCCGACCCCAACCACGACTAGGGCGAGCACTGCGGCGGCGATGCCGACCCAGAGTAACGACTTTCCGCGTTGCGCGGATTGGCGCGTCTGGCCCCAGCTCACGGCGCTGTCGGCGCGCGGGTCGCCGGTGTTCTCGAAATTCGGCGCGCTCTGCGCGGTAGCGCCGCCGCCCGTGCTACCGCGCAACAGGCGTTGCACGCGATCGACGCTCGTGCGCGAGAACGGCGATGCGAAACGCGAAATCGCGTCGGCGAAATCGGCGATGCTGCCGAAACGGCGCGACAGATCCTTCTCGAAGCAGCGCGTGAAAAACAGGTCGAGCTCGGGCGGCAAATCGTAGCGATACTGGCGCGCCGGGACCGGCGGATCAGCCACGATTTTCGCGAGCAGGCCGGGCAGGGTGTCGGCGTCGAACGGCACCTTGGCGGTGACCATTTCGTAGAAAATCACGCCCAGCGACCAGACGTCGGTGCGAGCGTCGACGCCCTTGGCGTTTCGCACTTGCTCCGGCGACATGTAGAGCGGCGAGCCCATCACCGCCGCGGTCTGGGTCAGGCTGGAATCGGTGGACGCGCCGCCGGTCAGCGCCTTCGAGATGCCGAAATCGAGCACCTTGACCAGCGCCGAACCATCCGCGCGGCGGGTCAAAAACAGGTTCGCCGGCTTCAGATCGCGATGAACGATCCCGAGCGAATGCGCCTCCGCGACCGCTTCGGTCGCCTGCAGGATGTAGTCCGCCGCCTCGGCGAACGGCACCGCACCGCGGTTTTTGATCAGCTGCGACAGGTCGATCCCCTCCAAAAACTCCATGACCATGTAGGGAGCGCCGGTCTCGAGCTTGCCCACGTCGACGACGCGAGCCACGTGCTCACTGCGGATCTGGACCGACGCTCGCGCCTCCCTCAAGAAGCGCTCGACGGCTTGCGGGATCTCGCACGCATCCGGTAAAAGGAACTTCAGCGCCACGTACTGGCCGAGCTC
>Ga0111538_10005868_pt1 | contig 16707 bp, 14 predicted proteins | sample SoiMethybrSBSTD1_FD_79669 | JGI IMG/M metagenome (GOLD analysis project Ga0111538, IMG submission 79669) | Bulk soil microbial communities from a Populus tree surrounding site in Tennessee, USA - Soil MetaG P. TD hybrid SBSTD1 (version 2)... | ecosystem: Environmental > Terrestrial > Soil >...
GCACGGCATCGAGGCCTTCGTGAATCTCGCGGGCAAGCTCGACGAGGGCGCGCTCGAGCTCACGCTCGATCTGCCGCGCCAGCGCCGGCCCGACTCGACGGTCGTGGAGGTGACGATCGCGCCGAGCCTCGCGGTGACGATGCTCGACGCACTGCCGTACCTCGCCGACTATCCCTATGGATGCACGGAGCAGACGCTCTCGCGCTTCCTGCCGGCCGTGGTCGTGGCGCGCACGCTGCGCGAGCTCGGCCTCTCGGCCGAGGACGCGCTGACGCGCACGTTCGGCGGCATCGAGCCGAGCTCGGCCGCCGCGACGCATCCGGGCGGCAAGAAGGGCGCCGAGAAGCTCGACGAGATGACGCGCACGGGCCTCGAGCGCCTCTACGACTTCCAGCACGGCGACGGGAGCTGGGCCTGGTGGAAGGAGGGCGAGGGCGACCCGTTCATGACGGCGTACGTCGTGTGGGGCCTCACGCTCGCGCGCCAGGCCGGGATCGACGTGCGCGAGGACGTGCTCGCGAACGGTGCGCGCTGGCTCGCGCTGGAGCTCGTCGAGGCCGAGACCGAGCTCGACCTGCAGGCCTGGATGCTGCACGCGCTCACCGCGCACGGCACGGCCGGCCTCGATGCCGTCGCGCTCGCGGCGCGCGACAAGGCGTTCGAGAACCTGTGGGCGAAGCGCGACGGGCTCAACGCGTACGCGCGCTCGCTGCTCACGCTCTCCGCCGTCGCGCTCGAGCGCCGCGAGCAGGCGCGCCTGCTGGCCGACAACCTCGAGAACGGCGTGATCCGCGATGCGGCGCCCGACACGTCGATCGTGCGCGTCGGCGCGCAGCAGCACCAGAGCTACGCGATGGCGACCGCGCACTACGGGCAGGACGGCGTCTGGCGCCGCTGGTCCGACGGTGCCGTCGAGTCGACGGCCTTCGCGCTGCGCGCGCTCGTGGCGGTGGACCCGAAGGACGAGCTCGTCGAGCCGCTGATGAACTGGCTCGTGAAGAACCGGCGCGGTGCGCAGTGGTCGAACACGCGCGACACGGCGATCTGCGTGCTGGGTCTTTCCGACTACCTGCGCGCGAGCGGCGAGCTCGGCTCGGCGGTCGAGTACGAGCTCACCGTGAACGGCCAGAGCGTCGCGACGCGCCGGATCGCCCGCGAGGAGCTGCTCTCCGCGCCGAGCACGTTCTCGATCGACCGCGCGCTCCTGCGCGACGGCGCCAACGCGATCCGCATCGCGCGCAAGGCCGGCGAGGGCCCGCTGTACTTCAGCGCGCGGGCGCGTTTCTTCAGCCTCGAGGAGCCCGTGCCCTCGCGCGGCAGCGAGGTCTTCGTGCGCCGCGAGTACTACCGCCTCGCGCCGCGGCCGACGCTGCTCGCGGGCACCGTGTACGAGCGCGTCCCGCTCGCGGACGGCGACCGCCTGAAGAGCGGCGAGCGCGTCGAGGTCGTGCTCACCCTCGACGCCAAGAACGACCTCGAGTACGTGGTCGTCGAGGACCTGAAGCCGGCGGGCCTCGAGGCCGTCCAGGTGCGTAGCGGTGAGCCGATCCAGGCGAACGAGCTGACGCGCGAGGAGACCCGGGCGCGCTTCGGGGCGGTCGACGACGCCGCCCTGCAGGAACAGAGGAAGCGGGGCACCCCCCGTGGGGCCTTCGTGGAGTCCCCGACCTCGGGGACGACCGGGCGCAGCCGCGGCGCGCACCAGGAGCTCCGCGACCGCCAGGTGGCCTTCTTCCTCGACAAGCTGCCGCAAGGGGTCTGGGAGCTGCGCTACGAACTCCGCGGCGAGGTCCCGGGCAGCTTCCACGCTCTCCCGGCCATGGCCCACGCGATGTACGTCCCGGAGATCCGCGGGAACGGGGAGGAGCTGCGCCTCACGGTCGAGGACCGCTGAGTCGGTCGGGCCGGCGGAGCTGCGGCCATCCTCTCTCCAGAGATGAACGCAACTTCACGGGAGCCTCCGACAGGCGGCTTAAAGTCGCCGGCATGGGAGCGGGTAGCCCCCACCAGTTCCCGTGAGGGGACGGGAGGCGTTCGAGCCGCGGCTGGCCTCGGATCCTCCCGGCCCCTTTTTTCTTGCTCGCCGCGAGCGGTGCCCCGCGAGGCCATCCAGCGGAGCCGCCGGACGAGCGAGTTGCGGCGGACCGATGGCGTGTTGACGCCGATCCACGGGTCCTCGCAATCCCGCTGAGCTTCTTTGCACGGGGAGCGCGCACCCGCCCGCGCGCTGCTGCCCTCTGGCCTGGGCCCTTGTCGAGGGAAGACTGGATGACGCGTCCTCCTGCTCCGCCTCCGGGAAACAGGAGTTCGTCCTCGGCGGCCGATGATCCCTGCGGGGTGCTCGGCGCCGAGCTCCATCCCGAGACCCACTAGAGAGGAACACGATGACGATTCTGGCCCTGGGGCTCCTGGCGCTGGCTCCCATGCAAGAAGGCAAGAGCATCTGGGATCGGCTGGAGTTCTACGCCAACGGGTGGCGGCTGTGCGGCGAGGCCACCTTCGACAACGTCGACGGAGCGGGCAACGAGATCGACGACCGCTACCGCGGGCGCATGCGCGCTCGCGTCGGAGCGAAGTACCACCTGATGGAGGACATGCTCGTCGACGTGCGCCTGTCGACCTCCTCCGACGGCAACGACGCGAACAACCCGCACTGGGACTTCGGTGACGGCGACGGCTTCAACGGGAGCGGCGTGGTCATGGACCGCTTCTTCCTCGACTGGACCGCGTCGCCGGACATCCACGTGAAGGCCGGCAAGCAGCCGCACGCGTTCAACGTGCCCCCGATCTTCGGGGACTTCATCTGGGACTCGGACGTCTCGCCCTCGGGCGTGGCCGCGGTGTGGGCTCCGCCCCACGGCGACGAGGCCTACTTCGACGCGCGCGTGGCCGGCTACGTCGCGACCGAGGTGGCCGCGGACGAGGACCCGAAGATGTACGGCGGACAAGGCAACGCCTACATCCCGCTCGACGACATGAAGCTGCAGGTCTCGAGCGCGCTCTACGACTGGACCGACAACCACAACACGGCCGTGGCCGGCAACCAGGGCAACACCGCCACCACCGAGGGCTTCCAGGTGTGGGAGAGCTTCGTCTCGGGAACGATGCCGGGTGGTCCGCTGGAGGAGATGACCGGCTTCGTCGAGTACATGAACAACCTCCAGGCGGACGAGGAGGACACCGGCTGGGTGATCGGCGCCCAGATCGGCCCGAGCGCCTGGAAGCAGGGCAACTACAACGTCTTCCTGGAGCTCTACAGCCTCGACGCGGACTGCCTCTTCAGCCCCGTCGCGCAGGACGACACGCCCGTCGCGGGCACGGGCATCGGCGACGGCATGGACGGCATCGTGGTCGGCGGCCAGTACTTCTGGCGCGACAACGTGGCCGTGAAGCTGTGGGCGCTCACGTCCGACGCCGACGGCGCCGACGACGACCCCATCCGCATCCGCCTCGACCTCGACTTCAACGTCAAGTAGCGTCCGCTCGAACCCGCTCTCCGCGGCCACGAAGCCGCGGAGCGGCGGGAGCGGTGCCCCGATGCCCTTCGAAGCCCAGGACCCCGCCTTCGCGGAGCGCGTGCGGGCGAGCTTCGTCCGCCAGCGCTTCATGGCGACGCTGGGGGCGCGCCTCGTGCGCGTCGAGCCCGGGCTGTGCGAGATCGAGTTCGACGCGCGCGAGGAGCTCACCCAGCAGCACGGCTACCTCCACGCCGGGGCCGCGGCCTCGGTGGCCGACTCGGCCGGCGGCTATGCGGCCTACACGCTCATGCCGGCCGATTCGTCGGTGCTGTCGATCGAGTTCAAGGTGAACCTGCTGGCGCCGGGCCGCGGCCGGCGCTTCCTCGCGCGCGGGACCGTCGTGCGCCCGGGGCGCCGCGTCACCGTGTGCGAGATCGAGGTCGAGTCCGAGGAGGGCGGGCATCGCACGCGGTGCCTCTTCGGGTTGCAGAGCGTGTTCTGCTTGCCCGGTAGCCCGGGCAGCGCCGAGCGCGGTTGAGGGAAACCGACCGCGGAGACGCGGAGGGCGCGAGGAGCGCGGAGGCAGAGAAGGAGGGGCCACAAACGAAGACGCCGGCGCAGGGCGCCGGCGTCGTCTGCACTCCGGAAGGACCGGAGCACCTCGCTCGACCTACTTCTTCTTCGGATCGAAGGGCTTGGGCGGGGAGGAGGGCTGGGAAGGCTGGGAGGGCTTCCCGGCGGGCGGCGGAGTGGAGGGTTTCGTCGGCGCCGTCTGGATCGGCTTCTGCTTCGGGTCGTTGCCCATGATGGTGGTACTCGTGAGGGTTTCCGTCGCGCCCGCGCAGGACGAGCGTTCTGCCGTGCGACGTCCGAGCGACACTAGGAATCCGGGGGCCGGCCCGCGAGGGGCCCCGGAAGCCGGAGCCGAAGCCCTTGATCGTCAAGGGGTTGCGATGGCGCCGCCGGACGGCCGCGGGGCGCGGGAAGGCCGCCGAATCAGAAGCGGAAGGCGTACGTGATCTTGAAGGACAGCTCCTGGAAGAGCGGCGCGATCGTGGACGACTCGTTCTCGAGCGTCTCGTTCAGCACGAGGAACACTTCCTGGTGCGGGACCGGGATCCAGCGCAGGAGGCTGTTCACGCCGATCGTGTCGCTCTCGTCGTCCCACTGCACGAGGTTGTTCCACGACAGCTCGGGCGAGAACGAGAAGTTGCCGCGCACGAGCGCCAGGTTGCGGTCGAAGCTGCCGTCCTCGAGCGACACGTCGTTGCGCTCGTAGGAGATCTCGCCGTTGAACAGCGGACCGGGTTGCCACACGAGGCCGATGCTCGCGTCCGTGCGATCGCCGTCGAAGAACTCGCCGCCCTCGAGGCCCAGCGCCACGGACAGATGCCGCTGCCGCGCGCTCTCGAAGTCGAGCGCGACGCGCGTGTAGTCGTACTCGCCGACGGGGATCACGACGCCCTCGTCGATCTCGAAGTCCTCGAAGAGCTCGTCGTGGACCTGGTGGACGGTGAGCTCCACGTCCTCGCCCGACTCCCACTCGATGCCGAGCGGCTGCGCGATCGCGGTCCAGGTCTCGAGCTCGCCGCCCGTGTCCGTGAAGACCTCGCTGGAGAGGCCGAACTCGAGCTGACGTATGCCCGACCAGTCCGGGCGCGGCCGGTAGCCCAGCTCGCCCGTGTAGCGCCGGATGTCGTCGCGCGGGACGAAGCCCAGCTTCGCGCGGAAGTCCTCCTGGATCTCGAGGAAGCCGAGGTTCCAGGACCACAGGTCGTTGGGGGAGCTCAGCGTGGCGCCGTAGGACTGGTCCTCGCCGGAGCTGAGCTTCTCGGTGGGCGAGTCCTCGCTCTCGCTCGTCAACCAGAACACCGTGGCGTTCAGGTTCTTGTCGCCCTGGAAATCGCTCGTGCGGAAGCTCGCGTCGAGCCCGTAGACGCGGTTGTCCTCGTCCCCGTCGGGATTGCCGGCGGTGACGATGGCGCCGACCGTGGACTGCTCGCCGACGTTGCGCGACACGCGTCCGGCGAAGAGGTTGCGGCCGTCGAGCTCGACCGAGCCGCTCGACGTGTCCAGGTGCGCGTCGTCGGTCTGCACGTCGAGCAGGCCGACGTTGTAGTCCGCGGCGCGGCCAGTGACCTTCGCGCCGGCGAGGATCGGGATCTCCTGCCCTTCCGCCAGACCGATGCGCCGGCTGAAGAAGGGCAGGAGTGCCGTGTCGCCATCGGCGAACGCGAACTGCCCCGCGTCCTGCAGGAAGAAGTCGCGCCGCTCGGGGAAGAACAGCGGGAAGCGCGTCAGGTTCACGCGGCGCTCGTCGACCTCGGTCTCGGCGAAGTCGGTGTTCAGCGTGAGGCTGAGCGTGAGGCTCGGGAGGATCTTGTAGAACGCGTCGAGCCCGGGCTCGCCGACGAGCGTCTTGTCCCCGTCGTCGCGCTCGTTGCGCCAGTGCGAGACGAAGAAGGGCACGACGTCGAGCCCGATGCCCTGGCGCATGCCCTCCAGGCCGAGGAGCTCGCCGGCGTGGTAGATCTGGAACAGGCGATAGTCGCGGCGCGCACCCGACCAGCGCGCCTCCTCGCGCTTGCGGCCGATGAAGCGCCCGATGTTGAAGCCCCAGGTCGTCTCGCCGGGCGCGAAGTTCAGCGTCTTGAAGGGCAGCGCGAACTCGGCCGTCCAGCCCTGGTCGTCGATGCGAGCGACGGCGTCCCAGATGCCGTCCCAGGGCTTGTTGAAGTTCTCGCCGTTGTCGGTCACGAGCGCGTCGCCCTTCGAGCCGCCGCAGTTGATCTGGAAGAAGAACGCGTTGCGCCGGTCGTGGAACGTGTCGATCACGAGCTCGACGCGGTCGTCCACCTCCAGCAACGCGTCGCGCGTGCGCGTGGTGTTTACGAGCAGCGGGGGCTCGCGGTCGTAGCAGCGCACGCCGATGTACAGGTTGTCGTCGTCGTAGAGCAGGCGGATGTCGCTCGCCTCGCTCGGCGGCCCGCCTTCATGGGGCTCGATCTGGGTCAGCTCGCCGATCGGGGTGGCGCTCTTCCAGACCTCGTCGTCGAGGCGTCCGTCGATGCGCGGGGGACTCCCCGCGCGCACGACGACGCTCGAGGGCCGCTGTTCCTCCTGGCCGTGGAGCGCGACCGCGGTCAGCGCGAGCGCACCCACGGCGCGGGCGAGAGCTGCGGCGGCCATGAGGGCGCGCCATGCTGGCGACGTGCTCGACGACGCGGAAGGTAGGCGGAAGGTCGCTTGCTCGCCTTTTACCGCGCTCGCGTCGCTGGAACCGGGCTTGCGCTCTGCGAGTCGGTGAAGCGAGATCTAGGCGTCGTTGCGGAGATCGGCGGCGAGCAGCCGGTGGAACTGCAGCATGCCCGTCTCGGTGCGCGCATAGCGCCCCGTGTCGTAGGTGCGCGAGCGCACGCCGCGCTGCACCGACTCGGAGATGGCGACGTCCTCCTGCTGGACGTCGTCGCTGGCCTCGAGGCTGGCCTCGATGAAGCGCCGCGCTTCCTCCCCCTCGGTCTCGGGGAACCAGTAGTCGAACACGACCTCGCAGCGCTCCACGTCGAGCGGACGGACCCAGTTCGTGTCGAGGATCGGCCCGTAGCGGTTGAGCATCAGGTTCGGGTGGATCCAGGCGTAGAGCGCGCCCGATCCGATGCGCGCGCGGAAGTCGCGGCCGTGGAAGCTCGCCTCGCCCGCGCTCGGGCAGCTCTGCACGTTGAAGCGCTCGAAGAGCTCCGTGCGGTAGCTGGCCATGTCGAGCTGTCCCGCGAGCCCCTTGTGCAAGTGCGCGACGTGGTAGCCGCCGTCGAGGTAGTTGTCGACGAACACCTTCCAGTTGCACGCCATCGCATAGCTGCGCCGCAGCGCGTGCCGCAGGCTCGTCCAGCCCGTCGGCTCGAGCATCTCGCTCAGCGGCGCGAGCTCCTCGGCCACGCTGCGTTCGGGCCGGCCCGGGTGCACGAAGACGAGCGGGCCCCAGACCTCGACCGGCGCCTCGGGCAGAGCGAAGCGCGAGCGCTCGAAGTCGCGCTGCGTGCCCATTCCCGGCGCGCTCGTCAAGCGCCCGTCGAGCGAATACGTCCAGCCGTGGTAGGGGCACACGAGCGCCTGCACGCGGCCCTGGCCCTCGAGCAGCTGCGCGGCGTGGTGCCGGCACACGTTGGAGAGCGCGCGCAGCGTCCCGTCCTCGTCGCGCAAGACGATCGTGCTCTCGCCGAGCAGGTCGAAGCGCACGTAGCTCCCCGGCTGGGCCACGAGATCCGTGGGGCACGCGAACTGCCAGGAGCGGCGGAAGACGGTCTCCTGCTCGCGCGCGAAGAGCTCGGCGCGCGTGTACCACGTGGACGGCGGTGTCGAGGCCTCCTCGATCGGGAGATCGGCGCGGAAGCGCTCGACCTCGCGCCGGACGTCGAGACCGTTCGTGCTCACGGCACGCGCGCCTCGATCATGGGCAGGAGCCACAGGCCGTAGGCCGCAGGATCGCCGAACGAGTCGGCGACGGCCTGGAAGCTCGCGCGCACCACGTCCTCGGAGAGCTCCGTGTGCTGCGCGATGATCGTCGTGTAACCGTCGCGCCAGGCCTCGAAGATCTCGACCAGCAAGGGGCGCGGGACGCGCAGCGTGTCGAGCACGGCGTACTCGATCCGGACGTCGGTGAGGCCGAGCTCGGTCAGCCAGTGGAACGCCCTGCGCCCGCCGTAGAGGTCCGTGCCCGTGCGCTGGCCGAAGGCGATCGGGCCCTCGCGCCAGAAGCGGTCAGCGTCCACCGCGCACGGATGGCAATGGATCATTCCGTAGTCCTCGGCCACGAGGTGTAGCCAGCCGCCGCGCCGCGCGACGCGCGCCATCTCCGCGAGCACGCGCTGCGGCTCCGGCACGGCCTGCAGGAGGTGGCGGCACACGACGAGGTCGAACGGACGGTCGGGGAAGTCGAGGGCGAACGCGTCGCCCGTGCGCAGCTCGACGCGCGGTCCGAAACGGCGGCAGCGCTCGCGCGCGATTGCCAGATGCGGCTCGTGCAGGTCGATCCCGACCAGGCTCGCGCCCGGGAAGAGCTCCGCGAGGCGCCGCACGGCCTCGCCCGTCCCGCAGCCGACGTCGAGGATGCGCGCTCGTGCCGGCAGGTCGAGACGCGCGTAGAGGTGGCGCTCCTGCGGCCACAGCGCCTCGGCCTGCGCCGCCAGATTGCGCACCATCGACTCGTGCGCCATCGGCTCCGCCTGCGGGTTGCGATCGTCGCTCACCGGGAGCATTCTGCCATCGCCCCCGTCGCGAACGGTGTGAGCGTACTTCGCCGGAGTTCCCCCTCGGGCGCTCCAGCTCGAACGCGCGTTTCCCTCCCGGATGTCCGAGCGCGCTCGGACGCAGCGTCGGCGAGTCGGCTACCAGCGGTCGCCGCCGCGGCCGCCGCGATCGCCACCGCGACCACCGCCGCCGCCGAAACCACCGCGACCACCGCCGCCGCCACCACCACCGCCGACGCCCCCGCGACCGCCGCCACCGCCGCCGCCGCCGAAGCCTCCGCGACCACCACCACCACCACCGCCGCCGAAGCCGCCGCGGCCACCACCGCCGCCGCCCGGAGCGCGCTCACGCGCTTCGTTCACTTTCAGCGGACGGCCGTCGAGCTCCACGCCGTCGAGCGCCTGGATCGCCGCCTGAGCGTCCTGATCCGTACCCATCTCGACGAAACCGAAGCCGCGCGAGCGACCGGTCTCGGGATTGGTCAGGATCGCGACGCTCTTCACGGTGCGTCCGCCTTCGGAGAAGGCCACGCGCAGCGCCTCTTCGGTCGTCGAGAAGTTCAGATTGCCTACGTAGAGTTTGGTTCCCATGGGGGATCTGCCTTTCCGCGTGAACTGCTGGTGAATGAGATCCCTTCACGAGCGGAAAGGTCGAGTACGAGTCGAAGACAGAGACCGGAACTCGGCGTTCCGGGGGACGGCGAAAAGGGTACCCCGGGTCTCCATCACGTACAGCGCAAAAACGGCTTCCGGCAGAGCGTCAGACGCGGACGCAGCCCTGCAACGGCAGACTGGCCATCGTGTGCAGGCCGGGCTCCGCCTGGAGCAGTGGACGCACCGTGTTCAGCACCAGGGCCGTCGTGGCCGTGTCGCCGTGCAACCCGCCGGGCACGACGAGCTCGAACGGCGGATCCGCGTCGAGCACGACGCGATCGCGCGGCTCGGGCTCGTCGAGCGCGGCCTGGAAGTGGAGCTCGAGCGCGACGCGACCCTCGACCCACGCGCGCGCTACTTGACGCACGCCGCGCGCGGCACCGGCCGCGACGGGACCGAGGTCCGATGCGAGCGCGCGCTCGGCGATCACGGGCTCGATCGTCTCTTCCCAGCGCTCGATGCGCCAGCCGAGGTAGTGCGCGATGAAGTGCAGCGACTCGCCGAGACCGACGTGGCGCAGCGTGCCCTCGTCCATGCGCTTCCGGAACTCGGGGAGCGCGAGGCCGACGCCGACCTTGCGCTGGAACGGCAGGCGGCGCCGCCCCGCATCTTGAACACGCTCGATCGTGACGGTGCGCACCGCGTGGCACGCCGTCGTGGCCGCGACCGGCAGCGCGTCCATCAGGAATCCGGGGTTGACTCCCGCGCCGACGATGCGCGCGCGGAAGCGCACCGCGCGCTCGTGCAGCTCCTGCGCCAGCACCGGATGACGCAGCCACGGCCAGGAGAGCTCCTCGCACGTGCTGACGATCGAGCACCCGCGCTCGAGCAGCGCGCGGAACGTGTCCATGCAGCGCTCGAGCTCCGAGCTCGTCGTCACGATCGCACAGCGCACGCGCTCCCAGCCGCGCACCTCGTCGGGATGCGACACGACGCGCACCTCGGGATCCGCGCCCTGCACGAGGTCCGCGAGGGGATGCCCGACGAGCGCGGGCGCCGGATCGACGGCCGCGACCACGCGGCCCAGGCCGCGGCGGTACAGGTCGTCCACGACGCGCAGCCCGAGCGGCCCGAGTCCCACCTGGAGGATCTGGTACATGGGCCGCGCATTGTGACGGCATCCGTGGAGAGCGCAATGTCGGGCTCGCAAGCAAGTGCCTGGTTCGCGCATGGGAAGATCCGCGCATGAACGACCCGGACGAGCTCGCTCCGCCGGACACGCGCGTCGACGCCCTGCGCGTGCGTGCCGCGAACGCCAGGCCCGTGCGGCGCGACGGTCCCGTCGTGTACTGGATGATCGCGGCGCGGCGCGCGGGCTGGAGCTTCGGGCTCGAGCGCGCGATCGAGTGGGCGCGCGCGCTCGGAAGGCCGCTGATCGTGCTCGAAGCGCTGCGCGTCGCGTATCCGTGGGCGTCCGATCGGCTGCACCGCTTCGTGCTCGACGGGATGGCGGACAACGCGACGGCGCTGGAGCGCGCTCCCGTGCTCCATCACCCGTACGTCGAGCCCGAGCCCGGTCGCGGCCGCGGATTGCTCGTCGCGCTGGCCGAGCGCGCCGCGCTGGTCGTCACCGACGAGTTCCCGAGCTTCTTCCTGCCGCGCATGGTGAGCGCCGCGGCGCGCGTTCTCCCGGTGCGACTCGAGGTCGTCGACTCGAACGGGCTCGTGCCGCTGCGCGCGACTCCCGGACCGTTCGCGACGGCTTTCGCTTTCCGCCGCTGGTTGCAGGCGAACCTGCGCCCGCATCTCGAGCGCTTCCCGCTCGCGGATCCGCTGCGCGGGCTCGACTTGCCTCAGGCGGAGCTTCCGGCGGAGATCGAGCGCCGCTGGCCGCGCGCCGATCCCGAGCTCCTCGCGGGTGCACCGGAAGCCCTCGCCGCGCTGCCCATCGACCACACGGTCGGCGTCGTGCCGACGCGAGGCGGCAGCGTCGCGGGCGAGCGCGCGCTACGCACCTTCGTCGCGGCACGGCTCGCGGCCTACGGTGAGGGACGCAACCATCCGGACGCGCACGCCGCGAGCGCTCTCTCGCCCTACCTGCACTTCGGCCACCTCTCCGCGCACCGCGCGTTCGCGGCCGTGGTCGAGCACGAGGGCTGGGCGCCGGAGCGGCTCTCCGCGCGGCGCGACGGGCGCAAGGGCTGGTTCGGCGTCGGCGAATCGGCCGAGGAATTCCTCGAGCAGCTCGTCACCTGGCGCGAGCTCGGCTTCGTGTTCGCGTTCCACCGCCCCGACCACGATCGCTACGCATCGCTGCCGGACTGGGCGCGCGCGACGCTCGAGGCCCACGCGACGGGAAACGGCATCGCTCTCGAACGGCTGGAGCGCGCCGAGACGGACGATGCGCTGTGGAACGCCGCACAGACCGAGCTCGTGCGCGAGGGGCGCCTCCACAACTACCTGCGCATGCTGTGGGGCAAGAAGATCCTCGAGTGGTCGCCGTCGCCGAGCGAGGCGCTCGCGCGCCTGATCCACCTCAACAACAAGTACGCGCTCGACGGGCGCGACCCGAACTCGTACAGCGGCATCTTCTGGTGCCTCGGACGCTTCGATCGTCCCTGGGGGCCGAAGCGACCGGTGTTCGGTACGGTGCGGGCGATGAGCAGCGCGGCGGCGAAGCGCAAGCTGCATCTCGCGCAGTACCTCGCGCGTTACGGCGCGTCAGGCGAATCCGGGGAGCCCCGCGAGCGCCGTGGACGCCGCAGCCGTCAGCGCCGCGGCGAGGGATAGCCGCTGTCCGGCTTCTCGGTGCAGAAGCGCACCATGTCGGCCAGCGTCGTGCCCTCGAGCCGATCCATGAAGTTGCCCGACGCCGTCTTCCAGAACTCGTGCATCGGACAGGCGCGTTCGTCGGAGCAGTCGGCCTGCCCGAGGAAGCACTTGCGCGAGTCGGCCAGCTTCTTCTCCTGGCTCTCGACGATCTGGAAGAGCGTGATGTCCTTTGGCTGCGGCGAGAGGCGGAAGCCGCCGTTGCGGCCGCGCTGGCTCATGAGGTAGCCGCGCGCCACGAGCGATTTCAGGACCTTCTCGAGATAGGGCGCGGGGATGTCCAGCTCGCGCGCCATGTCGCGCACCAGCGAGAAGCCGTTGCCCTGACGTTGTGCGAGGAACGTGAGCGCGCGGATCGCGTGCTCGCTGGAACGCGTGATCGGATCCATGACGAGCGGCCGTCGGGCTCTCCATCCCGGCGGCGTCCGCCAACATGATAGCGCGATCGGGAAGGAGGGCGCCCGTCCAGGGGTGGGGGGCCCGCCGGGACGGCCGCCAGGGGGCTCCGGAGCGCCTTGCGGCGCCGTTCCACGCCACGAAAGCGGCCCCGCGGTTCGCTAGCCTCTCGGAATGCAACTCCAGAAGATCCTGCTGCCCACCGACCTGTCCCCCGAGGGGGATCGCGCCGTGGCCGAGGTGGGCGAGGTGGCGCTCCGCAACGGCGCCCGCATCCTGCTGCTGCACGTGGTCGAGGACGTGGGCGTCCGCGCCGGCGAACCGCGCCCGCAGGGCATCCCCGGCACGCGGGAGGAGCTCGAGCGCGCGCGCAAGCTCCTCGACGAGCGGCGCAAGGCGTTCCCGCCGGGCGTGGAGGTGCTGGCCGAGGTCATCGCCGCGCCGAGCGTGTCGCACGCGATCATCGAGTACGCGAAGAAGAACGGGTGCGACGCGATCGCGCTCTCGACCCACGGCCGCGGCGGGTTCCGGCGCTGGATCGTGGGCAGCGTGACGGAGGCCGTGCTGCGGCGCTCGCCGGTGCCGGTGATCGTGTTCCCGCGCGAGTCCTGAGCGACTCGCGGAGAGTCGTCACTCCGGCACCCACGGCTCGCCCGTCTCGCGCATCGCCGGCCCCAGGCTCTCGTTGCGCACGTCGAGCCCGGGGTGGCGGCTCTGCAGCCAGCGCACGACGCACCACACCGCGCGCTTCACGCCGTGCGTCGGATAGGGGAGTCCCATGTCCGAGGGTTTCACGAGCCAGCCGTTCTCGCGCCCGATCACGTCGATGCCGAAGCACTGCTTCAGGCGGTCCTCGAGCACCAGCGTCTCGACGAGCCAGATGTCGGCTCCGGGACGGCGATAGACGGAGTCGAGCCGCACGACGATCTCGACGCCGTCGCGCTGCTCGCGATAGAGCTGCGGGCGGAAGCCGTCGAAGAGTCCGGCGGCCGGCGCGCTCCCGCTGAGCGTCACGGTCGACATGTGCGCGTCGGGATCGCCCGTCGCCTGCGCGGTGTGCACAGCCGGCGAGGCGACCTTGCGCCACTCAAAGTAGTGGATGGGGATGCCCTGGGCCATCGCGCGCAGCTGGTACTTCGTCGGCGCGCGTCCGGCTATCGGCGGGGCCTCGACCGTGGGATGGCACGAGACGAGCAGCTCCTGGGACTCCAGCTCGCCGCCGAGCCACTCGGCGTACTCGGCGTGGTCGGTGACGACCGTCAGTCGCGCATCCGTCTGCATGCGCTCGGCGAGAACCCGCAGGAACGCGCGCCCTAGCAAGCGCCTGGCGTGGTGCCGCGCCTTGGGCCACGGGCACGGGTGGTTCACGAACACCTCGGCCAGCGAGTGCGGCCCGAAACCGTTCACGACCAGGAACTCCGCGTCGCCGAGGACGACGCGCACGTTGCGCGCCGCGCTGCGCCGCAGGCGGCGGAAGAGGTACGTGGCCGCGGTCCAGGAGAGCTCGATCCCCACGTGGTCCCGACCGGGGTGGAGGAGCGACTGCTCGGCGAGGAACGCACCGTTGCCGAAGCCGATCTCGAGGGCGAGCGGGCCCGTGCGGCCGAACACGCGCTCCCACGGCACGGGCCAGGGAACGCGTTGCCAGTCCACGACGTAGTCGTCGAGGTCGCGGGAGAGCGGTCGCGGCACGCCGAGAGGATAGGCGCTGCCCCCGACTCCACCGAGGCGGCCGACCGAGGCCGGTTTGACCGTCCTCGAACCACCGTTAACAATGGTCCGTTCTCGTCCGTAGCCCCGCCGCCCTCCGAACCCGAGTCGAGCTGACATGCGTTTCCACGAGCGATCTCCGTCCTGGCTCCTCCTGCTGGCCCTCGCGACCCCGCTGGCGGGGTGCGACAAGGCGGACGAGGGCGGGAAGGCCGCCGCCACCGCGACCGGCGAGAAGACAGACACGAAGGAAGCGAAGGCCGAGCCCCCGAAGGGGACGCCGGGCGACCGGAACTACCTGAGCTCCCAGACCTCGAAGCCCGTGCCTTCGCTGCTGCAGGCCTGCAAGGCCGGCAACCTCGACGCGGTGCGATCGCTCCTCGACGGTGGCGCGGACCCGAACGCCGCCATGGACGACGGGCTGGCGCCCCTGCACTTTGCGACCGGCACCGGTCAGGCCGAGATCGCGAAGCTCCTGATCGAGAAGGGTGCCAACGTCGACTGCCGCCAGGCCCTGGGCGGGACGCCGCTGCACATCGCCGCGGCGGAGGGCAAGCAGGACCTGGCCGTGCTGCTGCTCGACGCCAAGGCCGACATCAACGCGCGCGACAAGAAGGGCCAGACGCCGCTCATGGCCGCGGCCGGCAACAGTCACCTGGAGCTCGTGCACCTGCTCCTGGACCGCGGCGCGGATCCCGAGGCCAAGTCCAACGACGGCTCGACCGCCCTGCACGCGGCCGTGCGTTTCAACAAGCGCGAGGCCGTCGCGGCGCTGCTCGCGCGCGGCGCCAAGGTCGACAACACCAACAGCCAGGACTACACCGCGCTGCACATGGCGGCCTTGGACGGCCGGCGCGAGATCGCCGAGCTCCTGCTGGCGAACGGCGCGAACATCCTGGCCAAGAGCAAGGAAGGCGGCACGCCCTTCCAGCTCGCCCTGTACCGCGAGCACAGCGAGCTCGCCTCCTATCTCGAGAAGCTCGAGGTCGCCGCCGGCGGCGAGGGCAGCGCCGCGGTCAAGGCCCCGGACGAGTCCGGAGCGCCGCCCGCCAAGCCGCCGAAGGAGGAGTAGCGCTCGCGCCCGGCGAACGGCGGGGAATCGCGACGCCCGTCGTCCGTGCGCGACCCGCGTGCGTCCCAATCGACGTGACGTCGCGCGTCCGCTCCGCTGTCCATTGCGTGCTCGCCGTCGCCTTGGCCGCGTGCGCCGCACCCGCGTCGCGTGAGGACGCCACGCTCGACGCGGCACCTCTGGAGGCCGAGCTCGAGCGTCTCGGCCAGGACCCCGTCGAGTTCGTGCTCGAGCAGCTCGACCGCGTCGACCTCGTCCTGTTCGACGACGGGCTGCACTCTGCGGTCGAGCCTTTCGAGCTCTACGCGCAGCTCGTGCGCGACCCGCGCTTCGCGCGCCGCTGCGACGTCCTGTTCCTCGAGACGATCGCGCTCGACCAGCAGGAGCACCTCGACGCGTTCCTCGCGTCGCAGGACGGGGATCCGCGACTCTTGCTGCCGGCGTTGCGCAACGACGTGAGCGGCTTCGGCGGCATCGGCTACCGCACGCTGTACGACCTGCTCGACACCGTGCGCCGCGTGAACCGCGAGCGGTCGCCCGAGGACCGGCTCGCTGTCGTCGCCGTGAGCAATGCGACGCACTGGGAGTCGATCCGCACGCGCGAGGACGTCGCGCGCTTCCAGGGCTCGCTCGCCGATCGCGACCGCGACATGTACGAGCGCATCCTCGAGGAGCTCGACGGCTTCCGCTCCGGCGTCAAGGGCGTCTTCCTCACGAACACGCGCCACGCGTACACCGGCATCCGCGATGCGCACGGCGAGCCGTACGGGGACACGGGCACGCTCTTCCGCCGGAACCATCCGGGCAAGACGTGCTCGATCCGCCTGCACAACGTCACGCTCGCGCTCGAGGAGGAGATCGCGGACCCGGACGCCCCGCGCACGGCCGAGGGGCTGGAGCGCGTGCGCTACCGCTGGGCGCGCGTCGACGGCGGTCGCTGGGACGCGGCCTTCGCCGCGCACGGCAACCAGCCCGTCGCGGTCCCGCTCGTGGGAACGGCCTTCGGGCGAGCGCCTTATCTCGGCAACCACATGCTGGACGCAGCGCCAGGCCAGACGATGGCCGATGCCTACGACGCGCTGATCTTCCTCGGCCCGCTGGAGGCGCTGCGCCAGTCGGCCACGCTGCCGGGGCTCTACGGCGCCGACTTCGTGCCCGAGCTCTCGCGCCGCTACGCGCTGCAGCGCACCGACGAGGAGCTCGCGGCCGAGCTCGCTTCCGCGGGCGTCGACGACGTCGAGGAGCTCGTCGCGCGCACGTTCGTCGAGGCACCCGAGCGACCGGTGCCGGAAGTCGAGTGAGCGTGACCCGGTGCGAGCGCTGAAGGCAGCGCTCGCTCGTTCCGGGGCAAGATTCTGGCGCAGACTCCGCGGGCGTCCGGTGCGGCTCACGATGCGCGAAC
>Ga0111538_10005870_pt1 | contig 16704 bp, 14 predicted proteins | sample SoiMethybrSBSTD1_FD_79669 | JGI IMG/M metagenome (GOLD analysis project Ga0111538, IMG submission 79669) | Bulk soil microbial communities from a Populus tree surrounding site in Tennessee, USA - Soil MetaG P. TD hybrid SBSTD1 (version 2)... | ecosystem: Environmental > Terrestrial > Soil >...
AGCCGAGCTGGCCCAGAAGCGCGAGGACCAGGAGCTCCTGGACCAGATCGACAAGCTAGCGTCTTAGGGCCGGCACGGCAAACTTGGGGGTCTGGGGGCAAAGCCGCGAAGCGGCGGCAAGCCCCCAGTGCGGCGGTCCGGGCTTGGCCCGGACCGCATAGCACTAAAGCCCGTCCATGCAGGCTTGGGCGAGCTGCTCGGCTTTTTCGGCGCCCACGAAGGCGACCAGGCCGCGGCGGATCACGTCCTGGAGCTTCTGGGCCTTTTCGGGCGAGAGGGGCCCCTCGCCCACGTCGTGCTTGGCGCAGAGGTGGCGGGCCACGGAGTCCGCGGTGTGCTCCCCCAGGTGGGGGGTGAGGACGCGGGTGATGTGGGCGGCCAACTCCATCGCGGGAGCATAACATTCCATCTCCGGACGCTTCCGTCAACGCGCTGCGGCTCGACGGCGTGCACAAGAGCTTCGGCGGGCACGCCGCGCTCGACGGCGTGTCGCTGGCCGTGGCCGAGGGGCGCGTGCTGGTCCTCCTCGGGCGCAGCGGCTCCGGCAAGACGACCGCGCTGCGCACCGTCAACCGCATGGTCGATCCCGACCAGGGCACGGTCACCGTGCTGGGCCAGGACAGCACGGCCTGGGACCCGATCGCGCTGCGCCGCCGCATCGGCTACGTGATCCAGGAGGGCGGCCTGCTGCCGCACCTGGACGTGGGCGACAACGTGGCCCTGGTGCCGCGGCTGCTGGGCTGGGACGAGGAGCGGCGCCGCCGGCGTGCGCGGGAGTTGCTCGACCTGGTAGGCCTGCCGCCCGACCGCTTCGAGGCCCAGCTCCCGCGCCAGCTCTCGGGCGGCGAGCGCCAGCGCGTGGGCCTGGCCCGCGCCCTGGCCGCCGACCCGCCCCTCCTGCTCATGGACGAGCCCTTCGGCGCCCTCGACCCGCTCACCCGCCGGCGCATGGAGGACGAGTTCCGCGCGCTCCAGGAGCGGCTCCGCAAGACGGTGGTGCTGGTGACCCACGACGTGCCCGAGGCCCTGCGCCTGGGCGACGAGGTGGCGGTGATGGACGGCGGGCGCGTGCTGCAGCACGGGCCGCCGGGAGAGATACGCGACGCGCCGCGCGAGGGCTTCGTGCGCGACTTCGTGGGCGCGGCCCTCTCGTGAGCTTCTTCGCCTTCCTGGCCGCGCGGCGCGCGGAGCTGCTGGCGCTGGCCGCGCAGCACCTGGTGCTGGTGGCGGCCTCCACCGCGGCCGCCGTGGCCATCGGCCTGCCCCTGGGCATCGCCATGACGCGGCTGCGCCGGCTGGCCCGGCCCCTGCTGGCGGTGGCCGGCCTGGTGCAGACCATCCCCAGCCTGGCCCTCTTCGGCTTCCTCATCCCGCTCCCGCTGCTGGGCGGCATCGGGACCCGCACCGCCCTCACCGCGCTCATCCTCTACGCGCTGCTGCCCATCCTGCAGAACACCTACGCCGGCATCGCGCAGGTGGACCGCGTGGTGGTGGAGGCGGCCACGGCCCTGGGCATGACGGACGGCCAGCGCCTGCGCCTGGTGGAGCTGCCGCTGGCCCTGCCCGTGATCCTGGCCGGCGTGCGCATCGCGGCCGTGGTCTCGGTGGGCACGGCCACCATCGCCGCCGCCATCGGGGCCGGCGGGCTGGGCACCTACGTCTTCCGCGGCATCGCCACCGTGGACACGCGCCTCATCCTGGCCGGGGCCATCCCGGCCGCGCTGATGGCGCTGGCCGTGGATGCACTGCTGGGCGCGGTGGAGCGCAGCCGGCGGCCCTTCCGGGCCGCGGCCCTTCTCGCCGCCTCCCTGGTGGCCACGCTGGGCCTGGCCCTCTTCGCCGCGCGGCCGGCGCGCGAGCGGGCGGTGGTGGTGGGCTCCAAGAACTTCACCGAGCAGGTACTGCTGGGCGAGATGGTGGCCCGGCTCCTGGAGTCGCGCGGCTTCGCGGTGGAGCGCAAGCTCAACCTGGGCGGGACCAACCTCTGCCACCAGGGGCTGCTCTCGGGCGAGCTGGACGTGTACGTGGAATACACGGGCACGGCGCTGGCCGACATCCTGGCCCGGCCGGTGCCGCCCGATCCGGCCCGCGTGCTGCCCGAGGTGCGCGAGCGCTACGCCGCGCTGGGCCTGGACGTGCTCGACCCGCTCGGCTTCGACAACACCTACGCCCTGGTGGTGCGCGGGGACGACGCCCAGCGCCTTCCCCTGCGCCGCATCTCCGACCTCGCGCCCCACGCCGCCACCCTGCGCGTGGGCCTGTTCGGCGAGTTCCTGGAGCGCCCGGACGGCATGAAGGGCCTGCTGCGCACGTACGGCCTCCGCCTCGGCTCCCCGCCGAGCGAGATGGACCTGGGCCTCCTCTACACCGCCCTGCTCGACCGCCAGGTGGACGTGGTGGTGGGCAGCGCCACCGACGGCCTCATCGCCGCGCGCCAGCTGGTCGTCCTGGAGGACGACCGCCACTACTTCCCCCCCTACGACGCCGTGCCGATCACCTCCAGACAGGCCGAGGAGCGCCATCCCGGCCTGCGCGCCGCCCTGGCCACCCTGGCCGGCCGCGTGGACGCGGCCACCATGCGCCGCCTGAACTACGCCGTGGACGGCGAACACCACGACCCACCGGCCGTGGCAGCCGACTTCCTCCGCGCAGCCGGCCTCACGAACTGAAGCCTGGAATTGCTGTAGGCTTCGCGGCCATGAGGGACAGTGCGCCGGGTGGGTTCCTGTCGAAGCTGGGGCTGCACCGGCGGGAGCTGCGGGCGTGGGCCCTCTACGACTGGGCCAACTCGGTCTTCATGACCACCGGCCTGCTGATCTTTCCCGTGTACTTCGCCGACGTGGCCTGCGCGGGCTCGCCGTCGACGGTGGCCACCGCGCGCTACAGCCTGGCCACCACCATCTCCATGCTGGTGGTGGCGGCGGCTTCGCCCATCCTGGGCGCCATCGCCGACTACCGGGCGCTCAAGAAGAAGCTGCTGGCCTTCTTCATGATCATCGGGGCGGTGGCCACCTCGGCCTGGTACTTCGTGGGCGGCGGGGACTGGCGGCTGGCCATCGCGCTCTTCCTGGTGGCCAACACCGGCGTCACCTCCAGCATCGTCTTCTACGAGTCGCTGCTGCCCCACATCGCCAGCCAGGAGGAGGTGGACCGCGTCTCCACCGCCGGCTACGCGCTCGGCTACCTGGGCAGCAGCCTGCTCATGATCCTGCACGTGGCCTGGATCCAGAAGCCCGCCCTCTTCGGCATCCCCAGCGTCGAGATGGCCATCCGCCTGGCCTTCCTCACCTCCGGCATCTGGTGGGCGCTCTTCACCATCCCCCTGCTGCGCCGGGTGCCGGAGCCGCCGCTGCGGCTGGAGAAGGGCGAGCGCGCGGACGAGAACCCGGTCAAGGTGGGCTTCCGCCGCCTGGGCGTCACCCTGCGCGAGATGCGCGGCTACAAGCACACCTTCCTGTTCCTGGTGGCCTTCCTCATCTACAACGACGGCATCGGCACCATCATCCGCATGGCCTCCATCTACGGGCGCGAGATCGGCATCGAGGCCGGCTCGCTGATCAGCTCGCTGCTGGTGGTGCAGCTGGTGGGCATCCCCTTCACCTTCCTGTTCGGGGGCCTGGCCGGCTGGATCGGGGCCAAGCGGTCGATCTTCGTCTCCCTGGCCGTGTACCTCGTGATCTCGGTGCTCGGCTACCGCATGACCACGGCCCGCGACTTCTTCGTGCTGGCCGCGCTGGTGGGGACGGTGCAGGGGGGCAGCCAGGCCCTCAGCCGCTCCGTCTTCTCGACCCTGGTGCCCAAGCACAAGTCGTCCGAGTTCTTCGCCTTCTTCTCGGTGTTCGAGAAGTTCGCCGGCATCATCGGCCCCTTCGTCTTCACCATCATCGTGCAGGCCACCGGGTCCAGCCGCAGCGCCGTGCTGTCGGTGGTGGTCTTCATCCTGGTGGGGGGCGCGCTGCTCTTCTTCGTGAACGTCGAGGAGGGCCAGCGCGTGGCCCGCGAGGCGGAGCGCCTGGCCGACGCCGAGGCGCCCAGCCCCGCGTAGACGCTCACGCGCCGATGGCGGCCGGCCCGGCCCTGTGCCTGTCCTCCGGCGACGGCAGGCGCTGGAGGCGGACCCAGCAGTACAGCTTCATCGCGCTGAGCGCGACGGCGATGAAGGCCGACAGCCAGACCCACCCGGTGAAGACCAGCAGCAGCGTGCCCAGCACGCTGTTGACCGCCTTGGCCGGCGGCGACCAGTTCAGCAGCCAGATGCGGCGGTCCACGTGATGGAAGTAGTTCGGCGACAGCAGCGGCCAGCGCAGGAACTGGAGGGAGAGGAAGTTGTCGATCAGGCAGAACTGGACCAGGAACAGCGCCACCGCCACCACCGCCGAGGGATGCCAGGCCAGGTAGTTCAGGTAGAAGAACCCCACCAGGAGCCGGTCGCTGAGGATGTCGAGCTGGGCGCCCAGCCGGGTCTCCTGGGACAACCGGCGGGCGATCCAGCCGTCGAGCATGTCCAGCAGCCAGTAGATGGCCAGGCCGGCGAAGTTCCAGGCCGGGCTGTGCGTGACCGCGGCCGTGGCCAGCACGGCCACCCCGCCGACCACGCGCAGGAGCGTCACCAGGTTGGCCCACGTGCGGGGGTCCTCGACCCCGGACGTGATCAGGCCGTGCGCCGTCGGATGAGTGGAAGCCGCCGTGGGAGTCGCCTCCGGCCGCGCCGGGAACGGCAGCGGTCGGACAAGGATCCGCTCCATCGCCTTTCTCCTCTCTGCCTGTTGGAAGGGTGACGAGGAGAAGATCCGCCGCGCCGGGCGTGCCGTCCTTAGAGCGCGGCCAGGGAACGACAAGGATTCGCCAAATGGCTGGCTAGGGCACGGCGACGCGGTGCCGCCGGGGCCCGATCGCGCGCTGCAGGCCGACCATCACGCCGAAATCGGTGGTGGCCGAGACCTCCTTCAGCCCCTCGGTGAAGCCGGCCTCCAGGCACCAGCCGCGGGCCACCTCGGCCCGCGCGCCCACCTTCAACGTCAGGTGGAGGCCGGGGAACTCCTCCACACCGCGGATGAGGCGCCCGCCCGCGTTGGCCTCGGCCAGCAGGCTCACGGCGCTCGCCGGCCGCCACTCGAAGGCCAGGAAACCGGACGGCCGCAACGGCGCGTAGTCGAGGCCCTGCTGCGCGCCGCCGCCGCCGCCGGTGCCGCCCAGGCCGAGGTAGAGGTCGGCGCTCCCGCCCAGGCCGTGGGCGGCCACCAGCTGGCCTCCCGCCTGGACGCCGCCCCCTTCGTAGCTGCCGGTGGCGGTGGGAAGCTGCAGCCGGCCCACCAGGGCCGTGGTCCAGCCGGGGCCGCCGGGTGCGCCCAGCGCCCAGCGCAGCGACAGCTCGGCGTTGCCCAGGGCCGTGCCCTCGGTGCCCGTCCAGGGCACCGGGCCCAGGCCTTCGTCGAGCGCGCGCACGCGCAGGATGTCGCGCGGGAAGAGCGGGCGGTTGCTGTCGGGCAGGTGGGTGAAGCGGTGCCAGGCGTCGATGAGCCCGTCGAGGACGCCGCCGCCGCGCCAGAAGACGGGCAGGCGCGCGCCGGCGGTCAGCCGGTCTCCGAGCCCGTGGTCCACCGACAGCGACAGGCTGCGGTGCTCGCCGTCCACGAAGTAGAGGACGTAGCGCACGTCGCCCTGCCTCCGCTGCCGGTAGCCGAAGTCGCTGCCCCAGTCGGCGGCCAGGCGGATGCGCGTCTCCCCGCGCTCGAGCACGTCGGGCGAGACCGCGGGCAGCGTGAGCCGCGGCTGCGCCAGCAGGAACTCATCCCGGCTCTCGATGGGGCCGGTGCGTCTCGGACTCGGCACGGCGGGCGGTGGCGCGGGCGCGGAGGCCGGCGCGGGGACGGCGGGGGCCGTGGCGGCGACCAGCAGCGCGGCCAGGGTGGCCGCGGCCAGGCTCACGTCCGGAGACGATTCGAGAGCCAGGCCAGCGCGCGGCGCGGCCAGGGCCCCGCGGCCAGCACGGCCAGGGGGTCCGCCTCGAGCTCGGCCGCCACCGCGGCCGCCGACGGGTAGCGCCGGCGCGGGTCCTTCTGCAGGCAGCGGCGGGCCACGTGCAGCAGGCGGGCCGCCTCCAACGACTCCGGCTCCGGCCAGTGCGGCTCGTCCCGCAGCACGGCGCTCATGGCCACCAGCGCGGAGGAGCCGTTGAACGCGCGCTGCCCGGTCACCATCTCGTACAGCACCGAGCCCAGGGCGAAGACGTCGGAGCGCTCATCGGCCGGGCGGCCGCGCGCCTGCTCGGGAGACATGTAGGCCGCGGTGCCCAGCACCTGGCCCGGCCAGGAGTCCACCTGTCCCGCCACCTTGGCCAGTCCGAAGTCGAGCAGCTTGACCACGCCCGCGGCGGTGATGAACACGTTCTCCGGCTTCAGGTCGCGGTGCACGATGCCGCGGGCGTGGGCCGCGGCCAGCCCGTGCGCGACCTGCAAGGCCCAGTCGTGGACCCGCGCCGCCGGCAGCGCGCCGCCGGCCAGGCAGGCGCGCAGCGTGTCGCCCTCCAGCAGCTCCGACACCACGTACGACGCGCCCTCGTGGGTGCCCACGTCGAGCACGGCCACCACGTTCGGGTGGTCGAGCAGGCCGGCCGCCGCCGCCTCCACCTGGAAGCGGCGCAGCCGCTCCTGGTCCCCGGCCGCGTCGGGCAGCAGGAGCTTGAGCGCGACCTCGCGGCCCAGGCGCACGTCCCGCCCGCGGTAGACCTCGCCCATCCCCCCCGAGCCGAGCGGGGCCGTGACCTCGTAGGGTCCGAGCGTGGTGCCGGCGGGAAGGCGCATCCGCTAGCTCAGGTCCCGCTGCCAGTAGCGGTTGGTGCAGTACCGCTCGGACTCGGCGTCGCCGGCCATGCCCTTCCACTGGAGGGTCCCCTGGCGCAGGGCGATGAGGTGGGACTCGAGCGCGGCGAGGGGAGCCTCTCCGGTCCAGGAGACCGTCTTCAGGGTGTCGGTGCGGACGACCCGCGCGAAGAAATGGGTTCCATCGTTCGCGACGTAGGAATCCTTCAGCTCGAAGAAACGCACCGCGTCCACCTTGGCCAGGAGGTCGTTCCACTGCGCGGCGGTGACCGTGGCCACGCACTGCACGTCCGGGCCGGGCCCGTTGTGGTTCACGTCCCTCACCGAAAAGTCGGACGAGACCGTCATCTGCCAGCCGTAGCCTCCGGCGGGCTCGAACCCGTGCGTCACGGACACGACGGAGGGGGCCTGCGCGGTCGGCGCCGCAGGCGAGGAGCACCCGGCCAGCGCGGCCAGGAAGAGAACCGCCCATCCCAGGCGGCGGGGAAGAGGGGAGTGGCTCATGACCGCACATTGTACAGCCGGCGCGCCACCCGCGCTGCCTTCATCGCGGGCCGGTCGCCACGTACAGATCGGAGAGCCGGCGGGTGTAGCCGAAGGCCAGCGCGCGCCCGTCGCGGCTCCACACCACCCGTCCCAGGGCGCCCACGCCCACGGGGTCGCGCGGGGCCAGCGCGCGCAGCGGCGTCCGGGCGCCGGTGGCCAGGTCCAGCCGCTCCACGACCACCCGGGCCGGGCCCGCGGGGCTGCGCACGTAGAGGGCGCGGCCGCCCGGTTCCCAGGCCACGGGCAGCGCTCCGGCCAGGCCGGGGATGGGCCGGGGCGCGGCGCCGTCCAGCGGGTACACGCAGAACGCGCGGGGCGCGCACGGTGCCCAGAGCGCGCGGCCGTCGGGCGCGATCGTGTCGCGGCTGACGATGAGCCCGTCGGGCGTGATCGGAGCCGGCGCGCCGCCCGCGGCCGGGCTCACCCACACGCGCAGGTTGTGGCCCTCCTGCCGTCCCACGAAGACCAGGCGGGCACCGTCCGGCGTGAGGGCGGCCCACTCGTACTGCACGATCCCGGGATGGCGCACGTGCCGCGTCTCCCCGGGCCCGATGGGCAGGAGGTCGATGTGGTCGGGCTCGCGCAGCGGGACCACCACCGCGCAGCAGCCGTCGGGCGTGAGCGACCCGGGCACGCCGCTGCCCAGCCGCACCGGCGCCGACGGCGGCGCCGTGTCGCGCACGTACACCCCGTAGTCCGGGCCTCCGGCCTCCCCGCTCTCGCTGAAGAGGAGGCGGGCCCCGTCGGCGGAGAGAGCGATCACCTGTGGAGCGTCGAACCACCCGAGGTCGGACGCGGCCCCGTCCGGGCCCACGAACTCCACCTCGCCCCGCGCCACCACGCGGTCGAGCAGCACGCGGCCGTCGGGGGCCACGTCGTGCAGCACCAGGCGCCCGGCGGCGGAGAGCAGGGTGCGCTCGTGCCCGCGCAGGTCGAGCGCGCGCAGCGCGAACGACCCGCCGGCCTCGGCGGCCGTGAACCACACCTCGTCGCCCGTCGGCGGCCAGGCCAGCCCCTCGGCGCTGGCGAAGGAACGCGAGCGGGCCAGGACGGCGCCACCCTCGCCCAGCACCACCACGTGGCCCAGGTCGTCGCCCGTGCGCGGGTGCTCGATGAAGGCCAGGCGCGCGCCACCGGGCGCGAGGCGCAGGTGGGAGGGCGCATTCACCTGGGCCAGCGCCCGGCCGATCGGGTACTCCACCTGCGCGCCCCGGCCCGGCGCGACGCGGACCACCGCAAAGGCGCTGCCGTCCGCCGTGCCGTCGGCCTCCAGCACCCCTTCCAGCAGCGGACGCACCGGGCCGCCGGCGAGCGGCATCCGCGCCAGCACCGGCGGCACGCCCGCCCCGGCCTGGATGAACGCCACCTCGCCCCGCGCGGACACGTTCACCAGGCGCCCGGGCACCGACAGCGGGCGCGCGTCGGGCGCGCCGGCCAGGGCCGCGTAGAGCGCGGGCGGCCCGCCGTCCCACGACGCCGACGAGACGATCTCGCCCCCGGGCGCAAAGCGCGCGCTCGACAGCGATCCGCGGCGGAACGTGACACGCTGCCAGGAAGGGGGCGGCGCCGAAGGGCGCAGCGCCAGCAGCCCCGCCGCGGCCAGGCCCAGGAGCGCGAGCGCCGCGGCCAGGGTCGACACGCGCCCCGCCCACCGGCGCGGCCGAAGGGGAGCGGCGGCCGCCAACACCGGCATCGGCGCGGCCACCTCCGCCTCGCCCACCTTCTCCACCGGCGCGATGAAGCGGTAGCCCCGCCGCGGCAGCGTCTCCACGTAGAGCGGCGTCTCGGCCGAGTCGGAGATCGCGGCCCGGATCTCCTTGATGCAGTAGTTGAGCCCCTGGTCGAAGTCGACGAAGGTGTCGCCGTCCCACACCGCCGCCCGCAGCTCGTCGCGCGTCACCACCCGGCCGGGCCGCGAGGCCAGGTGGATCAGGACCTTGGCCGGCTGGTGGCGCAGCTTCACGAGCACGCCCGCCCGCCGCAGCTCGCCGCTGGCCAGCTCCAGCTCGTAGACGCCGAAGCGGAGGAAGCGCGCCCCCTCGGGCGGCGCTTCCGGCAGGAGGAACAGCCGCTCGCCCTCGTGGGACATGGCCCCGCGATTGTACGCGCCGGCTCCCGCGCGCGAGCCCCCGAAGTGGGCCCGCGCAGGAATGCAGGCGCGGGGTTAAGCCGCGCAGCCATCGGGGGTTGCGATTCCAGCCTCAATGCAGCACGGCTCCCGTGGCCGGCACGGCCCCTTCCCCCCATCTTTCCGCCCATGAAACGACACGCGGCGCGAGCGGCGCTCCCCTGCCTCACCGTCCTGATCCTGGCCTGCGGCGGAGGCGGCGCTTCACCGCCCACCGGGCCGGGCACGAGCACGCCCGCGCCCTCCGCCACGCCCGATGCCACCGTCGGGCCCGCCGGCGGCACGGTGAGCAACGGAACGGCGCGGCTGGTCGTTCCGGCGGGCGCCCTGTCCGCCAGCGTCGGCCTGACCCTGCGCGTGACGGCGCAGGTGCCGCTGGACCCCCACGCGGTGGGCGGCGCCGCCTACGAGATCGGCCCCGCCGGCACCACCTTCGCGGTGCCGGCCACGCTGAACATCGGCTTCGACGGCACGCGGGCGCCGTCCGGAGTGGAGGAGGGCGACCTGCGCCTGCACCAGCTGGCCGGCGGTGCCTGGCAGCCGGTGGCGGGAGCCGGGGCCGGCAGCGGCGGCCAGGCGGCGGCGGCGGTGGCGGCGGCGGGGATCTACGGCGTGCGCTGGACCGGCCCCCGCGCGGATTGCACGAGCGCCCGCGACGCCGACTTCGACTTCTGGCTGGGGAGCTGGAGCTACCACCAGGGCAACGCGCCCCTGGCCAGCAACGAAATCACGAAGGAGGCCGGCGGCTGCCTGGTCGAGGAGCACTTCGCGGACCCGCTGGGCGGGCGCGGGCGCAGCGTGAGCCTGTTCAGCCGCCTCGACGGCCGCTGGCACCAGACCTACATCGACTCGGCGGGCGGCCGCATCGTCCTGGTGGGCAACCTGGACGGCAGGCGCATGCTCATGAACGCCGCCCCCAACGACCGCACGATCTGGGATCCCGTGGACGCCGACACCGTCCTCTACTATTCCGAGGTGACGTCCGATGGCGGGCAGACCTGGAGGCGCACGCTCGATGCACGCTACACGCGGCGCTGAAGCGGCGCGGGCCCTCGCCCTGGCCCTGGCCCTGGCCGGAGCCGCCTGCGGCGGCGCGTCGCCCCCGGCGTCCAGCGATCCGCCGCCCGCGGCCGGGGGCGACTTCTTCGAGAGCGGCGGCGCGCGGCTGCACTACGTGATCGACCAGCCCCCGGGAACGGGGCCGTTCCCGGGCGTCGTGATCGGGCACGGCGCCGGCGCCGTGGGCACCGGCGACGGCGCCTTCTACGTCCCCTTCCTGCGCGCGCGCGGCTTCGCGGTGCTGCGCTACGACAAGCGCGGCGTGGGCCAGTCCACCGGCACCTACCGGGGCGTCTCCGCCGCCAACAGCGTGGCCCAGGTGGAGGAGCTGGGTGGCGACCTGGCGGCGGCGGCCCTCTTCCTGTCCCGGCGCCCCGGCGTCGACGGCGGCCGCGTCGGCCTCATGGGCACCAGCCAGGCCGGCTGGATCATGGTCGCGGCCGCGGCCCGCACGCCCGTCGTCCGCTTCACCATCGCGGTCACGGGGTCGGTGGAGCCGGTGGGCGTGAACATCGCCTACGAGAACCTGCGGGAGATGCCCATCGACGAGGCCTACGCGGGCCTGGCCGCCTTCGGGGGCGCGCCCGGCTACGATCCCGTGCCCACCCTGGCCGCCCTGGCCACCCCCAGCCTCTGGCTGCTGGGCGCGCAGGACCGGCTGGTGCCCACCCGCGCCTGCGTCACCGTGCTGGACGCCCTGAAGAGCCGCGGCGCGCCCGTGTCGTACGTCGTCTACCCGGGCACGGGCCACAACCTGCCGGGGGCGGACTACTGGCCGGCCATCGACGAGTTCCTGCGCGCCAGCGGCAACGGCAGCAGCCAGCCCGCGCTCCTGCGGTAGGCCTCGAAGGCGGCGCCGAAGCGGGAGCGCAGCAGCCGCTCCTCCATCGTCGTGCGCAGGAAGGTCCCGGCCAGGAAGAAGACGAGGGCCAGGGCCAGGCGCAGCGGCGTGCCCACCACCAGCGACACCGCCAGCAGCATGGCCAGCATGGCCGTGTAGATGGGATGGCGCACGTAGGCGTAGGGCCCGGTCGTGATCAGCTCGTGGCCCTCCAGCAGCCGGGCCTGCAGCGCCCACTGCTTGCCCAGATGGCGCGCCGCCGAGAAGGCCAGGGCCACGCCGCCGGCGCCGATGCCGAGGCCCAGCCACTGCACGGCGGCCGGCAGGCGGCCGGCCCCGGGCCCGGCCATCCGCCACCAGGCGACGAAGAAGCCGACGCCCTGCAGGGCCAGGCCCAGCAGGGCCAGCGGCTCGCGCTTCTGCGTCCCGGGCGGGCCGCCCGGGCTGCGGGGACGGAAGAGGAACGCGGCCCCGAAGCCGAGCCACTCGGCCACCAGGAGCGCGAAGCGCAGCAGCGGCCCGCTCATCCCTGGCGCTTCTTGGCCGCCTTTCCGTCCTTGTCCTTGTTCTTGTCCTTGGCCTTGTCCTTGAGCTTCGGTTCGACCCGGGCCAGCTCGTCGTAGAGGTAGACGGCCGACTTCATGCACTTCATCCAGTCGCCGAGGTGCAGGCTCTCGTTCTCGGAGTGCGCGTTGCAGGCCGGGTCCTCGACGCCCATGAGCAGGCAGGGCGCGCCGCCCAGCAGGTCGGCGAAGGGCTGCACGAAGCCGATGGAGCCGCCGGCCCCGATCATGGCCGTGTCCTTGCCGAAGCCGGCCTTGAGCGCGCGCCGCGCGGCCTCGAAGGCCGGGCCCTCGGGATCGGTCGTCCACCAGGGCGTGGAGCCCGTGATCTTGGCCGTGACCTGCGCGCCGTGGGGCGGGTTCCTGGTCAGCCGCTTCACCAGCAGCAGGCCGGCCTTGTGCCCGTCCATGTCGGGCACGGTGCGCAGCGAGAGCCGCGCGCGGGCCGCGTCGAGGATCTGGTTGGAGGACCCCTGGATGGGATGGGCCTCCAGGGCGATGACGGTCAGGGAGGGCCGGGTCCACATCTTCTCGTATTCGGTGAAGCCCTTTTCGCCCCACAGCTGGAGCCCCTTCACCAGCGCGCCGTCCTTCTTGAACTTCTTCTCGTCGAAGGGCAGGGCGCGGATGCGCTTCAGCTGCTTCTTCTGCGGCTTGGCCACATCCTTGTAGAGGCCGGGCACGTCCAGCGCGCCCTTCTTGCCCTGCAGGGAGGCGATGAGGCCGCACAGGATCTGCACCGGGTCGGGCACCGGGCCTCCCCACATCCCGCTGTGCAGCGGGTGGTCGAGGCACTGCACCTCCACGTCCACCTGCACGATGCCGCGCAGCTGGTAGGTGAGGGCCGGGATGCCGGTGTCGAAGTTGGCCGTGTCGGAGAGGACGATGAAGTCGGCCGCCATCATCTGCTTGTACTGGTCGAGGAAGCGGCCCAGGTTCTCGGAGCCGATCTCCTCCTCGCCCTCGATCACGAACTTCACGTTGCAGGGCAGCTGGCCGCCCGCGCGCAGGTAGGCGCCCACCGCGGCCACGTGGGCCATCACGCCCGCCTTGTCGTCGGCGGTGCCCCGGCCGTAGAGGCGGCCCTTGCGTTCCGTGGGCTCGAAGGCGGGCGAGAGCCACTTGTTCTCGCGGCCGGGCGGCTGCACGTCGTGGTGGCCGTAGAGCAGGATGGTGGGCAGGCCCGGCTTGTGGAGCCAGTCGCCGTACACGTAGGGGTGCACGCCCGGGATCTCCAGCACCTGGACGTTTTCGATCCCCCACTTGCGCATCACGTCGGCCGTAGCCAGGGCCGAGCGCTTCACCTCCTCGGGCGGGAAGCCGGAGGCGGAGATGCTGGCGATGCGCGAGAGCCCCACCAGGTCGGCCTGGAAGTCGGCGAAGTGCTGCTCGAGGTAGTCGATCGCGCCGCTGACGGCGCCGTTCTGGTGGGGCATCCTGTCCTCCGCCCCGGAGTCTATCCCGCTCAGCTCCAGCGCGGGAGCGAGACGGGGGCGGGGGGCGGGGGCGGGGTGGCTGGGTCAGCGTCAGGGGACGGATCGGGGACGGGGACGTTCACGTTCACGTTCACGGGAGCAGGGGGGGTGCGGGTCAGGACCATGAACGTCATGTCGTCCTTGGGGCGCACCGTGCCGCAGTGGAAGAGCACGTCCTGGCCGATGGCGTCGATGAGCGCGCGGTCGCCCAGGCTGCGCCCGCCGTCGAGCTGGCGGGCCAGGCGCTCCTCGCCGTATTCGTCGTCGCGGGCGTTGAAGGCCTCGGTCACGCCGTCGGTGTAGAAGAAGAGTCGCTCGCCCGGCTCCAGGCTGGTGGTCACGCACTCGAACACGGCCTGAGGCAGCACGCCCAGCGCCACGCCGGTGGCGGGCAGGCGCTCCGTGGCCTCGGGGCGCACCAGGAAGGGCGCGTTGTGACCCGCGTTCACGTAGCAGAGCTCGCCCGTGGCCGGGTCGTACTCCACGTAGAAGAGCGTCACCAGCCGGTTGCTGGGGATGTTGGCGCAGAGATGGTCGTTGAGCTTGGCCATCAGGTCCGGGCCGCGCAGGCCGGCGGTGATGAGAGTGCGCAGGCTGCCCTGCAGCAGCGCCATCAGCAGCGCCGCCGGCATGCCCTTGCCGGCCACGTCGCCCATGGTGAGGGCCAGGCGCCCGCCGCCCAGATCGATGACGTCGAAGTAGTCGCCGCCCACCGTGTTGGCCGGGCGCATGCTCGCGCACACCGCCGCCCCCGGCCGCACGATCGGCTCGAAGGGCAGCAGGCCGAACTGGATCTGGCGCGCGATCTCGAGGTCGCCCTTCAGCGTGAGCTTGTCCTTCAGCTCCAGGGCCAGCAGCACGAAGAGGCCGGTGGCCGCCCCCAGCTGCAGCGACGGCCAGATGCCGAAGCTCATGGTGGAGGCGTAGAGGGCCACCGCGCGCACCCAGGCCACCAGCAGCAGAGGCACCGACACCGCGAACACCAGGCGGCGGGCCGGGCTCAGGCGGAAGGCGATGTGGAGGAACACGCGCCAGGCCGCCTGCGGGTAGCGCTTGAACCAGGGCAGCGCGCGCAGCCCGCTGAGGTCGACCTCGCGGGTGAAGAAGCGGACGGTGTCGGCCGTGTCCTGCTCGATGAGCTCGCGCAGGCCGTGTTCGGTGACGTCGCGGGTGAAGAGGTCCTGCAGCCCGCGCCAGTAGTCGGAGCCGTCGGGCGAGGGGCCGGAGGGGCGGTCGGGACGGGGTCCCGCCTTCTCGGCGAAGCGGGAGGCGAACGTGTCGAAGCGGTGGCGCAGGTCCGCGTACTCCTTCTGGAAACCGGAGGCGACCGTGGACTTGGGCATTATGGCGTGCAAAGGAATAAACGAGATCCGGCCCCGGGAGGTTCGCCGAAAGGTCCGACCACAACGTGCGCACGCGGAGTTACATAAACGTCCGAAATAACTTGACAGACCCGTGACCTGGGTTAAGGTTCGCGCACCAAACCCCCTTACTGGAGGCCACACCGCGTTCTCCGCGCGGAGACCGCGGCGAGACCTGCTCTTTCAGGACCAGATACCCGGCCGCCGCGGCCTTTCCGGGGCCGTTCGGGACGGCCAGCTGAAAGGAGTCTCCATGCATCCTCCCCAGACGCCGCGCGGATTCCGCACCGCGCGCCTCGTCGCCGCCTGCCTGGCGGCGGTCCTCGCGCTGCTGTTACCTCAAGCCACCTGGGCCGTCACCCCCAAGCAGGCGGCCACCGACCTCGACCAGAAGGCGTTCTTCAAGCCCGACCTCGCCATCACCTCTTCCGACGTTCCCCTGGCCAGCATCCAGTCCCGCCTGCCCAACCGGGCCGCGTGGGACACCTTCTTCCAGGCCCGCGCCCAGGCCAGCGCGGACCCCGTCCACGTGTTCATCGACCCGCGCTCGGGCGCGGTCACCAACATCATCGGGTCGTTCCCGCTGATTCCCGGTTCCGGGATCGGCAACTCCGTCAGCCTCGCCTCGCTGGGCGCGGCCCTGGGCGGCAAGGTCACGGCCGTCGACGCCGACGTCGTGGCCCGGGCCGTGCGCCGCTTCGTGATGAGCAGCCGCGCCGTGCTGGGCATCGACGTCGGCCAGCTCGGCCCCTTCAAGGCCGCGCAGATGAACGCCGAGCTGTGGCAGGTCACCGCGCCCCAGCAGGTGGGCGGCCTGCCCGTCCGCTACGGGCGCCTGCTGGCCACCATCAGCCACGGCAACCTGGTCGTGACCGGCACCGAGACCTGGGGCGACGTCAGCCTCGACCTCACGCCCGCCCTCGAGGCCGAGACCGCGGTGGCCACGGGCTTCAACTTCCTGGCCGGCCGCACCGTCGCGGACGTGATGGTGCGCGAGCCGCGGCTCGAGATCGTGCCCTTCGCTCCCGCCGCCTCCGCCAGCGCCGTGGGCGCCGTGGGCGGCGGCTACGGCCACCGCCTGGCCTGGAGCTTCGTGTTCCAGCGCCAGCCGGAGCTGGCCAACTGGGAGATGACGGTGGACGCCCACACGGGCGAGGTGCTGGCCCTCAAGGACCTGAACCATTACGCCGCGCAGCAGATCAAGGGCGGCGTCTACCCGCTCACCGACACCGGCATCTGCAACAACAACGCCCAGTGCGGCAGCATGCAGAGCGGCTGGCCCATGCCCTTCGCCAACACCGGCCTGGCCGCGCCCAACAACTTCACCAACAGCGCCGGCCTCTTCGACTTCACCAGCGGCACCGCCACCACCACCCTGGTCGGGAAGTTCGTGCGCATCGTGGACAGCTGCGGCGCGCTGAGCGCCAGCTCGACCACGGGGGCCATCGACCTCCTGGGCACCAACAACCAGCACGACTGCACCACCGGCGGCATCGGCGGGGCCGGCAACACCGCCGCCGCCCGCTCGGCCTTCTACGAGGTCAACAAGCTGCAGGAGCAGGCCCGCGGCTGGCTGCCCTCCAACACCTGGCTGCAGGCCCAGCTCCGCACCAACGTGAACCTCAACCTGACCTGCAACGCCTTCTGGGACCCGGCCGGCGGGACGGTGAACTTCTACCGCTCGGGCGGCGGCTGCCGGAACACGGGCGAGATCGCGGCCGTGTTCGACCACGAGTGGGGCCACGGCATGGACGACAACGACACGCTGGGCGTGCTCAGCAACTCCAGCGAGGCCTACGCCGACGTGGCCGCCCTCTACCGCCTGCAGGCCTCCTGCGTGGGCTTCGGCTTCTTCCAGACCATCGACGACGGCTGCGGCCAGACCGCCGACGGCACCGGCTTCAACACCA
>Ga0111538_10005871_pt1 | contig 16704 bp, 8 predicted proteins | sample SoiMethybrSBSTD1_FD_79669 | JGI IMG/M metagenome (GOLD analysis project Ga0111538, IMG submission 79669) | Bulk soil microbial communities from a Populus tree surrounding site in Tennessee, USA - Soil MetaG P. TD hybrid SBSTD1 (version 2)... | ecosystem: Environmental > Terrestrial > Soil > Tree...
CCCTCGAGGATGATGCGGCTCGCGACGATGCCCATCTCGAGGCTGTGGTCCTGGTTCGTGTACTTGAAGCGGCCGGGGCGTCCCACGTAGACGAGGTTCTGCAGCCGGTCGAGCCACTGCTTCACGACGCCGAGGTGCTTGCTGTACTCGCTGTCGTAGACCGGATACACGTGCGACCGCTTGATCAGGTAGCAGTTGCGCACGTCCTTGCGCGTGAAGAACCCCCACTTCTCGAAATACGGCAGCACGAGGTCGAGCAGCTGTTCCTTCGTGAGCGACCAGATCGGATCGGTCTCGAACGCGAAGAACTCGACGAAGAACGACGTCTTGCCCGGCGGACACATGTCCTTGCTGAAGTTCTTCATCTCGCTCGTGCGGCCGAACGGGATGTCCTTGCTCGGGAAGTAGATCCAGTTGTCGTTCGTGACGCTGTCCTTGTCGAGCGTGAGGAACAGGTAGACCTGCGCGCGCCACTTGAGGTTCTTCGCGGCGTCGAGCACGGCCGGCGGCGGCGGTGGATCGAGCAGCGTGAGGAAGTGCGTGATCGGCACCGACTCGACGACGGTGCCCGGAGTGACCGTCTGCACGCCGTCCTGCGTGCGCACGTCGACCGACGTGATGCGCGTGCCGTCGTGCCGCACGACGACGGGCTCCGCGCGCGTGTGGATGTGGTTGCCGGTGGCTGCGAGGTGTTTGCCGATCTCTTCGTAGATGCGGCCCGTGCCGAACTGCGGGTAGTAGAACTCGTCGACGAGCGACTTCGGCGAGCCCCCCTTGCCCAAGCCGACCGCGTTCTTGAACACGCTCCAGAGGTTGAGTCCGCTGATGCGCTGTTTGGCCCAGTCGGGATGGATCTCGGAGACCGGGATGCCCCAGATCTTCTCCGAGTAGTTGATCATGCTGAACTCGGCCAGCGTGCGGCCGAAGTTCGCGACCACGTAGTCCTCGAAGGTCCGCATCGGCTTGCCGAACACGCCGTAACGCAGCCGCGCGAGGAAGTAGTCGGTCGCGATGCGGAAGCTCTTCCAGAAGCCGAGCGTCACGACGACCTGTTTGAAGTTCACGGGGTAGTTGAAGAACTTGCCGCCGATGAACTGCCGCGTGAGCCGCGGGACGCGCCGCCACTCCTCGTGCAGCAGGTCCTCGATGAAGTCGTAGAGATACTTGTTCTTCGAGAAGAACCGGTGCGGCCCGATGTCGGTCAGGAAGGTGAGGTCGCCTTCGCGGATCGTCAACGTCTTCGCGAGGCCGCCGATCTGCTCGTCGCGCTCGATGATCGTGCTCTTCCTGTCGTTGCGCGAGAGCTCCATCGCGCACGCCAATCCCGCGGGCCCGGCGCCGAGGATGAGGATCGCAGGATTGCGGTCGAGGGGTCGGGTCGGCATGGCGAGGCGGGCGGGCAACTACAATCGTCGCCGCTGCGCCGAAGGTCCAGCGCCGTTCCACGACAACGTTGGCATCGCACTCACGAAGACAGCCTCTGCGACCACTCGGCGAGACTGTAGAGCACGTTCTGCGGGATCGGCGCGCGCGCGCGATCGGTCATCTCCTGCACGATCTGCTCGCCCGAGAGCCCGTCGGCGATGCCGGCCAGCACGCTCGGCTGATCGAGCTTGAACTGGTAGACGTGGTCGCTCTTCGTGCGGTGCGCGAAGCGGTCGAACAGGTGCACGACGTCGTGCACGTCGTCGCCCGGGAACAGCAGCAGCTCGAAGTCCGGCTGTACGATCACGGTGCTGCGCGTGCCGCCGACGCGGCCGGCCGGTTCGGCGTCGAGCAGCTCGGCGCCCATCTTCGAGAGACGCAGCGCCGTCACGCGGCCGCCGTGCATGCCGATGTCGACGAGGCCCAGCGGGAACAACCGCTTCTTGACCCACACGAGAAGGTTCCAGCACATCTGCTGCAACGACTCGCTCGGCGTGTAGCAACCACCCTGGTAGCGCGTGGCGAAGAACTCCTCGGTCTGCGCGATGTCGATCTGCGCGAGATACGCGTTGCGCGCGAGGAACGGCAGGATCGAGACCTCCTGCCACGTCATCGGCTCCGCGCGCCGCAGCAGCCGCAACAGCACGCGCCGCATGCGCGTCTGGTGGAACTGCTCGCCGGGCAGCGTGCGGTCCTCGACGAAGTGCGCGAGCAGCATCTTGACCTGCGCGCCGAGCGGAGAGCGTTCGAAGTCGTTGCCGGCCGGGGTCGGCCGCAGCGAACGCTCGCCGCGGCGGTCGATGAGCCGGCGTTGCAGGCAGAAGCGGTAGATCAGCTCGAGCAGCGCCTCGGCCCCGAGCTGTCCGCCCGGCACGGGCAGCAGCAGGCTCGCGATGCGCTTCTGGGAGGCCTTGAAGAGGTCGCCATCCGCGGTGAACAGGACTTTGCTCTGTTGCAGCTCGCGCATGAACCGGCCGACGTTGGTCGTCATGTCGCCGCCGCAGCTGAGCTCTTCGGCGACCTGCGGGTGGTTCTGTTCGCCGCGCCGGCGGATCGCGTAGAGCGCGACTTCGTGGAACACCACGATCGCGCGTTCCGCGGCGCGGATGCCCATCGGCGCGAGGTCGAGCGATCCCGTCGTGCCGATCATCGCTTCTTCGATGCTCTTGCCGACGAAGGCCAGGTCGGGTGGATCGGGCAGCTCGAGCTCGCGCAGCAGATCCTCCCATTCGGCGATGCCGCCGTGGCGCTGCAGCACGGCTTCGCAGATGGACGCGACGGGGCCCGGCAGCTTCTGCAGCCGCTGCGCGATCGAGCTCTCCATCGTGTAGAGCTTGTAGATCTTGCGCGCGTGGTCTGCGGCCTTGCTGTCGGCGGCAGGACCGCCCTCAGCGGTCTTGCCGTTTTGCCCTCTGGCATGCGATCCCCGGCCATTGGCGTTCTTGCCGTTGGCGTCTTTGCCATTGGGGCCGTGGCCTGTCTTGTCGGCAGGGCCCACGTCGCGGTCGCGGAAGAACCGCGCGTCGAGGAATCCCTGCAGCGTCAACGAGTCCTGCAGCAGATGCCGGCGGCGACGCCGGCACTGCAACACGCACTCGACCAGCTCGCTCGGCACGGCCCAACACGGCGAGTCGAAGCTGGCCCAGCGTTTGTCCTTCACGAAGAACACGAACGCCTCGCGATGCAGCGCCGCGACCGACGCCTCGAGGTCGAACCGGCTCTTGAAGTTGCGCCCGTGCTCGGTGAACAGGTCCTGCACCGACCGGACCCCGCTGCTCTCGGCGAAGAACGCCTCGAGCAGGTCCTGCAGCTTGCGTGGCAGCGCCGCGATGCGACCGAGGACCGTCCTCTCGTGCTCCATCGCCGTGGCCGCCGCGGCCAGCGTGCGCGTCGCTGCATCGCCGCTGCACCAGCGCAACACGCACTCCTGCACGACCTCGTCCCCAGCACCCTGCAACAGGACCCGCAGACTGAGCCGTGTCATGCGCGCGCCTCGCGGTATCGCACGGCAGCGGCGAGCAGGTCGTCCGCCGACTGGATCGTGTACGAGTAACCCTGCTCGGTCAGGAACAGCTGGCGCTTCTTCGCGAAGGCCTGTTCGCGCGTGTCGGCCGAGACGAGCGTGTAGAAGCTGGCCGCGCCGCCATCGGCCTTGGGCCGCAGCACGCGACCGAGCCGCTGCGCCTCCTCCTGCCGGCTGCCGAACGTGCCCGAGACCTGGATCGCGACGTTCGCGTCGGGCAGGTCGATCGCGAAGTTCCCGACCTTGCTGACCACGAGACGCGGAACCTCGCCGCTGCGGAACGCGGCGTAGAGCGTCTCGCGTTCGTGCGTCGGCGTGTGTCCCGTGATCAGCGGCAGCCGGAACACCGCGGCGAGCTGCTGCAGCTGATCGAGGTATTGTCCGATCACGAGCACACGATCCTTGCGGTGCACGTCGAGCAGAGCGCCGACGACGTCGGTCTTGCGTTCGTTGTCGGCCGCGATGCGGATCTGCGTCCGCGCGGAGGCCGACGCATAGCGGCCCGCGCGCGCTCCCGCGAGCGGCACGCGCACCTCGGTGCACCGCGCTTCGGCGAGGAAGCCCTGTCGCTCGAGCTGCTTCCAGGGCAGCTCGTAGCGTTTGGGGCCGATCAGCGAGAACACTTCGTCGGCGCGTCCGTCCTCGCGCACGAGCGTCGCCGTGAGGCCGAGGCGCCGCCGCGCCTGGATGCCGGCCGTCGCGCGGAACACCGGCGCCGGCAGCAGATGCACTTCGTCGTAGACGATGAGACCGAAGCCACCGCGGTCGAACAGGTCGAGATGCGTGAATGGATCGAGCTTGCCCTTGCGGTGCGTCAGGATCTGGTAGGTCGCCACGGTCACGGGTCGGATCTGCTTCTGCTCGCCCGTGTACTCGCCGACCTGGTCGGGCGTGAGATCCGTCTTGTCGAGCGCTTCGCGCAGCCACTGCCGCACGGCGACGGTGTTGGTCGTGAGCACGAGCGTGTTCGTCTGCAAGAGGTGCATCGCCGCGATCCCGACCACGGTCTTGCCGGCGCCACACGGCAGCACGACGACGCCGCAGCCGCCGCGGTCGCTGCCGCCAGCGTGGAACGCGGCCGCCGCCGCGTGCTGGTAGGCGCGCAGGTGGAAACCCGGCTCGCCTTCGGGCGCCGTGCGCAAGCCGAACGCGAGCCGATCGCCCGCGTGATACCCGGCGCGGTCCTCGACCGGGTAACCGAGCTTCACGAGCACCTGCTTGAGCTCGCCGCGCCGCGCTGCCGCGACCGCGTAGACGCCGTCGTCGTCGACCTCGAGCAGGTCGGCGAGGCCCGCGTGCTCGGCGAGCTCCGGCAACACGCTCGGATCGTCGCACTCGAGCCGCAGGCGCGAGTCGCCGAGCGCGAACAAGCGCAGCAGGCCGTAGCGACGGAACCACTCGCGCAGCTGCGTCAGCACGGCCGGCAGGATCGGGAAGCGCGAGTTCTGCACGAGCCAACTGACGAGGTCGTCGACGTCTTCGCCGAGCGCCGCCGCGTTCCAGATGCTGACCGGCGTGATGCGGTAGAAGTGCACGTACTCTGGCGACTTCTCGAGCTCGGCGAAGCGCGCGAGGCGATCGCGCGCGGCCTCGTACTCGGGGTGTTGCGTCTCGAGCAACACCGTGCGATCGGTCTGCACGATCAGCGGCGGTTCGTTCATTCGTCTCCCCCGCTGCCCTTCTTGACCAGGACCCTGCCCTTCTTCCCTGTCGTCTTGCCTGCTGTCTTGCGCGGCGCCTGTGGCGCCGCGATGCCGAAGCGCCCTGCCAGGAAGCGCCCCGTGTGGCTGCCTGCGGTCGCGGCGACCGTCTCGGGAGGCCCGAGCGCCACGATGCGGCCGCCGTGGTCGCCGGCTTCGGGGCCCAGCTCGAGCACCTGATCGGCGGACTGGATCACGTCGAGCTGGTGCTCGATCACGACGACCGACGCGCCGCGCTCGAGCAGCCGGTCCAGCACGGCCATCAGCTTCCTGACGTCGTCCTGGTGCAGCCCCGTCGTCGGCTCGTCGAGCACGTAGATCATGTGCGCGCGCGGCCGCGCCGCGAGCTCCGCGCAGAGCTTGATGCGCTGCGCTTCGCCGCCCGAGAACGTGTTCGCGGGCTGGCCGAGCCGCAGGTAGCCGAGGCCGACGTCGTGCATGAGCTGCAGCGGGCGTACGATGTGTTTGTGGTTGCCGAAGAAGGCGAGCGCCTCGTCGACGTCCATGCCGAGCACGTGCGCGACGTTCTTGCCGCGATACTCGACGGTCAGCGTCTCGCTGTTGTAGCGGCGGCCGTTGCACACCTCGCACGTGACCCAGACGTCGGCCAGGAAGTGCATCTCGACCTGGATCTGGCCCTTGCCTTCGCAGTTCGCACAGCGTCCCGCGGCGACGTGGAACGAGAAGCGGCCCGGGCCGAAGCCCTTCTGCTTCGCCATCGGCGTGCTCGCAAACAGCTCGCGGATGTGCGTGAACGCGCCCGTGTAGGTCGCCGGGTTGCTCGACGGCGAGGTGCCGATCGACGTCTGGTCGACGACCACGAGCTGCCACGGCCGCGTCTCGCCGTCGTGCCACGACACGTTCGCGTCGCCGCCCTGCAGCGCCGGCACGAGCGCGTCCATGACCAGCGAAGACTTGCCCGAACCCGACACGCCGGTCACCGCGACGAGGCACCCGAGCGGGATGTCGACGTCGAGCGCCTTCAGGTTGTGCACGCCGACGGACCTGAGCGCGACGTGGCCTGACACGGGCCGCCGTGTGGGCCGTTCGACGCCGAGCTCGCCGCGCAACCACAACCCCGTGAGGCTCTGGCTCTGCGCTATGGCCGCGGGCGTGCCCTGTGCCACGATCTTGCCGCCGCGCGTTCCGGCGCCGGGGCCGAGGTCGAGCACGTGGTCGGCGGCGCGCACCATGACTTCGTCGTGTTCGACGGCGACCACGGTGTTGCCGAGGTCGCGCAGCTCGAGCAGCGTGCGCAACAACCGTTCGGTGTCCCTGGGGTGCAGGCCGACGGTCGGCTCGTCGAGCACGTAGAGCACGCCGACGAGCTTGTTGCCGAGCTGCGTCGCGAGCCGGATGCGCTGCGCTTCGCCGCCCGACAACGTCGCCGCCGAGCGGTCGAGCGTCAGGTAACCGAGCCCGGTCTCGCGCAGGAACGACATCCGGTTCCTGATCTCTTTCAGCACGTCCGCCGCGATGCGGCGTTCGGTCGCGTCGAGCCGCAGCCCTTCGATCGTCGCGGCCGCGTCGTCGACGGTCTGCTTCAGCAGCTCGGGCAGCCGCACGCCGCCGACCTTCACGTGGCGCGGACCCGGTTGCAGGCGCTCACCCTCGCAGTCGGGGCACGCCTGCGACTTCATCACCGCGCGGAAGCGGTCGTCGCCGCCGTGCTCCGCGTCGCGGCCGTGGAACCACTCCTCGACCTGACGCGCGAGCCCTTTCCACGGCACCGACATGCGCCACTCGCGCCGCTTGCCGCTTTCGTATTTGCGGAACACGACCTCGAAGCGTTCGTCGCCGCACCCGCGCAGCAGCAGCTGCTTCGCCTTCGGCGGCAGCTTGCGCCACGGCAGATCGAGGTCGAAGCCGTGCTTCTTCGCGGCCGCCGTCGCGACCTCGGCATACCAGCCATCGGGATTGGTCAGGAACGTGAACGCCGCGCCCTGATGCCGGATCGCGCCGCCGAAGGCCGGCTTGTCGCGGTGATTCACGAGCAGGTCCTCGGTGCAGACGACGACTTCGCCGAGGCCGTTGCAGGCCGTGCAGGCCGCGCTGTGGTGATTGAACGAGAACCAGCGCGGATGCGGATCCGTGGGAGCCTCGTAGTCGCAGAGGTGGCAGCCGCGGTCGGCGCGGAACCAGTGTTGCTGCCCCGCCTCCGGACCGTCGGCGAGCCGCACGACCGCGCAAGCACTGCCGCCGTGCGCCTTGGCCGCCTGCTGCGCCTGCTCGAGCGCGTCCGCTAGCCGGGCGCGGTCGCTGAGCGTCGTGCGGTCGATCACGAGCATGACTTCCTTCGGCGCCTTCGCGGGCCACTTCGCGTCGAGCCGCAGCTCTTCGCCGTCGACGAGCGCGCGCACGAAGCCGGCCTGCTGCCACTCCGAGCACAGCGCCTGCAGCCACGCCGCGGTCTGTTTGTCGTCGCCGCGCACGTCGTCGGGCACCGTGATCGGCGCGAGCACGTGGGCCCGGCGCCCCGACCATTCGGCGACCAACGACGCGGCAGCGCGGCTCGGCGACCACGCGATCAGCTCCTGGCCGTGCGCCGGGCAGTGCGGCCGGCCGATGCGCGCATAACACAGCCGCAGGTAGTCGTGGATCTCGGTCGTCGTCGCGACGGTCGAACGCGGGCTGCGCGCCGTGCGTTTCTGGTCGATCGCGATCGACGGACCGAGGCCGTCGAGCCGATCGACCGGTGCTCGGTCCATGCGGCCCAGGAAGCGGCGCGCGTAGGTCGACATGCTCTCGAGGAACCGGCGCTGGCCTTCCTGGAAGATCGTGTCGAATGCGAGGCTCGACTTGCCCGAACCCGACGGGCCCGTGACGACCGTGAACTTGCCGAGCGGCACGTCGCAGTCGACGCCCTGCAGGTTGTGCGTGCGGGCGCCGCGCACTTCGATGTGGGTCGGCCGCGACACACGCTGGCCCTGGGCCACGCGCGGCTTGCTCGCAGCGGGGGTTTTGCCGTTGCCGGAGCGCTTGCCGATGCCGATCGAGCGCAGCGCCTGCCCCGTGTGCGAGGCCGCGACCGCGGCGACCTGTTCGGGCGTGCCGGCGGCGACGACGCGCCCACCGGCCACGCCACCCTCGGGACCGAGGTCGACGATCCAGTCCGCCGCGCGCACGACGTCGAGGTTGTGTTCGATCACGAGCACCGTGTTGCCGGCGTCGACGAGCCGCTGCAGCGACTCCATGAGCTTGCTGACGTCGTGGAAGTGCAGACCCGTGGTCGGCTCGTCGAGCACGTAGAACGTCTTGCCGGTCGCGGGTCGCTGCAGCTCGGTCGCGAGCTTCACGCGCTGCGCTTCGCCACCCGACAACGTCGTCGACGGCTGGCCGAGCCGCAGATAGCCGAGCCCGACGTCCTGCAGCGCCACGAGACCCCTCGCGATCTTCGGCAGGTCCGCGAAGAACGCGGCCGCTTCGTCGACCGTCATCTCGAGCACGTCGTGCACGCTCTTGTCCTTCCAGCGGATCGCGAGCGTCTCGGCGTGGAAGCGCGCGCCGCCGCACTCCTCGCAGACGACCTCGACCGGCGCCAGGAAGTTCATCTCGAGCGTCGTGACGCCAGCACCCTGGCACGCTTCGCAGCGGCCGCCCGGCACGTTGAACGAGAAGCGGCCCTTCTCGTACTGCCGCAACCGCGACTCGGGCAGCAGCGCGTAGAGGTCGCGCACGTGCGTCCAGAGATCCGTGTAGGTCGCCGGGTTGCTGCGCGGCGTGCGGCCGATCGGCGCCTGATCGATCTCGACGACCTTGTCGAGCTGTTCGAGGCCTTCGATGCGTTCGCAGTGCGACGCGCCCGCGTCGGCGTCCATCAGCTCCCGCATCAGCGCCGGCACCAGCACGTGGTGCACGAGCGTTGACTTGCCCGAGCCCGATACGCCCGTCACGGCGACGAAGCGTCCGAGCGGGATCTCGACGTCGATGCCCTGCAGGTTGTGATGCAGGGCACCGCGGATCCGCAGCGAGCCGCGCTCGGCGGTACGGCGCTCTTTCGGGATCGGCACCGCGAGCTCGCCGCGCAGGTAGCGCCCCGTCAGCGAATGCTGCGTCTCGCGCACCTCGTCGGGCGTGCCGGCCACGACGATCTCGCCGCCGTGTACTCCGGCCGCAGGCCCGACGTCGACGAGGAAGTCGCTGCGCTTCATCGTCTCCTCGTCGTGCTCGACGACGACGACCGTGTTGCCGCGGTCGCGCAGCGCCTCGAGCGTGCGCAACAGCCGCGCCTGGTCGCGCGCGTGCAGGCCGATGCTCGGTTCGTCGAGCACGTAGAGGATGCCGCGCAGCCCGGCCCCCACCTGCGCGGCGAGCCGGATGCGCTGCGACTCGCCGCCCGACAGCGTCGGCGCGCGGCGCTCGAGCGTCAGGTAGCCGAGGCCGACGTCGGTCAGGAACTCGAGCCGGCGCTCGATCTCCTGCAGTATTTCTCTGCCGATGCGCTGCGCGTTGCCGGTCAGCACGAGCGCGCGCACCCAGGCCAGCGCATCGTCGATCGAAAGCGCGAGCACTTCGGGCAGCGCCTGGCCTTGGAACTTCACGGCGCGTGCGGCCGCGGACAGCCGCGTGCCGCCGCACTGCTCGCACGGCACCGCGGACCGGAAGCGGTCGAGATGCCGCGCGCGCGAGGGCCGGTAGACGTTCGCGAGGTGGCCCATGATGCCCGGGAACACGATGCGGTCGCTGCCCGTGGTCGTGAACAAGGCACTCTGGCGCTTCCACTTGAACTCGAACTTCTGGCTGCCCGAGCCGTGCAGGATCACCTTCCTGGCCTTGCTGGACAGCTTCTGCCAAGGCGTGTCGAGGTCGAAGCCGAACGCGCGCCCGACCTCCGCGAGGTGGTCGAGCGTCAGCTTGCCGTAGACGAGCTTGCCTTCGTCCGTGAACGCGTGCAGCGCGCCTTCACGCAGCGACTTGGTCCGGTCTTTGACGAGCAGCTCGGGCGCGAAGCCGAACGTCTCGCCGAGCCCGTCGCAGTGGGAGCACGCGCCGCTCGGGCTGTTGAACGAGAACAGACGCGGCTCCATCTCGGGCAAGGCGCCGTGGCCGTTCGGGCAGCTGCGTTGCGTCGAGAACAGGCGGTAACCCTTGTCGCCGTGGCTCAGCGCGCACAGTCCCGAGCCGAGCTGCACGGCCTGTTCGACGGCTTCGGCGAGACGCGAGCGCGTCTCGGCGTCGATCGTCACGCGGTCGATGACCAGCTCGATCGTGTGGTACGAGTAGCGCGCCAGCTCGATGTCTTCGTCGAGCCGCCGCACCACGCCGTCGATGCGGGCGCGCACGAAACCCTTCTGCGCCCACTCGGCCAGCTCCTTGCGATACTCGCCCTTGCGTTCGCGAACGACGGGTGCCAGCACCATCGCGGGCTTGCCCTCGTGGTCCGCGAGGATCGCGTCGGTGATGCGGTCGGGCGACCACGCTTCGATCGAAGCGCCGCATTCGGGGCAGCTCGGATCGCCAAGGCGCGACCAGAGCAGGCGCAGGAAGTCCATGACCTCGGTCAGCGTGCCGACCGTCGAGCGCGCCGAGTGGCTCGTCGAGCGCTGGTCGATCGACACGGTCGGCGACAGGCCCTCGACGAGGTCGACCTTGGGCTTCTCCATGCGGCCCAGGAACTGGCGCGCATAGGAGCTCAGGCTCTCGAGGAAGCGGCGCTGCCCTTCCTGGTAGATCGTGTGGTAGGCGAGGCTCGATTTCCCCGAGCCCGAGACGCCCGTGAAGGTGGTCAGGCTGTCCCGCGGGAAGCTGAGGTCGACCCCCTTGAGGTTGTGCTCACGTGCCCCCTTGACCACCACGTATGCCGTGGTGGCTCCGTCAGTTGCAGCCGGCGCGAGGGGCTCCGGCGCCGGCTTCTCGGAGTTCGTAGCCAAGCGTCGAACACCGCAGCATAGCGCGTGTACCGCGGTTGGCTAGGGGTTCAACGGATCATGAAGTCGATCGTGTCGGAGAAGCGCAGCGTGAGGAAGCACGGGCCGCTGCCGAGGGCCAAGCCCTGCACGCCGGCCGTGTAGTCGACAGACCCACGGACGTCGGGATCGCGATCGGCAGGCCGTCGATCACGGGAGTCGAGCACTCCGGCGAACGCCAGCAACGGCGCGCTCCACCGTTCTCGATCCCCTTGCTCGGCGTCGAGCCGCACCCCCAGCCGTTCGAGTCCGGGCTGTAGCCGCGATCGCACGGTGTTGTTCGGCACGCCGAGCTGCTGTGCGATCGCCTCGGGCAGCAGGCCACGCCAGAAGCGCAGCACGATCACCGCGCGGTACGGTTCGTCGAGAGCCTGACGGCGGCGGCGAACTCATGGATGATCTTGGCCTGTTAGGGGATCGTCGCCGGGTCGCTACCCGCATCGATCACTTCGCGCGCGGAGAGCTGCTCGCGCCTGCGACAGCGTGTCTCGGCGCGCCGCAGCATCTTCGCGAGGTGGCGAACCGTGCTAGGGGTCCTGGCAGGTGGGGGCAGGTCGACACGGTCTACGGTCCCCGATGACCTTGGTGGCATCGCGCTGGCTGGCGCCAACGGCGGCGTCGAAGGCTTTCTGACAGTGGAGGAGATCGCTGGGCTCGACTTGCGAAAGTGCCAGCTCGGCGCAGGTGCGCAAGCAATGGCAAGCGGTGCGCGAATGGGCCGGCTTCGTGATGACTGGTCGGTCCGACTGAAGGGTCGGCGTTCCGGTTGATGCGCTTGTCTACGTCGGCGAGTCTTCGGTGGGCCCGCGGGAGGTATGACGGATCGCGAGGACGATGAGCAGCTGCGAACCCTCATCCCATCGGTAGTAGAGGTAGTAACGGGTGCGGCGCAGCAGGAGCCGTCGCACGGCTTCGAACCCTGGTACATCGCATCGTCGACCACAGTTCGGGAATGCGCGCAGCAGAGCCCTGGCGGCGCGGAGTTCCCGCCGGAAGAGATCGCGAGCTCGAGGCCGCTCTTCCTTCCACCATCTGGCGATGTGCAGGATCTCGTCTTTCGCCCGCGGCATCACGAGGATGCGCGAGCGCGCCGTCACGGTTTCCCCATTTGCTTGAGGAGGTCCTCGATGTCGATCCCCCGGCCGGCGTCCGCGTCCGCCTGTGCGGCGGCGATTTCAGCGGCAAGCTCCCGGCGTTCCTCCTCACTCATCTCTGCCAGGGTGTCGACGTCGGAGCGGACGAGGTCGATTTCACTGCCTTCCGGCAGTTCGGTCGGCACGTCGAGGATCAGGCGCCCCTTGTGGACGCGTGCGCGGTAGGAAGTCATCGTGTTCATGGTACCAGGCAGGTGAGCGACCGGGGGCAAGTCGTGGCATCGGAATCTGGGCGCCAGGCCTCCTTGCGGCACCGCCGCACATCGTGTCCGCTCTTCGCCGTCGATGCTCCCGCGCCCGTCAGGCCTGGTCACGCTGCTCACCGACTTCGGCACCCGCGATCTGAGCCGAGGCGCATCGTTCCGCACGTTCCGGGCAAGCGGCGACAGCCTGCACCCCGGCACGCTCCGAACTTGCACCGCTGCTCGCCGCGGGGCACGGTCTAGGCCATGGCAGATCCCGAGCACCCCCCGGCGCCAGCGATCTCGCTGCGGGCGGTCGGCAAGTCCTTCGCCGGGAACCCGGTGCTGCGCGGCATCGACCTCACGGTGCCGCGCGGGCAGGTGATCGGCTACGTCGGTCCGAACGGTGCGGGCAAGAGCACGACCGTCAAGATCCTCGTCGGCATGCTCAGCGCCTTCGAGGGCGAAGCAACGGTTGCTGGCTGCGACGTGCGCAGCCGACCGCTCGAGGTCAAACAGCGCATCGGCTACGTGCCCGAAGCCACCGCCTTCTACGAGTCGCTGACCGTGCACGAGCACCTGCTGCTCGTCGGCCGCATGCACGGTCTCGCCGACGCGCTGACGACCGCGCGAGCGACCCGCATGCTGGCGGCCTTCGACCTCGAGCCGAGGCTGCACTCGTCGATCGGCTCGCTGTCGAAGGGCATGCGGCAGAAGCTGCTCTTCACGGGTGCTTTGCTGCACGACCCCGAGATCCTGTTCCTCGACGAACCGCTCTCCGGTCTGGACGTGCAGAGCACCGTGCTCGTCAAGGAACTCGTGCGGGGCCTCGCCGGCGCCGGCAAGACGATCTTCTACTGCTCGCACATCCTCGACGTCGTCGAACGCGTGTGCGACCGCATCGCCGTGCTGCAGGCCGGGCGCATCGTCGCCGACGGCACGTTCGCCGAGCTCGTCGAGAACAGCCGCAGCGGCGGCACGCTCGAGCAGGTTTTCCTCGAGCTGACTGCCGACAGCGGCGCCGTGCAGCGGGCCCAGGCCCTGCTCGACGCGCTCGGCGAAGGCGCTGCATGAGGAAGTCGCGCCGCCCCCGCGAAGGCAGTCGGCTCGTGAGCTTCACGCTGCGGCTCGGGGCCCTGCTCGCGTTCGTGCTGCGCCCGTTCGGCGTCGATCGCGCGCGCTTCCTGGCTCTGCTCGAGGTGCGCCTGCTCGAGGACATCGGACGCGGGCGCAGCGCCGCAGCGGAACAGCGGCCCGGCATGTTCCACGGCGGCATGGTGATGACGCTCGTCATGTACCTGCTGTTCGGGGTGTTCCTGGCCATGGTCATGTTCCACGTCGGCGAACCGATGGCCGCCCTCACGCTGGTGCTCGGCGTCGTCATGATGTTCGTCACCATGACGCTGGCGTCCGAGCACATCGGCACCCTGTTCGAGACCACGGACCTCGACGTGCTCGGCCCGCTTCCGGTCGAGGGCCGCACCGTGCTGGCCTCGCGCGTGGCGCACACGCTGCTCTACTTCCTGCTCCTGGTCGGCAGCCTCGGCCTGCTGCCGCTCGTCGCTGGCACCATACGCTTCGGGTGGCCTTTCGCGCCGACGTTCGTGCTCGCGCTCGCGCTGGCCACGGCGAACTGCTTCGGCCTGGCGCTGCTGCTGCTGGTGTCCGCCTTGCGCTTCGTCGCACCTGCGCGCGTGCGATCGGTCCTGCTCTTCCTGCAGATCGGCGGCGCCTTGATGGCGTTCGCGTCGTTGCAGATCCTGCCCATGCTCGGTGAAGTGCCGACCGCGTGGCTCGTGGCGCACGACTCGTGGTGGCCCTGGCTGCTGCCGCCGGCGCATGGCGCCGCGCTGGTCGTGAGCTCGGTGGGTTCATCGCCCGTGTTGCAGGACGGCCTGGCAGTGGTCGGGTCCACAGCACCGCCGCATGTCGGCCTGGTCGTGCTCGCGTTCGCCGTTCCGTGCTGTTTGCTCGGCGCGATCGCCCTGATGGCATCGAGCTTCCAGAGTCGGTTGGCCGGCATGGCCTCTTCCGAACGCGGTACCGTTCGCCCCGCGCGCCGCGCCTGGCTGCGCGATCGGCTGCTGCGCAGCGGCGAAGCTCGCGCCGGCTACGACTTCCTCGCCGCTCTCACCGCGCGCGAGCGCCAGTTCCGAATGCGGACGTGGCCCGGTGTCGCAGTCGCCTGGTTCCTCGCCGGATGGAGCGTGTTCCGGAGCAGCAGCGGCACCGGGCGCGGGCCCGCGCCGGCGATGGCGTGCACGGCGCTCTACCTGGTCGGCGTGATGATGCCGCAGATCCTCCTGTTCACGCGCTTCTCCGACCACTGGCAAGCGCGCTGGCTGTTCCGCATCGCACCGCTGCGTTCGCCCTCGATGTTCGTGCACGGCGCGCTGGTGGCGCTCGCAGCGCGGTTCGTGTTGCCCGCGACCCTGCTGACCCTGGTCGTCGTGCTGATCGTCGGCGGCCTGCCGATCGTGCCCGACGCGCTCTTCGCGGTGTTGGTCGTAGCGTTGCTGTCGGTTCGCGGGTTCTTGCATGGTGAGCGACACATGCCGTTCACCAGGAAGTTCAAGCCGAGCGAGCTCAACGCCAATGTCGCTCGCAGCATGCTGTTCCTGATGCTTGCTGGTGTCCTGGCGTTGCTGCACACGCTCGCGCGCCGGCATACGGCCGCTTTCGTGGGTCTGTCGGTCGCGATGGCGGTGCTCGTTGCGCTGCAGGTGAGGGCCCTCGCCCGTTCGCTGCACCTGCCCGCCCGCGTCAGGCTCGATTGGGACGACGAACGAGATGAGCGCAGTGCCAGGGGCGCCTGACACCGCGTAACGCCGCCTTCAGCTGGGCAGCCAAGCGTCGAACACAGCAGCAGAGCAGGTGTTCGGCGCCTAGCCACGACTCAGCCGATCGTGTAGTCGATCGTGTCGGAGAAGCGCAGCGAGAGGAAGCACGGCCCGCTGCCGAGCGTGAACTCCTGGACAGCGGGCGTGAAGCCGACCAACCCCGCGGTCGTGGGAACCGCGATCGGCAGGCTGCTGCCGATGAGCAGGATCGCGCTGTTCGCGTCGACGCCGAGCTGGCAGGCCCCGCAGAGCAGCGGGGTCGCGGGCAGCGGCGCACCGAACGCGAACCCCGGGAGGTCGGAACCGACGTTCGACAGCGCGACGAGACGGACGGCACGAGGTCGCCGAGGAACGCCGTGTCGATCGGCGTGCTAGCTAAGCTAGTGGTCCTGTCAGGTCACCCTTCGAACAGCGGCCGAGCGGTGCGCAGAAGCGTTGGCCTCGGGGGGATCGCAACAGGCGATGATCCCCATGACCCCTAGGCCTCAACCGAGGCGGCGCTGCCACTCGGAGGGATCACGGCTGCCGTGGAACACAGCCATCACGTGGATGCCATCGGACTCGATGACATAGAGGACGACGAACGGAAACCTGCGCACCAGAGCCTGTCGCACTTCGCCGAAGACTTGTCGAAAGCGACTGGGATGGCGACCGATCACCGCGAATGCAGCCTCCACGCAGGAGAGGAACTGCTTGCCCAGACCTGGGCTCTTCTCGTCGTACCAGATTCGCGCGGCACGCAGTTCGACTTCGGCCTCCTCCCGAACGTGGAGAGGGAGCGTCACGTATCCTTGCGCAGCCGGTCCCGAACCTCGCTCCAGGGAGAACTCTTGCCAACTCCAGATCGATGGGCCCGCAGGCGCCGCTCGAGTTCCGCAGTTTGAGCGTCTGTAAGCGGCAACGAGTCGCTTGTTGCGCTGATCTGGTCCCAGAGGTCCTGCAGACGGAGGATCTTCTCCTCCAAGCTGAGTTCGTCGTAGTCAGCCAACCCTGGATCGTGCGGCATGTCGACAGTCTACGCCGTCCCGCGCGGTTCGACCAGCCGCAGGCAAGACGGTGCAAAGCACTCGTTCCGCCGCGTGCGTCGAGGCCTCGTCAGCGGCCCTTGCCCGACGGACTCGGCGCCGGCAGGCGCAACACGATCTCGGGGTTGAGGCCCGGCAGGATCGTCGCGGGCTGTTCGAGCAGTCGATCGCGGTCCCTCCAAACCGTGAGCGTGTGCGCACCGGGTGCGCATTGCTTGAGCACGATCCTGCCCTCGGGATCGCTTGGCATCGCCGAGGGAAGGAACCCGAGATTCAGATTCCCATCGCGCTTCGCCCCCACGCGGACGCGTCGCGCGCGGGTGCCATCGGCGGCGAGCACGCGCACCGGCTGCTCGCCCCAGTCGTCGATGCGGACCTGCAGGTCGACGCCCTCGCGACTGGTGACGAACGGTTCCAACTGCGTGGGCGCATGAGGGCCCGCGCCTCGC
>Ga0111538_10005872_pt1 | contig 16703 bp, 6 predicted proteins | sample SoiMethybrSBSTD1_FD_79669 | JGI IMG/M metagenome (GOLD analysis project Ga0111538, IMG submission 79669) | Bulk soil microbial communities from a Populus tree surrounding site in Tennessee, USA - Soil MetaG P. TD hybrid SBSTD1 (version 2)... | ecosystem: Environmental > Terrestrial > Soil > Tree...
ACCAAAAGAAGGGAGAGTCTTTTTGTGTATTTCATCAGCTACCTCGTTACGGATTGGTAAAGTGAGCGCGCGAGCCTGGGCTATTGGCCCTGCGTGGGTTGACGCGAGATTATTAGCGTTTAGGGCCATTCAGTCAAGTTTAGATCGCTTATCCTGCAAATCCTGAATAATCCTGTAAATCCTGTCAAAAACGATCACGGCGCCAATCGATATCGATTAATCAACTCCTGCAATCCCTTTATCGACTGGTTATGCCTGGTCTTGTAGTGGACCGTCAGATCGGGAATCACCGATTGCAGCAGCGACTGATACTCCATACGGCCTGTCGCCAAAGCCACCGCTCGCGCGTACGCGTCGATCATCGAATCCAGAAGGTCGTCAAGTTTCTTTTGCGCCTCCTGCTTCGACTTCGCATCCTTCATCGCCTCGTACGCTTCCTTCTGGACGAGGTAATCCGCATTGATAACTCTCGCCAGCAATGCGAAATTGGACGGATCCTGTGGCGACAATGTCGATGCTTTGGTCAAACGAATCTTCGCCTCCGGCACGTTTCCCGCGGCGAGATAGAGAATCGCTGTTTGCTGATAGAGCCGGTCCAGCTTTCGGCGCTGGTTGGTCCAAAAGTCGTCCGCGACAGTCGCAGGCTTTGTGTCAGCTTCGAGCAACGCGATCGCTTTAAGACCATACTGCAATGAGATGTCGGCGTACTTCCGATTTTTCCTGCTCGTTTCTTCAGTTCCGACCTGCGTCATGCGCGTCAGCACTTGAAGATCGTCAGCTTTCTTCGCGAGCATTTCAGCAGCGAGCGCAAATGCATCGTCGGGTCGATTGCCCATAACGTAAGCTTCGAGAGCTGCCGGCTTAAGAATCTCGCGCTCCTTCTCCGACGTGAATATCGCTTGTGCTCGCTCCAGGAGCCTGAGCGCGACCATTCCGTTTTTGACCTTGAGGATCTCACCGGCGATCACTTCAGCCACACTCAATCGTTCGGTGCTGTTTGGAAACTTTGCGATGAAGTCTTCGGCAGCGGTGAGTTTGGTAGTTGGGTTGGTGGCGCTTTTAATTGCCGCGAGTGCGTCAGCTTCAGTCAATGATTGAGCCGAGACCGCAGCGTTTGAAACCACAAACACACAGAAAGCACTGACTAGTACTCCTGTGAGTTTGCGGTTAACCAGTTTCATGGTCTAACAATTCAAACGTTCACGCCTGTAGTGGTGAGTAACCGGACGGCGGCGCCCGATACCAATTGCATTCCTCGAGATAATCAGCGTCGGCGGCAACTGCCGGCGCTTGAATTCGTTGGCCGGCGACTCAACCCGGTTGAGAATATCCAGCACAAAACTCGACTCGAATCCCGTCGCGACGATCTCATTTGGAGTTGCTTTCTGCTCGAAATACAAACGTAACACGCGATCGAGCTCGTCGTATGGTGGCAACGACTGATCGTCAAACTGTCCGGGCGCGAGCTCGGCTGACGGGCGTTTGTCTATGATCGACTTCGGAATCAATTCCTCGTCCTTGTTCAGATAGTTCGCGAGCGTGTAGACCTCGGTTTTTAAAACGTCGCCAATCACTGCGAGCCCGCCATTTGTATCGCCGTACAAAGTGCAATAGCCGAGCGCAAGTTCCGATTTGTTGCCGGTTGAAAGCAGCAGGCGGCCTTCGGAATTCGAGATCGTCATCAGAATGTTTCCGCGTAGTCGCGACTGAAGGTTCTGTGCAGCGACGGAAGATTTTGGGCCGCTGTCCGCTGCAGGCGCCGGCAGTTTCAACTGCTTGAGGAGAACTTCGTACGCGTCAGAAATCGAGTGTTCGATCACGGGCATTCCGAGACGACGTCCGAGTTCGACCGAGTCGTCGATACTCGAGCGCGACGAGTAAGGCGAGGGCATCATCACGCTCAGAACATTCTCCGCGCCAATTGCCTGGCAGGCGAGTGTCGCGACGACTGCCGAGTCGATGCCGCCCGACAATCCCAGCACCACGCGTTTGAAACCATTCTTGCGCGCGTAGTCGCGAATGCCCAGCACGAGAGCGTCGTGGATTGTTTCGACGTCTTCACCCGGCAGGCAACGTTTGTCGGCTACGTCGCAGTCGACATCTACAGTGCCGATGAACTCTTCGAACGGCGGCGCCTGGAGAATGATCTTGCCGCGCGCGTCGGCGACGATACTGGCGCCGTCGAAGATGACGCCGTCGTTGCCGCCGACAAGATTCACAAACACGATCGGGATCTTTGCCGTCATCGCGCGATGCGACACCATCGCGCATCGTTGGCCCATCTTTCCCTTGTTGAATGGCGACGCGTTTATCGAGACCAGGAGTTCAGCGCCCAATTCGATCAGTTCGTCTGCGGGATCGTTTGCATAGAGACGTTCGCGCCAGAAAGTCTTGTCGTTCCAGAAGTCTTCGCAAACTGCGACGCCGAGCTTTTCTTCGTTCAGCTCGAACAGGTGGCGTTCCGGGCTGGGTTGGAAGTAGCGGGGGTCATCGAAGACGTCGTATTCGGGCAGCAGGGTCTTGTCTGAAAAACCGAGCAGTTGCTGGTTACGAATGACGGCGGCGGAGTTGAAGAGACGTCGTCCGGTTGTAAGGTCCGACGGCCTCACGGTACCGACGATCGCGGTGATTCCCTGCGTCGCGTCGACGATCTTTTGCAGCGGCTCGAGTGCACAACGCTGGACATCGCGATCGAGAAACCAGTCGAGCGACGTGTATCCCTGGATGCAGGTTTCGGGGAAGACAACGAGGTTTGAATTCTCTCGTTTTCCCTGTTCGATGCCGTGAATAATGCTGGCAGTATTGCGTTCGAAATCGCCGTTGATGGTATTGATCTGTCCGATGGTGACGCGCATTACGAGAGATCGTGCACCATCCTCGTCAGCAACGCAATTCGGCGGAGTTTGAATTAAAATCCGTCTGCGCTATATTCTTAGGCCACCCCTAGCGGAGGGGTCGCATAATGGTAGTGCAGCGGTCTTGAAAACCGCCGGCCGAAAGGCTATGCAGGTTCGAGTCCTGTCCCCTCCGCCATTTCTTTTCAAAGACTTACACTTACTATTGTAACTTGAACCATTAATTTGCCGCACCGGCAACTTATTGGTTCCAATAGATTGGTTCCAATTTCGTTGAAGTACAAACTATCCCAAATTCCTTCGGAAATTGTTACCCGCCATCTTTAGAAGCAGTTCTCGGCAACTTATTGGTTCCAAAAACGCCCGGCAATTAATTGGTTCCAAATTTTTTGGAAAAGTACAAGTATCTTCAAATCCGTGGTGCTGAGACTCACATATCGAACATAGGCCTCAAAATTGACCTTTTATTAAAGGCTATACGGTTCAATTGCACCCCGGGACCGGTGGACAATACTTCAGCACATCCCTCAGAGCATTTGCCTCCTCTGAGGATGCTTCAGACACGGATTGTTGATGTCTTCCCGGCCAATACCTTTTGTCCCATTCCGCGCGCATAAGGGCGCAATCTCTAGCACGCGCAGCTCGCCACTTAGCATCTTCGCACCGATTGAGTCCGGAGGGTGATGGTTGACCACAGCGATCCTTGTATTTTTTGTAATCCAACTGGGAATGTTTTTCGTACAAGTCAGGTGTCAGCTGGGTAGTTGGTTCTTCGGGTAGAAATCTAGTAAGACCGGCTTGGATGGCATCTTCTAAAAAGTAGTTAAGACCCGTTCCTATTGCAAACCCAACTGCAAACGCAAACACGAGCGGCGAACGCACTGTCACGACAGTGGGAGGAAGTCCGACATGCCACATACCATTCGCGTCTGTTAGATTAGTCGGGTTATTTTCAACATAACCGTATAGATTTATCCCTCCCCTCATCCCAATCGGATCCTTCGCCGTCCATCGCCCGGTCTCTGCATCGTAATCGCGCACGCCCAATCGCACGAGTTTGGTCTCGGGCTTATAGAGGCCTCCAGCAAATCCAAACGGCTGGAAGCCGGGGTTGGTATCACTCAATATTTGCCCGAACTCATCGTAGTCGATCCGCTGCACCACTGTTCCCGTCGCAATGTCGACCACAAGCCGCGGACTGCCGAGCTGGTCGGTGATGATCCGGTATGTGACGCCGCCCTTGATGATGTAGTTGGGCACGTTGATGCCGGTAGCATAGACAAAGCGGCTCACAACTTTATTGGCCCCGTCGAGTTCGGCAATGGGTTTGAGGCCGTCCTGATAAAGGAAGCCCTGAACCAAGACACCGTTAACCCTCTTCCCAATGCGGCGGTTCTGGCCATCGACGACATAGTCGATGGTATCGTCATTCGGCAGGGTGACATGTTTGAGATTACCGAGCACGTCGTATTCGTAGTTGGTAACCAGGGCGCCGGCGATCTTAGTCTTCAACTCGCCATTCGCGGTGTATGAGTAGGTGGTTCCACCATACTGAATGAGGCGGTCTTGATTGTCGTAACTTGGAGCTGTGCTCAGTCCCGGGCCGGTCAGTCGATTGCCGTTGCCGTCGTAGGTGTAGGTCGCCGTGAGCGTACCGTTCTTCTTAACTTCCGAGAGTCGACCAGCGAGATCGTAACCATACTCGAATTTAGTGGTCGTGCCAGCAACAGTCTCGGTTTTCGTTGTGATGCGACCAAGCTTGTCATAACTGAAGGCGTTCTTGAATACTTCTGATCCACTGTAGTTAGCACTGTAATTGGTTACCTCGCCGAAACCGTTGTAGCTCAGGCTGTCAGTAACATTGCCCAGGGTGGTAGCTGTCAACAACCCGTTTTGTGGATTGCGGCTCAATGTAAGGTTACCGGCTTTTTTCAGCAGGCTGTCGTTATCGTATTCGAAGGCGATGGCGTCGGCGCCGTTGATGCTAAGTGAAGTGATGCGGAAGTCGTTGTCGTAGACGCGGCTTACGTTGCCCACCACCGTTCCGGTCCATGCGATCTGGTTAAGCAACGCGCCATTATAGGTATAGGCGAGCGTGCCTCCGTCCGGAGCCGTAACGCTGGTGACCTTGCCCGACGCTGGGTCGTAGGCATAACCAATCTGGCCTGTGGGGATAGTCAACATCTCGGGACGTCCCGTGCTGTCGTATCCAAATTCGAGAAACTTGCCATCGGGACGGGTTATGCGGGTCAGTTGCTTGTCGAGATTATAGTCATAGTGTGTGCTGTTGCTACCTGCGCCAACGTCGGGCGGCGTGTACTCTTCCTGGAGGTTCACCTTGGTAAAACTAAACCGATGAGCCGGCCGCCCGGGTGGGGTCAGCAATTTGAGATTGCCGTTCAAATCGTAGCCGTAGATGATAACGCGTCCATCAGGCAAGGTCTGGTGGGTGACGCGGCCTGCGCCATCGTACGTAAAGCGCAACTTACGGCCCAGAGGATCGGTCAACGTGTCCAGGTAGCCGTCGGTGTTATAGCTCAACGTGGCTTTGCGTTCGTCCACGCCGATCCCTTGGGTGATACTGGCCAAACGTCCGCGCGTGTCATACAAGAAGTTGTTGGCAAGTAATTCGGTCGACTCAGATTTAATGATTCGACCCAAGGGGTCGATGACTGCGTTGCTCTGCCGTCCTTCGGCGCTCGAGCTGGTTGCTGTCCTGGTCGCTGCGTCATAGACACTCTTGAAAGTGCGGCCGTTGAGCGTCACTGTATCGGTGAGATTCTTGAGGCTCAATGGATTATTAGGATCTGTCAGATTGGCGGTCCGTGTTGCATTCAAAGTAGAAGTCAGGCTTCCTGTCGTGATGCTTAGACTCTTCAGCACTGGCGCCTGCATCGAGAAGCGTGGATCCGGTCCTTCCAGGAGATTCGTAATCGTACCGTCCGACATTGTGCTCTTGCGACTGCCGTCGGTCCCGATGAGCAACTCGGTTTGAGTGCCATCGGGGAAGCGATTCACACGTTTCTGATCGCCGGTAGTCAGGCGCTCGACTTGGTAACGGGTCATTCGGCCCAGCCCGGTGCTGAGGCTCGCGGTGAAAGACTGATCGATGTCTGAGCGATCAAGAAAGGTGAAACCACTTGCGGCATCTGTGTCGCGGGTCAGTTGGCCCAGCGGATTGTAGGTCATCATCGAGCTATTGCCATTCGGATCGGTGAACTTGGTCAGCAGGCCGTCGCGTGTGGTTTCAAGCTTATAAGACTCGCCGGCCGGGTTGGTAACCCTCGCCAGATAACCGTTGGCGTCCGCTATAACCGTGGTGCGCTGGCCGAACGGAGAGACGATGGCGGTGGGCTCGCCAAGGGCGTTGCGCTCGATCTTGGTGATGTTATTGTTGCCATCAGTCACACTCTTCAAGTGTCCCTTATCGTAGGCAAACTGGTAGATCATCGCGCCGGTGAGCGCATTCAATGTCTTTTGGTGCTGACCCGAGTTGCTAAAAACATAGACCTCGCTGCCATCGTCTGAGGCAATGACGTGGTCGCCTGCTGTAAAGCCTGGCAAGAGCGGCGCCACCCGCAGAACGCGACGCATATTGGATCCCCAGATGTAGAGAGCACTGTCTGGTCCCATCAGTGCCTGGTTAGGCGTACTCAGGATCGCCTTGGTCGCCGGACCGCCAAAGCCTCCTGTTGGTCCGAATCCCGAACCAGCGATAGTGGTTATTATTCCCTCCGGCCCGACCCGTCGGATGCGATCGTTGTTCTCGTCCGCGATATACAGGCTTCCGTCCGGCCCCACAGTAACCGTTTTTGGAACATTGAATCGCGCGTCACTGGCGGGGCCACCGTCGCCCGCAAACCCTCTGGGATCGGAACTGGTGATTCGACCGGCGACCGTGCTGATCTTCCCATCAGGCCCGACTCGACGGATGCGGCAGGCGTTGGTGTCCGCGACGTAAAGACTACCGTCGGGCCCCAAAGCGATGCCATTAGGATCCTCGAACGTCGCCTGGCTGGCTGGCCCGCCATCACCGCAGGGCGTTCCCAAAACGCATCGCCGTCCGGTTCCCGCTAGCGTCGTGATAGTGCCGTCCGGATCGACTTTACGGATCCGGTCGTAAGCGGAGTCAGAAATGTAGAGGCTGCCGTCAGGTCCCGCGGTGATCCACCTCGGGCTCGAGACCTGCGCCTGGATGGCGGGACCGCCGTCGCCGGGCGGGCCGCTAGAGGTTCCATTCGCGAAACTGCCATTTCCGGCAAGGGTGTTGATGACTCCGTCCGGGCCCACGTGGCGGATCCGGTGATTGCCCGTATCGGCGATATAGAGACTGCCGTCAGGTCCGATCGCGACCCCTTGCGGTCCGTTCAGTTGTGCAGAAGTTGCGGGACCATGGTCGCCACTGAAGCCGCGGCCAAGGAGGCTGCCCGCCACTGTGGTGATAATCCCGTTGGGCGAGACCTTGTGCATCCGGCTGCCGTCCCGATCGGGGATATAGAGACTCCCGTCGGATCCCACCGCAATGGTGTCTGCCACTGATAGACCGCTCGCAGTGGCTGGCCCTCCATCGCCACACGCACCCATACAGAAGCCGCCGTTGCCTGCGACAGTCGTGATCACGTCCGGTAAGCTGCGTGCCCTCCGCCTGCTGCCGTTCCCGAGGTATAGCACGTTCCCTCCGGGGTCGTAGGCGTGGTGCACGCCAAAGGTCCAGCCCCCTAGACCCTCCGCCCGCGCATCCCACGGGCCGATCGAGCCCCGCCACTCTTGCCAGAACGTGATTTGCTGGCGTGCCGAGTTGGCACTGAGGGCTAAACCCGAAGCCGAGAGGACCGCGAAAGCTCCAGATCTACTCTCGCCCGGCTGGAGGTAGACCGCCTCGTAAACGTAACCGATCCTCACACGGACCGGACGCTGCCCCTGAACAGAACGTCCGTATGGGTCGCGACCGTCCCAGGTAAACGTGGTGTGCCGGTTGGCGGCCGCGGGAAAGGATTGGGTGAGCTGTCGCCCCGCGATATCAACGACGAGGTCAATGCGTTTCAGGCTTGGCGGGATCTTCGCGCCGCTGAGTGAAAAGCTCAGCGTGTATGCCAGCTTTCGACCGGGCGTGCGATCGCTACGGTAGTTAAGAGTAAAGGTCGTGCCGCTAACGGGTAACACTTCGCCTAGAATTTGGTTCTGGCATTCAATGATCGACCCTCCTTGTTCACAAGGATTATCTTCGGATCCATTATCTTGCGGCGGCGGCTGATTGGGCGCACAGCTCTGAACAGTAGGGTCACAATCAGGTCTATATGGCCAGTTGATGTCACAGGACGAGAAGTGGCGGATCGGTACTCGCCACAGACTTTGGCCGGGTTTGTAGAGAGTGGCCAACTGTTGCCGTTCGTCGTCGGTAACGCCCAGAGTTAACAACGCTGTCGCGGTCGCCGGTTGGCCACTACCGTCTATGTCCAGGCTGGCTAGACTGCTGCTGACGCTGAGAATCTTGATGACCCCCCCATTTTCCGACGGGATCCAGGCGCTCTTGTCTCTGTCATAAAAAGCGGCAGGGGCAATGCCGCCCACCGGGAAGTTGAGGAAGTTCTCCACATAGAAAAACACCGGCTGGTTAAACACGACGTCGCGGCCATTCACCTTAGTAACTGCTTCTTCCGCGCCGAGGTCGACCGCATAGGTATAAGCACTGGTCGACGGCAGTTCGGCAGGCATTGCCTGCGGGCCATTCGAGCCCACGGTGTACTCAGTGAGGTGCACGTTCAAGGTGCTGGTTGGAAGCGTGGTGTCATCGAGTTGCACCAACCCCGCCGTGGTCCTCGGCGGGAACAGCACTGTCGCCCGGCGAGTGCCGTCTGCGTCAGTCTGAACAGTGCCGCGCGCGACCTGCATGGCAGTAGTCGTGGCTCCCAGAGTGATCCTCGTCACCAGCTCATCACGCGGGATCAGTACCACATCGTCCAAGTTGACGTAATCGCCCCAGGCCACATTCACCTGACGCTGCGCCGAAAGGTAGCCAGCCTTCTCATATCGCACGGCAACCAGCCCGCCGCCGTTGACTGCCAGGTCGAACGCGCCATCTGCCCTACTGATCGTCTGTCCAAGTTTCGCGTGGTCGGGTACGCTGATCTTTACGCCACTGAGCACGGCATTGGCGCGGTCCAGGACTTTGCCGCGTAGGACCGCTACCCGGCGTGCCTCGATCGTTCCGGGTGTCACGCTCGTCTGAATTGGGTTGGCGCCGGTGTAAAGAAACTCCGTCGAGCTCTTGATATCAGTGGCTACGGAAAGGTCGAGCGGGGGGGCGACACTAACCGGGTCGGGTGGTAAGACGGATGCCTTGACGATAATGTTGACCGCATCCGAAGTGGTGGTGGCGTTCCTATCGTCGATAGCCCTTACTGTGAGCGAGTAATTTCCTGCCGCCACATTGTTCCAGATCAGACTGTGGGGAGCAGTCGTAGCCTCACCCAGTTTTGTACTGCCCTCGAAGAACTCCACCCTAGCGACGGACCCGTCGCCATCATTGGCACTGGCTGAAAATGTGATGTTGGCTGGCGCAGTGAGTTGGGTGTTGCTGACCGGGTTAGTGATACTGACCGTGGGTGGCTGATTGGCCGCCTTGACGATGATGTTGATCTCGTCAGTACCGATGAGCTTGGAGTCAGTGGCGGATAGTTTCAACTGGTAGTTGCCGGCGGTACTGAAGCTTGCCGTGGTAACCCGAGCGCTAGCGTCGACGAACGTGACCGTTCCTGGCCCGTTTACACTGCTCCACAGGAACGTGAGTCTACTTCCTGAAGGCAGGCCATCGTCGTTGGCTATGCCGCTCAAGCTGGCCATTGCAGCAAGCAAGATGGTTTGATCCGTTCCGGCATTTACTACGGGCGCGACGTTGGCGGGAACAATGGGAACAGATGATACCGGCGAGCGGATCTGTTTCTGCAGACCTTGGAAACTGGCACCAACACTCAGACTCAATTCGCCAGGGGCAGTCTCGGTTAGAGTTAACTTCAGCGTAAATATCTGGTCGCCAGCTACTGCATCACCATTGGAGCCATCGTCGTGCATTGTTCCCAGGTCGTTCGTGACGACGTTACCGGAATTTACGCGCAATAGTTTGACATCAGTCGGGGCCTGCTTGGGACCAGTGGACTTGGTGGTAATCTTGCTGCTGACGGTCAATTTGGTGGCCAAACCCGTTATGATTGTTCCAGGCAAAACCACTGGTTTGCTCATCTGCGGATCTGCGGACGGGCATGATCGAAATACCAACAAAGCTCCCCAGAGGGTAGTTAACAGCAACAGCCTGCTCAAACTCATCATGAAACACTCTCCCTGTTATTCAGTCGAAGCCACCTTGTTTACCGGCTCAAGTGGATTTCTGTAGCAACTGGAGCCAGTCGCACGCCGGGACAATTCCCAGTCAGATTTGTGTCAGTTATCGGGCGCCGATTTAGCACCCCGATGTTCAAGTTGGCCGATGACGTAGGTTGTGGTAAGGCTCGATGGAAGAGGAACGGGTGCAGTGCGGGCGCACCTGAGACTCTAGCGGCCTATAAATGTTGCCACGCTCAACGCAACTCAGACTTTCTTAAACAATAAAGCCGTTGCAACAAGTTGACCGTTTATTAATGAACCTTTCAGAATGAAGAGGCTAGTCGAAGGAAAAAGGCCTGTCTGTGTGCCACCGCACAAAGAGCAGCTTTCTAATCAAGCCTCAGCTCATACTCGCGCTTTAGGAAAGTTGTCGCGCACAAGTGGTGTTTCGATGATGTGCTCTCAGTAGCTTGATGATTTCTAAGGTCAATCGTGAATCGCGCTTGTCTTACGACCTGCTGATAAGAAAGAAGTGAGGCTCGGGCCGATCGGTCCAAACATAATTCATAGATATGATTGAAAATAAATGGTGAGCCGTGGGGGGCAAACCTCCGACCTGCTGATTAGGAGTGCGTTGATAATCACTTGAGTAACGAAATAGAAAAGCTACTGCGATTCGCAATTATTATATTGACAGGTATTCATACTGGACGAAGAAGTAGTGAGCTTATCGGTGGGAAGGGGATCCCACCTGCGTCTCTTGGACGCGAGGTTCCGGGCACGGTCTTGCCTGAGGACTGGGGGAATGCAGCTCCTGTGTTTCTTGTAGATGCCATCTCGTGACAGCTTATCGTGGGAAGATTTTTGCCGCAGGAGAAAGTGTGAACCGCGATCCGCGGTGGAGTTTTAGAACTTTCGGCAACCCTTAGCTTCCAATTTGCACTTCCGGCAATGGAACCTTCCAAAAATTCCAAATTCGCGGAAAGTTGAAGTCTGAAATGGCTCAATTTCTGTGTACTTCCGGCAACTAATTGCTTCCAATCGCGGCAAGTAATTGCTTCAAGTCACAACTATCAGATCACATTCCATCGGTCGCCGTAGCGGGCAGTAGCCAATTTCAGTCGGCGCGATTTGCAGGTGCCAGGTTGTTTCAAACTTATTTTAGTGTAAAGAATTGCGTTCTTAGTAGTTCTACCACGCACTCCATGTCACAACGGCAACTAGCCAGTCGTCACCTTCCTTTCGCAATACCCACAGATGAGCTCCTGTTGATTCATGTAGCCCTGAATGACCTTCAGTCACATACTGAGTGCGGTAATTGCTGATCAGATAAGCCAGTGAACCGTTACCGTGGATACAAAGATCATAAACGTCAATCGACTCAACTGTCGTTGGATGAGCGGCTAAATGCTTTGCAATTTCTTCCTTCCCTAGAATCGGCGGGTCATTGGGAGGCAGCCATTGAATGTCCTGCGTGCAGAGATCGATCACTTCGGATCCATTTCCCTCTAATTCCTTCGCGATCCAAAGATCGTGAACGTCCTTGATTTTGTTTAGATCTTGTCGGGAGAGTTCAATCATTCTGCTTAGCATCGCGGCGTATGATAGATTACAGGAAGAAACTACATCCACACGCTCCTACGTTCACGCCGTATGGCTACAGATCAAACAGAATCAATAGCCGGCCGTCTTATCGGTCCTTATCATATCGCCACGCTGATTGGCAAAGGAGGGATGGGGGAAGTCTATCTCGCCCATGACACGCGACTTGGTCGTCGGATTGCGCTCAAACTGCTCTCACCAGAATTGACGCTTCGCGCCGAAGGCGTCCGCCGCTTTCAACAGGAGGCTCGTACGGCTTCCGCACTTAATCACCCAAACATTCTCACCATTTACGAAATTGGAGAAGCAGGAGCACTGCAGTTCATTGCTACGGAATTTGTCGAAGGTGTGACTTTACGCGAACGTATGACTCGGGGCCGATTGGACCTCCAAGAAATGCTTGACGTCGCAACGCAAATCGCTTCAGCGCTGGTTGCGGCGCACGCTGCCGGAATCGTGCACCGCGACATCAAACCCGACAACATCATGATTCGTCATGACGGTCTAATCAAAGTCCTCGACTTCGGAATCGCAAAGTTGGTTGAACACGATGCGGGCAATGATCGTGAGGCGCCGACGAGAATGATGACGGACACGAGTCCGGGCATGATGATAGGTACAGTTAGTTATATGTCACCGGAACAGGCGCGTGGCGTCCCTGTCGACGCGCGCGCTGACATCTGGAGTCTCGGTGTAATGTTGTACGAAATGCTGGCGTGCCGCCGACCCTTCGAGGGGGCAACAATGAGCCATATCATCGTCGCAATCCTCGAACATAACCCTATGCCGTTAGGTAAGCTTTCGCCTGATGTTCCAGTCGAAATTCAGAACATTGTGTCGCGATCATTAGAGAAAGATAAGGACGAGCGATATCCAGCCATGAGCGGAATGCTGTCGGATCTTCGCTCCGCAAAAGAGAATCTTTATTTGGCAGCCCGCTTCAAAGCCGGGGCAGCGACACTTGTTTCTGCGAATGAAGCGATGCCGGTAAAACCTCTTAACCAGTCGCCGCAAGCTCTGTCGGATGTCGCCCGGCGCTCGGTGTCGAGAAGGCAAAGAACACGAAATAGCATTGATTCTCTCGCCGTCTTACCGCTGGTCAATGCCAGTGCAGATCCCAACATGGAATACCTCTCAGACGGCATCACCGAAAACATCATTAACAACTTCGCACAACTACCTAAACTACGCGTTGTGCCACGCAACACAGTGTTCCGTTACAAGGACAGAGAGATTGATCCACAAGAAGTTGGGCAAGCTCTTAATGTGCGTGCAGTGCTCACTGGAAGAGTACGCCAACTCGGTGATAGGTTGATCGTGGGCGTAGAGCTGGTCGATGTAGCAAGTGATTCTCAGCTATGGGGCGAGCAGTTCAATCGGGAAGTTACGGATATTTTTAAGATTCAGGAAGAGATCGCGAGCGAAATTATTGAGAAGCTCCGACTCAAGCTAACTCACACAGAAAAGAAGCGCCTTGCTAAACGCCACACTCGAAAGACTGAGTCGTACCAGCTGTATCTGAAAGGACGGTTTTATTGGAACAAGCGAACCGAAGATGCATTGAAAAAGGCTATTGAATTCTTTCGGCAGGCGATCGAAGTTGACCCGACTTATGCGCTAGCTTACGCCGGCATAGCTGATTGCTACGGCATTCTTAATTTCTTCGGCGATTTGTCGCCGAAAGAGTCTGCTACAAAGGCGACGGCAGCGGCGAGAAAAGCTTTAGAGATAGATGACACCCTGGCTGAAGTTCATACTTCACTCGGGTTGGTGAAACTTATTTATGATTGGGACTGGCAAAGTGCTGAGCGGGAATTCAATCGGGCGATCAAGCTGAGTCCGAATTATGCAACCGCCCACGATTGGTATAGCACATATTTGATGGCAGTCGGGAGAATTGAGGATGCAATCCGAGAGATAAAACATGCGCAGGAGCTTGACCCACTTTCGCCTATCATTACGACAGGACTCGCACGGCAATTCTATTACGCTCGCCAGCCGGAACGTGCGATTCACGAATGTTTGAAGATTTTGGACATGGAGCCGAAGTTTGCGCCAGCGCACTGGTTTCTAGGGCAGGCTTACGAGCAACTCGGGAACTATAATGAAGCGATCCGACAGTTACAGCAGGCAGTAAATTATTCTGGAGGACGTGCCTTGATGTTAGGATCGCTCGGTTATACGTACGCCGTGTCTGGTCATGAAACTGAAGCGCAAGCTGTGCTAACGAGTTTACAAGATGAAACACATCATAATGTTCCTGCTCTTACGTTAGCCTTTATCTATGCTGGACTCGGGCAGAACGATTCAGCGTTTGAATGGCTGGATAAAGCTTACGCAGAGCGGTTCGGATGGCTGATCTTTCTGAACGTCGATCCCAAGTTCGACAACCTTCGCTCGGATCCACGCTTCACGACTTTATTACAACGTCTCAAGCTGAAGTGATCCGTCAAACTATTACTGCAAAGCCTCCGAGATCAGATGGCCGTAGTTAAAACTGATGATGGTGTTGATATCTCATACCGTGTCTTGGGGACCGGACCATGTACCCTACTTTTCATGCATGGCTGGGCTGGCGCGGGTGCTTATTTTGATGAGACGCTGAAATATTTGGACTTAACAGGGCTGCGAGCCATCACCTTCGATTTGCGCGGCCACGGTGACTCCGATAAACCTGCCACCAGCTATAGCGACGAGAGATTTGCAAGAGATGCGTTTACCGTGGCAGATGCAGTGGGCGCGAATCAGATCGTCGTAATTGGCTTTAGCATGAGCGGTCGCTTCGCTCAGTACTTGTCAGTGCTAGCTCCGGATCGCGTTCATGGGCAGATACTCGTCACCGGATGTCCGGCTGCACCTATACCTTTTCCAGAAGATCTACGGCGTGATTGGGTAGGCCGTGCAGGTAATGCAGAACGTTTAAAAGAGATCACTGCGATGTACACGACGAAACCGGTTGCGACAGCAGTGCTGAATCTGATTGGGGCCGAAGCCGCGAAGGCTCGTGAAGTTGCGTTGGATGAGACGCTGAGGATCTGTATGTATGAGTCTTTCGTTCAAAAGATAGTAATGCGCGATCTTGCGACTTTGATCATCGGTGGCATCCATGATCCGATCTTCCCGCCGGATGCTCTTCGCTTTGGTGTAGCTGCTCCGTTTCCAAAGGCGCGCATTGCGTTACTGGACAGTAATCATGAAGTACCAATTGAGCAGCCGCGTGAATTCGCAGCTTTGATAGAGGCGTTTGTTGCAGGCCTGCAATGAAGGAATAAAGGATACCGAACCTTAGGCGCGCTACACGCGCTTGCGCGGGTGTGGCCGAGCGATAAACGCTAGATGACTGTAGCCAGGGAAACTTGGCGCTTAGATGGCGCGCTGATGGAAATGAACCTACCACTACCTCGATCACTTTGATGGCTGCGCACCCTGATTTATATTGGTTCATCCTTGGAGGTCAGACTAGGTTCAAGCCCACGTTGCGGTCTTGAAAACCGCCGACCGAAAGGCTATGCAGGTTCGAGTCCTGTCCCCTCCGCCATTTCAGATCAACAACCTACCGCTCAACAACAACTTTGTAACTTGAACCATTAAAATTTGCCGCTGCGGCAACTTAATGGTTCCAATAGCGCCCGGCAATTTATTCGTTCCAATTTCGCGGAATAGTTACAAACTACCCCAAATTCCTTCGTAATAGTTACCCCTTCCGTAAAAGCAGTTCTCGACACCTACTCGATCACATCCGCGAAGTCATCGATGTAAACTTTCACGTCGGACTGCCACAACTTTATTCGTATCTCAGCGCCACTAATGGATCGATCTTTGTCGCCCGTCGGGCCGGCAAACAACACGCAAGGATGGCAACAACTGCCAACAAAATCGGGACAACGATAAATGTGATCGGATCAAATGCCTTCACTCCAAATAGCAACGGCGTCTTGCCCGGACCAACCTCTGATAGAGAAGCTCCGACCGCACGGGTTAGTGCAAACGATCCCAACAGGCCAAGCGATACACCGGCAAGAACAAGCAAACTGCATCGACGCAAAACCAACCACATTACGTCTCGTCGTAAAGCACCCAATGCCATACGCACTCCCATCTCGCGCGTGCGTTGGACCACTCCCCATGAAATGACGCCGTAGATGCCGACAACGGCGAGTAACATTGCAACGATCGCGAACGCGCTGAGTAAGATCATTGCAGCTCGCTGCGAGACCACGGCGCGCTGCATACGATCTTCCATCGTGCGTACTTCATAAAAAGGGATCTGGCTATCGACGGCATGGATTGCGCCTTGAATTGGTGCGCTTAGGCTTTGAGGTTCAACTTGCGTTCGCACAGCTAAATACATACTCGCGATGGAATTTTGTGAGATTGGCAAGTAAATATGAAGCGGAGTCTGCTCAATGACACCTTGCAGTTTGACGTCCCCAACAACCCCGACTACTTCACGCCACGGTGTCGTCTGTTCCGCCCAACCTTGCTTCACTCGTTTGCCAATTGGATTCTCGTTAGGCCAGAACCGTCGCGCCATCGTTTCATTGATCAAAACCACCTGTGGTGAATTTTCTGTGTCTGCTTCTGTAAAAACCCGGCCCTTCAACAATGGAATTCGCATTGTCTGAATGTATTCAGGGCTGATGGGATTGAATTGGGCGTGCGGAATTTGCGCGCGCGAAGGTACAGGCTGATCTCCAACAATAAATATCGACCCCCAATGCGATCCTTCGATCGGCAAAGAGAGCGTCAACGCTGCGGATTCGACACCCGGAATAGCCTTGACGTTAGTTAGTACGTCGCGCTGGAAAGATTCTAGTTTGCTAGCGTTATATTTCGGATCCTGAACATCGAGCCGCATGGTGAGCACGTGATCCGATTGGAACCCAGGATCGACGTGGGCAATCTTGTACATGGTGCGGGTCATCA
>Ga0111538_10005874_pt1 | contig 16696 bp, 15 predicted proteins | sample SoiMethybrSBSTD1_FD_79669 | JGI IMG/M metagenome (GOLD analysis project Ga0111538, IMG submission 79669) | Bulk soil microbial communities from a Populus tree surrounding site in Tennessee, USA - Soil MetaG P. TD hybrid SBSTD1 (version 2)... | ecosystem: Environmental > Terrestrial > Soil >...
CGTCGGCCTCGTCGGCCTCGATGAGGAGCGCCGCCGAGGCCAGCACCGCCTCCCGGCCCCACAGGCGGGCGAAGGCGTCGCGCTCGGAGGGGCCGCCGGGCAGGTCGGCCGCGCGCACGGAGTAGAGGTCGAGGCCGGCCCGCGCGCAGGCGGCGGCGGCCAGGAGGCGCTTGGCCGGCGCGCTCTCGCCGGCCAGCTGCAGGGTGGGAGCGCCGGCCGGTCCGGCCGGCGTGGCCAGGGCGGCGCCGATGCGCTCGGCCACGGCGGCCTGCGAGGGAGCCAGCTCGCCGGGGCAGGGCACCAGCTCCACCCAGCCGTGCAGCCGCTCGTCCAGCTGCGAGACGCCGGCCAGGTAGTGCAGCACGCGTTCGTCGAGGCGCAGGGCGGCCCGGGCCAGCGGCTCGCCGCCCGACACCTCGACCAGCCGCCGGGCGCGCAGGGGCCGCGCCGGGCTGAGCGCGCTCCAGTGCGCGCCGGGCAGGAGGGCCAGGGCCAGGCCGAAGCTGGGCAGCAGGCGGCGCGGGTCGCCCTGGGCCGCCGCGCACAGGTCGCCGAACGAGGCCTCCAGCTCCACGCCCGCGCAGAGCAGCAGCAGCGCCCGCTCGAAGGACGAGAGCCCGAAGCCCTCCACCAGCACGTCGAGCGCAAACGGCCCCGCCGGATGCGGCGGCGGCAGCTCCACCGTATCGTCGTCCGCGTCGGTGCCCGGCGCCACGTGCCGCTCCAGCACGCGCCGCACGTCGGAGAGCGCCGCGGCCAGGTGGCGCTGGTTCGCTTCCGCCCACGAGGGCATGGGCCGGCTCATGGGACGGTCACCTTGGGGCCGAAGGCGGGATCGGCCGGGTCCAGGACCACCGGGCTCTCGGCCCCGTCCACCTGCACGCGCACCAGGTAGGGGCCGGCCGGGACCCCGGCCACGGTGAAGGGGATCGTGACCTGGTCGAGCGGGGCCAGCGGGTTGGCGAACTGGAAGGCGGCGCTGCCGCCCACCGCGTTGAGGAGCAGCACGGCCCGCTGGTCGCGGCGCAGGGGCGGCTCGACGTCCACGTTCACGTGCGTGGAGTCGGGCGCGGCCACGGCCGTGATGCGCGGGCGCAGGACGAGGGGGGCGGCGTTGCTCTCCAGGCCCGCGTGCTCGACCTCGGGGTGGCCCATGAGGATGGGATGGATCACGGCCACGCCCTGCACGCCGGCCTGCAGCGCCCCCACCGGGAAGGGCGGCGCGGCCAGCGCCACCCGCACCTCGGTGTCGGAGACGGAGAGCGGGAGGACCTCCACCCCGCGCAGGGCCACCCGCGTGATGGACCGCTTGAGGTTGCTGCCCTTGAGCACCAGCGTGGAGCCGGCCACGATGGGTCCGCCCCCGGCCGCCGCCACCTCGTCGATGACCGCGCCCTGCAGCGGCACCACGTAGAGCCGCCGCTCGGCCACGGGCAGCGCCTGCCCGGGCGTCTCGTCGCCCTCGATGGTCACCACCGTGGCCTGGTAGGCCACGGAGAGGTTGTAGGGGATCTGGAAGAACACCGACCACACCTTCGACAGCTCCTCCAGCGAGAGGGGCAGGGGGGTGATCTTCACCAGCTCCGGCGCGTCGGCCAGGTCGGAGCCGGCCAGGAAGGGGTTGGCCGCGTCCGTCTCCACCGCGTGCACCAGGGAGCGGGCCAGCATGCCGGCCCCGTGCATGGCCTGCACCGCGTTGCCCAGCAGCCGCTGCGGCTCCAGCTCCAGCTCGTTGCCGCGGAACACGAGCAGGTAGTGCAGGTCGAGGGCGGCCCGCGGGCGCTGGATGAGCGAGCCGTCGGAGCGGCGCGTGGGCAGGTCGTCGCCGCGGAAGGCGACGTTGGGCGTCACCTGGTAGAGGTAGAGGTCGATGCCGGGCACGGGCGTGCTGCCCGCGGGCGGCACCTCCGGCCGGGCCGTGCGCACCTGCGCCCCCGGCACCGCCTGCACGGCCGCCGTCTGCAGCGTGCGCTCGAGGGTCTTGGTCACGGTCGCGATGGCGCGGAAGTCGCTCACCGGCTCCCCCGCCGTGGCTGCAGGTACTCCTCCAGCGACGGAGCCGGCGGGCGGCGGGGCGAGGCGACCGGCGGCGGCGCCGGCGCGGGGGTGGCCGCCCGCACCTCGATGCGGCCGATGCTGACCACGACCACCGGATCCTTCTCCGCCGCCCGCGCCGGCTCGCCCGGGGCGTCGCGCCAGGCGGCGGATGCCGGCTCCGGACGCACGCGGGCCACGGCCAGCGCGACGGGGGCCAGCCGCGCTGCCTGCGGTGGGCCGTCGAGCGCGCGGGGCGCACGCGCCGGTGCCGGTGGGGCGGCCGCCTCCGGCTCCGCGCGCTCGCGATCCTGCGGTTGTGCGGCCGGCGCCGGCGTGGCCGGCGGGCGGCGCTCGATCACCGGCGACCGGTGCGCCGCCGGCGGCAGCGGCCCCACTGCGGGCCCGTCATCGGCGCGCGCGGCGCGCGGCGCGTCTTCCCGCGGCGCCTCGTCCGCTCGCGGCGCGGCGGGGCTGCGGTCATCCTCCGGCCCGGCGGCCGGCGCGGAGCGGGGCTCGCGGCCCGACGCGGCGCCGGGATCGCCAAAGGCGTCGAGGGCGGGCGCTAGCGGCGCGGCCGCGAAGAGCGGCGCCACCACCGGCTGGGCCACGTCCGCGCGGCCGGCCGAGCGGTCGACGAGGCGGGAGAGGAAGTGGCTCAGGACGCGAGCTCCAGGTAGGCGCGGCGGCGGGCCGCGCTCAGGGCGAGGATGTCGGCCTCGCGCCATCCGTACGCGCGGGCCAGCTCGGCCACCTCCATCAGCAGGCGCCGGGCCTGGGCCCGCAGCTCGTCCCACAGGAAGGCGCCGGGGTCGAACACGGTGCGGCCCTCTTCGCCGCAGGCCGGGCAGGTGTAGTCGAGCATCACCTCCGCCTGCGGGTCGCTGGCGGCCAGGGCCGCGGAGAGCGCGTCCAGCGCCTCCTCGGGCAGGAGCGCCTCATCCATCGGAAGGCCGTCCCGGCGGGCGTCGACCAGGCAGCGGCCAGCCAGGGCACGGACGGGATCCGGGGTGGGCAGGGCGGCCAGCAGGTCTTCGCTGGTGGCGGGCCGGTAGCGCAGCGTCCACCCTCCCGCGCTCACCTCGCCCTCCGCCGGCGGCGCGCCCGCCACGCGCAGGCCCGGCACGTCCAGCGCGAACTCCACCCTCTCCCCGCAGCGCGCGCACGCGGCCAGCGCCGCCACCTCGGCCCCGAACAGGGCCGCGCGCAGGTCGAGCAGGCGCGCGTCGCGCTCGCCCAGGGGCAGCCGGGCCAGCTCGGCGCGCGAGGCGCCGGGCCAGGCCGCGGCCAGCAGCGTGAGCGCACGCTCGACCGGCGCCTGCGTGGCCGCGGTCTCCCACACGGCCAGCAGGTCTCCCGCCGACTGGAGGGCCACGGTTAGCCCGCCAGCGTGCGCTCGGCCGGCTCCGCCACCTGGGTGTCGCGCTCCCAGCCCTCGTTCTCGAGCTTGATGTGCTGCAGGGCCACCGCGTTGGCGTTGGCGTCGAGGTCGGGCAGGGCCTGGTACTCGGAGACCCAGCAGCGGAACACGCGGTAGGAGAGGGCGAGCTGGCCGGCCTCGTTGTAGACCTCGATGATGATGTCCTTGCGGAAGTCGCGCAGCGACGTCTCCGCGCCCAGGCCGGAGCCGAAGTTCCAGACCTTGTTGGCCCAGCGCTCGAACTCCAGGTCGTGCGTCACGCCCCGCTCCAGTGTGATGGCCTCGTAGTCCGTCTTGCCCGGCGACTTGCGGCTGCTGCTGGGATCGCCGCCCTCGCGGTGCTTCACCACCTCGGTGGTGCGCTTGAGGCCGCCCACCTTGCTCACGCCGGCCACGTAGCGGCCGTCCCACTTCACCCGGAACTTGAAGTTCTTGTAGGGGTCGAAGCGGCGCGGGTTCACGCTGAACTGGGCCATGCACTTCCTCCTTAGGTCGGGATCTGGCCGGCGAGCTGCTGGATCTTGACGATCACGAACTCGGCCGGCTTGAGGGGGGCGAAGCCGACCAGGATGTTCACCACGCCCCGGTTCACGTCGGTCTGGGTGGTGGTGTCCTTGTCGCACTTCACGAAGTAGGCCTCGCGCGGGGTCTGGCCCTGGAAGGCGCCCTGGCGGAAGAGGTCCTGCATGAAGGCGCCGATGTTCAGGCGGATCTGGGCCCACAGCGGCTCGTCGTTGGGCTCGAAGACCACCCACTTGCTGCCGCGGAAGAGGCTCTCCTCGAGGAAGAGCGCGAAGCGGCGCACGGGCACGTATTTCCACTCCGAGGCCAGCGCGTCCGCGCCGTCCAGCGTGCGCCCGCCCCACAGCACCGGGCCGTAGACCGGGAAGTTGCGGATGCAGTTCACGCCCAGCGGGTTCAGCACGCCGTTTTCGGGGTCGGTGAGCGGCACGTCGAGCTTCTGCACGCCCAGCAGGCGGGCCTCGGTGCCGGCCGGCGCCTTCCACACCCCGCGCGCGGCGTCGGTGCGCGCGTAGACGCCGGCCACCGCGCCGCAGGCCCCGAAGGCGCGGGGCACGCCGTTGTCGAGCGGATCGGCCATGTGGATGCGCGGGAAGTAGAGGGCCGCGTTCTTGTGGCGCAGGGTGGAGTTGGCGCTCAGCCACTGCTTGGCCTCGGTCAGCGAGTCGACCGTGGCCGGGTAGTCGAGCACCACGAAGGCCCGCCGCTCCGCGGCGTAGGCGATGGCCTCCGAGAGGAGGGCCACGTCCGACTGGTCGGGCAGGCAGAGGATGTTGAAGAGGTCGACCCGCTCCAGCGCGTAGAGGCCGGTCTTGGCCGCGCGCGAGCCCTTGATCTCGGCCGTGCTGGGCGGCGTGCCGTCGTCGCCCGGCACCGCGCCGGCCTGGGCCTGCGTGGTGAGGCCCACGCCCAGCGCGTAGCGCGACACGTTCTCCACCGCCGTCGAGAGGCCGAGGGCGAGGCTCAGGCCCACCGTGCCGTCCGCGAAGTGGAGGCGCACGTTCGGGTTCGTCCCGCCGGCCACCACGCGCAGGCCGCCGTCCACCAGCGCCACCGCGGCCTGGTTGAACACGGCCTTGGTGGACGCGGCCAGCGCGGCCTGCACGTGGCTGCGCAGCTCCTCCAGGGACACCGGCTTGGGCGGCAGGGGCAGCGCGCCCCAGAGGTGGATGGTCTCGGTGACGTCGGGCAGGCCGGGGGCCTTGGCCGTGGCGTCGAGGTCGGCCACCGCCGGCAGCGTGCCCAGGTTGAGCGCGGCCAGGCTGGCGCCGGCGGTCCCGCTCGGCTCCGGGCGGATGTTGGCCGTGCCCTCCGCCTCGCGGCCGCCGTTGCCCACGCCCAGCTTCAGGATGGCGGCGGCGTTGCGCAGGGAGGCGCTGGCGAAGTGGACGGCCGAGCGCTCGCCGGGCGCGGCCGCGGTGGCCCGCAGGCGGTCGTCGGCGGCCACGTTGACGCAGGTGAAGGTGGCGAAGGCCGCCTTGAGGGCCTTGACCTTGGCCTCGATGCGGGCGGCCAGGTCGTCGAGCCGGTCGTCGTGGGTGGCCCCGGAGAGGCTGCCCCCGGCGTCGAAGATGTCGAACTCGTAGGGCCCGTCGCCGTTGAGCGTGATGGACAGGCGGCGGTGGTCGTCGTCGAGCAGGGCCAGGTCGGCCGGCGCCAGCACGCCGCTCAGGGCGGTGCCGCTCACGCCCGCGATCACGGCCACCGCGCCCCCGGCCCGGCTCACCTCCACCAGCTCCGAGCCCGCGTTCACCACCGTCTCCACGAAGCCCCCGTCGAAGGAGCTCATGCTCAGGTTGCGGTGCGTCTCCGTCCGGGCCACGGTGAGGGTGCCGTTCTGGTCCTGCAGCTCCGTCACCACCAGGTTGAAGAGGCTGGCCGGGTTGGCGGTGTCGTAGTCGACGTCCAGGCGCAGGAAGTTGCCCCACACGCCGGCCGAGCGCGCCCGCACCGTCAGCACCACCGGGTCGGCGCCGCCCACGCCGTTCTTGAGCGAGAGGGAGGCGGGGGCCGCGTTGTGGGCCACGCGCACCACCCAGGCCTCGCTGCCGCCGTTGAGGAAGAACTGGCTGGCCGCGTAGCTGACCGGGCTGTCCTTGTTGAAGCCGCCGAACTGCCGCTCGTAGTCGGCGAAGCTGAACAGCTGCACCGCCTCGCTGGTCGGACCGCGCTGCGTGTAGCCCACGAAGGCGGCCACCGACGTGCTGACGCCGGTGATGGTGTGCACGCCGCTCGGGACTTCCTCGACGTAGACGCCCGGATAGGTGGGGGTGACAGGCACCGGCGTTCCTCCTTGGATCGAGAAGGTGCGGACGACCGCCTCGAAGGGGCGCCGGGGGGCGCCCGCTTCAGCGCGTGCGGACTGTTCGTTGTTCCGGGAACGGTCGGAAGCTAGGCCGGCGGGTAGCCGCGGTCAAGGCTTCGTGACCGCGCGCGGGGGAAATGAAGGTTCGCTGAGGATTCGCTGAGGGTTCCTTGACGTGCGTCAGCTCACGGCCAGGAACGGCTCCTGGAGCCTGTCAGGGCAGAGCGTTCATCCGCTGCTCGAAAACCGGCCGCAGCGGGCGCAGGCCGTTGAGGTCGTGGCCCTGGGCGCGGCGGTGGGGCTCCGGCCGTACCCCCGGGTAGTCGATGAGCACGGAGACGGCCCCCGCTTCCGCGTACAACATGGCTTCGGGCAGGAACTCGGTGCGGTTGCCGGGCCCCAGTGGCCCGGCGGGCTTCACACCTTGGCCCCGCAGTCGGAACATTCGTAGTAGGCGTCGGTTGGGGCTCCCCCGGGCAAGCCCAGGGCCAGGACGCCGCCGAGGGGGGGGCTGGTGGCCAGGCCGAGGGTGAGGTTGGCGGCCAGGGAGTGGCCGGAGCTGGACACGAACTTGACGTTGGACGATCCGCAGGACGGGCACACGATCGCGGTCTCGGGCGACTGGGAGAGCTCACCGCGGTCGGCCGCGGCCAGGAACTCGCGCGCCTCCGCCACCTGGCTGTGCGGCACGGCCACCTTGACCCCCTTGATCATGGGCCAGAGGGCGGGGTCCACGCCGATGAGGTTCTCATCCAGCAGGACCACGTCGAAACCGGCCGACTCCAGTGCAGAGCGGCAGGGCTGGGCGTCCGGCACCATGGCGAAGGTGGCCACCACCTCGACGTCGTCGGGGCTGTGGTCGATGGGAACCGGCCGGGCGATACCGGCCAGGGCCGCGTCCACGTTCACGCCGCGCTCGACGAGCAGGCCGCGCGCAAGGTCGAACACTTCCGGCTCCCACTCCTCCGTGTCGTGCGCGGCCAGCAGGGCCAGCAGCTCGTCGGTGCCCCGGTCGCGCAGGCGCTCGAGGGCTCCGTCACGGTCGAAGGTCATGGACTCCTCCTAGTGGCTCATCGCTCAGTCGCCGCCGCTGCCCTTGAACTGGTCGCTTTCGTCGGCGAAGAGGATGTTGAAGCTGGTCAGGGTCCCGTAGCAGCCGGTCACGTAGGACTGCAGCTTGATCTTCTGGTCGTCGGGCAGGTCGGAGGCGTTCACCTGCTGCTCCAGCGTGCGCAGGCGGTTGCGCAGCATCACGATCTTGTGGAAGAAGGCGTCGATGGGCCAGGCCTTCTCCTGCAGGCCGGGCGCGCCCGGGCGCAGCACGAGCTGGCCGCCGCGCCACCGCACCGCCGGCGCCACCGGCGTGAGGCCGGCCTCCTCGCGGATGATGCGCCGCAGCCGCGCCTCCAGGTCATCGTCGCCAGCGCCGTCGCTCATGGCAGGCAGTGTCCTTTCCCGAGGCGGCGCGGCCGGGACGGGCCGCGGCGCCGCTCCGCCCGCCGCCTCGCCGCCGCGGTAGTTGTGCTCGCTGCCGCAGGAGCCGCAGATGGCGCGCTGGGGCACGCCGGCGCCGTCGACGGCCACGATGGTGTGCTCGCGCATCCCCTTGCAGACCCGGCAGGTGTCCTGGGTGCGCTCTCCCGCGCGGTAGGCCCGCTGCACGCCGGGATGATAGTGCAGGGCGGCCCCGGCGAGTGGCACCTTCTCCCCAGCCCTTCGGGCCTTTTTCCTCGCCTCCCGCCCGCCGGCGGCGGCAAGACGCGTGTTGGCCGGGGTTTGCGCGGGCGCCCCCCTGGCAGCGGCCTTGCTCAAGGGAGACGCGGACGTCACGGACCGAGGAGAAGACATGCAACCCAACCAGACCGTGGTCGACGCGCTGCCGGAAGCCGCCTGCGCCCTGCTGGAGATCGCCGCACCCGCCACGCGGGGCGAGGTGCTCACCCAGCTCCTCCGCCAGGGCCACGACGCGGACGACCTCTATCTCGACAACGGGCTGCTGGAGCTGCTCGAAGACGGCTTCTAGGCGATCTCCAGCCAGCGGAACCATACGGGGTGGCACTGCTTGTACCACTCGAGGATGTGGCGGATGGTCTTCTGCTTCTCGGGCAGGATGACCTCGTCGCCGATGCGGTCGAAATGGACGACGATGCGCGAGTCGGCGTATTCGAGGGCCTGCGAGCAGAGCGTCTGCAGCTCGTTGCGGATGCGCCCGGAGTCCGAGATCTTGACCGCCCGCGCCCGGTAGTCCTCGCCGGCGATGAAGCGCTCCAGCAGCGGGCTGAACACGAGGCGCGTCTGAGCGAGCGACTCCAGGAAGCGGAAGGTGAAGCTCACGCGCAGGCGGGCCCGGCGCGTGGCCAGCTGGGTGGTCACGCGGTAGGTGTCGTCCTTGAGCCGGGTCACGCCCGGCATGCCGGTGTAGGGGTCGTCGCCGATGTAGCCGGTGGCGGCCAGCACCCGCCACTCCTTCTCGGGGAAGAAGTCGTCGGCCCGCAGCACGCGCTTGCCCTGGGGCATGTTGGCCTCGACCATCTCGCGGATGGCGTGGCGGTAGTAGGCCACCGCGTCGGCGTCGAGGGGGCGGGGGCCGAAGAGGCGGGCCAGGTCCTGGGCGAAGGCCGGGTGCTGCGGGTCCAGGCGCATGAGGCGCGCCTCGTCGGCCAGGGGCAGCTCGAAGCGGGGCGAGTAGAGGGCCATGCTCACGTCCACGTCCAGCGCCTCCGAGAGGCTGGCCGCCTGCAGGGCCTCGGCCGAGGCCGCGTAGCCGTCGCAGAGGAACACGTGGGGCGCGCCGCCGGCGTCCTTCCACGCGCCCACCAGGTAGGTCGGCGCGTAGGTGCCCGACTCGCTGAAGGCGGCGCCGCCGGCCGGGGTCAGCCAGCCGTCCTCCACCAGGTGCACGCCCAGCCCGCGCCACTCCTCCCACAGCCTGCCCAGGCGGGCCTCGCGGCTCTTGCCGCCCAGCGTCCACACGTGGATGTTCGCGCGCGGCACACCCGGGTAGGTGAGCTCGATGGCCTCCACCAGCTTCTTGCGCGGCGAGAGGAGGTCGAGGTGGATGGAATGGTCCTGGGCCGTGCGCGCCACCTCGCGCGGGATGGTCAGGCTGCCCATGTAGGCCTCGTAGGGGCGGGCCACGGTGAGCGGCTGGTCGAAGAGGTGGATGACCGTCATCGGCCCCAGGGCCTCGCCCTTGGCGAAGCGGGACGTGTTCTCCAGCGTGTCCACCGCCGCGCCCCAGATGGTGACCCCGCGGTCGCGCATCTTCTTGTAGAAGCCCCGCCAGCCGTAGGTCTGGTCGTTCAGCAGGCGGTGGACGCGGGAGTCGATGAACTTGGCCAGCTCCGGCCGCGCGTAGACGCGCCCGAAGCCGAGCAGCGGGTTGGCGCCCATCTCCGGGGTCTCGCCGGCCTTGGGCATGAGGCCCTCGCCCAGGCTGACCATGATGGCGTGGTTCTCGGGCAGCTTGCGGCTGAAGTGCCAGAGGGCCTCGCTGGTCACGTAGGCCGAGATGGCGTCGGCGTCCTTCTTGACCTGGTTGAGGACGCGCTTGTCGGCCCCCTTGCCCTCGCCGAAGCGGGCGAAGAGGCGGGTGCCGATGGCGGTGATGCCGGCCGTCATGGCCAGGCAGCGGCGGATGTCGCCGGGCACGAACTCGCGCTCGGCATCGTCTTCGGCGCTGCCGTGCTCCCAGTGCACGTGGACGTCTTCCAGCCACAGGTGGAAGCGCAGCAGGAGCGGACGGGTGTCGAACGACCACTGCGCGACCGCATCCCTCCGGGCCCGCTCCCCCATCCACACCCTCCCGCCGGTGACGGCCGGCTGACGTTATCATGGCCCCGCCATGGCTGAACGGCGCCCGCAGGACGAGATCCTCGAGCACGGACCGGCCCTCTACTTCGCGTACGGCCCCGACCAGGTGCTCGACTACGTGAGCGCGCAGGCCCCCCACTTCTTCGACTGCACGCCGGAGGAGGCGGAGGTGGCCTGGAGCGTGTTCCTCACCGAACACCCCGGCAACGCGAAGGGCCTGGAGCGGCGGGCCCGGGCCATGGCCACCGGCGAGCGGCAGCCGCCGTTCGAGCTGGAGCTGCGCAGCCGCGGCGGCCGCCGCCTGTGGGTGGAGGTGCACGAGACGCCGGTGCTGCGCGAGGGCCGCCTGGTGAGCATGGTGGGCTCGCTCACCGACGTCACCCAGCGCAAGCGGCGCGAGGAGCAGCGCACCCGCTTCGAGGACCAGTTCCGGCAGGCCCAGAAGATGGAGGCCGTGGGCCGCCTGGCCGGCGGCGTGGCCCACGACTTCAACAACCTGCTGGGCGTGATCCTCGGCTACGCGGAGATGCTGCGGCCCAGCATGCTGCCCGGCGGGCGCGAGGCGCGCCGCCTGGGCGAGATCGCGCAGGCCGCCCAGCGCGCGGCCGGCCTCACCAAGCAGCTGCTGGCCCTGAGCCGGCGCCAGGTGCTCGACCCGCAGGTGGTGGACCTCTCGACGGTGGCCCGCGAGATGGAGCCCCAGCTGCGCGGGCTGCTGGGCGAAGACGTGCGCCTGGAGCTGCGCAGCGCGCCCGAGCTGTGGGCGGTGATGGCCGACCGCAGCCAGCTCCAGCACGTGCTCATGGACCTGGCCAACAACGCCCGGGACGCCATGCCCGAAGGCGGCGTGCTGGCCATCGAGCTGGTGAACGTGACCGTGGGCGAAGGGGTGGCGGCCACGCCCACCGTGCTGGCCGCCGGGCGCTACGTGCGGGTCACGGTGAGCGACAGCGGCCGGGGCATGGACCCCTCCACGCGGGCCCACCTCTTCGAGCCCTTCTTCACCACCAAGCCCAAGGGCGAGGGCAGCGGCCTCAGCCTGGCCATGGCCTACGGCATCGTGCGCCAGAGCGGCGGCACCATCGACGTGCTGAGCACGCCCGGCCACGGCTCCACCTTCACGCTCTACCTGCCGGCGGCCGAAGACGCGGCCCGCGCCCGCGCCGCCCTCCCCGTCTCCGGGCGGGGGCGGGGCACCCTGCTGCTGGTGGAGGACGAGGAGATGCTGCGCCGCCTCACGCGCGAGGTGCTGGAGGCGCAGGGCTACACCGTCCTCGAGGCCAGCGGCGGCTCCGACGCCCTGAACCTGCTGGCCGAGCAGGACGGGCCGCCCGACCTGCTGCTCACCGACGTGGTGATGCCGGGCCTGAACGGCCCCCAGCTGGCCCAGCAGATCCGCCGCCAGCTCCCCCACCTGCCGGTGCTGTTCATGACCGGCTACACGGACGAGGTCCTGACCCAGGACGGCGCCGTGGAGGGCGCGCCCGCCCTGCTCAAGAAGCCGTTCACGCCCGAGGCCCTGCTGCGCGCGGTGGACGAGGCGCTCTGGCGCCGCAAGTAGCGGGCGGCTATTCGATGCGTGCCTGCTCAGTGCTCTGGAAGTTCACGCTGATCCGGGCGCCGGGGGTGCCCGGGGATTTGGGCACGCCGTGCAGCCAGTCCTCCTGGCAGCGGCCGCCCATCACCACCAGGTCGCCGGGCCGGGGGTGGAAGGCCACCGACCGGCCTCCCTTCCGCGGCTTGACCAGGAAGCGCCGCGCCGTGCCCAGCGTGAGCACGGGCACGATGCAGGTGGGCCGCCGGCAGGAGAAGCGGTCGCGGTGCCAGCCCGTGCTGTCGGTCCCGTCGCGGTAGAGGTTGAGCCACACGCTGTCGTAGCGCGGGCCGTAGTGCGCCGACAGCGCCGCGGCCGCCTGCCGCAGCGGCTCATGGGGCGCCTCGTCCAGGACGCGATATTCGGCCGTCAGGCGCGGCTCGAGGAACTCCTGGTCGAACAGCTTGCGCGTGTGCTGCGCCCAGGGCACGCCCGAGGCGAGGCGCTCGAAGAGCGCGTCCGCCCCGGACACCCAGCCCGGCACCACCTCCACCCACGAGTGCGTGTCGAGCGCGGTGCGCACGGCGCCGCGGAAGGAGGCGTCGACGAGGATCTCCGATCCACCCGAGAAGAGCCCGGCCTGCCCCTGCAGCCGCATGGCTCCATCATCGTCCGGGTCCCGGCGCGCCGGGACCCTCCGGCTGGACGTTTTCGGACCCCACCGCCGGCTACACCGTGTCCGATTCCTCCGTGATGCCCTCGAAGAGGAACGTGGTCAGGTAGCGCTCGCCGGTGTCGGGCAGCATGGCCAGCAGCACCGTGCCCTGCGGCGCCCGCCGCGCGATCTTGAGGGCGGCCGCGCAGGTGCCGCCCGACGAGATGCCGCAGAAGATGCCTTCCTTGGTGGCCAGGTCGCGGGCCGTGTCGCGGGCCTCCACCTCGCTCACCAGCACCGTCTCGTCCACCACCGAGCGGTCGAAGACGGCGGGCACGAAGTCGGGGTTCCAGCCCTGGATCTTGTGCGGCACCCAGGCGCCCGTGCTGACGATGGGGGCCGTCTCCGGCTCCGTGTAGACGATCTTGATGTCGGGCCGCGCCTTCTTGAGCATCTGGCCGGCGCCGGTGATGGTGCCGCCGGTGCCCAGGCCGCTCACGAAGTAGTCGAGCCGGCGGGAGGCGAAGTCGCGCAGGATCTCGGGGCCGGTCGTCTGCCGGTGGTAGTCGGGGTTGGCCGGGTTCTCGAACTGCTGGGGCAGGTACCAGCCGTGCTTCCTGGCCAGCTCCTCCGCCTTCTTCACCATGCCCGAGCCGCGCTCGGCGGCCGGCGTGAGCACCACCTTGGCCCCTAGCGCCTTCATCAGCTTGCGCCGCTCCACCGAGAAGCTGTCCGCCATCACCGCCACGTAGGGATAACCCTTGGCCGCGCAGACCATGGCCAGCGCGATGCCGGTGTTGCCGGACGTGGGCTCGATCACGGTCTGGCCGGGCTTGAGCACGCCCCGCCGCTCGCCGTCCTCGATGAGCGCGATGGCCAGGCGGTCCTTCACCGAGCTCATGGGGTTGAAGGCCTCGCACTTCACGTAGAGGGTGATGCCGGGGGGGGCCAGGCGGTTGACGCGCACCACGGGCGTGTTGCCGATCGTGCCCAGGATGTTCTCGTAGATCATGACCACCTCACTAGGGATGCGGCGATGATAGCGCCGGCAGGCCCAGGCCGGCCCGGACCTCGACCGGCAGCCGCACCCGCCGCGGCTGCTTCCACATCTCGATCTCGAAGTCGCCGGCCGGCTCCGCCGTGGCCACGCGCAGGGCCAGGGCGGAGGTCGCGCCGCCCGGCCGCCGCCCGCGCTCCTGGGCCGGCACCGCCGCCTGCCCGCGCGGCTGGAAACGGACGGCCCGCACCGCGTCGACCACGGCCGCCGGCCCTTCCACGCTGAAGCCGATCGCGCCCGGCGAGGTCTGCACCTCGCTCACCGTCATCACCTGCCCGGCCAGCCGGAAGGTGTCGCCCACGCTCAGCAGCACGCGCGGCACGCGCACCTTCTCCACGCCCGCCGCCGCCACCACGTTGAGCGCGCCGCGCACGCCCACGCCCGAGGCATCGGGCGCCGCCCGCTCCTGCGCGCGCAGCTCGAGGAGGGCGGCGGTGGCGTCGGCGGTGCGCCACACGGTGAGCTGCGGCTCGGCCAGGCGCGCGCCGGCCGCGTCGAGCAGCTCCAGGCCCTCGCCGTCCAGCGAGACGATGGTGTAGGGCGGCGCGGCGGTGAGGGCCAGGGCCACGCCCGTGCCCTCGGCCTCGGGAGCGCCGGGCCCGATGGACTTCACACCGGCCAGGACCAGGTCGAAGGGACGGAGGTCGCGCGCCGGCGGCGGCTCCCCGAGCGTCACCGCGCGCGGCCGCTCCAGGCCGACGCCGGGCTGCACGGCGAAGGGCACGGCCAGGTCATGGGAGTCCTCCCACACGTCGACCTCGAGCGCCACCTTGGCCCCGGCCGCCACCGCGGCCCGACAGCCGAGGAGGACGTCGTCGATGCCGGGGTGGACGTTCCAGTCCGTGACCGGCACCACCCTGTCCTTCACCACGAAGCGCAGGCCCTTGAGCGGCCCCAGCGCTCCCGCCGGAACCTGGAACGTCGCCTCGGAGGGATCCCCCGGCTTCAGGTCGGCGAGCACCAGGCGCACACCGCCCAGCTGCACGCCGGATCCCTTGCGCAGCTTGAACTCGCGCGAGCGCAGCGTCACCGCTCCCGCGGCCACCTTCAGCGCGATGCGCCCCATGCCGATGAGCGACGCCGCCCGTGGCGACGGCAGGCCCGCGCTCCACATCTCCAGCCGCGCGGACTGGCCTCCGTCGCTCACCGCGTCCGCCTGCCAGCGGGGCCGGGACAGGAACAGGCCGGTGCCGTCGCGCATCTCGTCGATCACGCTGCGCTGCGTGTCCACCGACACGATCGCGTAGGGCGGAGCGGCGCGGGCCACCAGCGTCATCCGCGTGCCCGCCGGGCGGCCGAAGGGCTGGACCTCCTTGCCGTCCTGTCCGTAGCCGGGGCCCACCACCTCCAGCGCCACCACCTCGACGGTCACCCGCGGCGGCTCCGGAGGAGGAGGCGACGGCGCCGGCTTCCCGGCCGCGGCAGGGGCGAGCGCCGCGGCCAGCAGCAGGGCCAGGCTCACGCCGGCGGACCGAGGATCTGGGCCAGCCGCGCGAGATCGATGTTCCCCCCGGAGACCACACACACCACCGTGCGCGCGCCGGGCACGCCGCGCAGGGCCGCCGCCACCGCGGTGGCCCCGGCGCCTTCGGCCACCACCCGGGCCCGCTCGGCCAGCAGGCGCACCGCGGCCGCCACCTCCGCCAGCGGCACCACCAGCGATCCCGCCAGCAGCGTGCTGGCCAGGGGCCACATCTCGGCCAGCACGCTCCGCCCGCCGATGCCGTCCACGAAGCTGGGCCGGTGCTCGATGGTCCGCGCCTCGCCCGCGGCCAGGGAGGCGGAGAGCGGCGCCGCCGTGTCCACCTCGCAGCCGAAGACGCGCGCCTCCGGCTTCAGCGCCCGCAGCACGGCCGCGATGCCGCAGGACAGCCCGCCGCCGCCGTACGGCACCAGCACCGCGTCCACCTGCGGCAGCGCCTCCACGATCTCCAGGGCGATGGTGGAGTTGCCCGCCATCACGGCCGGGTCGGACACCGGGTGCACGAAGAAGCCGGGCTGGCCCGGGCGGCCGTGGCGCACCAGCGTCTCCCACCACTCGGCGTAGGGCAGCTTGACGCTGGCCGCGCCCAGGCGCGCGATGGCCGAGAGCTTCGCCTCCGGCGCGTTGTCCGGGACGAGCGCCGTGCAGGGCACGCCCAGGCGCCGGGCCCAGAAGGCCACGCCCTGGGCCATGTTGCCGGCGCTGGCCGTGTACACGCCCGCCGCCAGCGCCTCCGGCGCCGCGCCCAGCAGCGCGTTGCCGGCCCCGCGCACCTTGAAGGAGCCGATGGGCTGCAGGTTCTCGAGCTTCAGGTAGACCTCGGCCGGGCCCGTGTCGGCCTGCAGGCGCACGAGGGGCGTGCCCAGCGCCACGCCGCGGAGCCGTTCCCGGGCCGCGCGCGCCTCCTCGAGCGTGACCGGGGAGAGCTTCACGGGCGGCGCTCGCCGCCCAGCTCGATCCAGGTGCCGAGGCCGCCGCGCACGGCCGCGGCGTGGATGTGATGGGCGGAGGCCACGTCCTCCACCGACAGTCCCAGCGACTTGAAGACGGTGACCTGCCCGGCCGCGGTGCGGCCGGGATGGCGGGCCAGCAGCACGTCGCCCAGGTCGCCCAGGATGTGCTCGTCGCCGAAGGCGCCCTCGGCCTTGGGGATGAGGAAGTCGCCGGCCTCGGCCTGGGCCGACTCGCGCCGGTCGACGAAGAGCGCGGCCCGCTTCATGGCCGCGCTGTCCAGCTCGCGCGCGGTGCGGATGCTGGAGCCCACCGCGTTCACGTGGGCGCCGGGCGCGATCCAGGCCCCCTCCAGGATGGGCTGGTGCGCGGAGGTGGTGGTGCAGATGAGGCTGGCCCCCTCCACCGCCGCCCGCGCGTCCCTGGCCGCCTCGACGGTGACTCCGAAGCGCCGGGCGGCCGCGTCCACGAAGCGGGCCACGTTGTCGCGGCTGCGGCTCCAGGCCCGCACGCGGGAGACGCGGCGGGCCAGCAGCATGGCCTCCAGGTGGGTCAGGGCCTGCACGCCGGTGCCCAGGATGGCCAGGTCGGCCGCATCCTCGCGGGCCAGCAGCCGCGTGGCCACGCCCGAGACGGCGGCGGTGCGGATGGCGGTGATCGAGCTGGCGTCCATGAGCGCCACCAGGCTGCCGTGCTCGACGTCGAAGAGGAGCACCGCGCCCTGGTGCGAGTCGTAGGCCGTGCCCTCGTTGCGCGGGAACACCGTGATGGCCTTGAGCCCGATGGCCGCCGGGCGGGCCAGGTAGCTGGGCATGACGGCGAACTCGCCCAGCCCGCCGGGCAGGTGCACGATGGTGCGCAGCGGCAGCAGGGCCTCGCCGCGGCCGAGGCTGCGCAGCACCTCGGCCATGACCTCCATGCA